>Ga0207647_10002513_pt1 | contig 13884 bp, 13 predicted proteins | sample KBSCornC2_FD_184295 | JGI IMG/M metagenome (GOLD analysis project Ga0207647, IMG submission 184295) | Corn rhizosphere microbial communities from Kellogg Biological Station, Michigan, USA - C2 (SPAdes) (version 2) | ecosystem: Host-associated > Plants > Roots > Rhizosphere ...
CGGTCCGGCGACCATATCGATGCCGACCTTGCCGAACACCAGCCGTTTGGCCGCGGCAACATAGGCATTTCCAGGCCCGACGATCTTGGCGACGGGCGCAATGCTGTCGGTCCCATAGGCCAACGCGGCGACCGCCTGCGCACCGCCGATTCGATAAATCTCGTCGACGCCAGCAAGGCGTGCGGCGGCAAGTACAAGTGGGTTGAGCTTGCCGTCGGGCGCCGGAACGACCATCGCCAAGCGCGAAACGCCGGCAACCTTCGCCGGCACTGCATTCATCAGGACCGACGACGGATAGGCGGCCGTGCCACCCGGTACGTAAAGGCCTACCGCTTCAATGGCGGTCCATTTTACGCCCATTTCGACTCCCAGCGAGTCGGTAAAGCGATCATCACTGGGCTTCTGCCGCTGGTGGTAGGCCTCAATCCTGTCGCGCGCAACCTTGAGCGCGGCAATCGCATTTGCATCGCAGGATTTTTCAGCGGCCTCGATCTCCGCGGTTGCCACGCGCAATCTTGCCTTTGCAAGATCGACACGATCAAATTTGGCGGTCAGCTCGAACAGCGCGCGGTCGCCGCGCGCGACAACATCCGCAATGATGTCGCGGACCACCTGCTCGACGTCCTGCGCAGCCTCGCGTTTGAGCGCAAGCAGACTCCGAAACCGGTCCGCGAAATCCGCGCTTTGGCTGTTCAGACGAAGGGGCATGACCTGATCCTGCCGGGTCGACCCGGTCGACAAGGTCAATGGGTGATGCGCGTGCTGGCGTCAACCCTCGGCGGCGCCGAAAAATGCTTAATCAGGGGCGTTTTGACTTGGGTGCCGTGTCATCGACCTCAGCGTGGGCGGGGCAATGAGCCGCCGTCCAGCTTGACCCAAGGTCGGCCAATTCCGCCTCGAGGCATTCGACTTCCAGCCGCATCGTGGCGCCGCCTGAGAACTCGAGCAGGACGACACCGGAGGGCGCCTCGGTCTCGCTGAATTCCACGGCCAGAAGATTGAGGACATCATCTTTGTGCGCGGGATCAACCTGGCGGCATTTGCACGCCAGAACGCGCTCGAACCGCAAGGCGGCTCGCCGCCGCCGGAATTCGGGATTGTCGCCTTGCGCTCCCTCCCAGTCGAAGCGGTTTAGGGCAACGACGACGCGTTTCTCCTGCGGCCGCCACAGGATGTCCGAAACCCTGACCACAGCGTCCTGCAGGTGGGTAGAGGCAATCTCAAGATCCTCTTCGTCGAGGACCACGAATTTCAGCTGGTCCATGGCGTTCGCCTTCCCTCTCGCCGGTAATTAGGCAGGCCTTTTCCGCCGCGCAAGATGGCCGGCAATTAGAATGCCGGCTCCAGCCCGGCCGCCGTATAGCGGCCGCGCGTCCCCGGGTCCGTGAGCTTGCGAAGCAAAGCTTCCGCTCCCGCGCGCGAGGTTGCATTTGCATGGATTGCCGCCGTGTAGGTATTGGCGGTGTGCAGATGGCCGGGCAATGGGCCAACCACCTTGGCGCCGCGCACCGGCAGGACTTCGCTTATAAAAGTGGTTCCAAGCTCGGCTTTGCCTTCGGCAATCAATACCGCCACATCGTGGCCGCCCTTCCCGAGCACCGCCTTCTTGCTGATCTCCTCGGCGATCCCAAGCTCCTGCAGCAATGCAGAGAACATGATGCCGCCAGAGCCGCCGGCCTTCGGATCGGTGTACGCAACCGAACGCGCATCCAGCAACGCCTGCTTGAATGAATCGGGCGTTGAAATATCAGGTTCGGGTGCGCCGTCGCGCACAATGACTCCGGTGACTGTGCGGCCGAGATCGGCGCTGGTTCCCGGCACGACCAGGCCGAGTTTTGCAAGTTCGGCGATTGCGGATTCCGACAGAACGACAAGGTCCGAAACCTCGCCGTTCTTGATCCGCTCGCGCAACGAGCCCGCGGTGCCGAAATTCAGATTGAGCTTGTTGCCGCTCTCGCGCTCGAACTCTGCGCCGAGGGCCGTGACCATCGTCTTCACGGCGCCCGCGCTCATCACCTTGATGTCAGCCACCGTCATCCCTCCCGATTGCGGGCGGATCGTGACTGAGCAAAAGGATTTCGTCTAGGCGCTGATACGCTCGATCGCGGCACCACACCGCACGAGCTTTTCCTCGAGCCGCTCGAAGCCGCGGTCGAGATGATAGACGCGGTTGACCATGGTCTCGCCTTCGGCGGCAAGAGCCGCGATGACGAGAGATACCGATGCACGCAGGTCGGTCGCCATCACCGGAGCGCCCTTCAATCGCTCGACGCCCTCGATCGTGGCGGTATCGCCGTCGAGCTGAATTTGCGCGCCAAGCCGCGCCAGTTCTTGCACGTGCATAAAACGGTTCTCGAAAATTGTCTCGGTGATATGTGACGTGCCGCCGGCGCATGTCATCAGGGCCATCAACTGCGCCTGCAGGTCGGTCGGAAATCCGGGAAACGGCGCGGTGATCACTTCGACAGGCTCAAGCGCTCCACCGTTGCGGGCAATGCGGATGCCCTCGTTGGTCACCGTCACGCTGGTGCCGGTCTGTGCGAGGACATCGAGTGCGGCCTGCAGCAGCTCGGGGCGCGCATTCTGAAGCAGGACATCGCCGCCAGTCATGGCCACGGCCATTGCATATGTACCGGTCTCGATCCGGTCGGGCAGCACCGCATGGCGCGCGCCGTGCAATGTCGAGACGCCCTCGATCACGATCCGCGAGGTGCCCGCACCCGAAACCTTCGCCCCCATTTTGTTCAAACAGTCGGCGACATCCAGGATTTCCGGCTCTCGCGCGGCATTGTCTATCACCGTTGTGCCATTGGCGAGCGATGCCGCCATCATCGCGGTATGGGTGCCGCCGACGGTCACTTTCGGAAAGGCGAACTCGCCGCCGCGCAAGCCCTTTTTTGCGCGCGCGATGACGTAGCCGCCTTCGACCTCGATGTCGGCGCCGAGCTTCTCGAGCGCCATGATCAACAGATCGACCGGCCGCGTGCCGATCGCGCAACCGCCCGGCATCGAAACCTTGGCTTCGCCCATGCGCGCAAGCAGCGGCGCCACGACCCAGAAGCTCGCGCGCATTTTCGAGACCAGCTCGTAAGGCGCGGTAGTATCAATGATGTTCTTCGCAGAAATATGAATGGTGCGGCCCTGATTAGGGTCATCACCCTGCCGCTTGCCGGCGATCATGACGTCGACGCCGTGATTGCCAAGAATGCGCTGAAGCTGGATGACGTCGGCGAGTCGGGGAACATTCTCGAGGATCAGCGTGTCCTCGGTGAGCATGCTGGCGATCATCAACGGGAGCGTTGCGTTCTTTGCGCCGGAGATCGGGATAGCTCCGTTCAGACGCTGGCCGCCAACGATCCGGATCCGATCCATGTCGCCCCCGCTAGCCTTTAGAACGCTCGCAGATCCGATGTAGGAACCGCCACCACCTGGGTGCAAGCCTTCCCGACGCAGGCTAGCACCTTCGCCGGGGAATTACGGCGAAAGTCCGGTGCCGAAAGCCCCTTGTTTGAACGATTTAACCGCCACGAGGCGGTAAGCCGGGGCGCTTCGAGCTTTCACCGGCGGCAGGCGCTTTCCGGCCGCGCTCCTGCGCCTTGCGCCGGCGCAGATTTTCGCGCAATTCGGCAGCCAGACGCTGACCGCGGTTGTCAGGTTTCTTGTCTTTGCTGGACTTCTCATTTTCCATCGCGGCGGCATTATCGGCCTGTCACCGGACGTTGCAACTTTGCCGCCATCGCCTTGCGTCACCGGGAACCGTGTGGCAGTTTCCGCCGCGTTTTACGTCGCCGCATCTGGCGGCCGTGCGCACTCTCGCTGCCGTAGCTCAGTGGTAGAGCACCCCCTTGGTAAGGGGGAGGTCGTGTGTTCAATCCACACCGGCAGCACCATTTAATCAGCGACTTAGCTTGATCGCGCCAGACCCAATTTTGGTTTGACAGCACCCTGACAGCACGGCGTGTGGCAAAAATTGTCCACGGTATTTTTTTGAATCGCGCGCCTTAGGCACCTCTGTCGTAGACGATGCGAGATATCTTGATTGCTAGATAACGGCGCGATTTGAGTGCCACTGCAATCTCGAATCTCAGCCAAAGATCGCCATGGTCGCTAAGCCCGCAGGAAATGCGCATTTTGCGGTGGGTCAAAACTCACCAAAGGGCACATATGGCCTGAAGCTTCGGATTAATTTTGCCGTCAGCTGCAAAATATCATGAGCAAAAAGTTGATGGCTTCACCACATTCGACAGCAATATTCCCGGTCCATCCAAATGGGAACGCGTGGGGACTGGCCCGCTTCAGAAGCGCCGCCCGCGGAATACGTGCGTTGTCTGTAATGGCGGCTGGATGAGCCAGATAGAAAGCGCCGCGCTGCCAATAGTTAAGCATCTCATTCTCGGCGAGCGCAGTTTTTTAGATTTGCGATCCCAACAGAAGCTGGCATCAGTACTATCTCTAATCTCCATTAGAATTGAGCTTATTGCTCATGGCATGCGAAGCATCCCGACAACTGAAAAGAACGCGCTTCGCGAAAAGCCGCTTCCTACGCCAAATTGGCGAATTTGGATTGCAAAGCATGCGGGTGAAGACCTGAAAGACTATCGCTTTCGATACACGGCGATGCAGATTTCGTCCAACGCGTACGCGGTCGACGTCGGTCCCGAACACTGCAATACACATATTACGACCCTCATCGCTGGCCAGCTTTATGTTCATATTTTTTTCTCAACTGTCTGGCCGGAGTTTTCTGGATATCGCGGCGTATCGCTGGTCAAGTTATGGCCAAGCAGTGGCTTCGATATTGACACGGCTCGGCTTCCAGAATTGTCCGATGATGCCGGTGTTATGCTGCATGAAACCGTGAGCCGGGAAGGGAAGAAACCCGGACAATTGCGCTAACGTAATGTCCGCTTTTGCGGTCGCTATTGGGGGCAAAGCGGACATGCCCTTTTGCACTGCACATGTCCGCTAATGACCCAAAGCGGACATGCTGCACTCCGGAACCCCTTCCAGACTACCGGTGCGGGTTGATACGCTGCGTGACCTTTCAGCGTGCCATCGGGGGCAGCGATGAGGCGGCGCGAGTTTATCACGTTTCTCGGCGGTGCGGTTACTTGGTCGGTTGCGGCGCGTGCGCAACAAGTTGAAAGGATGCGCCGCATCGGTCTTCGCAACTGCAACGTTGTTGCTTGTTTTGACCGGATTCGGACATTCAATCTCGCCCAATGCATCGCCCGCCCGTTGTGCCTTTGAGGGTCTGTTTATTGCAGGTATCGTCTCTTGTCCTGATCCGGGGAGGCGCACATGAAACGGCGTGATTTTTTGGGTGTTATTGGCGGAGCGGCGCTGGCGTGGCCGTTCGAGACGCACGGGCAGACGGCGACGCAATGGCCCGATCGCCCGGTGCGGCTCCTGGTGACGGTCGGCGCCGGCGGTGCGGCCGACACGCTGTCGCGCAACCTGTCGCAAGGCTTCCCGCAATTCGCCAACGGTCAGCCGCTGATCGTGGAAAACCGGCCCGGTGCCGGCGGAACCATCGCCGCGGCCGCCGTCGCGCGCGAGAAACCGGATGGCTATAACCTTTTCCTCGCGGAAGTCGGGCCCAATGCGGTGTCGCATGTGCTCGGTGCCAAGCTTCCCTACGACCCGCATACCGCGTTCACGCCGATCATCCATGTCGCCAACCTGCCGGCGGTGATGCTGATCCGGCCAGGGCATCCGTTTACGACGTTGCCTGAATTCATCGCCGCGGCGAAGCAGAGTCCCGGCAAGTTCAATTATGCATCGGCGGGTCCCGGCAACTGGACGCATCTGTTCATGGCCTATCTCAACAGCCAGGCCGGGATCGATCAGGTCAATGTCATCTATCGTTCCGGATCGGAAATGCTGACGGCGCTGCTGCGCGGCGAAGCCGACACCGCGGTCATCACCGTCTCCACGGCGCTCGGTCAGATCAAGGAAGGCAAGGTTCGAACGCTCGCCGGGCTTTCAACGCGTCCGATGCGCCAACTGCCGGACACGCCGCCGGTGGCCAGGACCATCCCCGGCTTCGACGTCGCGGTCTGGCACGGCATCGCAGGTCCCGCCGGCATGGACCCTGCCCTGGTCGCACGCATCAACGGCATCTTCAATCAAGTTCTGCAGGTGCCCTCGGTGCGCATGGCGATATCAGAAGCACAGGCCGCCGACATCATCGGCGGCACGCCGCAGGATTTCGATGCCTTCATCAAGAACGAACTGAAGCGCTGGCCCGACGTGGTCAAGGCTGCTGGGATCAAGCCGGAGCAATAATGTCGTGCCGTCTCATGTTGCCGGGACGGCGGACGCGCCGGACCGCGCGGCGGCGATTGCCCAAACGGAACGAGCAATGAACAACACATCAAACTCGAAAGGCGCGTTTGCCAGGCGATTGAAGCAGCCGGGACTGATCTCGGCGCCTGGCGTGTTCGACATGATCTCGGCACGGATCGCCGACAGCATGGGTTTCGACGTGCTGTACATGACCGGCTACGGCGTGGTCGCCTCGCATCTCGGTCTGCCGGATGCGGGGCTTGCGAGCTACACAGAGATGGTCGGCCGCGTGCGTCAGATCGCTCAGGGTAGCATTACGCCGCTCGTTGCTGATGGCGACACGGGCTATGGCGGCCTCCTCAATGTCGATTTCACCGTCCGCGGCTATGAGGCGGCAGGCGCGCAGGCGATCCAGATCGAGGACCAGGAATATCCCAAGAAATGCGGCCACACGCCGGGGCGCCGCGTCGTTGCGATCGAGGACGCCGCGCGGCGGATCAAGGTGGCTGCCGACGCGCGATCGTCGAAAGACTTTCTGATCGTCGCGCGGACCGACGCTCGCACGTCGCTCGGCCTCGACGAGGCGCTGCGGCGCGGCGAAGCGTTCCTGAAGGCGGGCGCAGATTTGCTGTTCATCGAATCGCCGGAGAGCGAAGCGGAGATGGAGCGGATCGGCCGTACGTTCGGCGTGCCGCTGGTCGCAAACATGGTTGAGGGCGGCCGCACGCCGATCCTGAGCCGGTCGGAATTGGAACGGCTCGGCTTCAAGCTCGCGATCTTTCCGGCATCCGGCTTTCTTGCCATGGGCGCCGCGTTGCGTTCGATCTATGGGGAAATCCGAAACAACGGATCGACCAAACACTGGGACGGCGAGTTATACGACTTTCATGATTTCTCACGCCTCATGGGGTTCGAACGGGTCTGGGCGTTCGAACGGGAGCACGTGGAGTCTTGAGACGATTTGCACGCGGCGCCGACATAGGTAGCCCAGCCAGATCTTCTGTATTTTCTCGCCTCCATCGCCTGCACGGTGCTGTCAGGGCGCTGTCAGGCGCGGCTTCGAATGGAGAGGTGGCAAGCTAAACATTGCTGCCAGCTATAACCTGGGCTCACGACCTCTCCCTTGCGAAGGGTAAGCGCGCACAACTGATCCGCCTTCACTTTGAAAGATATTTACTGTCCGCTTTCGCAGTCGCTGTTGGGGGCAAAGCGGACATAGGCTGCTGCACCGCACATGTCCGCTTTTGACCCAAAGCGGACCTGGCCTAGGGCACCCGCACACATCCGTGTGGAAGTGGACCACAGCCTACTAAAGCACAGCTCTCGTTAGCGGGAATGCACGCTTTTGTGACTGCTAACACAGTACGCCCGTCCCATTCGACTAGGATAATTGGATCTCGCAGGGGAAGCCCTCAAATGGAGACCAATCAAGTTCGTTATTTCCTCGCACTGTGCGAAGAGAAGAACTTCACACGAGCGGCCAAACGTTGCGGGGTATCTCAGCCGTCTGTGAGCAACGCCATCAAGCGCCTCGAAGAAGAACTCGGTGGTGATTTATTTCGCCGAACCAAAAATGGAGTGAAATTATCATCTCTTGGCATGGCCATCCGCCCGTATCTTCATCAGATCAATGAGTGCGCAGAAGGCGCCAGACGTGAGGCGGCATGTAATTCGACAGCCGAGGTCTTAATCCCGGCTATTTCAACGGCCGACATGGTGTCAATCCCCGCGCAAGCGAAGTTTGCACGCAGAATTTTTTACGGTATCGGGATTGCGGCTTGTGCTCTTTTTGTTGGAGTACTATTCGGGCGCCAGATGGCAACGCGCTCTATGGCGAGCACAACTGTGGACGTAGCCGCCTTGGAAGCGACAATCGATATAAGAAATTTGCCGAGACAGGCTCTGCCGTCCGAGGTCTATCAATAGGCGCGCTCAATTAGAGGCTGTCCGCTTTTGGCCATAGCCGACATTTCATTTTGCACCGCATCTGTCCGCTTTCGGGGGCAAAGCGGACATGACTTATTGCGCCGCATGTCTGCTTTTGACCCAAAGCGGACATGTGCGGATGCGATCCGTGAGCTACGACAGCACAGTCGAAAAGCGATACCCACCGGGGTAGATTTTGCCGTTGGCTCTAGTCGAAGCCGGATTACTCTGCATTTAATGGTACGCCTGGTTACAAGTTGAATTCGAAGTACCGATCTCTTTAGGGAGGAACCGACATGCCACGCGTTTTTGTATCAGCGACTATCTTCATGATCGTCCTAGGGCTGGCAGAACTTCCAGCCAGGGCGCAAATCTCGTCGGATGCCACGTCAAAATCGCTTCGAGTGGCACAAAACTTAAGCCCAACCCAACAGGAAGAGCAGAGAGCTGGGAAACCGTTGTCCAAGGCTGAACAAGTCGCCCTAAAACAGGCCATCGTCGCGTGCAAAGCGGAAGCGAAGGGCAAAAAGGTCCGATGGCTTTCGCGGCGGAAATACGTACGCACTTGCGTCCAACAGGCACTCAAGGACTCTCCCAATATAGACATCATAAGAGCCCTGAAGGACCATCCCGATATGAAGGGTTTGCCGACCGAGGAAGCGCCCGGCTTGTGATTTTCTCTTCGGAATGTCCGCTATTGGCCCATAGCGGACATCCTCAGTTGCACTGCACATGTCCGCTCTCGGGGGTAAAGCGGACAAGTACGAGCGCTGTGGAATTAGCCCACTGCATGCCGGCACTGTCACAGGATCAAGCCGCGCCACCGTGGCGGCCACCGCTCTATTTCGACCTTGCCCGCATAAATCGTGACAGCACAACGCCCGCAATGATGGCGCCCGCGATCACCAGGATCGTCGTGAGATCAATGTTCATCGACTATCCCTCTTCGCGCTAGAGTCGAGCAAGGTTAGGCATTATTCGCGATCCTCGTCAGGACGCCAGATGAGGTGCAATTGACCAACATTGTCTCCTTCCCATGCGAACATTTCTCTGTCGCACAAGACACACTTAGCGGGTCGCGATTCCCTGGAGGGACCTTTGGTTTCGATCACCTCGTAGATGGCGCCGCACTCGCACGTGACTCTGAGGTTGGCCATGGCGCAAACACCCGTTCGGCTGCGCCATTACCATATCACTACAGACACGATCAACTTTCGCGGACATCGCCTGCACGGTGCTGTCAGGGTGCTGTCAGGCGCGGCTTCGAATTAGAGATGTGGCAAGCTAAACATTGCTGCCAGCTAAAACGGGACTTACGACCTCTCTCGCACCTTTGGCCTGCAAGTCATTTTTCAAAAAGCTGCAAGCGCTTCACAGGGAGAGAACCTTGCGCCGTGTTTCGGCCTTCAATTCTTCGGGCATGTCGCAATTGAGGGCACTACCCAGCAAATGACCGTAACCCTTAAGGATGTCGACGATCGCGCGTTATGGGCGAAAACGATCGACCCGATTTTTTCCGACTAATTCCCGCGCCTGTTTTTGGTCTGGCTGACTTACGTTGGCAGTCTGAGCGCGGTGATGTTTCCACATTCCGTATGGCGCAAAAATATAGCCGAGCACCGCCCAAACGATCATCCACGTCATCGCCATCCAATTCGGCAGCTCGAGCAACGTCTTTGCGACGAGTGGCGCAAACATTCCGGCCAGCCACACAAGCGCAACGCTTAGCGCTTTGCCCCAACCAAGATTGGCCAGGACATAAGCCCAATAAGCTCGCAAATACTCGCCAAAATCTCGCATCTGTTCAGTTTATCGTTCGCGCCGCCGGTTGTCCGCTGATGACGTCAAATCATACCACCATGGCGCCGGGTAAAATTTGCATAATGTTTGGGCATGGTGAAACACGCAAAAGTGTAGCGCGCCTTCGTTGTTGCTCGCCGGAGCCCGGTGGCAGAATAAATCCCAAGAGGACAATTTTTCGTCCCTCTCAGAAGCGGTCCCCCGTTTCGCATTTTACTCGCCAATATTTGCCGAAGCACCAAGCCGCCTGATCACGCTCCGCTCCGCCTCACGCGCACTGAGCGCACCAACTTGGGAGGATGGCATGTCTGCGACATCGTCAACGCGGCGCGATGTTCTGGCTGTCGCGGCAGCCGCGGGCGCCCTCAGCCTGTTGCCAAGATACTTTGCTGCCGCCGATGACAGCGCAATTCGGCCGTTCAGGATCAATGTCCCGGAGGAGCAAGTCGCCGATCTTCGCCGGCGAATTGCAGCGACCCGGTGGCCCGACCGGGAAACAGTTGCGGATCAATCGCAAGGCGCGCAGCTGGCAAAGTTTCAGGAGCTCGTGCGCTACTGGGGCACGGATTATGACTGGCGAAAGGGCGAAGCCAGGCTCAACGCCCTGCCCCAATTCATGACGACGATCGATGGCGTGGATATTCACTTCATCCACGTCCGCTCGAGACATCCGAATGCCATGCCGGTCATCGTCACACACGGCTGGCCTGGATCCGTCATTGAGCAGCTTAAGATTATCGCTCCGCTCACTGACCCGACCGCGCGCGGAGGCCGCGCCGAGGATGCGTTCGACGTCGTGATCCCGTCCCTCCCGGGGTACGGCTTCTCAGGAAGGCCCACCGGCACGGGCTGGGATCCGGACCGCATCGCGCGTGCCTGGGCCGAGCTGATGAAGCGCCTGGGCTACACGCGCTACGTCGCGCAGGGCGGCGACTGGGGCGCGCCGGTCACGAGCGCGATGGCGCGCCAGTCCGCGCCAGGATTGCTCGCCATCCATCTCAATTTGCCGGCGACCGTGCCACCCGAGGTGGCGGCAGTGCTCGGTGGTGGACCCGCGCCGGCTGGACTCTCCGAGAAAGAACGCGCGGTGCTTGAAGCACTCAGGGCGAACGCAATGAAAGGGAATTCAGCGTACTTCACGATGATGACCGCACGGCCGCAAACGGTTGGCTATGGCGCAAACGACTCTCCGGCCGGCCTCGCGGCATGGATCCTCGTTCATCCAGGCTTTGCGCAATGGGAGTACGGCACCGATCCCCGACAATCGCCTACCAAAGACGACGTGCTGGATAACATCACGCTCTACTGGCTGACGAACACCGCGACCTCGGCAGCGCGGTTGTACTGGGAGAACGGCGCGCGAGGCAGCGTCATTGTCGCCGCCGCGCAGAAAACCGGAGAGATCTCGCTTCCGGTCGCAATCACGGTGTTTCCAGATGACGTCTATCGAGCGCCGGAAACCTGGGCGCGGCGCGCCTATCGCAATTTGAGCTACTTCCACGAGGTCGACAGAGGCGGACACTTCGCCGCGTGGGAGCAACCCGAACTCTTCAGCGCGGAGCTGCGGGCCGCATTTGGACCACTGCGTCGCTGACGACCGTTTGCAATTTCATCCAAATCAGGGGACCGCGATGAGTACGCAACCAAGTTCCGAAGCCACACATCATGGGTCGCGCCGGCTTTTGAGGAGTGCCGCGATCGCAATCGCGGTGGGCTGCGCCGCTGCTGCGCTGATGCTTGCCGTTTCGGGCGGAGCCATTTCCGCGGAGGACAAGTACAAGGTCCAGGTGCGTGGAGGGCTCGCCTTCTCCGAGTTCAGGGGCTTCGAGGACTGGGCAACGGTCGCTGTCAGTCAGGCCGGCGACTTGATCGAAGTGATCGTCGCCAATCCGGTGATGATCAAAGCCTACCGTGCCGGCGTGCCCGGCAAGGGCAAGCCTTTCCCGGACGGCTCCAAGATGGCGAAGATCCATTGGAACAAGAAACAGAGCGCGGAGGCTCCTGATCCAACGACGGTGCCGGACACTTTGCACGACATCGATTTCATGGTGCGGGACAGCAAGAGATTTTCGAAAACCGGCAACTGGGGATACGCCCAGTTCAACTATGACGCCGCGTCCGACACGTTCAAGCCAGAGGGGACCAGTAGCGATTGCGGATTCGCGTGCCACACGATCGTGGCGAAGAAGGATTACGTTTTCACCGTCTACGGGAAGAGGTGAACCATGCTGATGAGAATAGGTGCGACTGTACTCATCGCCACAGGTGTTCTGACGCTGCACGCGACGCAGGCGCAACAGGGAGTCAAACGCACCGATCTCCAGCAGCACGATCTGAGCATTCCGGGGCGCGAAGTCGTTCAGGTGCGCGTCGACATTGCGCCGGGCGTACTGGCGCCGGATCACAGTCACCCTGGTGAAGAGATCGTCTATGTCGTCGAAGGCACGCTGGAGTATCGCCTCGAGGGTAAGCCGCCGGTGACTCTCAAAGCCGGCGAGGTTTTGTTCATCCCCGCCGGAACGGTCCACTCGGCAAGAAATGTCGGCAGCGTCAACGCGGCCGAGCTAGCCACCTACATCGTCGAAAAAGGCAAACCGCTCGTCAAACCAGCCAAGTGAGTACCCAATGCCGATAGATTTGAAGCTTGAGGCCATCGTCATTCCGGTTTCCGACGTCGACCGCGCGAAGAAGTTTTACGCGGGTCTTGGGTGGCGGCTCGACGCCGATTTCCCCTTCGACAATGGCTTCCGGGTCGTTCAGTTCACGCCGCCAGGGTCTGAGTGCTCGATCCAGTTTGGCACGAAGGTCACGAACGCGGCCCCCGGCTCGGCCAAAGGGCTGTATCTGATCGTTTCCGATATCGCGGCCGCGCACGATGAGCTCGTCGCTCTCGGCGTCAAGGTTAGCGAGGTGTTCCACGCCAAGACCCCGGGCGCCCAGTTTCAGCCCGACGACAAGAGTGGTCGCGTGAGCGGTCCCGCGCCCGACCACGCCACCTACCGCTCCTTTGCGACGTTCAGCGATCCGGACGGCAACGGTTGGCTGTTGCAGGAGGTCACAACACGACTGCCTGGCCGGATCGACGCCGCCAAGACGGCATTTGCATCCGCGGCCGACCTGGCCAGCGCATTTCGACGTGCGGAGGCGGCGCACGGCGAGCACGAAAAGCGGACCGGCGGCCAGCGCGATGCAAACTGGCCTGAGTGGTACGCCGCGTACATGATTGCAGAACAGGCCGGCAAGCCGCTGCCGACTTGAAGGGTGCTCACGACGTCAACATCATCGGAGCATCAAATGAAAATGAACAAGCTCTTGATAGCCGCGGTGCTCGCCATCGCAATCGCAGCCCCGATTGTGGCCTTCGTGGGGGACACCAACATGGCGCAACCCACAACACCCACGGGCGAACTCACCGCATTCTTTCATGGGCCTGGCAGCGGTCCCATTGCCAACCAATCCGGGCTCGCTTCCCTTGAACGCGCTGACGCGTGGCTCAACTCGCCGCCGCTCACCGCGTCTGCCCTGCGCGGAAAGGTCGTCCTCGTCCATTTCTGGACATACACCTGCATCAATTGGCTTCGCACGCAGTCCTACCTCCGCGCCTGGGCAGATAAATACAAGGACAAGGGATTGGTCGTGATCGGCGTCCATACGCCGGAATTCCGATTTGAAAAGAATATCGACAATGTCCGCCGGGAGGCTAAGGCGCTTCGCGTCGATTATCCTGTCGCGGTTGACAGCGAATATGTGATCTGGCGCGCCTTCAACAATAATTATTGGCCAGCGCAGTACTTCATCGACGCGCAGGGTCGCGTGCGCCACACCCATTTCGGCGAAGGCGCATACGACCAGTCGGAAATGGTCATACAG
>Ga0207647_10002515_pt1 | contig 13876 bp, 9 predicted proteins | sample KBSCornC2_FD_184295 | JGI IMG/M metagenome (GOLD analysis project Ga0207647, IMG submission 184295) | Corn rhizosphere microbial communities from Kellogg Biological Station, Michigan, USA - C2 (SPAdes) (version 2) | ecosystem: Host-associated > Plants > Roots > Rhizosphere ...
CGGCCCGTCGGTGACGATCAAGTCGCACCACAATGTCGGCGGTCTGCCCGAGCGCATGAACATGAAGCTGGTCGAGCCGCTGCGCGAACTGTTCAAGGACGAGGTGAGGGCGCTCGGCAAGGAGCTCGGCCTGCCCGAAAGCTTCATCGGCCGCCATCCCTTCCCGGGCCCCGGCCTTGCCATACGCTGCCCCGGCGGCATCACCCGCGAAAAACTCGAGATCCTGCGCGAGGCCGACGCCATCTATCTCGACGAGATACGCAAGGCGGGCCTCTATGATGCCATCTGGCAGGCCTTCGCCGTGCTGCTGCCGGTGCAGACGGTCGGCGTGATGGGCGACGGCCGCACCTACGAATTCGTCTGCGCACTGCGCGCCGTGACCTCCGTCGACGGCATGACGGCCGACTTCTACCACTACGACATGAACTTCCTAGGTGCTGCCGCCACCCGCATCATCAACGAGGTCAAGGGCATCAATCGCGTCGTCTACGACGTGACGTCGAAGCCGCCCGGCACAATCGAGTGGGAATGATTCAGGCCCATCCGAGCGCCGCCGAAATTACGCCGCAGCACGATCTAAGTCGCTGAAATCAAAAATATTTTTAGCCAGAGACATTCGCGGGCTATCGGCTCGCATTGTTTGGCGGTGCCGGACCCGTTGCCGGCCCTTCGGCATATTGCCAAGCTGAATTTTCGCCAGTACCGTCGCGGGCTATAGGGATGGTGACGGTACTTTTTTCAGCTTAACATGCTGGAAATAAAGGGAAATTTTCGCCAAAAGCCCTCAAAAAACCAGTGACGGTACTTTTTGAAAGGCAGTCGGCATGCTGACGGACGCCGCCCTCAAGGCATTGAAACCAAAAGAGAAAATGTACAGGCACCTGGGCGGCGGCGAGCGCCGCGCTGGCGTGACACGGCGACGTTCTGTGGCGAGGTCGACGACACCAGATCGCAGACCGCACTGGCCATGGCCGATGACATGGGCGCGCGGGTGGTTCGACACGGCTATGGCGTCGGCAATGCCGAGCTGATCCTCGAGCGGGCGTTGAAGGCCAAGGACGATGCCGTCATCGTCACCAAGGTCGGCTATTTCGGCGACCCAGCCCCGCTGGCTGCGCCAAATAGACGACCAGCAGGAGAAAGACGCCTTGCACGGCAACCAGCCCAAGCGTCGCCGCAACCGCGATCCCGGTGCAGACCGCCAGGGCGATGCGCGGAGGGCGCCGAAAAGATCTGCAATTCGATTGACGAGCGGTCCGGCAATTAGCTGAGCTGCGTTGCCCAGTCCGAACAGAATGCCCAACTCCTCAGGTGTTAGGCCACGATACCGTGGCCGGACGGGCGTCGCGTTACAGTGGAATTGAGACTTGGCGAATGATGCTGAATACGCTTTTCCGACCATTGGAAGCCGCCGGCGTCGAATGGCATGGGACAGAATTTATGGCGAGTGGATCACCGACAACGTGGGCGCGGTTGGTGCCGATGGGTTGCCACCCTGCGATTACCGATTTTTCGCGGCTGGGCTTTTTGTCTGCCTGCGGCGGCGCCACCCTCTATTGTCGGCGCGAGGAGCATTGGGCTCACCTTGGAAGAAGGTCAGCGACGGGCACCCACCGTCGGGAAAGACAACGCCTGCCCCCTCCAAAGCCGCTCGTATTGCGGCGAGTTTGCCTGGATTCGGCCTCCTAAGGCCGTTCTCAAAATCGCTGATCGTCGGCTCGCTCAGATTGGCCTTGGCAGCAAGTCGCACCCGCGACCAGTTCAATAGAGCTCGTGCCGTTCGTGATTGCTCGGCTGAGAGCAAGATATCCATAAAGATTCGAACATTCAGGGAACCTAAAATGTTCCCGTAATTGCGACACATCGTCAGGAAAACCGACGCGCCGAAGCCTTGCAGGCAAAACCTCGCCGGCGAGGCCCAACAAGCTCGAGCTCGACGGGCACTACACACACGACCCGAATACGCGACCAACACCGGCTGCCGGCAGTTGCTGCAATGCAAGTGAGGGCACTAGACGGAATATGAATCAATCATTGTGCTCTCCCCCCGTGAGGCGCTGAACGGCTGGGCTCCGGTGAGAACTCGGGCGAACGAGGTGCCTCGATAATGCACTCTGCCGCATTTGAATCACGCGTCTCGCTGACGCTGGAATAGCCGATCCCGATCGAGAACATGACTTGTCGGTAACACAAATTGAAAGCAGGGCAGTGGCAAATGGCCCTGACGACAGGTTAGTTATTAGAATTTCCTAATTGAACGGGAGGCCTGAAATGCAGCAGGCAAAGCAGATCCTGGTGACTGGGGGGGCAGGTTTTCTGGGGTCCTTTTTGTGCGAGCGGCTGCTCGCTGAAGGCCATGAGGTTGCTTGTGTCGACAATTTCTTCACAGGCAGCCGACGAAACGTCTCTCATCTGCTCGACGATAGATCGTTCGAGATCATTCGTCATGATGTAACGTTTCCCCTCTACGTAGAGGTGGGCGAAATCTACAACCTTGCCTGTCCTGCGAGCCCCGTCCACTATCAGTTCGATCCCGTTCAGACCACCAAAACCAGCGTCCATGGCGCGATCAACATGCTCGGTCTGGCCAAGAGGGTTCGCGCAAAGATTCTGCAGGCGTCCACCTCTGAAATTTACGGCGACCCTGAAGTTCACCCGCAGACGGAGGACTATTGGGGCAGAGTGAACCCGATAGGCCCTCGTTCCTGCTATGACGAAGGCAAGCGATGCGCCGAAACGCTGTTTTTCGATTACTGGCGGCAGCACCAACTGAGGATCAAGGTAGCGCGTATTTTCAATACCTACGGTCCAAGGATGCGTCCAGATGACGGTCGTGTCGTTTCCAACTTCATCGTGCAGGCGCTGCAAAACAAGCCAATAACGGTATACGGCACCGGCCAGCAGACACGCTCGTTCTGCTATGTCGAGGATCTTATCGACGGGCTGGTTCGCCTTATGCAGACTTCCGACGATGTGACCGGCCCTGTCAACCTCGGCAACCCGGTTGAATTCACGGTGCTCGAGCTCGCAAACCTGGTGATCGAACTTACCGGAAGTCGGTCGAAGATCAGATTTTCTCCTCTGCCCGTCGACGACCCGAAGCAGCGGCAGCCCGATATCGGGTATGCTGCGCGCCAACTCGAATGGGAGCCAAGAATCGCATTGCGTGACGGCCTAGCCAAGACCATTGCGTATTTCGAGGACGTGGTTTCGGCTGGGCATGTTCGGCACGCCGCCGAATGAGGACAGTCCTTGTCACCGGCGGGGCCGGTTATATCGGGTCGCACTGCTGCAAGGCGTTCGCCCAATCCGGATGGTCGGTTATCGCCTATGACAATCTCTCGCGCGGCTGGCGCGACGCGGTCAAGTGGGGACCGTTGATCGAGGCAGATATCTCGGACGCCGCGGCCGTGGCGGCAGCACTCCACCAGTTTCGGCCCCAGGTGGTGGCTCATTTCGCTGCTTACGCTTACGTCGGCGAGTCTGTCGAGCGGCCGGAACTTTACTATCGGAACAACAGTTTTGGGACGTTGGTATTGCTTGAGGAGATGCTGAAGGCTGGTCTGGATAAGCTGATCTTTTCGAGCACCTGTGCATCTTATGGCATTCCGCTTCGTTCTCCGATTGACGAAACGCACCGGCAGTCGCCCATCAATCCTTATGGGTGGTCGAAATTCATAATCGAAAGGATGATAGAGGATATGTCGGCCGCTCGTGGCCTCAACGCGGTCGTGCTTCGGTATTTCAATGCTGCCGGATGCGATCCCGATGGCGAAATCGGCGAAAGGCATGAGCCGGAAACGCATGTCGTCCCGCTTGCCATAGAAGCCGCACTGAGGCCAGGCCGCATATTTACCATCAACGGCACCGATTTCGACACCCGCGACGGAACCGCTGTGAGAGACTATATCCACGTTGTCGATCTCGCGCGCGCTCACGTGCTGGCAGCGGAAAAGCTTCTTGGCGACAAAGGGGTCCATGTCTACAATCTCGGAACCGGCGCGGGTACGACGGTGAACGAACTCGTAGACGCTGTGAGCCGGACCTCGGGGGCGCGCCTTCCGGTAGCTTACGGGCCGCGCAGGCCAGGCGATCCGCCAGCGCTCGTTGCCGCGGCCGGCAAGGCCAAGCGGGAGCTCGGATGGGTGCCTGAGCAATCCGGTATCGACAGGATCGTCGAGACGGCGCTGGCTTGGTACCGTAGCCGGTTGTAGCGGATCTTGCGCAAGATGCCCTAATGCATGTCGCCCAGAGGTGCGCAGCGACAATAACATGCATCAAAACAAAGACTTAAAGCGCGCCGACTGAATTCGTTTCAGCGCGACGCGCTTTAGCGTGCTGTCAACAAACGATCAAGAGCGCCAGAGACCGCTGCGAGCGAGAAATTTTCCTCTATCCGCTTCCGGGCCGCCCGACCGAGGCGCTTCCGCATGACTGGATCATCCTTGAGTTTCTTCAGTGCGAGCGCAATTTCTGCCGGCTTTTCCCTCCCAACGATCAGACCGCCGGACGTTTCGCCGCCTTCCAGCATGTCAGGCAGACCCTGTGCGTCGGTAGCAACGATCGGAAGGCTGCAGGCCATCGCCTCTAACGGTGCGACAGGCATGCCCTCGGTGCGGGATGCCGTGACATAGGCATCTGCGGCTGAAAGCCAATGCCGGACCACCGAACGATCCGTTGTATACTGGGAAAGCCATCTTGCATTCGGCAATTCGGCCTCGGTGAATAGCCTGGCAAAGACATCTCGGTCCTGCCCCGAACCGATGATAACAAGTTCGGACGAGGCATCCCCGGAAAAGAACGACCAGGCTTTCAGGAGCACGTCGAGCCCTTTGCGGCGAATGTCGATGCGTCCGTGGTTGACGACGACGAAAGCCTCACGCCGCAACCCAAGGGCTTGTCGCGCTTCCCGGCGCCCGATCGTTTTCCATTCTCTGGAATCGACCGGATTGGGAATATTTGCGATGTTTAGGGTAATGTGCGTGTAGGATTTGGCAAGTCGTTCACGCTCTGCTGCCGATGCAATGATCAAGCCGGCGCAGGCCCGCAGCGATGCCTGTCTGGCAATCGCCTCTATCCAGGAGAGCGTCCGGTCCCCGCCCTGGAACGTTGCGTAAATTGGAATGCGCATACGTTGCGCCAGCCAGGCGAGCGCATCAAAGCGGGGGTACTCATACTCTTGAGCGAGAATTACGTCGCATTGGGACTGGGCGAGCACCTTTCGGAATGCCGCGAGCGGCGTCGCAGCCCAGCGTCGCAGACTATAAGCCGCTGCGGAGTGACCTTGGCGCGAGCGTGTGCCGGGAACAATCCAGATCGGCACGCCCGTTCCGCCATGGTGGTGGCACTCTATCTGCGACGCCCGCTCAGAAGCGCACACAATGACTGGTCTGTGCCCGGCTAGCTGCAGGGCGGAGGCGTAACCGAACAGCCATCCGCCAGTCATCTGTTCGACGAAGTCATCGAGCCGCAACCCTATCGGATCGAGGAATTCCTCGACGACGTCACCCCACGGAAAAAGGGCGATGACAAGGGAAGCGCGGTCGATCATTTGCCGCTGGTTCATTTTCGCCAGGAAAAGGCCGTCTCCGTGCCACGTGCCGAACTTTGGTGCAGCGCGTAGCCGAGGGCAGTTATCGGCGCTGCGAGAGCGTAAAGAACGTTGCGGCGACGGCGTCCAAGACGAGAAAATGCGATGTCATGAAAGAGTGCCGTCACCGGGTTGATGAAGGTGGCGCGACGCTCCGGTGCACTGTCGAAGAGCGCTGCGAGTTCCGGATCCCGGTAGCCGCGCCGGACGTGACCCCATTCCTGCATCAGTTCGCTCTCATGCGGGCAATAGGGCTTCATGACGCGGAAATACGGGTAGTGCCAATCGGCATGCGGCGTAGAAACAAGAACATACCCGCCTGGTCGCACGACCCTTAAGGCCTCATGTGCTGCGCTGCGGTCATCCTCGATATGCTCAAGCACATCAAACAGCGTCGCAACATCGAAACTGTCCTCCGCGAAGGGGAGGTCACAGGCATCGCCGCAGACGAAGGTCGACCTCGCCCAATCGGGCTGGTGCTTGCCCAATTCCGGATCGAGATCGAGAGTAACGATATCAGCCTCCGGGTAGAGGATACTTGCCAGCCCGCTGCGGCCGCCCCCGATCTCCAGTATCCGCCCGGTTCCCTCGATGGCCGAGGGCGCAACGCGATGAATCGCCCGCATCTTCTCACGGTAAAAGAGGCCGTCTGTCAGGCCCCTTGGAAATGGATTTCGAGACAGGAACTGTCCGAGCGGAGCCTTGCGGATCATCGGTTTTCTTCCTCAGCCAATTTGATGTTCGCTGTTTTCGCCAGCCTAAACGCAAGAGAAACTGGAGACCCGCCAGCCAGCCTTGAACTTCTGCAGCCAGGATTCTCGTCCTGCCGGGCGACCCTTCGAAAAGCGCCTTGATGAAGGTCCTTACAAAATATGCAGGCAACTGCTTCCAGATACGGTCGATGTTTCCGCGGTCCCCGAAATTGTCATATTGCACGACAAGAGCTGCGACGTGTCCTTTCATGTAGGCCTTTATCTGCCGCCTGAACCCCGGCCAGTCGCGGCGATGATGATGGAAGACGACGGCCCGGGGTTCATAAAGGCACGCTCCTCCTGTTGCCAGAATCCGGTACCATAGCTCTGAATCTTCGGAACATCCGGCAGCACCGGCGCCGAGGCGCTCATCGAACGAGCCTACCCGCTCGAAGGCAGATCGCCGAAAGGCCATATTGGCACCAGCGCCGATTTTCCAGACATGCGCCCCACTTGGCCGGGTCTCCTCGAAGAAGCGTTGGTCGAAGATAAGCGGCACGAAAGTGGCGCCAAAACCGCCCATGTCGAACTGGAAACGGCGTTGGGCGATCGTATCGAGCCGGGCTGGCAACACCAGGCCTGTCAGCGCCTCGACGTCCCATTGTGCAAAGGCGCGCGCGATTTCAGCAGTCCAGCCATGATGGACCTCGACGTCGTCATCTGTGAAGGCGATGATGTCGTGACGGCTTGCACGAATGCCGGCGGATCGAGCAACGCTCAGTCCGGGGCGTGGCTCGTGAACGTAACGGACGTTCGGGAAACGCACGCATAGCGGCCGTGCGGTGGCGTTCCGCGAATTGTCGACGACGATGACTTCGCCAGGGGCGCTGCTCTGCCTGGCAATGCTTTGAAGGCACTGCGCCAGTGCCGGGCCACGATCGCGCGTACAAATCACCACCGAAATGTGCTGCGCGGACGCGGACGACGCAGTTGCAAGCTCATCGAGGCAGCCGAGAGGATTTTGGACGCCGAGCGCCGCAGCCAAAGAGAGCACGGACTTTGGCCATCCTTCATAAGTGGCCCGCAACGGGGCGCCCAGGGCGACGCTGCGGGCAGCCAATTGTGCTGCGGAAAATTCGGCTGCAAGCTGCCTCAACCGTGCCTCTGTGTACGGCAATTCGTCAGGCAAGGACGCTTGCATTCCCAGCGGCAAGTCCTTCCACCAGAAGATCGACAGCGAAGGAATATCGCCCGAACCGACGTGCGCATCGGCCGAGGCGAGATCGATTTGCCTGACACTGAAAGCGTCGTCATTCACTGGTTCTGCTCCCGGATCGACTGCACGCGGACACGCGAGCGATCATATTCGCCCGCAAGACCGTAAATGCCGCCCAACAGCTCCGCGACGCCGAATCGGAAATCACGACCCTGGAGCTTGCGCGCCGCGCGTGCCAGTTCCTTCAGTCGATCGAAGAACCACCAGCAAACCATGGCGCGGTGCCGTGCTCTGAGTTCTGCGTCAGTCCGACGGCTTTTTACTAGGAAAGCCATCATACCGAGGCCCCATGTCCAATATTGCCGTCGCAATTGGTCGATCGTCTCTCGGTGTTCATGATAAACGGCATATTCTGGTTCATAGATCATGGGCCGACCTGAACGCAGCACGCGATAGAAAATGTCGAGATCGCCACCGCCAGGCAGCGGTGCACCGGTGTCAAGCGCTTCGTCGAATCCGCCGAGCGAAAGGAGTAGTGCGCGGTCGAAGGCCATGTTGCAGCCAGCGCCGAGAACGCCAGACCCAACCGGGTGCAGCGGATTGTCGAATCGGGCGTTGTGGAATTCATTGCGGTTGAAGCCGCGACCGAATCCACCCCGCTTTTCGAAAAAGAGCTGGGCCTCTGTGTCCAGGCGAAGCGGCAGCACCAGACCTGTAAAGCCGCCGGCATGGGGATGGTCCTGGTAGGCTTTGGCGAGCCCCTCGAGCCAGTTGCGATCAACGACCACGTCATCGTCCAGATAGGCAATCATGCTACCCGTGGCAGAACGAAGAGCTGCGTTTCGTGCAAAATCAAGCCCGGCCCTTGGCTCGAAAACATATCGAATGTCTTTGAAACGCGACGCGGCTTCCCGTGTAGCCGAATCCACAGACGCATTGTCCACGACCAAGATTTCGACGAACGGAAAAGCGGACTTCCAACGGATGTCGTCGAGCGAGGCCAGCAGCCGGGAAAGACGTTCGGCGCGGTCTTTCGTACATATCGCGATTGAAAGGTTCGGCAGCGCCGGCTCCGCGACCGGTCTTTGTCGCAGCAATTCCTCTTCCAGCTTTGTCACGAGAATACGAGGGGCGAAACATTGATCGGCAACGGATCTCAGTCTTTCCGCGGAAAGGACCCCGGCCGTGGGGCGCGCGATCATCTCGAATCCGACAAGCCGGTTGTGCCAGCGGGCAATGAGACCGACGCCATCCTGATGCTGGGCAAGCTCAATCGGGGCAAGCGGACGTGACAGCTCGACGTCGACAATTTTGTAGCCCATCGCCTTAATTCGCACCCATGGGGGCACGTCCGTGTTGAAACTCATGAAGTTTTGAAAAGTGACCCTGTCGCTTCAGGAGTTGATCTGGCGCCCCGACTTCGACTACCCGTCCTTTGGACATGACAATGATCTGGTCGGCGGCCTGGACCGTCGCCAACCGGTGGGCAATGACCACCACGGTGCGCTCGTGCGAATATTGCTCGAGAGCGATCTGGAACGCCTGTTCCGTCTCAACGTCGAGCGCATTCGTGGCTTCGTCCAACAGGAGAATGTCGGGGTTACGGAGAATGGTACGCGCGAGTGCAATTCGCTGCCTTTGGCCGCCTGACAGGCGCATTCCTTGGTCGCCGATCTGCGTTTGATAGCCCTCCGGAAGCGAGCAGATGAAATCATCCGCCTTTGCTATGCGGGCCGCTTCGCGCAAGTCGTGCTGATCTGAATCGAGATCGCCGTAAGCGATATTAGCCGCGATGGTATCGTTGAAGAGGTATACTTCCTGTGACATCAACGACAGTCGCTTGCGCCAACTGCGCAACTGGAAAGCTGAGAGCGGCATACCGTCGGCGAGCACTTCTCCTGTCGTAGGGTCCATAAAGCGAAAGAGCAGCGCCATGAGGGTCGACTTGCCGGCACCCGACTCTCCAACGATCGCCGTAGTCTTGCCGGCGGGAATGCTGAAGGAGACATCCTGAAGTGCAAGTGGCTGGCCGGCCTCATAACGAAAGGAGACGCTGCGGAATTCTACCGCTGTCCTGAGTGCAGGCGCTGACAGACTGCCTTGGCTAAGGAACGGCGTTTGCGTTGTGCGCAAGAAATCGTCCACATCGTCTATCGCGCCGGCAAGCCCGTCCAGCGCGATCTTCGATTGCAGCAACTCCCGCGTTGGACCCTGAAGGCGATAAAGGAGCGAGAGGAAAGCAGCGAGTGCCGCGATTCCTATACTTGCTGATTCTGCAACAAGAACGAGTGCGCCGATCAGCACCGTGATCGACACCTCAGAAACTGGCCCCGGAGTCGCCCAAAGCATGTCGAGCCTCAAGAGGCGGCGCCGTACCCTGTCCGATGTCTGAAGGAAGCGATCTTGCTCGTAGTCTTCTTGTGCAAAAGCACGGATCAACTGCAGTGAATTGATGCTTTCCCACATCCTGAGGCCGAACTGCTTGTTTTCTTCGACAACTGCCTTGCCGGTCTCATCGGCGCGTCGCGTGGCCAGGCGAATGGCCATTGCGCCGAAGAGCAGAAAAACCAACGAGAAAAAGGTCAATCGAACCGAGATCAAGAGCATCAAAAGAACGAAGACGATGAAGGTACAAAAGCAGATCATTAAGCGATAAGCCAGGCTCAGCCCTTGACTGACCTTCCAGGTATTGTTGGCAATCGTCGTGATGATGTCCGATCGTCTATTTGCAACCCGGTAATCGACGCACGAACTTATGGTCTGATCAAAAACCTTGGACCGCAACCGATGCGCAACGAGGCCGTCGATATATCTTGTAACCCAGGTGTTGATGAGGTGGACCGCATTTTTGAGAATGATGCTGACGCACAACGCTCCCACTAGGAACGCGGTTAGGCGATGCTGCGGAATAGACGACAGAAGCCGGTCAAATATCGGCTGCCATCTCCCCGGCTGCGGTGGCGAGGCGCCGAGGCTCTGCAGCAACGGGATGAACAGGACGAGACCGGCGCCTTCCAAAACCGCTGCAAGCAATCCAAGCCCCACCACCGTAGGTCCAGCCCACGCTGGCGCCTCCGACAGGCGAAAAAGCCGCCGTAATCGCACGAAGAGATTCACCAGATGCTCTCTGCGTAGTGAGGTTGGAACTCGGCGTTCTTGTTTCGAACCCTCTTCACTCGTTTTTTGATCCAGCGAGGGACCAATCTGGCCCGGCAATAAATGTCCAGCATCTTCGGCAGACGAGAAATCGCCGTGCGCGGCTTCAGGACAACAAGTCTTTTGAAGAGGTCGTACGCCGCGGAAAGCCGTCCGCAGATCAACGCTCTCACGACGAGCCAATGCAGCATGTCGACCAGATGATCGTCGAGCTCGCCTCCGAATTGTGGGTACTTCTCATGAAATTCGGCAAGCACAAGTTCACACGAACGAAGCATCTGCATGACATCGCTCGACATGTTGACGTTCGTCATCCGGTAACCGACGAGATGCTGACGGACGACGCGGAACTCGTAATGTTCTGCTATTCCGAGGCAAATCAGCAGGTCTTCGCAGCCTTGTGCGTTCCTGGCCCTCAAGGAGGGATCAAAGCCTCCTACGCGCTCAAACGCGGAGCGTCGGACGAGCATTGAACTTCCGTTCCCGACAAAATTCGTCCTGCACATGCGTTGGAGAACGCGGCCCTCCGCGTCGGGTCGATTGTGCAATGAGAATACCCGGCCGTCCTCGTCGATATCTGCAAACCAGCAATATGCCAGGCCTGCCGAAGAGCCACCCTGCTGCAAAGCGCGCATCTGGAGCGCGATTTTGGATGGTGCCCAAAGATCATCCGCATCAATGAACGCGAGGAACTCCGCATCGGTAGCAGCAGCACCACGGTTACGAGCTTTTGCAACGCCGGCGTTCGACTGCTTTATCAGGCGAATTCGCGGATCTTGTTCGGCATAGGAGGCCACAATTGAAGCAGACAGGTCCGTCGACCCGTCGTCGACGACGATGATGTCCAATGCCTGGTAGTCTTGCCTGCAGATGCTGTCCAGGGTCGGCCGAATGGTTCGTTCGGCATTGAACATCGGCACCACGACGCCCACCGTGGCTTTGTCTGGGATCATGGGCCTCTGTTTTCTCCGCGATACTTGGCTATGGAGTACTGCGGCGGCGAGGCCGCCGAACTAGTCCGCGACAAGGGGCGCCGCGAATTGACGGCCTCCGGTAACCGCGCCTTCTGGCAGCCTTTCCGCTGGCAGCGCACCTCTGTGCCGCAGATCCAATGTGGCGCTACCCTCGAGAGGGGCACTGCTGCACTGCACCCAGATTTATACCGCAATGCGCCACGATGCTAATTTAAATGTCGCTAAAGGAATGATCTCGTCGATCAGTTTTTTTTACGGTCGGAAACAGCACTTGAAGGTCCGGAAAGCGCGCCGGATCTTGAAGGGAGAGGCGTTCTAGACAGCCAATCGCGGGGAATGATTCAGCCCCACTCAAGCACCGCCGAAAATACGCCAATCTGCGACGTAACGTACTGAAAACAAAAAAAGAAATCCTTTCAAGGACAATCGGCGACAATCGGCACGCTGAGATTGGCTTTGACGGACCGCTTGACGGACCTTCCGCATATTGCCCACCCGGATTTTTCTGAGTACCGTCAGAGTCAATGAGGCTCGTGACGGTACTTTTTTGCCAGCTAAGGCATTGAAGAAGAAAGGAATTTGCTGTCGAGAAGCCTCGAAATTGTACTGACGGTACTTTTCAAGAGGCAGTGGGTATGCTGACGGCCGGCAAGGAGGTTTACCCGTGAACGCGCTCGCGGCCGTCCGCGCCGCTCTTCCCGTACTTACACCGCCAATTCTTGAGGCAAAGAAGCTTACCGTGCGCTTCGACGGCTTCCCCGCGGTGCGAGATGTCGATCTCGCCATTGCCGATGGTGAGCTCAGGGTGATCATCGGGCCCAATGGCGCCGGCAAGACGTCGCTCTTCAACTGCCTGACCGGCTTCTACAAACCGAAGGGCGGCTCGATCCGGCTTGGCGGCCGCCAGATTACCGGCTTGCCGCCGCATCGCATCACGGCGCTTGGTCTCGCCCGAACCTTCCAGAACATTCGGCTGTTCAAGGAAATGTCGGTGCTGGAAAACGCGATGTCCGGCCAGCACTGCCGCAGCCACCATGGCCTTGTCTCGGCAATCCTGCACCTGCCATCGCAACGACGGGAGGAGGACAAGATACGCGCCGCGGCAATGCGCTGGCTCGACTTCGTCGGCATCGCGGAGCATGCGTCTCGTCTCGCCGGCGGCCTTTCCTACGGCGACCAGCGACGGCTTGAACTTGCAAGGGCCTTGGCATCGACGCCCGAGATAATCCTGCTGGACGAGCCCGCTGCCGGGCTGAACGAGCGCGAGAAGCTTGATCTTGTGCATTTGATCCGCGGCATTCGCGACGAGACCGGCGTCACCGTGCTTTTGATCGAGCACGATATGGGCCTGGTCATGCAGGTGTCGGACGGGGAAGCGACCTTGCGAACAACGATGCCGTCGTCAGCGCCTACCTGGGCGGTGTCACGGCCTGACAAGCTGGCCGTCGACATCTCGATTTGCGCCTTTGACCGTTTGGGTATGAAAACTCGGCCGAGAAGAGAACTACCCGCTCTCGGCCTTTCCCCAAGATTGCATCGATCGTTACGACGGTTTGTCGTCAGGGTGGCCAAGCTCGCAAAACCAGCCGCCGAGATATTTCACGGATGGTTTTTTCGGGTCGGGCACGGGGGTCTTCGCTTCGATCGCGGCCCTGAAGGGCTCGGCGCTGTCCTGCGGGATGAAGCCAAGGTGGTCCGCGCCGCTGTTGTCGACCATTTTCAGCTTGTTGTCGGAAATGCCGAAGGAGATCGTGTGGCCGACACGCGGCGCGGTCAGCGACGCCGCGACCAGGCGCACGCAGTCGGCGAAGGAGAGGTACGACCACAGCATGCGCCGGTCGGCCGGTTCGGGGAAGGACGAGAAGATGCGCAGGCATACGGTCTCGATGCTGAACTTGTCCCAGTAGAGCCGGCTGAGGCTCTCGACGAAATTCTTCGACACGCCATAGAGGCTGTCGGGGCGGACCGGCGCGTCGACGCCGATATGCGCCTCGATTTCGTGATAGCCGATGGCATGTACGGACGAGGCGTAGATGACGCGCTTCACCCCGTGTTTCCGGGCGCCTTCATAGATGTGGTAGGAGCCGCGGATGCTGGAATCCAGGATGGTCTGCCATTCGCATTCGAGCGGCGCGCCGCCGAAATGCACGATCGCGTCGCAATCCCTGGTGGCCGCGATGGTGGCTTCCATGTCGGCGAGATCGAACACCGCTTCCTCTTCGTGAGGCGCGAGATCGCCGAACGGCTC
>Ga0207647_10002516_pt1 | contig 13873 bp, 11 predicted proteins | sample KBSCornC2_FD_184295 | JGI IMG/M metagenome (GOLD analysis project Ga0207647, IMG submission 184295) | Corn rhizosphere microbial communities from Kellogg Biological Station, Michigan, USA - C2 (SPAdes) (version 2) | ecosystem: Host-associated > Plants > Roots > Rhizosphere ...
CCTCTGCATGGGTCTGGATGGCCGTGGGTACTGTCACCCCAACAGCTTCGCCGCGCTCCCCAACACGCTCTACCGCAACAACGGCGACGGTACGTTCACCGATGTCTCCGAGGAGACGGGGATTGCATCAGTGCTGGGCAAGGGAATGGGAGTTGTGTTTGCGGATTACGACGGCGACGGCTTTCTCGACGTGTTTGTGGCCAACGACAACAGCCCGAACCGCCTGTTTCACAATCTCGGAGGGAAGCGATTCGAGGAGGTCGGCTTTCAGGCGGGTGTGGCCTTCAACGACGAGGGGACGGCCCTTGCGGGTATGGGGGCTGACTTCCGCGATTTGAATAACGATGGCTTACCCGACATCTGGCATACCGCGATCGAAAACGAAACATTTCCATTGTTCATGAACAAAGGCAAAGGACAGTTTCGCAATGCGGGTCAGGAAAGCCGGCTTGCGAATCTAACCAGGCCAATGTCCGGCTGGTCGAACGGGATCGTCGATCTCGATAACGACGGCTGGAAGGATCTGGTGGTGGCCCGCAGCAATGTGCTGGACAACATCGAGCAAATCTCCCATCACTTTCGTTATGCAGAACCGAACTCCGTCTTCCGCAATCTCGGCAACGGGCAGTTTGAAGATGTGAGCGCTTCTGCTGGGGCCGACTTTACCCGGGCACTCCCGCATCGAGGGCTGGCGTACGGGGATCTGAACAATGACGGGCGGATGGATCTCGTCGTGACCGCGCTCGGCGCCCCGGTCAGCGTGTTCCGTAACATCACGGAAACGCGCAATCACTGGGTGCTGCTCAAACTTACCGGGACGAGGAGCAACCGGATGGGGATTGGCGCACGAATTCGGATAATCACCGATGATGGCCGAATGCTTTACAACGAAGCGACAAACAGCACGGGTTATGCTGCTTCGAGCGACCCACGCGTCCATTTTGGGCTGGGCAGTTCGCGCGTGATGAAGGAAATCGAGATCCGCTGGCCATCGGGTACGCGCCAGTTGTTGCACAATGAGGCTGCGGACCGCGTGCTCGAAGTGACCGAGCCCCGCAATGGCAGTTAGCAATGAAGGTGGCCGAGGTGGAATGATAGTCGGAGCGAATCCATCATGAAGCGATCATTCCTTTGCTGTGGCGCATTTCTACTCTTTGTCGGCGCACAGGCCTCGGCACAACTGCCGAACACCTGCACACCGCCGGCATCGGCTGCGCACGCGCCGGCCGGCACGCCGCCTGCAAGAGTCTATGACGCGGTGGGCGCCTGGTTCGCCGAAAAGGGCGATCTGAACTGCGCCGTGGCGGCGTTCAAGCAGGCCTTACGTCTGGAGCCGAAGTCGGCGGAGGCGCATTTTGATCTTGGGCTTGTCCGGCAGAGTCAAGAGAAGCCGGCTGAAGCAATCAACGAGTTTCGGCTGGCACTGCAATATGATCCCAAATTGTTGCAGGCTCGTTGTGCGCTTGGCTCGGCTCTGACTGATCCCGCCGAGGCCGAACCCGAATTTCGTAAAGCGCTCGCAGTGAACCCGCAATTGGTCTGCGCCCTGGACGGGATGGCACAGGTTCTGGTGAAGCAGGGACGATACGCTGCTGCCATGGATTCCTGGCGGCAGGCTCTCCGCATTCAACCGGACGCTCCCGATCTGCAGCTCGCCTTGGCAACCGCAACCTATAAGGCTGCCAAGGCCCGGCAGGCCAACGGGCTGCCGGCCGTGGAGGGCGCCGGGGTGGCCGACGCGATTCGGATAGTCACGGATTTGCTCAAGAGCCATCCCGACATGACGGCTGCGTACTTTACTCTTGGCAACATCTACGCGAACGAGCGTCGCAATCGCGAGGCCGCGGATGAATATAAGGAGGTGACCCGCCGAAGTCCCACCGATGTGGTCGCGCTGGCTGCGCAGGTCAAGTCGCTCATCGATGCATCGGCCTATGCCGAGGCGCTTGCGCCCGCCCGCGATTACGTGCGCCGGGTACCGAACGATCCCTCGGCTCACGTCATGCTTGGTACGGTGTACCAGCAGTTGGGCGATTACGCGAAGGCAGAGCCGGAACTTAAGCTTGGAGCGGCCCGGGCGCCCGACGATTTTGAAGCCCGCTATCAGTTCGGACTCGTGTTGGCGCGCCTGAAAAAGCCCGCTCAGGCGCTGCCCCAGTTGCAGAAAGCCGTCGCACTCAAACCCGGAGACCGGTCAGCCCAGTTCCAGCTCGTGGCGGTGCTTCGCTCGCTTGGCCAAACGCAGCAGGCAACACAGATTGTAGTGCGGATGCGAAAAGAACAAAGCGAAGAATTCCTGAATAGCCAACTGGTATCCGAGGGAACAAAGGCGAATGACCTGCTGCAATCCGGGAAGCCGGCAGAGGCCGCGCAGATTTATCGCCACATGCTCGAAGAGAATCCGAACAACGCCTGGACAGCTTATAATCTCGCGCTGGCGCTTGAGGCTCTGCACGATACAAAGGGCGCTGAGGACGCCCTCCGCAAGGCAATCGACATCAACCCGAAGCTGGCCAATATCAGGGCTGAATTAGGCGGGCTGGAATTGGCGGAAGGTAATCTGCAATCCGCGCAGAAGTGGCTCGAATCCGCACTTGACCTGGAACCTGGATTTGTGGAGGCGCGGGGAAATCTGGCGATGCTTTACGCCAAGAAAGGCGATTTCGTATCGGCCGAGAGATTTCTTCGTCAGGCACTGGAAGACAATCCCAAATATAAGGAAGGCCACTTGAACCTGGGATTGATTCTTGCCCAGCAGAACAGAAAATCCGACGCCGAGAAGGAACTGGACAAAGCGGTTGCACTGGCGCCAAAGGATCCCGCCACGTTGTCGACAGTTGGAAAAGCGAAAGTGCAAATGGGCAAGACGAGCGAAGGGATCGCGCTGCTTCGGCAGGTCGTCGATCTGGCGCCCGATCTAGCTGTGGCTCATCTGGACTTGGCCCTTGCGCTCGCCGACGGTTACAACTTGTCAGAGGCCCTGGTGCAAACCAGCGAGGCGGTTCGCGTTGCTCCGCAGTCCGCCGCCGCCCATTTCTATCGCGGGCGAGTTCTGTACGATCTGAGCCGCAGCAAGGAAGCGCAGACTGAGTTTGAAACCGCCAGCCGACTCGATGCAAAATTCCCCGGGCCACGATATTTTCTTGCTCTCATCGACAAGCAGGAGGGCAAGTACGAGCTTGCGGCCAGTCTGCTCGAAGAGACTGTCAAACTGCAGCCTGGCAACGTAATGGCCTGGTATATGCTTGGCCAATCTCTTGAGCAGACGTCTAAGACCGCGGAAGCGTTAGCGGCTTGGCGGAAGGCGATCGCGATCGATCCGAAGTTTAGCCAGGCGCTGATCAGCCTGGCGAGTGCGTTGCGATCGACGGATCAAGCTGAATCGGAGCGATTGATGGCGCGCTACAACGCCGTTCAGAAAGAGCGGCGCATCCTCGACCGCGCGGACACCCTTGCAAACAACGGTGTTGAGGCGGCGTCCGCTCACGACTGGCCCGAAGCGATCCGGCAGTTGAAAGAAGCAATCGGCGCGTGTGGTGATTGCGCGGCAAAAGCCGACCTTCACCGAAAACTGGGCATAATCGACTGCCAGGCTGGCAACCTCGACGACGGCGAAAAGGAACTGCTGGCCGTGAAGGCGCTTAAGCCGAACGATCCCGTAACCCAGGCCGCTCTTGAATTGGTCGCCCGTGCTCGGAGCCAGCATTCCACCTCCACCGTCAGGACTGCCCCTTAGAGATGCTCTGATCTAAGGGGCGTTTGGGGGATGTTGTATAGATCGTGTTTTCTATCGAGAGAGCATTCTTCTATGAGGGCGAATGAGCCTTGTCGAAAGCATGGGCAGCCTTCCCATTGAGCCTCTTCTGGTTAAGGAACGTCTGCACATCTTCAGCAGTGATATCTGACAGCTCGAAGTCGCCGAACTCAGGGAGGTAGTGCGCGTAGTTGGTTTCATATCCGTGCAACGTCGTTCCTTTCTGGTTGGCCAACTTGAGAGCGCGGTACTTCACGATAAAACCGCTGAGTGGCGGCAGCGCTTTGTGGAGCATCGTCTCCAGGGCATTTACGCTGAGCTTCGCTCCGGCCGACCGCGGTTCGGTTGCGCCGTACGCTGTTGTCCCTTCGATCGAGAATTGAGAAGCGGATGTTGCGAACAAAATGCAACGCAGGAGACCGAATGGACAGCGATCCATGGTTCTCGCCTCTCGATACTCTTGGATACTACAAGTCGTTGGCGGCAGACAATGGCGGCGCGGAGAAAGTGGCTGAACGGAGCCGCATGTTTCTCGTGCCGGGCATGGTGCACGGCGGCGGTGGACCATTGCTTGATCGCTTCGACATGCTGAGCGCGGTGGTCAACTGGGTTGAGAAGGGTACGGCACCCGATTCGATTCCGGCGATATTGAGATTTTCAATGGAAAATGAAGAGGGGGAGGGGGGTGTGCATCAGTAATGGTGGCCAGAGACGGGATCGAACCGCCGACGCCGGCCTTTTCAGGGCCGCGCTCTACCACTGAGCTATCTGGCCTTGGCATCTAACGCCTCTATCGGGGATCGCCAAGAACGCCCGTGCGTAGCATCTGCGTCTGTTGCCCCAGCCCTCTTCAGGGGAGCACGCCGCTGGCAGGGAACCGGTGGCGCAAACGCTCACTCAGTATAGCAATCTCGCGCCTTGACGCCAACTCATTCCCGCTTCTCTCGCCTTCGCGCTATCCTTTCTAATTACCGCAATGCCAAGGAAGTCTCAATGCTGCGTTTCACCACAAGCTTTGTCCTTGCCTCTTTTTTCTGTCTTGTTTCGTCCGCACCTGCTCTTTCAGCCTCTAAACCGTCGCGTACTCAGCAGGAACAGCGCGCCACTCGCGCCTTCAACGCCGCCCGGAAAAATCAGTTACAGCTTCGCGCCTTCCTCGCAGCCATGCCTAAGGGGGCGGACCTGCATATGCATTTCTCCGGTGCAGTCTATGCCGAAACCTTTCTGAAGGACGCCGCCGCCGACCTTCTCTGCGTCAATCCCGACACTCTCAGCTTTACAAAGAATATCGGCACTACGCGCAGCATTCCCCCGCAGCCGGTCTGCGCTCAGGGCGATGCCCGCGTCGACAGCGTCTTCAAGGACCAGCATCTCTACGACGCTCTCGTGGACTCATTCTCCATGCGCAGCTTCGTTCCCAGCGCCGGTACCAGCGCTCACGACCAGTTCTTTGCCACCTTCGATCGCTATCGCGGCATCGCTAAGTCTCACGCAGGGGAGTGGCTCGATGAGATTGCCAGCCGCGCCGCCGCGCAAAACGAGCAGTATCTCGAAATCATGAACACGCCCAGCTTCGACAATGCCTACCGACTTAGCACCACCATCCCCTGGCCCACGACGCCCGTCGATCCCATGGCCAATTCCACCGGCGATGCCACCGGAACCACTCCCGCCGATCTTGCCCACCTCCGCGATGCGCTGCTCGCCGGCGGTCTGCGCGACGACATCGCCATCGACAGCAAGCAGTTCGCCGACGCCCTTGAATCGCGCAACCGCATCGAGCGCTGCGGCCGGCCCTCTGCCTCTCCTGCCTGCTCGGTCAAGATTCGGTTTATCTATCAGGTTCTCCGCGCCGCTCCTCCGCAGCAGGTCTTTGCCCAGACCCTGCTCGGCTTCGAACTGGCGTCGCACGATCCCAATGTCGTCGGCATCAACTTCGTCGAGCCGGAAGACGCCTTCTACTCCATGTCCGAGTACCACCGGCAGATGTTGATGCTCAACTATCTCCACAGCGTCTATCCGAAGGTCCACATCTCGCTCCATGCGGGCGAACTTGCGCCCGGCCTTGTGCCGCCCGCCGGTCTCCGCTTCCATATCCGCGAGGCCGTCGAACTGGGCCACGCCGAGCGCATCGGCCACGGTGTCGACGTCATGTATGAGGACAATCCCGACGCTCTATTAAAAGAGATGGCTACCCGTCACGTTATGGTCGAGATCAATCTCACCTCCAACGACGTCATCCTCGGTGTTGACGCCGCTCATCATCCGTTGCCCCTCTACCGCGCCGCTCGCGTTCCCGTCGCCCTCTCCACCGACGACGAGGGCGTCTCCCGTATCGACCTCACCAACGAGTACACCCGCGCCGCCCGCGATTTCAACCTCACTTACATCGATCTTAAAAACATGGCCCGAACCTCGCTGGAGCACAGCTTCCTCCCCGGCCCCAGCCTGTGGCAGAAGCCTGACACCTTCACTCGCCTCAACGCCGCCTGCGCCGCCCAGTCTCCCGGCAGCGAAACCCCATCCTCCAAATGCGAGGCATTCCTCAAGTCCAGCGAAAAAGCCACAGAACAGTGGAACCTCGAACACCGCTACCAGGTCTTCGAACAGTCGCTCCGGTAGCCGCTGAGTCCGGGTTCCCCATGTCCCGCTTCTGGGATGGGGAACCCCTGGCCCTATCCGCATCGCAGGCCACCGCGACACCAAGGCATTACTATGTTTCCGTGCGCACATACCTATTAATTGTCTTCGCTCTATTAATGACGGTGCCCTTTGCCTGCGCGCAAAAGGTGACGCTCCCCCTCTGGCCTAACGGCGCGCCAGAACCCTATCAGGGCAACGCCCCCGAAACCGACATCACCAAGCCGTCAGATCAGCTCGTCGCGGGAAAGTCCTTGATGCACCTCACCAACGTCAGCAGGCCGACGCTCGCCGTTTACCCGCCGACGATGGTAGCCAATACCGGAGCCGCGGTTGTCGTCTTTCCCGGCGGCGGCTACCGCATCCTCGCCTATGACCTGGAAGGGACCGAAGTCTGCACCTGGCTTAACTCCATTGGCGTTACCTGCGTGCTGGTCAAGTACCGTGTCCCTTTCGCAACCCACTACCCCGAGAACGCCGCCGACCTTGAAGACGCGCAACAGGCCATGCGCATCACCCGTTCCCACGCCGCGGAGTGGCACATCGACCCGCAGCGTATTGGCGTTCTCGGCTTCTCTGCTGGAGCCCATCTCGCGGTAGTCCTCAGCAATCACGCCGACTACAAACGTGCAGGAGCTTCGGCGCAGGAACAGGCGACGGATGCGCGGCCCAACTTCGCCCTCATCATCTATCCTGCCTATCTGGCCCAGCCTCCCGCCCTCGACAAACTCGCGTCAGGCATCGATCCCACCTCCAGCACGCCGCCGACTTTCCTTCTGCAAGCGGAAGACGATCCCGTGCACGAGGAGAACGCTCTGGTCTACTTTCAGGCGTTGAAGGAGGCGAAGGTCCCGGCGGAATTGCACATCTACGCCGAGGGCGGTCATGGCTACGGTCTCCGGCCTACGAATCTTCCTATTACCCACTGGCCCGCATTGGCCGAGACCTGGCTTCACACTATCCATATACTGGGTGCATCTTCCACGGCGAAGCTCTAAGCTCGCCATGCTTCACCATTACGGGAAAAGTTATGAAAAAACTACTGTCCACTGTCCTCCAGTTCGTCATGTTTCTTCTGGTATATGCCATCTTCTCTCTCTTCCCGCCCTTCCACGTCCAGCGCGTCCTGATCGCCACGCCCACTTACAGCCGTATCTTTATTCTTGATGGCATTCTCATCACCCTGGCTCTCTATATAGTGATCGTCATCGTCGAAACTCTGGTGAAGCGCCTCTGTCAGGTCACCTGGACGACCATCGCCTTCGTTCTTGCCGTCATTCTTGGCTACGTTATGAAGTTCGGCTTCATCACCCACGAGTTCTAGCTCATGTCGGCTGAACCACTAGACGGCTTTTTCGAACTCCTTGCCGAAGCCCAGCGCCGTCTCGATGATGGCTATACCGGTCTGCCCGCAAAGCCCACGCCTTCCCTTGGAGAGGCTGCGTCAGCCATTCTTAATGAAGTGGCCGTAAAGCTCCGCGATAACTATCCTTACGCCCACCCGCTCTACGCCGGACAGATGCTCAAGCCGCCGCACCCTATCGCGCGCGCCGCTTATACGCTGGCCATGTCGGTCAACCCCAACAACCATGCCCTCGACGGCGGACGCGCCAGCTCCGCCATGGAGATTGAGGCCGTCGCCGCCCTGGCAGAGATGTTCCACTGGCCCGACCACCTCGGCCACCTTACCAGCGGAGGAACCCTTGCCAACCTTGAAGCCCTCTGGATTGCCGGACAGCTTGCTCCCGGCAAATCCATTGCGGCCTCCGATCAGGCCCACTACACCCACAGCCGCATCTCCGGCGTCCTCGGTCTGCCCTTCATCACCATTCCGTCGGACGAGACTGGCCGCATTGATCTCCGTGCCCTCGAAGCTCTCCTCCAAACCCGGAATATTGGCACCGTCGTCGTGACTCTCGGCACCACGGCCACCGGCGCCGTCGATCCGCTCGACGAGATTCTGAAACTCCAGCAGCGCCACAACTTCCGCATCCATGTCGATGCCGCTTATGGAGGCTATTTCACCCTTGCCGCCAACCTCTCACCTGAAACAAGAGCTGCCTTCGATGCCATCCCGCAGGCCGACTCCATCGTCATCGACCCGCATAAGCACGGTCTTCAACCCTATGGCTGCGGCTGCATCCTCTTCCGCGATCCCGCCGTAGGGTGTTTCTACAAACACGACTCTCCTTATACTTATTTCTCGTCGAAAGACCTCCACCTCGGCGAGATCTCTCTCGAATGTTCCCGTGCCGGAGCCTCAGCCGTAGCCCTCTGGGCCACTCAGCAACTTCTGCCCTATATCCCCGGCGGTATCTTTGCTCAAAACCTCGAATTCAGCCGCTTCGCTGCTCTCGAACTTCATCGCCGCCTCGTCGCCAGCCCGCACTTTGTTACGCCAGCTTCTTCTCCGGAGCTCGATATCGTCTTCTGGGCGGTGAATTCACCGAATTCGCAGCTTTCCTCCGCCCTCGCCCAGCGAATCTTCGACGAAGCCGCTCGGCGCGACCTTCATCTTGCTCTGGCAAAGCTCCCTACCCGTTTGTTCCCGCTCGGCACCTGGCCACAAGCTGAACAAACGGAAACTGTTACCTGCCTGCGCTCGGTCCTGATGAAGCCCGAACATTTCCCTTGGATCGACCAGATCTGGCAGCGCCTTGATGCTGCCGCAAGCACGTCAATGCCCTCCAATCCACATTCCGATACGGCTTTGGAACCAAATTGAATCCCTCTTTTCCACGTTGCTTGTTTGGTAAACTAACCGCTATTCGGGATTACGACGACTGATCTCGGAAATCGTGTTCTCAGCGGCTGAGCCGATCGACGGCGCTTCGGCCGGCACTCGAATCCAGGTATCCGCCGCGATTCGGATGAGAAAAGGAAATACCACTTGAGCCTTTCCAACGCGCTCACCACCTCCGCACCCGATCTCTCCTCTCGCACCATCGCCTACTTTTCCATGGAGATCGCCCTCTCCCCTAAACTGCCCACTTACTCGGGCGGTCTCGGCATGCTGGCGGGTGACACCCTGCGCTCTGCGGCCGATACCTGCCGCCCCATGGTTGCAATCTCCCTTGTCCACCGCCGCGGCTACTTCCGCCAGTTCCTCGACGACCAGGGGCAGCAGACCGAAGCCGACGTTCCCTGGATGCCTGAGTCCACGCTGCCCAGTGCCGACCGGATCGTCTCTCTCACCATGCAAGGCCGCCAGATTTTCGTCCGCGCCTGGCGCTTCGATGTCGTCGGCGTCACCGGACACCGCATTCCCGTCTTCCTGCTTGACACCGACGTCGAAGGCAACGACGAGTGGGACCGCCACCTCACCGACCATCTCTACGGAGGCGACACCTATTACCGCCTCTGCCAGGAGACCATTCTCGGCCTCGGCGGCGTCGCCCTGCTTCAGGCGCTCGGCTGTAAGCCCGCCGTCTATCATATGAATGAGGGCCATGCCGCCCTCCTCAGCATTGGCCTGCTCGAAGAGCATCTCTCCGGCAACCCCCTCCGCGAGGCGCAGGAGATCGACCTCGAAGCCGTTCGCCGCCGGTGCGTCTTCACCACCCACACTCCCGTTCCCGCCGGGCACGACCAGTTCGGCCTCGACCAGATGTACCAGGTTCTCGGCCACGATCGCGCTTCCGCCATCGAGCGGGCAGGCTGCCTGCACAACGGTCTGATGAACATGACCTATATCGCGCTGCGATTTTCGCGCTACGTCAATGGCGTTGCTATGCAACACGGCAAGGTCTCTCAACTGATGTTCCCGGACTACAAAGTCCACTCCATTACCAACGGCGTTCACGCCGCCACCTGGGTATCGCAGCCTTTTCAGGAACTGCTCGATGCCGAGATCTCCAACTGGCGAACGGACAATCAGTACTTTCGGTCGGTCTATGGCATCGATGCCGCCCGGATCTCGGCCTGTCACGTCAAGGGCAAGCAGCGACTATTCGACGTCGTGGCCAAACGTACCGGCCACCACTTCAACCCCTCTGTCCTCACCCTGGGATTTGCTCGCCGCGTCGCCACCTACAAGCGAGCCAGCCTTCTGCTCGAGGATCCGGCCCGCCTTGTTGCCATCGCGGAGAAGATCGGCGGTCTCCAGATTCTGTACGCGGGCAAGGCCCATCCCGCCGATGCTGCCGGTAAACGTCTGATTCGAGATGTCTTCTCCGCCGCTGCTCACCTGAACTCCAGTGCTCTCAAGATTCACTACCTGGAAAACTACGACTGGGAGCTCGGCGCTCTGCTCACTCAGGGAGTAGACGTCTGGGTCAATACCCCGCGCCGTCCCTACGAGGCCTCGGGGACATCGGGCATGAAGGCCGCTTTGAACGGCGTCCCCTCCCTCTCTGTTCTTGACGGCTGGTGGATCGAAGGCTGTGCAGAAAACGTTACCGGCTGGGCCATCGACGACGCCGAAACCGAGGCTGCCGAGGCTGCCTGCCTCTACGACAAGCTGGAACAGCGTATTGCTCCCATGTATGCGAATCCCGCAGCATGGGCGCGGATGCAGCAACACTGCATCGCCATCAATGGCACCTTCTTCAATACGCATCGGATGGTGATGCAGTACTTTCGCAACGCCTACTTTCCGACTACAGTTGTCTCCGAAGCGGCTGCTCCCACATCACCGGTCAACGCGCCCGCCCTTGAAGCGTTGCTAAGCGAACCGACCCTGGCTTAGGACGGCTCCGGCATGCGTTCTCGGGTGAAATGGCCTCAATGATTCTCTGCGGTCATTTATCTTTAATCTGTGCCAGCCATGAACGATGCTATCCCCCAGCTCCTGACCTACGATGAAACCGCCCTTGATAGGGCCTTCGCAGCCGTTGCCGACGAGGTCCGCAACGAGGCCTCGTCTCTTCATACCTCCGACGCGCAGGAAGCCTTCCGGTTGCAATGGCTGGGAAGGAAGCAGGGCCGGCTGAAACTCATCAGCGAGGCTTGGCTCAAGTCCGCTCCGGCAGAGGCGCGCAAGCCGCTCGGCATTCGGTTCAACCAACTCAAGCAACAAATTGAAGCCGCGTTGGAAGCTCCAGTGTCTGCGATTGGCGCGACGGCAGCGCGGGGAATCGACATCACGCTGCCCGGAACGGTTCGGCAGCCGGGCATCGCTCATCCGCTGTTGAAGACGATGCACGAGATCGTTCAGGTCTTTCATCATCTTGGCTACTCGACCAACCTGGGTCCGCAGGTCGAGAGCGACTTTTACAACTTCGAGGCGCTGAACTTTCCTCCTAACCACCCGGCACGCGACACGCAGGACACACTCCAGATAGCCGATCAGGGATCGAAGCCCAGCCGCGACCGGCTGCTGATGCGCACCCACACCTCGCCCGTCCAGATCAGGACGATGGTGGCGCAGGCTCCTCCGATCCGCATCGTCATTCCCGGCAAGGTGCATCGCAACGATGCCGCCGACGCGACCCATTCGCCGATCTTCCATCAGGTGGAGGGGCTGTGCGTGGATACGAACATCACCTTCTCGGACCTGAAGGGAACGCTCGATCATGCGATGAAGGCGCTCTTCGGTTCGGACGTCAAGACGCGCTTCTTTCCCAGCTTCTTTCCGTTCACCGAGCCCTCGGCGGATGTGCAGATCTCCTGCATCTTCTGCGGAGGTATGGGTTGCCGTAAGTGTAAGTATTCAGGATGGATAGAGCTTCTTGGTTGTGGAATGGTCGATCCCGCGGTCTTCGCCAGCGTGACCGAAGAGCGACGCAAGCTGGGCCTAGACGACGATTCTTACAATCCTGACCGCATCACCGGCTTCGCCTTTGGCATGGGTGTCGAACGCATTGCCATGATTCAGCATGGGATCTCCGATATCGGACATTTCTACTCGGGCGACATGCGTTTTCTGGAGCAATTTGCCTAAACGGTGGCTGGGTCGAAGGTTATTTTTGGAAAATCATCCTTTAAGTCCATAATTGCTAGTCACTTGCGAGCGATTTTCTGGTTAGCGCGCCGCAATTTCGACCGATAACTGCTTGGTTCTAAGCCACAAGATCATCCAATTATGGAGCTAGGTGAAAGAAGAGAATTTAATGTCATCAATGTGTGCAAAGGATTTCCCCATAGGGTCATCCTTCAGATGTTCAGAGATAGATTAAACAAGATAAATATATGTACCTATTAGACTTAATTGGTTTACCCGGTGTTGGTATAGATTGGCGATCCAATTGCTTGTAAGAGTATCAGCAAGAACCATTTGATGCCTTTAGCTTACGAACGATTGCTTGGGGCGGCATGATGGTCATTATGATTGAAAGGATTCTCATGCTCACCAAAAAGTCTCTCTTCCACATCTGTCTCGCGTTCGCGGTGGTAGCTCTTACTGCCACAAGCGCGAAAGCAGATTCCCTTTTTGTAGGTTCGCAGGCTGGTATGTGCTGCTTCGATGTAAATCTGCACCAGGTCAACTCTACCGACATGCAGGTAACGGTAAGTCTGACGAACGGTGCTACGTACTTCGTCAGTTCCGGCGGGGGAAATCATCCGGGGTTTGCGTTCAATCTCGATGGCGCCCCCACGATCACAATCTCGGGTTTGAGTTCGCCCTGGACTGCGGGAGATGTAAATCTTAACTCCACTGGCACGAATGGTCCTGCTTTGGGTACATTCGACTATTTCATCGACAACCCGGGTAATGGCGCGAGTGCCGCCAATGGCGGACCTCTCTCCTTTACCGTTAGCAATGCTTTGGGAATTTCGTATGATGATTTCGTTACGAACAGTAATGGTTACTACTTCGCTGCCGACATCATGAACAGCGCCGGGGCCACAGGAGAGTCCGGCATCAGCGACCCCGGCACCATGAGCGCGGTCCCGGAGCCGTCTTCCCTGATTCTGCTTGGTACGGGCATTCTCGGTGCTGCTGGTTTCATCCGGCGCCGTCTCACTGCCTAAGTCTTAGCTCGATTTGTCTTACTTACAAGGCCTTCCGGCGACCGTCTTATGACGAGCCGGAAGGCTTTTTCATGCCCTGTCATCTTTCAGTAGAACGATGGCTGTCCACCCAGTTCACACCAAACGATCCTCTGCGAAAGCGAACTATGGGCGACTTTTCTTGGCGGTGCCGATAAAGCCAAACAGCAGATGCAGGACTGCAAGCGCGAGCGCGCCCCAAAAGGCTGCGCTGAAGGTTGTCACGGCGAAGCCAGGCACAAATTTGCTCGAAAACCACAAGATCACGGCATTGATGACCAGGAAGAAAATTCCAAAGGTCAGGATGCCCAGCGGCAAGGTGATGATCTTGAGGAACAGGCCCAGCGTCGCGTTAAAGAGGCCGATGATGATGACCGCGATCAGGGCAGAGACGATGCCGCTGATGTGGAAGCCCACTACGAAGTGGGAGACAATCAACAGGGCTACGGCATTCAGAATCCAGTGCAGGAGCAATCGGAGCATTGTTGTTGATTCCATTTCAGGACGAGGATTGAATCTTCGTATTCGCCGCCCGCATTCTGATACAAG
>Ga0207647_10002517_pt1 | contig 13867 bp, 14 predicted proteins | sample KBSCornC2_FD_184295 | JGI IMG/M metagenome (GOLD analysis project Ga0207647, IMG submission 184295) | Corn rhizosphere microbial communities from Kellogg Biological Station, Michigan, USA - C2 (SPAdes) (version 2) | ecosystem: Host-associated > Plants > Roots > Rhizosphere ...
CGCGGATCGGCGACGAGCGTGTCCAGGACGCGCTCGCTGCGGTCCGATGGGACGATGAGACGAAGGTGCATCACGGGCCACATGCTGTCAGGCCGCCGGTCACCTTCCGGTCATGGCCTCGCCCATGCACCCCCGGATATGGTCCACTGACGCACCGGATCCAGGGAGGCACAATGAGTGAGCGAAGCGAGCTCATCAAACAACACAGTGTGCTCGTGCCTCATCCGCGCCCGCAGCGAAGCGAGGACGTGGATGAGTGACAGTACGGCTGCCGCCAGGGCGAGCGCGGGCGAGCGTCCCGAGCTGAAGCGGGTGATGGGGCCCGGGCTCCTGCTGCTGTTCGTGGTCGGCGACATCCTCGGCACCGGCGTCTACGCGCTGACCGGCAAGGTGGCCGGCGAGGTCGGCGGCGCGGTGTGGCTGCCGTTCCTGTGCGCGTTCGTGGTCGCGCTGCTGACCGCGACCAGCTACCTGGAGCTCGTCACGAAGTACCCCAAGGCCGGCGGCGCCGCGGTCTACACGCACAAGGCGTTCGGCATCCATTTCCTGACCTTCCTGCTGACGTTCGCGGTGATGTGCTCGGGCCTGACCTCGGCGTCCAGCGCGTCGAAGGCGTTCGCGGCGAACTTCTTCTCCGCGGCGCACATCGACCCCGACCGCGGCGCGCTGCTGATGATCACCGCGCTCGCGTTCATGACCCTGATCGCGCTGGTGAACCTGCGCGGCGTCGGCGAGAGCGTGAAGGCGAACGTGGTCCTGACCTGCGTCGAGCTCAGCGGTCTGCTGATCGTGATCGGGATCGGCGCCTGGGCGCTGATCGGCGGCGACGGCGACACCTCCCGGCTGACCGAGTTCCACGTCCCCGAGGGCGAGTCGGGGTTCGGCGCGGTGACCGCCGCGACCGCGCTGGCGTTCTTCGCGATGGTCGGCTTCGAGGACTCGGTGAACATGGCCGAGGAGACCAAGGACCCGGTCCGGATCTTCCCGCGGATGATGCTGATCGGCCTGTGCATCACCGGTGTGATCTACGTGCTGGTCGCGATCTCCGCGGTCGCGCTGGTCTCGCCGGACGAGCTGAACAAGGGCGCCACGCCGCTGCTGAAGGTCGTCCAGGCCGGTGCGCCCGGGTTCCCGCTCGAGGTGTTCGCGTGGATCACGATGTTCGCGGTCGCGAACTCGGCGCTGATCAACATGCTGATGGCCAGCCGGCTGCTGTACGGGATGTCGCACGAGCAGGTGCTGCCCGGTCCGCTCGGCCGGGTGCTGCGCCGCCGCCGGACGCCGTACATCGCGATCCTGTTCACCACGCTGCTCTCCTTCGCCCTGATCGGGTACGCCGACCTCGCGGCGCTCGGCGGGACGACGGCGTTCCTGCTGCTGTGCGTCTTCGCGATCGTGAATGTCGCGGTGCTGGTGCTGCGCCGGGACCCGGTCGAGCACAAGCACTTCCATGCGCCGACCGCGCTGCCAGTGCTGGGCGCCGTGCTGTGCGTCTACCTGGCGAGCCCGTTGTCCGGGCGGGCGTCGGCCGACTACAAGATCGCCGGCTGGCTGATGCTGGTCGGCGTCGGGCTGTGGGCACTCACGTGGCTGCTCAACAAGTACGTGTTCAACCGGCACGCCGATTTCGACCCGTCGCACCTCGATCAACAGGGGCCGGTGAACTGACCGGCAGGTACGCCGCGACCACCACGGTCACCAGGGCCAGGGCTCCGGTGGCGACAGCGATCCAGCCGAGTGCGGGGTAGCCCGCACCGGCGTCGATCGCCAGGCCGCCGAGCCACGGCCCGGCCGTGATGCCCACGTTGAACGCGGAGAAGTTCGTCGCGGTCGCGAGCGTCGGGGCGTCACCGGCCAGGCCGAACACCCGGGCGTTCAGAGCCGGGTTGGCGGCGAACCCGAAGCCGCCGAGCAGCGCGGTCACCGTGATCGCCGCGGCCGGGTCGCCGGCGGCCAGCGCCAGTACGGCGGACAGCAGGATCAGCCCTGTGATGCTGATGAACAACGTGTGGAACGGCAGCGCATCGGCGAATCGGCCGCCGATGGTGATCCCGATGAAGGAGCCGAGGCCGTACAGGGCGAGGACGGCGGGGACCGCGCCGTCCGGCAGGCCGGTGGTCCGGGTGAGCAGCGGCGCCAGGTAGCTGAAGACGACAAGGATCGTGGCGGTCACCAGGGCTGTCGTGGCGAAGGCCAGCCAGAGTCGTGCGTTGCGGAGGCCCCGGAGTTCGTCGGCGAGCCGGGGTGCGCTCGCGGGATCGAGCCGGTCGGCCGGGACGGTGGCCAGCACGCCGGACATCGCGAGGACGCACAGGCCGGCGACGGTCCAGAACGCGGATTGCCACCCCAGATGCTGACCCAGGACAGTGCCCAGCGGGAGCCCGACGATGGTCGCGATCGTCAGGCCGCCTGTCACGACGCTCATCGCACGGGCGCGGCTGGTCGCCGGTACGAGGTTCACGACGGTCACCGCGGCGACGGACCAGAACCCGGCGTACACGAACGCGCCGGCGATCCGGGTCGCGAGCAACACCGCGTAGCTCGAGGTCAGCGCGCCGGCGACGTGGGTGAGCGCGAAGACTCCGAGGAAGACGAGCAACGCCGTACGGCGGGACCAGGTGAGCGTCGCGACCGCGAGGACCGGAGCGCCGACGAGCATGCCGAGCGCGAACGCCGAGATCAGCAACCCGGCCCGGGGGATCGAGACGTGCAGGTCGCTCGCGAGTTCGGGCAGCAGTCCGGCGAGCATCAGCTCGGACGTGCCCTGCGCGAAGATGCTCAGCCCAAGGACATAGACAGCGATCGGCATCGTTCCCCCTCACTCCGACGAGTGCCACTCGCAGTATCACAGATATCACTGTCCGCTGTCGCCGCGCCTGTCCCGGACTGAGACTTGGGGGAGTACGGCATCGTAGAGACATGAGCTTTCAGACCCCGGCGAAGCGATCTGGGCGGAGTGTGGACACCGCCAAGATCGGTAGCGGGCTGAAGCTGCTCGTCGCGCTGGTGGGGCTGATGTGGCTGTCCGAGGTCGTCGACACGGCGATGAACGGCGCGCTGGACCAGTACGGGATCATCTCCCGTGAGCCGCGCGGCCTGGTCGGCATCCTCACCGCGCCGTTCCTGCACCTCGGGTTCGGGCACCTGATCTCGAACACGCTGCCGCTGGTCACCCTCGGCGCGCTGATCGCGGTCAGCGGCGCGGCCCGGCTGTTCGCGGTGACCGCGATCGTCACCGTGATCGGCGGCTTCGGCACCTGGCTGATCTCACCGCCGAACACGATCACGATCGGCGCCAGCGGCCTGGTCTTCGGGTACGCGTCGTACCTGATCCTCCGCGGGCTGTTCAACCGGCGGCTCGGTCAGGTGCTGCTGGGCATCCTCGTCGTGATGGTGTGGGGCAGCGCGCTGCTCGGCGGGCTGCTGCCGCAGGACGGGATCTCCTGGCAGGGCCACCTGTTCGGCGGTATCGCCGGGGTGCTCGCGGCCTGGGTGCTGGCGGACGACAAGCAGCAGCGCGTCAAATGAGCGTGCTCGGGTCCGTGTTGGCCCCGCAGACCACCACGACGACCCGCTCGTCGGCCGCTGGTTCGTAGGCACCTGAGGTCAAGGCCGCGTACGCCGTGGCGCCGCCGTGCTCGGCCGCCAGGTGGTACGTGTGCCACAACTGTTTGCGGGCGGCAATGATCGCCTCGTCGTCCACCAGGACGGATTGCACGTGATGGCCCTGGACTGCCTCGAACGCGAGATCGCCCAAGCGGCGGGCTCCGAGCGAGTCGGCCGCGACCCCGCCGACCGATCCATCCGCGGGCTGCCCTGCACGCAGGGCGCGGTGCATCGTGGGTGCTTGCGCCGGCTCGACGCCGATGACCTGGGCATTGGCGCCGATCGCGGTGGCGATGCCTGCGATCAGGCCGCCGCCGCCGACGGCGACCAGGACCGTGTCGAAGCCGCCGGCCTGCTCGAGCAGTTCGAGGCCGACGGTGCCTTGGCCGGCGACGATCTCGGGCTGGTCGTAGGCGTGGACGAGCAGTGCGCCCGTCTCCTCCCGCTCGGCGAGCGCCGCCTGGTACGCCTCGGCGTACTCGGATCCGACCTGCACGATGTCCGCCTCGAGCGTGCGCAGCTTGCCGAGCTTCGCGGCCGGCGTCGTTTCCGGTACGAAGATCCGGGCAGGTACGCCGAGTTCGCGGGCCGCGTACGCCGCGGCCAGCCCGTGGTTGCCGCCGGAGGCCGCGACGATGCCCTGGCCGGTCAGCTCGCCGCTGTCCTTCGCGGTCAGCAGGCGGTTGAACGCGCCGCGCGGCTTGAAGGAGCCGGTGTGCTGGAGCAGTTCGAGCTTGAACGTGAGGCCGGGCGCCACCGGGATCACCGGGGTACGCCGCACCCGCCCGGCGATCCGTTCCGCGGCGCGCTGGACGTCGTCGAGGCTTACTGTCATGCCCCAACCCTGCCACGATGGGAACCAGCCGACGGTTGGGAGGCCAGGCAATGGCTGGGATGGGCGCGTACGAGGAGAGCTACCGGCGGAGCCTGGACGACCCGCACGGATTCTGGCTCGAAGCCGCGGAGGCGATCACCTGGACGCGGCCGCCGACCCGCGCGATCGACGCCGCCCACGCCCCTATCTTCCGCTGGTTTCCCGACGGCGAGCTGAACACGTCGTACAACGCCCTCGACCGGCACGTCGAGGCCGGTGACGGGCAGCGGACCGCCCTGATCTACGACTCGCCCGTCACCGGGAGCGGCCGCACGTACACCTACGCGCAACTGCGGGACGAGGTGGCGGAGTTCGCCGGCGCGCTCGCGTCGCTCGGGGTCGGCAAGGGCGACCGCGTGATCGTCTACATGCCGATGATCCCGGAAGCAGTCGTCGCGATGCTGGCCTGCGCTCGCCTGGGAGCCATCCACTCGGTGGTGTTCGGCGGCTTCGCGCCACGCGAGCTGGCGGCCCGGATCGAGGACGCCGGCCCTCGCGTGATCGTCGCGGCGTCGTGCGGCATCGAGCCGACCCGCGTGGTCGAGTACAAGCCGATCATCGACGAAGCGCTGACGATCTCCTCCCACCAGCCGGAGCACACGATCGTGTTCCAGCGCGAGCAGGCCCCGGCCGAGCTCGGTGAGCGCGACATCGACTGGACCACGCTCACCGCAAAGGCCCAGCCGGCCGGACCGGTGCAGGTCGCGGCCACCGACCCGCTCTACATCCTCTACACCTCCGGTACGACGGGCAGGCCGAAAGGTGTCGTCCGCGACAACGGCGGCCACGCGGTCGCACTGGCCTGGACGATGCGCAACGTGTACGACATCGGCCCGGGCGACGTGTGGTGGACCGCCTCCGACGTCGGCTGGGTGGTCGGGCACTCGTACATCGTCTACGCACCGCTACTGGTCGGCGCGACCACGATCCTGTACGAAGGCAAGCCCGTCGGTACGCCGGACGCGGGCGCGTTCTGGCGGGTCATCTCCGAGCACGGAGCGAAGGCGCTGTTCACCGCGCCGACCGCCTTCCGGGCGATCAAGAAGGTCGACCCGGAGGCCGCCGAGCTGGCGAAGTACCCGATCGACAGGTTCCGGACGCTGTTCCTGGCGGGGGAGCGGCTCGACCCGGAGACGTACCACTGGGCGCACCAGCACCTCGGCGTACCGGTGGTCGACCACTGGTGGCAGACCGAGACCGGCTGGCCGATCGCCGCGAACCCGCGCGGGCTGGAGCCGCTGCCGACCAAGCCGGGGTCGGCGACGGTGCCGATGCCGGGCTGGAACGTGCAGATCCTCGACGCCTACGGCAAGGAGCTGCTGCCGCACGAGGAAGGCGCGATCGCGATCAAGCTGCCGCTGCCGCCCGGCGCGCTGCCGACGCTGTGGGGCGACGACCAGCGCTACATCGACAGCTACCTGAAGGAGTACGACGGCTACTACCTGACCGGTGACGGCGGGTTCATCGACGACGACGGCTACATCTTCGTGATGGGCCGCACCGACGACGTCATCAACGTGGCCGGCCACCGGTTGTCGACCGGTTCGATCGAGGCCGTCGTGGCGGCGAACCCGGCGGTGGCCGAGTGCGCGGTGATCGGCGTGCACGACCCGCTGAAGGGTCAGTTGCCGCGCGCGTTCGTCGTACTGAAGGCCGGTGCGACGGTCCCCGAGGACGTGCTGCGCGACGAGCTCGTGGCCGCCGTACGGCGGGAGATCGGGCCGGTCGCCGCGTTCCGGGACGTGTCGGTCGTCGACGCGCTGCCGAAGACCCGCTCGGGCAAGATCCTGCGCCGGACGATGCGCGGGATCGCGGACGGCCGCGACGAGCCGGTCCCGTCGACGATCGAGGACGCCGCGGTGCTCGACGCGCTACGCCCGGTCCTGCGCGGCCAGGAAGGCTAGAACGGCGGGACTCGCCACCGACCGGAACTCGTGGAAGTAGGCGTGCCGCGCGCCAGGGATCAGCTCGGCCCGCGCGCCCGGGATCCGGTCGGCGAGCAGTTGCGCGTTCGCGACCGGGCTGAAGACGTCGTCGGTGCCGTGCAGGATCAGCGTGGGCGCCGTGATGCTCGGCAGCCCGTCCCACGCGTCATGCCGGTTGCTGGCCACCAGATGGCGGCCTTTGGCGTACGGCGGCATGCCCGTGTCACCGAGCACGTAGTACGGGCCGGGGTTGTGGGAGAGCCACTCCGGTGTGTACATGAGCTCGAGCAGGACACGGTCGCTGCGCGCCGGGTCGGCCAGCGCCTTACGGATCTCCTGGCTGCGTTCGTACCCGTGCTCGGCGCCTGGTGACGTGCAGCCGAGAACCAGCTTGGCGACCCGATCCGGCGTATCGATGGCGAGCCACTGCGCGACACGGCCGCCCATCGAGGTCCCGTAGATGTCTGCGCGGTCCAGGCCGAGTGCGTCAAGTACGGCGATCACGTCCTGCGCGAACCCGCGCGTGCTGTACGGCTCGTCGGGCTTGTCGCTGTCACCCGTCCCGCGCCAGTCCAGGGTGATCAGCCGCCGTCCTCCGAAATCGGGAAGGATCGGATCCCACCACGTGTGGTTGTTCGACTGACCGGCCAGCAGGACAAGTGGTTGCCCCTCGCCACGAACCTGATAGGCGATCTTCGTCCCGTCAACAGCTGCCGCGTGTGGCACAGAGATAGTGTGCAGGTATGCGAGTCGTGATTGCTGGTGGACACGGTCAGATCGCCCTGCGGTTGACGCGGTTGCTGAGCGCCGACGGGCACCAGGTCGTCGGCGTGGTGCGGAACCCGGACCACGAGGCCGACATCGCCGCCGCCGGCGGGCAGGCCGCCGTCCTGGACCTCGAACAGGCCGACGCCGGCGCCGTGGCCGAGGTGCTGTCCGGCGCGGACGTGGCGATCTTCGCGGCCGGCGCCGGGCCCGGCAGCGGCAACGCGCGCAAGGACACCGTCGACCGCGGCGCGGCCGCGCTGTTCGCCGACGCTGCCGAGCAGGCCGGCGTCCGGCGGCACCTCCAGGTCGGCTCGATGGGCGCCGACCGCGCCGAGTCACTCACCGACGACTCGACGTTCACGATCTACCTGAAGGCCAAGTGGGCCGCCGAGGAGGACCTCCGGGCGCGCGACCTGGACTGGACGGTCCTGCGGCCGGGCGGCCTGACCGACGACCCCGGCACCGGCACGGTGTACCTCGCCGACAAGACCGGCAACGGCCGGATCACCCGCGACGACGTGGCGCTGGTGCTGGCCGGTCTCTGTGACACTCCGGCCGCGATCGGCCGGACGCTCGAGCTCGTCGCCGGGGACACCCCGGTCCGCGAGGCCCTCGAGAACCTCTGAAGTTGCCACAAGCAACAGAATGCGACGGGACGGCGACATATGGCAGACACACTCCGGCAGGTGACCTTCGAGCGCCTGGTGAACAGCAGCTACGAGGTGCGGAACGCCCGCGGCGGGAGCATCCGGGTCGGCTCCGGCGGGGCCGACACCGACTTCACGCCGGTCGAGCTGCTGCTGGCTGCGATCGGGACCTGCTCGGCGATCGACGTCGACATCGTGGTGAGCCGCCGGTCCGAGCCGACCGAGTTCAGCGCGGTGGTCCGCGGTGACAAGATCCGGGACCCCGAGGAGGGCAACCGGATGGAGAACCTCGCGGTCGAGTTCACCATCAACTTCCCCGAGGGTGAGGACGGCGACAAAGCCCGCGAGGCCCTGCCGCGCGCGGTGAAGATGTCCCACGACCGGCTGTGCACGGTCAGCCGCACGGTCGAGCTCGGCACCCCGGTCACCACGACCGTCAACGACTGAGGCGGCTCGCCGGACTCAGGAACTCGGTGGCCGGCCGGAGGCGCGTGTGCAGCAGTTCCTGGGTCCGCCGGCTGTCGAGCCGGATGTCGGACGGCGCACCCGGGACCGAGGGCAGCGTGTCCGGATCCAGGCCGTCGCGGATCGCGATCCGGCGCCCCAGCTCGAGTCGGCTCAGCGCCTCCGGCCCCGCGACGTGCGCGACCCCGGCGACGTCCGAGGTGAGCAGTTCGAGCAGCGCCGCCGCCAGATCCGCGACGTGGACCGGACAGCGGATGTTGGCGGTGTAGAACGCGCCGGGCTCGCCGGCCGCCAACCGGCGTACCCGTAGCTCCTCCTCCGACAGGCCGTCGGATCCGATGATGAGCGACGTACGTGCGATGACGGCCTTGGGCAGGATCGCCTGGATCGCCGTCTCGGCCGCCGCCTTGGCCGCGCCGTACGGCGTCGTCGGGCACGGCAGCTCGTACTCCTCGAACGCGGCGGCCCGCGGTCCGAACACGGCATCGCTCGACACGAACACGAGCCGCGCACCGCCCGCTGCCAGCGCGACGTTCACCGCTCCGTCGGTCGTCGTCGCCCAGTCGTCCTGCTTGTACGCGGTGTGGATGATCCCGTCCGGCCGGACATCGCGGATCACCGCCCGCACCTCGTCCCGGCGCCGTACGTCGAGCTTCACCCCGCCCGGCACGGTCTGCGAGTGGAACGCCGGCACGACCTCGTGGTCGGCGGCACGCAGCAGTTGACGCCCCAGGAGACCGGTGGCCCCAGTGACGAGCAACCTCACCTGGCCACTGTATGACGTTCGAGCCGCCAACCGGCAGTCCGCGTGGCACGCTTCACGCCTGGTCGGTCACCGGCTTTTGCGGTCCGCGGTAGCGCTGCGTCTGCGAGTAGACCAGGTTGGTCGTCGTACTGCCGAAGTCGGTCAGCTCGTTGACGAGCTCCTCCAGGTGCGGCATCGACGCGGCCGCGACCTTCAGCGTGTAGCAGTCGTCGCCGGTGGTCCGCAGGCATTCCAGGATCTCGCGGCGCTCGGCCAGCAGCCGGCGCAGCGGCTCGTGCTTGTTGCCCGGGTACTTCAGCCGGACGACGGCCAGCACCGGGTAGCCGACCTTCGTCAGGTCGACCTCCGCGCGGTAGCCGGTGATGACGCCGATCGACTCGAGCCGGCGCACCCGCTCGGTGGTGGCCGACGCGCTCAGGTTGACCCGCCGGCCGAGCTCGGTGAGCGACAGCCGGGCGTCGTCCTGCAGCTCGTTCAGGATCGTCCAGTCGATCGGATCGAGAGTCTCGGTCATGCGGTCAATCTACCGTCGATTCCCCGGCAGATGGTGCCGTACGCCGGGAGGAATCTCTTCAGCAGCGGCCCCTCGCCTGGATAGCCTGAGGGCGTGGAACTTGGAGTGAACGTACCGAACTTCGGCCCGGGGACGAACCCGGCGCGGCTGCGGGACTGGGCCGGCGTCGTGGAAGGTCTCGGCTACGAGCTGCTGATGGTGTCGGACCACGTGGTGATCACGCCGGACGTCGCGGAGCAGTACCCGGCGCCGTTCTACGAGCCGTTCACCACGCTCAGCTGGCTGGCCGGGATCACGTCCCGGGTCCGGCTGGGGACGACGGTGCTGATCGCGCCGTACCGGCACCCGTTGCTGGTGGCAAGGATGGCGGCGAACCTGCACGCGTTGAGCGGCGGCCGGCTGGTGCTCGGCGTCGGGGTCGGCTGGGCGCGCGGCGAGTTCGAGGCGCTCGGCGCGGAGCACGCGCGGCGCGGCCGCCGGACCGACGAGATCCTCGCCGAGGTGCGCCGGGCGTGGGCCGACACCGCCGACTACGGCGACGGGCAGATCCCGATCTGGGTCGGCGGCTCGAGCCCGGCGGCACTGCGGCGGACCGTCCGGTACGGCGACGCGTGGCATCCGTTGCGGCAGACGATGGACGACCTGCGGGACGGACTCGACCGGCTGCGGACGACCGCGGCATCGCTCGACAGGCCGGCGCCGGCGTTCGCGCCGCGGATCCTGCTCCGGCTCACCGACAAGCCGCTGCGCGACGACGAGCGGGTGGCCGGCGAAGGCTCGACCGATCAGGTCGTGCAGGACCTCGCCGTCCTGCGGGAGCTCGGCGCGCAGAGCGTCGTGCTCGACCCGTTCGTCGGCGACCCCACCGAGACCGAGCGGCCGGAAGCGGCCTGGCAGGCGCTGGCGACGATCGCCGCGCACCGGTGACCATCCCTATGACTGGAGACGATGTGACCCCTGAAGACGAGAACTTCCTGCGCCGCGCGATCGCGCTGGCCGCCGCGGCGCGCGAGGCGGGCGACCCGCCGTTCGGCTCACTGCTCGTCGGACCCGACGGATCGGTGCTGGCCGAGGATCGGAACACCACGATCAGCGAGGGGAACATCAGCTTCCATCCGGAGCTGAAGCTGGCAGTCTGGGCGGCTCAGCACCTGACGCTCGAGGTCGCGGCCGGCACGACGATGTACACGAGCTGCCAGCCCTGCCCGATGTGCTCGGGCGCTCTTGCGCGCTCCGGCCTGGGCAGGGTCGTGTTCGCCCTGTCAGGAGAACAGCTCGACGGCCTCAAGTCGACCGGCGGCTTCCCGGCTGTTCCGTTGGAAGGCCCGGCTCTGTACGACGAGGCCCGCGTACCGGTCGACGGCTACTACAGCTGACACGGGGTCCCGTTGCCGGGACCCCGCAGCGACTACTTGACCGGCGTCAGGCAGAGCACGTACTTGGTGGAACCGTTCTGGTAGCGGTACGACGCCTCGGCGTTCTCACCGCACTGGCTGTCGTCGGTCGAGTCGTCGATCTTGTCGACGATCTTGTACTCGGCCTCCGACGAGGCGCAGTCGACGACCTTGACGTCCGGGTTGACCGACGTGCCCTTGTTCACCACACAGGCGCCGATCTTGGCCTTGGCCTCGGTCGAGTTCAGGTTCGCGAACACGATCGCGGCGATCAGCGCGATCGGCAGGATCAGCATGGCGATCGCCGGGCGCTGGAACAGCGGCTTGCCCGGGTCCATCGGACGGCCGGGGCCTGGCGTGGGCTCGGGGAGACCCTTGAACTTCTGCATCGGGCCGATGTTCATCAGCATGATGAACGGGTTGATGATCGCCGAACCGATGCCCCACCAGCCCTGCCAGAGGCTCTTCGACGTCATGTCGCGCACCGATGCGATCCCGCAGGTACGGCAGAACGGGCCGGTCAGCTTCAGCCAGCGCATCAGGATGATCATGCCCTGGTGGCCGCGGACGGTCGCGTCGGCCGCCGGGTAGCCGCCGCAGAACCGGCAGGTCATCTGGCCCTGCGGCGCGTAGCCCTGCTGCGGGAACGACTGGTCCTGCTGGTACTGCTGGCCTGGGTACTGACCCTGCTGCGGCGGGTACTGCTGACCGGCGTCCTGCTGGTACTGCTGGCCTGCGTACTGCTCACCGCCGTACGGCTGCTGGTACTGCTGGCCGCCGTACTGTTCCTGACCGGGCTGCTGGGGTTGCTGGGGCTGCTGGCCCGGGTCGGTGTACTGCGGGAACTGCTGCTGCTGGGGTGGCGGACCGTAGCCGGCCGGCTGACCTGCGTAAGGGTTCTGCGGCGGCTGGGGAGGGGATGTGGTCACGGATATTTCCTGAGGCTTGATCGGGACACTTTGAACCATCGCACCTTACTCATGCACCTGGTCCACCGCGGCGTAGCGCTGCGTCAATTCCCGGCCAAGTCGCGCGAGCTCCGCCTGTACCGACGGCGGGCCCACCACCTCGATCGAACCGCCCCAGCCGGCCAGGTGCTGCGCGATCATCAGCGGCGTCGGCGCGGTGACCCTGACCCGCACACGATCGCCGTCGGTCCCGTCGACCTCGCAGTTGCGGCCGAGCCGGTCCTGCATCACCCACACGAACCGCTCGTCCATCAGAACCGTTGCCGTCAGCCCCGATCGTCGTTCCTCCATCCGCTCGACGATCTCCGCCCACGCCGTCGACAGGTCGAAGCCGGGCGGCCGCTCGAAGGAAGCACCGGTCGGCTCGGCCTCCGCCACCCGGTCGATGCGGAAGGTCCGCTGACCCTTCTCCGTCCACGCGATCAGGTACCAGACGTCGTCCTTGTCGACGAGCCCGAGCGGATCCACCACCCGCTCCGACGTCTCGCGGCCGCGCCCCGAGTAGCGCAGCCGGACGCGTTCCCGGCGTACGACGGCGTCCTGCAGGCGGCGTACCAGCTCGGGCCGCTCCTTCACGTGCTCGCCCCAACGTGCCGGGTCGATCACCACGGCCTCGGCCGCCGCCTGCGCGTGCTCGCGGAATGTGTCCGGCAGCGCGCGAACGAGCTTGCGCAGCGCCGCCTTCGCGTCCGGGGCGATCGACGCCGCGGGGCCGACCAGCAGGAACAAGGCCTGCGCCTCGGTCGCCGTCAGCCCGCTCAGATCGGTGCGTGCACCGCCGATCAGCTGCCAGCCGCCGTTGCGTCCCGGCTGTGGATAGACCGGGATGCCGGCCGTCGAGAGCGCCTCGAGATCACGCCGGGCCGTCGCGACCGAAATCTCCAGCTCCGCCGCCACGTCGGCCGCGGTCACGCGGCCCCGGGCCTGCATCAGCAACAGCACCGCCACCAACCGATCCGCCCGCATGCCCCGATCGTCGCAGAAAAACCGCTCACCGTCTGAGCAGTTAAAACGGGCTACGCTCAGATCCGGACGGCCTTCTTCCGGAATGGTGACTGATGGCGTACGACGTGAGCCCGACGGCGCGGACCCTGATGGTCCTCGAGCTGATCCAGAACAGTCCCGGCATCACCGCCGAGCAGCTGGGGGACAAGCTCGGGGTCTCGGAGCGCGCGGCCCGCCGGTACGTCGCGATCCTGCGCGAGGCCGATATCCCGATCGAGTCGGCCCGCGGGCCGTACGGCGGCTACCGGGTCGGACGCGGGTTGCGGCTGCCGCCGCTGATGTTCACGCCCACCGAGGCGCTCGGACTGGTGATGGCGGTGCTCGAAGGGCCGCGCGGCGCGGCGGATCCGGTCGAGGACGCGCTCGGGAAGATCGTCCGGGTGCTGCCCGCCGCCGTCGCGCGGTCGACCGACGCGATCCGGCGGGTCAGCGCCCGCGGGCCGGATCCCGGTGCGCGCACGCCCGATCCGGAGATCACCGCCGCGCTCGTCTCACACAGCGCGGACTCGCGGCGGGTGACGATCCATTACCGCCGCCACGAGGACGAGTGGCCGATGGACGTCGACCCGTGGGCGGTCGTCGTACGCCGCGGCCGTTGGTACCTGCTGTGCTGGTCGCACGGCAAGGAGGCCCAGCGCGTGCTCCGCGTCGACAAGATCACCAAGGTCGAGCCGCAGCCGGCCGAGTTCGTCGCACCCGCCGGCCTCGACCCGCTCGCCGCCGTCGAGGAACACCTGGCGATGGGGTGGCGCTACGCGATCGAGGTCGAGATCGACGCGCCGCTCGACCAGGCCGCGGAGTGGATCCGGCGCAGCATGGGCCGCCTGGAAGCGATCGACGAGAACCGCACCCGGCTGCTCGCCAGCACCGACGAACCCGACTGGTACGCCGCGCAGCTGTCCGCGATCCACGCCCCGTTCCGCATCATCGGCGGG
>Ga0207647_10002519_pt1 | contig 13865 bp, 11 predicted proteins | sample KBSCornC2_FD_184295 | JGI IMG/M metagenome (GOLD analysis project Ga0207647, IMG submission 184295) | Corn rhizosphere microbial communities from Kellogg Biological Station, Michigan, USA - C2 (SPAdes) (version 2) | ecosystem: Host-associated > Plants > Roots > Rhizosphere ...
CATGGCATGGTGTGACCTATACGCAGAGTGGTGATTATGGAGACACCGTACAAAACGGCTTGTGCCAGGATACAACGGTACTTCACTTAACGATCACCCGACCAACCTCGTCAACAACCATAGTGACTGTTTGTCCAAATCAACTTCCATATACCTGGAATGGTAAGAGCTACAACTCTGCGGGCACATACACTTACACTACTACCAATGCTGCAGGCTGTGATTCTATTGCCACATTGAATTTGGTTGTAAGTCAAACTATAACTGGAAAAACCGACAGCGTAAGTGTCTGTGCAAACACATTGCCTTATTACTGGAACGGCTTAACTATTCAGAATCCAGGAACATATACAGTGACGCTTAAAAATGTTGCAGGTTGTGACTCTATTGCAACATTAGTACTGGATGTAAGTCCTCTTGCTACTGCATCTGTAACCGGTGGAAATCCTGTTTGTCGTGGTACAAGCACAACATTATCCATAACATTTACAGGAATAGCGCCATGGACTCTGGTCTATAACGATGGAACTTCATCTCATACGATCAATGGAATTTATACTAACCCGTATGTAATTACTGTTACGCCGACTATTACAACAACCTATACTTTGCAAAGCGTTTCTGACCTGAAGTGTACGAACTCAACATTGAATAGCTCTGTAACAATAAGAGTGCTTCAAGTGCCTGCAGGTATTCGTTATCCAAATGTTGTGACCCAGCCGAATGTTCCAACACAACTGTCGGCCAGGGATTTGGGAAGTAATTATTCCTATTTGTGGGCTCCGCCGGAAGGTCTGAATAATACAGTTATCCGCACACCAATTTTCAAATACGACAGAACAACGCAATACACCATTACATTAACATCGGATAGTGGTTGCAGAGTGATAGATACCTTGCTTGTTCTTATTCCTGCAACGTCCCCGGGCATCAGATCATCATTGCATGTGCCAAATGCATGGACACCGAACAACGATGGCCATAATGATAAATTATTCCCGTTAACGATAAATGTTAGTGAACTTTATTATTTCAGGGTGTTTAACCGCTGGGGACAATTAATGTTTGAAACGAACAGGCTTGGAGAAGGATGGGATGGTATTTACAAAGGACAACCACAGGTGCAGGACGTTTATACATGGACGGTGGAGGCAATGGGCATGGACGGAGTGCATTATAAACTAAGTGGTAATTCAATCTTACTTCGATAAATAACCGGTTATGAAGAAAACGAAACTTACTCTTGTTGTGTTGCTGACCTTACTGGGCAAATCCAGTTTTGGGCAAGATCCCCAGTTCTCACAATTCTTTTCTTCACCTTTAAATATCAATCCTGCCTTAACGGCGCATATTAATGCCGACTGGCGATTTATTTCCAACATCCGCGACCAATGGATTGGCCCTGCAAGCCCTTATATAACCGGTACAGCTTCATACGATCGAAAATTATTTCAAAATAAAATTCCGAATGTTGACAATTCTGACGATAATGTTTTTGGAATAGGAGGTATGTTGATGTATGATTATTCGATGAGCGGGATTCAAAAAAGCACCTACGCTTCAATGGACGTTTCTTATAACGTGAAATTTGCGGAAGGTAACGTTGCCAAGCATCGGTTAGGACTTGGCTTTGGAACAACTTATGGAAGAAGATATGTTGATTTCAACCGTTTATACTTCCAGGATCAGTGGATCGGCTACAATGGTTTTAATACAAATCTTCCGACAAACGAGTCGGCTCTTTCGGAAATGAAACCATGGTTTTCAGTGAGCACAGGACTGTTGTATAATTTTTATACAGAGAAAAGCAACCTGGACATGGGTGTTGCTGTGTTTCATGTAAACAAACCCAAACAAACATTTTTGGAGGACGAAAATCAATTTCTTCCCATGCGAAAGGTGGCGCACCTAAACTTTGAAACGTTTATAAACGAGCAAACGGTTTTCAATTTCAATTCAATTTATCAATTTCAAAAAGAAGCCAAGTATTATTCGGTTGGTGCGGCTCTTGGTTATTATCTAGGGAACACTCAGGACGTGTTGGTGAATGGCGGTGTTTGGTATTGGTCAAAAAATGCAATCATTCCTTATGCCGGGCTTGCGTATGGAGATATGCAATTTGGGGTGAGCTTCGATATTACCACTTCAAAATTGACCCAGGCAACACGCAAGCCAGGAACATGGGAACTTTCATTTATTATACGAGGAACAAACAAACCTGCCAACATCATTCCTTGTCCGTGGAGATAAGAACAATTCTTTTGAAAAGGTGCATGAGAATGAATTAACTTCAGGCAACTCTTTTCAACTTCAAATAGTATGCCGTCACTTAAATTGTTTGGAGTATCTTTTATACTCAACTGCTTTGTGTTTTTTATTTCTTTTTTGATAACATTAAAAACATTCGGTCAGAATATTGGTGATTATAAAAGTTTTAAACAATCACCACATCAAATTTTATTTACAACAAGTTCAGGTGAGCAAATACGTTTGAAGGCTTATTCTGATGATGTGATCAGAGTGCAGTATGTTAGAAAGGGCGAAAGTTTTTTCAGTGATGACCATTATGAAATGGTGGCTTCGCACAAAATGAATGGAAACTTTTCCATTCATGATAAAGGGATTTTTTTTGAGATTCATCTCGCAAAACCCGATGTTGTTATCCACGTAAACAAATCACCACTTCGGATCGAATTTCTCAATCAAAATCAAAGTCTTCTCAAAGAAGGCAATGGCGTTTCTTGGAAAGACAATATTATCTCAGAAGATTTTACTAATGATGCCAATGAACATTTTTGCGGACTTGGGCACCAGGCTTATGGTTTAGTTCCTTCAATCGATTTGAAAGGAGAGGAGACAGGTGTGAATTATGGCGATTATGATTATCGTCCCAAAGGAAATGATTATTTGCCCCAGGCTTCGTTGATTGTTCCTTTCTTCCTGTCCAGTAAAGGGTATGGCCTGTTTTTGAATTCAACGTTTCATAATAAATTCGATTTTGGAAAAAATAACCAGTTCGATTTTTCAATCAACACAAGTGGCTTTGAAGGGCAAATGGATTATTTCTTTATCATGGGCCCTTCCTTCCGAACCATTTTAGATCGTTATACACAACTTACCGGCAGACCGCGAATACCTCAACTTTCTATTTTTGGTTTGCATCTTTCCGACAAAGACACTCCTGATAATGAAGGTGAGCAGTGGTGGAAGAAAGAAATTACTGCACACAGAAATGCAGGTTTTCCTCTTGACCATATTGTGAATGACAACCGATGGAGAGCGGGCACTGGTGCATGGTCGGGATCATGGTTTGAGTGGGATAAAAACCGTTATCCGAATCCTGCTGAATATGCCGTGTGGGCAAAGCAAAACGGATTGACGATGACACTTGATCATAATCGCAATAACGGATCGCTTTGCTGGGGATGGAATCCTTCATACAATATACCTCATTCAGAAAGAGTGAAAGAATCGAATGCCGTTCCAGATTACAGTAGTAAACAGGTTCGCAATTGGATATGGTCGTTGTTCTGGAATAAATCATTTAACCCTGCATTAAAATATCCCGGTGATGGATTGTGGATGGATGAAATTGATGAACTGCTGAACATCGATGATACTGTAAAACTGGCTGATGGAAGAAGCTGGGCAGAAGATAAAAATTATTATCCTTTTTTAGTTGCAAAAGCGGTTGTACAAGAGGGCTGGGACAATGAAAACAAAAACCAACCACCAGGAATTGGTGAAAGCAAACGGCCCTACATGTGGGGGCGAGGTTCAACTGCAGGCGCACAACGTTATGCCATTCATTGGACTGGCGACATCATGCCTGATTATGACTGGATGAAAAAAACAATCAGGGGAATGCAGGCATCGGGCTTATCTGCGTTTCCGTATTTTAATCATGATGCAGGGGCTTATCGCCATCCCGGGCCTGATGATACAATGTATATTCAATGGTCAATGGCCTTCGGAAGCTTTTCACCAATATGGCGACCGCACGGGGAATCGGGAAGTCCGCGATGGCCACTGCATCGTTCAAAAATTTGCCAGGATGCTGCGCTGAAATATGGAAGGATCCGTTATGAGTTGATGCCCTACATCTACACAAATGCTTACGAAGCGTATGTACATGGAACACCAATGGCGCGAGCAATGGTAGTTGATTATCAGCAATATCCAGAAGCATGGAAATATGATCTGCAATATATGTGGGGAGACAATATGCTTGTGGCGCCGCAAACTACCTGGAAAGATTCGACTTATGACATTTGGTTTCCAGCGGGACAAAACTGGTATTCATTCTGGAACGACAGTTTGATTAAGGGCGGACAGGTTCTATCATATCGTGCAAAAGTTGGCGAGCTGCCGGTGTTCGTTAAAGCAGGAGCTATTATTCCAAAGTTTCATTATGCAAAAAGTACGGCATGGTTGAATCACGAAGAACTGATTGTTGAAATTTACCAGGGCAGTAATGGACAATTTGTTTTGTATGAGGATGATGGTGTGAGTGAAAGATATCGAACAAGAAATGAGAACCGGAAAACAGAAATTTATTATGATGATAAGAATAAAACAATTTCGATTGCTGCTGCAAAAGGAAGTTATTTAAATGCGCCGGCTATGCGTTCCTATAAAGTTGTTGTGCACAATTGTAACGGGTCGAAATCTGTTTTGATTAACGGGAAAACTATGGTTTTAAGTAATTGTCCCGATGCTAATCTTAAAAATAATTCTGCCTGCTACGATAAAAACAAAATGCAATTGTCGGTACAAACATCAAAGTTTCCCGTAACTCAAAATGTGATTGTAAAGTTTTGATCAATGAGTTCTCTTTCGAAAGTCAAAGTTCTGATTGTTGGGATTGGAAACACGATTCGCGCCGACGACGGCATAGGTGCTTATGTTTGTTCTGCAATTGATGAAATGAATATTGATGGTATAGAAACTTTAATTGTTCAACAATTAGACACAGGTCTGGTTGATGAATTTTTAAAAGTCGATAAAATTGTTTTGGTGGATGCTTCAGTAAAAAATGATGGTGTAAATTTTTATCCTTTAAAAAACGAAGAGAGTTTTTCAATTTCATCATCACATCATCTTAATGCAAATCTTCTCAGTTCTTTAATCAGGAAACTTTATGAAAAGGAAATCAATGTTATGCTGTGCGCAGTGAAGGGCGAAGATTTTGACATTGGAGAACAATTGTCTTTTACAGCAAGACAAAATGCAGAAAAAGCAGTTGATTTGATTGTAGATTGGATTAAAAATTCTGACTAAAACCTTTCAATTTTTTTCAGCAATTCACCCTTTTTGTTTTTTACTTCAATCACCATCGGCATTTGTCCGACAGCATGTGTGGAACAGGATAAACAAGGATCGTAGCATCGAATCGCTGATTCAACCCTGTTCAACATTCCTTCCTTGATATCAGTTCCTTTGACGTATTGTTTGGCTACTTCCAAGACAGAGCGGTTCATGGAAGGATTGTTTTGCCCTGTAGCAATCAATAAATTCACCATTGTTAATTTTCCGGTGTCATCCGTTTTGTAATGATGGAATAAAGTTCCTCTCGGCGCTTCCGAACTTCCAATACCTTCATTGTAATTCCATCTTCCATGATGCTGAATGTGCAGCGATGTTACCTGAGGATCGTTCAAAATTTTTTCTGCATCTTCTATATCACTTAAGGCTTCAATCAACCTTGCATAATGAAAATAGAAAGCACCATGAACGGGTTTGTCCGAATTTATCAATTTGAAATGTTCAAATTCTTTTTGTGCCAACGCGGTTTTCATTTTGTCGGCAACATTTAATCTCGCCAATGGGCCTACACGATAAAATCCTTTTTCAAAACCAAATGGCTTGTAGTAAGGGTATTTCAGATAAGACCAATTCACCGAACGTTCAGCAATAAAATTTAAATAATCCTGCGGTAGCAACTGGTCTTGCAAAATTTTTCCTTCTGCGTCAATAAAACGAAGCTTGCCATCATACAACTCATGCTCACCATTTGGGCCAACAGTTCCAAGATAAATCGTGGGAGAGTTGGCAAACGAATTCACCATTTCAAAATTCTCTTCATGAAACTTTTTAATGATGCCGATTCCCATTTGCACGGTTTGAACTGCTTCAGGGATCCATGCAAGCAATGCCTTTCTGTTTTCTTCAGTGAGTGGGTAAGCCATTCCACCTGGAACGATGCCCATGATGTGAATTTTCTTTCCGGTAATTCGTTCACTTAACTCTTGGCCAAATTTTCTTAAACGAATCCCACGCACGGCAATGTCAGGATGTTTTTCTGCAATACCTATGATATTTCTTTTTGATGGGTCGTAATCATAACCCAACAAAAAATCAGGAGCCGACAAATGAAAAAAGGATAAGGCATGTGAAGAAAGATTTTGTCCAATGTGCATCAGCCGTCGCAACAAATTTGCAGTATAGGTTGGTTGAATACCCTGGATCATTTCGCAGGCTTTCACACTTGCCAATGTATGACTGGTTGGACAAATGCCACAAATTCTGGGAGTGATCGTTGGCATTTCCGTGTACATTCTTCCTTCACAAAATTTTTCAAACCCCCTGAATTCATTTACATGAAACAAAGCATCACTTACGTTGCCCTCATCATCCAATTCGATTGTAATGTTTGCATGTCCTTCAATTCGTGTAACCGGTGATATCAATATTTTTCGATTATCCATACTTTAATTTTTTAGCCTTACTTAGATCAGGAAGGCGATCGTTCAGGAATTCATTGAGTACATAAAAAATAGTATCGGCATGTGGAGGACAACCGGGAATTACAAAATCAACGGTTATCACTTCTTGCAATGGAATGACTTTTTCATTCAATCGCAGCAGCGAGGGGTGATTTGGCACTTGTCCTTCTTTATCATTGCTGATCGCATTTACATAGGCTGTATCAAAAACATCTTTCAGGTTGAAATAATTGCGCATGCCAGTTACATTCGTCATTACTGCACAATCGCCCATGGCAACTACAGTTTTTGCTTTCTTGCGTATCTCTAAAATCTCTTCGTAATGTTCATCTGATGTAATTGCACCTTCTACCAAGGCAATATCAACTTCTACCAATTCCTTCCCATCGACAATCGGACTTTTGACTATGTCAGCAAGTTTGACAACTTCCAATATTCTTTCGTCAATATCGAGCAATGACATATGACATCCCGAACATCCACCCAACCAAACTGTTGCTATTTTTTTCTTAATCATGATTTTATTTTTATGAAACCCTCTGAATTACCACCATTAAACTTCCCTTGCCTCGGACGGGTGTACTGCGACAAATTCACCTATAACTTCATCTTTCTCTTCTCCATCAATTCGTCAATGATCCATGGTTTCTTTTCTAATTGTCCCTGTACAATAGCTTTCGGCCAAATCGCACCTGTCGGACAAGCATGCAAACATTTACCACAAGAAGTACAGGTGATTGATTCTCCCCAGGGTGTATCAAAGTCAGAGATGACACGAACATTATGACCACGGTTCATCACATCCCAGTTATGTGCACCTTCAACTTCATTGCAAACTCGAACGCAACGTGTGCACATGATACAACGGTTGTGATCCATTACATACCATGGATGGGAAGTATCCACCTTGCATTGGGGAAATAAATAAGGATAGCGAACGTGATCCATTCCAACTTTATAACCGAGATTCTGCAATTCACATTTTCCATTAGCAACACAAACGGCACAAACATGATTTCGTTCTGCAAAAAATAACTCAGTTGTAATTCTTTGATATTTTCGGATCCGTTCTGTGCTTGTTTTGATGATCATGTTCGGAGCAACCTTTGTTGTGCATGCGCTCATTAATTTGTTTACGCCTTCAATTTCAACTAAGCACAATCTGCAAGCACCAATGTCCATAATGCCTTTTAAATGACACATGGTCAATATCTCGACACCGTTTTCCCTGCACACTTCCAGTATGGTTTTTCCTGCTTCAACTTCCAGTTTTTTATCATCAATTTGTATGGAGAGCTTGTTCATACTTAAGTTGATTGAAATGATCAATATTTTCACCGGGCTTCACAATCCTGTTTTCATATTCATGCCTGAAATGGCGGAGTGTGCTCAATAAAGGATTTGGTGCGGAGCCACCGAGTCCACACAAACTCGCTTCCTTCACATAGACTGCTAATTCCTCTAAGCGATCTAAATCAATTTGTGTGGCCTTGTGATCGCAAATTTTCTGAAGAAGATCATGCATCATTCTTGTTCCAACCCGGCAAGGCACACACTTGCCGCAACTTTCATCCATGCAGAATTCCATGAAGTATCTAGCGACATCAACCATGTCGGAGGTTTTATCCATGATGATCAAACCACCTGAACCCATGATCGATCCCAAACTCACTAATGATTCATAATCCATTTTTACATCGAGATGCTCTGGAGGAATACAACCGCCCGAGGGGCCACCCGTTTGTGCTGCCTTAAACTCTTCACCATTTTGAACACCACCACCAATGTCATAAACAATTTCGCGAAGCGTTGTTCCCATCGGCACTTCAATTACTCCTGCATAATTTATTTTTCCTGTAAGTGCAAACACTTTTGTTCCCGAACTTTTCGGTGTTCCAATTTCGTTGTACCATTCGCCGCCGTTGTTGATAATCGGTGCTATGGCAGCAAGTGTTTCTACATTATTGATCAAGGTCGGTTTGCTCCATAGTCCTGATTCAGCAGGAAAAGGTGGACGTGGTCTTGGCGTTCCTCTTTTTCCTTCGATGGAGGCAATCAATGCGGTTTCTTCTCCACATACAAATGCACCCGCACCAATTCTTACTTCAACATCGAAACTGAATTGCGTTCCTAAAATATTTGTTCCGAGCAAACCAAATTTTTTTGCCTGTTTGATGGCAGTTTCGAATCGCTTTATTGCTAGTGGATATTCGCCACGTATGTATGCATAACCTTTGTTGGCGCCTATTGCATAGGCTGCAATGGCCATTCCTTCGAGCACACGATGAGGATTTCCTTCGAGCACACTTCTGTCCATGAATGCACCAGGATCTCCTTCATCACCATTGCAGATCACATACTTTTGATCGTTCACATATTTATAAACAGTTTCCCATTTTAATCCCGTTGGATAACCCGCGCCGCCACGGCCGCGAATGCGACTTTGTTTTACTTCTGCAATTACATCTTCTGCCGTCATTTCAAACAATACTTTGTCTAATGCTTTATATCCATCATGAATTAAATAGTCTTCAATTCTTTCGGGATTAATGTAACCGCAGTCTTTCAATGCAATCTTTAATTGTTTTTTAAAGAAAGGATCTTCTCTTGCATCAATGAAAGTTTTTTCTCTCGAATCGGAAAACAACAACAAATGTTCAATTGGTTTTTTTTCAATGACCTGGTTTTGAACAATTGCTGCTATGTTGGTGCAATCGATTTTTTGATAGATTGTATTTGAAGGAAGAAAATTCATCAAAGGACCTTTGCTGCAGGGGCCCATGCAGCCTGTCGGAATTACTTCAATATCATTTTCAAGATTTCTTGTCTTGATTTCTTCATTTAACTTTTTCATTACTTCTTCCGCTCCTGAAGAAATGCAACCGGCGCCACAACACACACAGATCTTGTGTTTCTTTTTATTGAGTTCTTCTTTATTTTTTTCTTCAGCAATGATATTTTTCAAATCCTGCCTGTTCATATTGTACTGATTTTTTCTTTGATAGTATTGACCACTTCTTCCGGTTTTACTTTCCCGTGCACTTCATCGTCCAGCACCATCACGGGGGCAAGACCACAAGCACCAATACATCTGGCAACCTGCACGCCAAGTTTATTGTCGGGGGAAACTTGTCCGGGTATTAATCCAAATCCGTTTTCAATTGCATTGAGTAATTGCTGAGAACCTTTTACGTAACAGGCAGTACCGGTGCAGACAAGGCAAGTATGTTCGCCTTTTGATTTGAGTGAGAAGAAGTGGTAGAATGTTGCCGTTGAATAAACTCTTGATGGAGGAAGACGAAGTTCTTTTGTTATGAATGCGAGGATGTCTTTGGGTAAATATCCATAAGCATTTTGTGCTGTATGTAATATTTCGATGAGCGCATCGGGCTTGTAATTTTCTTTTTTGATTTTAGCGGCAATGAGTTTAATTCTCGGGTCGGTCTTTGGGGATTGTTTGACGAGTGGGACAGTATCCGTTTCCATAATTTCTCTTGCTTTAGTTCTTTGCGGAGGCAGTGGTTGGTACGATTTGTACTTTTTACTGTCAGAGTAGTACGAAGCTAAAAGCACTGAGGAATCATTATGCTGATTGTCGTCAGTATTTTAAATGTTCTTAAGCATTGAAATTTTTGAAATCTTGGCAGAGTGACGTTTAGCAAATGCGTGGGAGTTGTTCTCCTGTGAGATAATTTACAACTCTTCTTCCTCCAATTTTACTTTTCAGTAAAACTTTTGCGGGATGTTGTTCTGTTACTTCCCCAATGATGGCTGCATTGATTCCATTTTCATCATCGTGTAAGACAGAAATCACCTCGTCTGCAATTTCATTTTTTACAATAGCAATGAATAAACCTTCGTTGGCAACATACAAAGGGTCGAGGCCAAGCATTTCACATGCACCTTCTACTTCTTCAATGAGCGGAATGCTTTTCTGATCCAACTCAAAACCAAGAGAAGTTAATTCAGCTACTTCATTCAACACAGACGCAACACCACCTCTTGTAGGGTCACGAAGAAATTTTATAGCGTTACCGAATTGATCCAATAGGTTTTTTACAGTGTGATTTAAATTGATCGTGTCGCTTTCGATTGTTGTCTCAAATTCCAAACCTTTTCTCACACTCATGATAGCAATGCCATGAGTTGCAATATTTCCGCTTACAATTATTTTATCGCCGGGTTCAATGTTGTTGTGATGAATATTTGCTTTTGAATGGATCAATCCAACACCGGATGTATTGATGAAAATTTTATCGCCTTTGCCTTTTTCTACAACTTTGGTATCGCCGGTTACAATTTGAATGTTGGCTCTTTGTGCGGCCTCTTTGATGCTTACTAAAATTTTCCAAAATTCATCCATCGTCAATCCTTCTTCAATAATAAAAGCCAAAGAAAGATATTGAGGGATGGCGCCGCACATCGCAAGATCATTCACCGTTCCGTTAATTGCTAACTCACCAATATTACCTCCGGGAAAAAATGCGGGACTGACCACATAACTATCACTGCTGAAAGCAACTTTCCCGTTTAACTGAAAACTGGCTCCATCGTGTTGTTGATCAAGCAAATCATTTTTTAGAATATCAAACACGCCGCTTTGTAATAATTTATGTGTAAGCAAACCTCCACTTCCATGACCAAGAGTGATTACATCAAAATCAAATTTCGGCATGGGACATTGTAACTCGATCATAGCGCTTCCTCCGGTTGTTGTACAGATGCATAATGATAATACGCAGCACAGGCGCCTTCACTGCTCACCATTGGAGCACCCAGTGGATGTTCGGGCTTGCAGGCTTTTCCAAAATTGGGACATTGAAAAGGTTTCTTTAATCCTTTCATAATATCACCGCTAATGCATTCTTTATTTTCTTCTGCCACGGGAAGATTGAGTGAAAACTTTATTCTCGAATTGTATTGCTTGTAATGTTCGTTTACTTCATAACCACTTTGCGGAATATTGCCTATACCTCTCCACATCCTGTCGCTAACTTCAAATACTTCATTCATTGTTTGTTTTGCGAGACGGTTGCCTTCGCGTTGAACATAACGGGTGTACTGGTTCTCTACTTTGTATTCGCCGTTTTCCAATTGTTGAACAGCCATTAAAATTCCCTGCAATAAATCAACAGGTTCAAAACCCGTAATAACAATTGGTGTTTGATATTTTTCTGCTATGGGGAAATATTCTTCCATTCCCATAATGGTGCAAACATGTCCTGCAGCAAGAAAGGCATCGATTTGATTTTCTTCGTCACTCAGCAAGGCTTCCATTGCCGGGGGAACCAATACGTGCGATGCCAGAATGCTATAGTTTTTTATTCCAGATTTATGTGCCTGCACAATGCTTAATGCATTTGCAGGAGCGGTGGTTTCAAAGCCGACAGCAAAGAATACAATTTCTTTATCAGGGTTTTCTTTAGCCAGTTGAACCGCTTCCAGCGGAGAATACAAAATGCGAACATCAGCACCTTCGGCTTTTGCTTCCAATAAATTTTTGTGTGAACCAGGTACACGCAGCATATCACCAAACGAACAGATGATAACATTTGCCTGTTGCGCAAGATAAACTGCTTCGTCAATAATGCTCACAGCAGTAACACAAACAGGACAGCCGGGACCATGCACCATCGTGATTTCTTTCGGCAACATATCGATGATGCCGTTCTTCACAAGGCTATGGGTTTGTCCACCGCAAATTTCCATCAACTTCCAGGGTTTTGTTGTAATGTGGTGGATTTGTTCCAGATATTGTTTCACCAACTCCGGATCCCTGTATTCGGATAAATATTTCATGCAGCGTGTTTATTGGTTAGAAATTATTTTTTCACTGTGGGTGATTTCATCCACTTCACCCATTTGTTTCAGATATTCAAACGTTTGTTGCGCTTCTTCTTCATCAACAATTCCTATTGCAACGCCAACATGAACTAAAACATAATCGCCCAATTTTGCCTCAGGAATCATTGAAAGATTGACTTCTTTGGTAATGCCGCCGAATGAAACTTTTCCCTGCCGGAAGGTTTCATCCAATTCTGCGGTGATCGATATTAATTTCCCCGGAATAGCTAGGCACATAGTTATTTATTGATTGATGATTAATTCTTGTTGCGGTTGAAATTTCTTTTGTCTGTTTTGTGTCAGTTGCCAGTAAGCAATTTGTCCAAAGCCAATGCATTCGTCATTCGGACTAAGTTGTTTGTGAAAGAAAAGTTCAAAATCTTCACACATCAACTCGAAAATCAAATCAACCAAAAAAGCATTTTGAAATACCCCGCCGCTGAAAGCTATTTTCTTTACGCCTGACCGTATTGCAATATTTTTAACGAGCATGGCAAGTGAAACAAAGACTTTTCTTGCAATTATTGACGATTCTACTTCACCCTGCCTGTCCATCATAATCTCTTCGATCATTCTTGACCATTCCAACCTGTTTTTATTTATAGGAATCGGGTAGTAATCGAGCGAAGTCCTTTTACATTTTCTTGCTTCAGCTTCTAATTTCATCGCTGCTTCACCTTCGTAGGTATTGTACGATTGAAGTTTTAAAATTGACGCGATGCCATCGATTAATCTTCCCGCACTGGATGTAAGCACATCCTGTTTTTGTTGAAGAAGTTTGAGGTAAAATTCTCTTTCCTCCACACTAAACTGTTCGCGAATCATCATAAGGTGATCGATATTATTTCGAAGAAGTGATACGGCACTCACTCTCGGTTCTTTACTCATTTTATCGCCAAGCAACAGGGGGTAATAATCAAGATGCATGTAACGTTCGATGTCATCGTCTTCCAATAAAAAGAATTCTCCACCCCAGATTTGTTCATCATCTCCGTAGCCGGTTCCGTCCCAAATCACACCAAGGATGGTTTCATCTGAATTGAGCAAATCATTTTCTGCAAGTACTGCGCAAAAATGTGCTTTGTGATGTTGCACTTCATTGAAAGGAATATTGCATTGTTCAGCCAGTTCTTTGCCTGTTTGGGTTACAAAATAATTTGGATGACTATCGATCAGCATTTGTTCCGGCTTGAATTGAAGCAAGTGCATTAAATGCTGCAAGGTGTTTTTATAACTGATCTGTGATTCATAATTTCCCTGGTCGCCGAGAAACTGGCTGACATACAAATTCTTTTC
>Ga0207647_10002520_pt1 | contig 13865 bp, 13 predicted proteins | sample KBSCornC2_FD_184295 | JGI IMG/M metagenome (GOLD analysis project Ga0207647, IMG submission 184295) | Corn rhizosphere microbial communities from Kellogg Biological Station, Michigan, USA - C2 (SPAdes) (version 2) | ecosystem: Host-associated > Plants > Roots > Rhizosphere ...
ATCCGCAATCGCGCATTCGTTCTTCGCGACTCCACCGGAGAACCTATGCGTATCATCGGCTCCATGCTCGATATAACCAAACAAAAACAACTTGATCGCGCCAAAGATGAGTTCATCTCACTCGTCTCCCATCAGCTGCGTACTCCACTCACCACTATTCGATTGCTCAGCGAGATGCTCGTCGGTGGCTTCGTCGGTGATATAACGGCAGAACAAAAAGAACACACCACCAAAATCACCAATGCCAGTATCCGCCTCATTAAACTCGTCAGTGATATCCTAAACATCTCGCGAGCCGAGCTTGACCGCATCAAAATTGAACCTGTTCCCACCGACGTCAACCAACTCATTCAGACTTACATCGACGAGCAAACGCCAATGGCCGAAGAAAAGGGCACCACTATCACTTTCAAGCCGGCAAACTTACCGTTGATCTCACTCGACCCCATAGCGCTCGGCCAAATCATCCAAAACTTGCTAGGCAACGCCATTCATTACACCAAGCCCGCCGATGGACATGTTGACGTGTCGTTCACCAAAAAATCCAACGGCTACATCTTGGCAGTACGCGACAATGGCATCGGCATTCCACGAGCTTCGGCCGGGCATATTTTCGACCGGTTTTACCGCGCACCCAATACCAAAAAAGTCGAGGGCGAGGGAACAGGTCTTGGCCTATATCTCGTAAAGCTCATTACCGACACGTTCGGCGGCTCAGTGTGGTTTGATAGCAAGCAGGACCAGGGCACCACATTTTATGTCCAAATTCCGCTCACTGGCATGCAGGCCAAGCGCGGCGACCACAACCTCTACTAAGGCAAAAAATTCAGAGAATTTTTGCCGGAAGCCAACATCGGCTTTGGCCGAAGAGTATCGGCATAGAAAATTGCCGTTAAGAAGCAAAAAATGTTTGTTCATGAGGAGCACGCGCAGAAGTTTACTTCGAGCATGTGACGAAATGGAGTCGTTTTATTTTAGGTGGCTTTACTTGGGCTTAGCCCTCGCGGCAAAACGCAGGCCCGAACTTTTGTTTTACTTTTGGTTACAAAAGTAATGGAGGAAGAAATCTCCAGCTGAACACCAGCAAAAATGGTATAATTTTGTAAACCATGAACCAACCCCGCCAACGCAAGCACACGCTAAACGCCGTGCCAACCGCTGAACCCCAGCTGCCACCGCAAGATGGTATAGTCAACGATATCCCAGAGGAAAAACCCAAGCGGTTTCCACGCACCCGTAAAGTGCTCAGGCGCACACTTCTGACACTATTAGTCATTCTCATCATCGCCGGCGGCTGGTTCGGCTGGAAACTCTACCGCGATACCTCCAAACTAACTGGCAACAACAATCCCTTGCAGCTCGTAAGTGCCCTATGGCCCAAAGCGCCAAAACAGTCCGACGGCCGCATCAACATCTTGCTAACCGGATTTTCCAAGGACGATCCAGGCCACAGCGGTGCCGAGCTGACCGACTCCATCATGATTCTGAGCATCGACCCACACACCAAAAAAGCCGTCACGCTCAGTGTGCCACGTGACCTATACGTCAATATCCCCGGCCACGGCTACGGCAAAATCAACGCCGCCTACGAATACGGCCAAGCTGACAAATTCAAAGAAATCGGCTATCCCAACGGCGGCATGGGCTTGCTCGAAAAGATCCTCGAGCAACACTTCGGCACAACCATCAACTACTACACGCTCATCAATTACACCGCGTTCCGCGACATGGTCAACGCCGTTGGGGGCGTCACCCTCAGTATCCACAGCGACAACGGCGACCCGCGCGGCGTCTACGACCCGTACACCAACCTCAAGTTCACGAACGGCACACACAAGCTGAACGGCCAACAGGCACTAAACCTAGCGCGTTCCCGCGGCGACGGCCCCGGCTCGTACGGCATCGCCCTCAGCGACTACACCCGCACACAGCACCAGCGCGAACTATTGCTCGCCGTCAAGGACAAAGTCGGTACTGGCAGCCTGTGGCTCAACCCGCTCAAAGTTATTCGCCTCGCCGACGCAATGGGCAAGAACGTCAAAACCGACTTCAAGCTCAACGAAATGGCCGGCCTTTACAACATTATGCGTAAAATCCCAAACAAAGACATTACACCGATTGGCCTGAATAACTATCATCACAAAAACCTGCTGGCCGGCTATACGACCGGCGATGGCCAAAGCGCGCTCATCCCAGCCGCCGGCGTCGATGACTACTCACAGATAAAAGCCGCCCTAAACCAAGCCTTCAACACGCAATAAATCCAAGTTGCTTGACTTCTACCGTACTAGTACGCTAGTATCTACTTATGGCTCATTTTAAAGACCTGGTTTCATTAATATATTCTATTCGAGACGAACAGCTGCTCGAGGATTTTTTGCTGGGCCTAACTACCGAAAAAGAGAGGCAAGAGCTGCTGCAGCGTGTAGAAATAATAAAAAGACTTCTGGCCGGACAGCCACAGCAGCAGATTGCGCGCGACCTCGGCGTGGGCGTCGCCACCGTAACCCGCGGCTCCAAAGAGCTCTCCGCCGGCCGGTTCAGAGCGCTAAAAAAACAATTATGAAACGTACGCACACCTTGGCTCAAACAACCCTGCTCAACACATGGCGGAACTCCCGATATATCTGGGAGTCCGATTAAACACACAAAAATTACGAACGTGATCTCCCGCAAGGGAGATTTTTATTTTAAGGAGAAAACCATGCATGAACTTATGGCGGCATACCCATCAACGATCGATGTCCGCGATATAGATCCGACAGAAGTTGCTAACGAACGTGAACAAAAAGCAGTGCTTGCCATGCAAGCCACAAGCTTACTTGGAACCGATAAATTTGCTGAGGCGAATGCCGCACTGACGGAATACGCTCGTCAGCTTAACCTCGCTCCGACGATGACCTATGAAGATTTGATTTTTACAAATCCACTGGAGCATGGCTGTTATGTACTGTCTGAACAACCTGAGGTAGCAGAGCAGGAAGCGCTTTTTTATCGAGCGCATCGGGACATCGAAACCAACCTGGTCCTAACTATAAAGAGCCTGCAATCGGGCGCATTCGAGACAGTCAGCGAACAGGTACGTGCAGCCAGCAACACTTTTGTCGGATTGCGCAGCCAGCTGGAGCCAAAGTCATTCGCCGCATTCCGGCCATACTTTGTAGGACTCAACGGTCATCCCGGACCCAGTGGGCTATTTTCCGCCGCAATCCCGATAATTGACCTTCTCACCCATGGCGGAAAAAATATGTCTGACAAGGAGCAATATCGGCTATTGCAAGACATAGGAAGAGGTTTGTACCCCAGTCATCAGGCTCACCAACTCGCCAGCCTGTTGATAGCAAAACATCCGCGGCTGGATATGCCCGAAGACACTCGGCAGGAAATAGTCGGCCTGCTCAACCGATTTAGAAAGATCCACACGGGCAACGTCCGGAAATTTGTGCCCGAGGTACTCGAAGCCGCTGCAGCAGGTAGTGGCGGTGTCGTCAACGTTGCTGGATACTTAGCGTCAAAAATAATTCACACGGAGAAAAACATATGATCAACGTAGGACTGGGACTACCTGGAAGAAATATAGGAGAGGTGCAGGCATACGCAGCTGCGGCAGCCGGCTATGACTTTGACAGCTTCTCGGTATATGGCGATTTGGGAGACTTGCCGCCATACGCAGTCTTGCATGCTTGTGCTGGTACGCTCGCAAACTCCAACATTCCACACATCGGGCCAATGGGCATAGCCGTCGGTCTACAGCATCCAGAAGTTACGGCCGCCCATGCAATCGCGCTTGAAGAGCAGTTGCCCGGGCAAACATCCGTGGGATTAGTCCGTGGCGCATTTTTGAAGCAAATCGGTGAAACGCCAGCTACCCTGAAAGAACTAGAAAAAGCGGTCACGGTCGTACGATACCGAACCGACGAGAGAAACCTGAATGCGCCGCCAATATATCTAGGTGGCTTCGGGCCAAAACTACTTAATCTCGCCGATCGGCTGGCGGTGGACGGCGTAAAAATTGGAGGAAGCGCCAATCCTGACCTTGCAGCAAAAGTCCGCCAGACAGTCGCTAACCAGAGCACCAAGATCGTGCTGGGCGCCGTAAGTGTCATCGACCCCGACCGGAAAGCCGCCCGCAGCGTAGCACGGCGCGAGGTAGCCAAATATTTGCGGGTGGTCGGCCGTCTGGACTCAACGCTCAACGAAGAAGACAGGGCATCTTTAGCGGCATTTGAGATGCGCTTCGACAAGCATGATACGCAAGCGGGAGACGCAATTTCCGATTCGTTGCTGGACAAATTTGCACTCGCAGGCACAGCTGAAGACGCCTTGGCCGCTCTGGAATCTCTAGGCGATAAAGCTGATCGCTTTGAGTTTGGCACACCCCATGGGCTGCACAACCCTGCTACTGCCGTGCGATACATAGGAGAAACAATTATCAAGGAGCTTGCATGCTGATATGAAATACCGACTGTTCGATCTGGAAATTACCACCATTGGCGATCCCAAAACATTCAACTGCTCACACATCGTTGGTGACGGATGTATCGTCCAAGGCGAAAACATCATGTTCAAAAGCGATACGACGCATTTTTCGCATTACGTATTGGCAAGCCTGATGCCCTACATTGCTGCCAAGCAGCGCACTACCGATAAAGCTGATTGGATGTACTTTGAGAACACCATAGCTTGTCCGGACCCACAGTGCAGCGCACTGTTTGTGATAAAACGAACTGCCCTAAAAACTTACGAATACGGAGAAGATTAGCCTATGAAAAAGCCCGTCATACTCACTTCCACTTCCAATGTCAGTTCATCCAAACTAGGTCAGATCACTGGCGACACAGAAATCATGTACTCCGACGCCGCTACGGTAGCCGCTGTCATTCAAGCTGGAGGTTTACCGCTATACATGCCAGCCACTTCAGCCATACAACCTGAAGCGATAAGTACCTATCTTGAGCTGGCTGATGGTGTTCTATTGACAGGTTCAGATACGGATGTGGACCCCCTATGCTACGGCGAATCTCTGGTATATTCCAGCAAAACGAGAATCGATAGTCAACGCGATCGAACTGACATAGAGCTCATCACGCAAGCACGTAAAAAGAGGCTCCCTATATTGGGCATATGCAAAGGCATGCAGCTTATCAACGTCGCACTTGGCGGGACATTGTATCAGGATATTCCAGCTCAGCACAGTAGCAGTCTGAACCATGACCCACACAAACCCGATCGCGCCAGTCTTACGCATCGCGTGAGACTGGCAGCAGACTCTTTGCTGGGTGAAATATTTGCCAGTAGCGTGGCAGAAGTAAATAGCAGTCATCGGCAGGCAATCAAGCGCTTGGCACAGCCCTTATCCTCCAGCGCCGTAGCATCAGACGGTATTGTAGAGGCATACGAAGAAGCGGGGTATCCTTTTTTGCTGGGTGTGCAATTTCATCCCGAACTTCGCGCGTTTGATCCGCTGTTCGTCAGAATATTTGAGCGATTCGTGGCAGCTTCCGAACGTTATCGTGACTAGTTTATGGCCGGCAGAGATGCGAGTTCAGAAAGCTAGCTGTACCAAAACGCCACCAAATAAGTGGCGGCGTTTTACTAGCAGGATTAGTCGGCTACTGCTGTTCAAACCACTGCATATTGTCCAGATATGCCTGTAGGTTCGAACCTTTATCCACCGCGACCTGCACGCTCGCTTGCCTTACCGCAGCTGAGCTTGGCTTGTACACAAAGTTCATATTTTCGACGGCCAGCGCGTTTTCTTTCATAGCTGTGTGCCCGGAAATCCAGCTACCATTGGCGTCATATTCATCAATATAGTATGACAGCTGGCCGGCACTAAGCTTGGTAATATTCATGAAATTCTTCAGAAAGTACGACTTGGTACTGTCCACCGCAGTTTTTGGTGAAAAGAGATGGACGCTCTTGTTCGTGTTGGACTTGATCAGCAGCGAATTGGTTGGGCTTGGATAGCTGCCATGGTTGGCCGTGTCTTTGGTAACGTTTGACGGCACATCCGTCGTCCAACCATCAGCAATTCCATTGTCGAATGTACCGTTTGCCAACAAATTAGTACCGCCGGCGCCAGCCAACCCTTGGCTTGCCGTAACGCCTAGCATATTTTGCGTTTGGGCATATGCCGCAATTTGCTTGAGGTCATTAGTGCTATATTGGTAGTCGTCCGGATTCGTGCTCGGGATGTCCTTGATGTCATGGAATACTAGCACCAGCCAAGCGTTGGCCTGCTTTGCTTCGTCAATGTAGCTCTTAACCTGCGCGACCGTTACACCAGCTTGGACTTGCTTTACATACAGCAGGTAGTCGTTGTACGGCCAGCTGTTATTGTACTGCTGGTCGGCAAACGGTCGATGCGACGAGTAGTATTTTGAGATCGCAGCTAATGTCTGGGTATTGTAGTCACCGTAGGGCGAGGCAAACGCCGTCGCGTTAATGCCGTGGTTCGCCAACGCTTGCTTGCTGTTGACCAACTCGTTCGTCAGCCTGGTGGCAGAGACTTCGGTTAGCTGCGGGTGCTTGGTGGTGTGCGAGCCAACTTCCCAGTGCTGCGTATTTTGTAACTCCGTAATCTGCTGCCAAGTCATGTAACTCGCCGATTCGTCGGCAGGACATGTGTTGGCTGTCCCGACACAGCCAGTGATGACGTAATCGGTGCCTGTGTAACCGTACTGCGCAAGTGCCGGCGCAGCTTTGGTCAGCGCGCTTGTCAGGCCATCATCAAAGGTAAACGATATCTTTGCAGTGGGCGTCATGCTTGGGCTGGCTGCAATTGCCGACAACGGCGCCGCAAACGTCAACCCCAAGGCACTAACCATAATTGCTGCACTGCCAGCCATAGCACGCAAGCGTTTACTATTTTTCCCGATATTTAAAAGATTGCCCATATTTCTCCCCCCTCTTTATTTATTCAGTATGTACTTACCGTGTTGGAAATCAAGTCATAAATACAACAAAGCTGTGGATAATGTTATTCCTTTAGCGCCTCCTTTACTTTCGTAAGCGCCAATGTCGGCGTCGCACCAGCAGTCCATAACAGGTCCTTACCATGCTGCAGGGAATGGTCATCTCCCTGCCACATATCATAATCATCGTCAAAACCCCACGTCGTAAATGACACGCATGACGGCTCAGCGATACAGGCCGTCATAACTTGCGCATATTGTACTGCCTGCACGGCCGCGTCATCATCGGTGTAGACGTCCATTTCCGAGATACGTGATTTCAGACCAAGTGCCGCCAGCTGGCGAATATGTTGGCGCAAAACGCTCGTATCAATCTGCTCTTCGGCTTCGTAGACATGCGATTCAAAGCCGACGCCGTAGATCGGTACACCCTCCTTTTTCAGCCGCAACACCAGACGCACGAGCGCGTCCCAACGGTCTCCGTCTGACTCAAGGCCGTAGTCGTTGAGGTATAATTTGGCGTCGGGATCGGCCTGGTGCGCAGCACGAAAAGCAAGGGGAATGTAGCTCTGGCCGAGCGCACGTTCCCAAATATGTTGACGAAGCGTCGCACCTTCGCCGTCCGATGTATCACTGTAATCCGCCAGCGGTTCATTCACGGCATCCCACGACGCGACGTGGCCCTTGAAGTGTCCGACGATTTTGGCAATATGGTCGATCATGACATCACGAACATGGTTTTTGTCAGCCGTGGTCGTCGTCGGTAAGTGGCTGACCCACGATGGATTGGCCTCGCCAAATACGAGTGCATGGCCATGAATGGTCAAGTTGTGTGAGCGCGCCAGGTTGACCAGCGCGTCGGCTTCCTGAAAAGTGTAGAGATTTGGCTGCGGCTGGACAAACTGAAACTTCAGCGCATTTTCCACAGTCATCGCGCCAAAGTTGCCGCCAAATGCGATCGCGGAATATTTCGCGTCCACCACGGCCGGCGTGAGTGACATAGCGGAACCTACCAAAAATCCTGGGCGTTTTTTGGACGCCAACATCTGTAAGCCGCCCGCACTTTGAGCAATTTTGGCGGTAGCCGTAGCAGACGTATCCACGGTCTTGACTGAGCCGCCAGCTAGCGGCTGCGCGCTGAGTTTTGACAATGTCCATGAGCCGTTCACACCGGGCGCATCTGCGCCGAACCATATTTGGCCAGATTTGAGTGCACCACGCTCGGTAATACTAGCCAGTTGCTTGTCGTTGACCATAACAGTCAATAAATTGGCTTTGTGTATCAGCTGCAATTTCGTTGCGGCCGCAAGCGCAAAACTAAAAGTCTGGCTGCTTGCCGGCTTTTGGTTGGCAAGGTCTCGCGTAGCCTTACCATCCCACACGCCAACAGTCAGCTTACCACTCGCGATATCCAGCCGGATGCTCGGCGGCTCAACTCGAAATTCATCCTGAATAACCGGCGGCTTACCATAGAGCTGTAGCGAAGCCGTGCCGCGGACATTAGAAAATTCAGCGTTCAGCGCGAACGAGCCACTGAAGTCAAGGTGCGTCCCATACACATTCACCGGGGGATTTGGTTGACCGCCTGAGCCGTTCTGCTGAACAATCGACAGCCCAGTGTGCGCAACGTGCAGTCCGTCTGGCTTGAGGCTTGCGCCCAGCAAATACGACCACTGTCCGTGCAGCAAGTTTATGCTATTGCCAGCTACTTTGACGGCCGGGGCTTTTTTGCCACCCGAACTTCCATGCGTTATCGAAAACGCCAAAATCACAACACTAACAAACAGAACCGCGCCGACCATATATGTATTTCGGCGCGATAAGGGTAGCGAAAACAATTGAGATATCTTTTTCATAACTGTTTCGCAACAGGTAATTTATATTGTACAGCATACAACATAAATTTTCAGCAAATCAGCACTATTTACACCTTATATTATACTTATATTTTCGACGTATAGTATGACACAATTTTTCATTTATTGTTGTAAAATGTACTTGCTTGGTCGTACAGAAAGTGCTACATTGAAAGCATAAGGCTACGGGAGGAGCCATGATGGCATTACACGATATATTTACCGCACCTACTGAACCGTCCGCACATTTCGCACTGCAAGTGTATAGCCACCAGGTAGAGGTTTTTACCCGTCTTATCTCTTACCTTGCTGTTGTCAGTGTAATTATGTGGGCCTGTGTAGTCACCACGATGCTCATTCGTTTGGGCGCGGGACGACTCTACAGCCGTCAACGGCTGCGTAAAAAACTGTAATCTAGCAAAAATAATGTGGGGTGGGTATGGATCTTAGTGGAATTGGTTTTGGTTTGTTTGCTGTAATTAGCACGCTATACATTTTGCATTTTGGTTACTATCTGGTGTATGCGAATTTGTATGATATATGGCAGATGCGACGACGTTTTGGTAGGCAGCTAGAGGCAGCGCGCGGGCTTGCCGATGTACAGCAGCCACTGGTAACGGTCTTGATCCCAGCACACAACGAAGAACTTGTTATCGCGCGGTGTTTGGATTCGGTCATTGCTAGCACCTACGAAAACCTGCAGATTATTGTCGTTGATGACGCATCACAGGATAGCACGCCGCGACTGGTCCGACGCTACATCAAAGACCGCCAGTTCAAGCCTGCATATTGCAAACTCGTGGCCAAAATACGTAATGGTGGCAAGGGCGTAGCTCTCAACACCGCACTGAAGCATCACGCGCGCGGCGCCTACGTGATGACGCTTGACGCCGACTCGATCCTCGCGCCAGACGCCATTACGAATGCCGTGTCGTACTTCGCCTACCCCGACGTCGTAGGCGTGGCCGCCAATGTGCAAATCCTCGACGAGCCAACCGTCTTAGGCATACTCCAAAAGTTCGAACACATGATCGGTTACCGCTCCAAAAAGGCGTACTCGCTCTGTAACTGCGAGTTCGTCATCGGGGGTGTAGCCTCGACGTACCGCATGGAAGTTTTGCGCGAAGTCGGGTTTTATGACACCGACACACTGACCGAAGACATTGGACTAAGCATCAAAATTATCAATAACGGCAACCGTGAAAACCGGCTGGTATACGCCGCCGATGTCGTCGCCGCTACCGAAGGAGTTGACGGCCTACGCGCTCTCCTAAAACAACGCTATCGCTGGAAATACGGCAGCCTGCAAAACCTTATCAAATATCGGCAGCTCATAGGCAGCACTGACGCGCGCTATACGCTCGGCCTAACCATGTACCGCATGCCCGTAGCCGTCATCAGCGAAATCTTCCTGCTCTTTTCGCCACTTATTTGGGCATACGTTATCTATATGACACTTACACAGTACAGCCTCGGCCTAATATTGGGTGCGTACCTGACCATCACCATCTACACGCTCATTACGCTCTGGACCGCAGAGAAACTCACATTCTGGAATCAGCTTCGTCTGAGCATATATGCACCTACTGCGTATTTTATTTTCTACCTTATGGATTTTGTACAATTTTGGGCAATTTGCAAATGCCTGTTTCATATCCGAAGCCTGCTTTCCAACAAAGACAGCAATAGCCGCTGGGTTTCGCCGCGCCGTATCGGCAGGGAGGTGAGCCTCTCATGAAGCATCGCAAACTACGCCGCACTCTTGCCAACCCGCTCGTCATCATCGCCCCAATAGTGGCGATTTTACTGCTCGGCTGGAACCAGTACGTGCAAAGCGGCCGTGACCTCAATGTGTCAGCACAAAACATGTTGCCAGGCGGCGCCTTCGACGACTTCGACAAACAGGACCAACCACTAGACTGGAGCGCCACCAAAAGCGGTGCTCTAGACTACAAAATAAGCAGTGGTAAAGGTTATGTTAAGGGCAAGCTTTTGAACCTGCAGATCAGCAAATACTCAGATGGCAATCTGGACCTGACCAGTGCAAAAATTACAGTAAACACTGGCACGACATATTTGTATAAGGGTTACTACCATACAACAGTCGGCTTTGACTTGCTCGTACGGTACTACTACGCAGACGGAAGCAACCGTTTGCGTTTTATTCGCAATTATCCAGGCAAGAGCGATCCATGGTCAACGGATAGCGTCGCATTCCAGTCAGGATCAAACATCAAAGCCGTACAATTTGTGTATCGCTTAGCAGCAACTGGCACGCTACAACTTGACGACACGTATTTGGAACCCGATGCTAACGGCGTATACATTCCGCAGACACTCCGCGATACCAATATATTGATCCCCAACGGTAAACTGACACAAACCTTTACTGACACGCCGATTGGCTGGAGCACGTACCATACCGGTAAAAATCTCGCGAGCTTTACCTACGTCCGTACGCCCGAACCGTACATATCTACGAAAATATCAGGCTATAAAACCGGCGAATCCAAGTGGCAATATGCCCCGCAGGCAGTCAGCGCCGGACAAACTTTTACTTTTGGCGTCAGCTACCGGTCAACCGCGCCATCCAAAGTGATAGTCGAATATGTACTTGACAATGGCAAATATGCATTTGACACGCTCGCCACACTAACGCCGGCAGGCGAGTGGACACGCTACCAGACCCAGCTCGAGGCGCCCACGCACGCACGTTCGATGTTCGTATCCGTTATCTTGCAATCCGACGGCCGGCTCGACACCGATGATTATGCACTTCGCAATAGCTCCCGCCCAGGATCACGCCAATTCCAAAAACCGCTCATATCTATTACTTTCGACGACGGATGGAAATCCATCAATCAAAATGCGCTACCAATATTGGACAAATACGGCTACCGTGGCACATTCTACCTAAACCCGTCGGCACTCGACACCACCAATTTTATAAGCTACGAACAGGCTAAAAACCTTGCCAAGAACGGCGAGGAAGTTGGCTCGCACGGCTTCTCACATGTCGACCTGACCTCTATAGACCCCGGCCAACTTGACTATCAATTACGGGAGGCCAACAATTACATGCATAGAAATCTCGGTGGTAAAAAGCTCAATTTTGCAGCGCCGTACGGCAAATCCGATGCCGAGGTAGAATACTACGCGCGACAATATTACCGCTCACTGCGCACTACCGACAGCGGCATCAACACACGGCAAAACTTTGACCCTTACAGCCTCAAGGTCCTATATATCAGTAGCACTACAACAGACCAGGAAATTCTGAAAGTGCTAAAGGACGCCAAAGATTATCACGGCTGGGTGATTTTCGTATATCATCGAGTGCAGTCTGCCGCACCCAAAGTCATTGCCGCCGGTGAAAACACCGTCGTCACGCCAATAAACTTCAGCGACCAAATGCAGCTGATACAAAAAAGTGGCATCGCCGTCAAAACCGTCGAGGACGCACTCGACACATTGGAGTCACAATAAACTTATGGTTATACTAGCGGCATGACCGCAAAAACTCATGATTTGGCTGCCATAACTGCACTCGGCATCGTAGTGCTGGCTCGTCCGCTCGACAACATGTCAATGGGTACCGTGCTTCTTGCACTGTTCGCCAACCAAGTCGGCGGTATCGCACCAGACATCGACCAGCCGACCGCGCCATTTTGGCGCAATCTACCAGTGGGCAGATTTTTTGGCAAAATCTTCGGCAAACTATCGGGCGGGCATCGCTTCTTGAGCCATTCTGTTCTAGGACTTGTCCTGTTCGGCTTGGCCGCTTCAGCACTCTTGCATGCGATTCACCCGCTGATGCCACACATCAACATTGGCCTGGTATGGTGGGCGTTTATGATTGGCGTATTATCGCATCTTGTTATGGACAGTTTTACCCACGAAGGCGTGCCGTGGTTGCTGCCGATTCCGTTCAAGTTCGGTTTTCCACCGCTTCGAAGACTACGTATTACCACCGGCAAATCCATGGAACTTCTAATAATCTTGCCCGGACTTTTTGCGTTCAACATCTGGCTATACAGCGCACACTACGCCAAGTTTGCCAGCTTTTTCCATCATTACCTGCACTAAAAAACCGCCCCGTTAGGCGGCCATCAATCTAGGCGGGATGGGATGGGGTTCGATCTGCTTGGAAGCAGTAAAAATTCGAACACCATCCCGGCGAAGGTCGCTTGTTGGGCGAGCTTCTATCCCAGTCGTGGAACGGTCAGAGGGCGGGTGCGCCGATGGCGAGGAGCCACTCGTTGACCAGTGTGCGGGCCACCGTCCAGTTGTTTCCGATGTTCACCAGGTTGTCCTTCAGGACGACACTGATGCGTCCGGGCTGACCCTTCTGGCGGTTGATCTCGTTCCGCCTCAGGAACTCGGCGTAGGCGCGCCGGCCCATCACCCAGGTGGTCGCCACGAGGACGATGCAATTCTTTTCGGCGAAGGCCGCGAGGCGCTCACTCTGGCGAAAGATCTCGTCCGACTGGTCGTCGATGATGAGCACCAGCAGCTGAGCGGGACCGTCCTCGGTGTATGAGACCGCGGGCGGCAGTGCCTCGTAGAGCGCGTGGTACTCGGAAACGTGCAGGTTGTCTTCGGACGTCGCCTTGCCGTACGCACCGCAGGCGTTCTGCACCAGCTGGTCCATGAGGACCGGGGTGCTACACCACGGCACGCTCGGCCGACGGATGGTCACGACGATGTCCTTGTCGGTCATCGGAAATCCCTCCGGTTGAGCCCACGAATGGACTGTCTTTTTTGCCACGACTGTGACCGATACATTATATAATATTTCTGTGCTTAATTCAATGTCTGTGATTGTCCTTGCTATATTGCGCAAAATGTTATATATTCCAAGCAACATAGACTGTTGTATATGGATATTCTGAGAGGCTACGGCAGCGAACGGCCGGACTTTGACGAAGCTGCAATCCCGACCGACACTGAGCTGGCAGCCCTGGTTCGAAATGGCGACAACGAAGCTTTCGCAGAATTATGGACACGCCTTGAACGGCCCGTCTCCCATGTCGCCAACCAGAGTGGCGCCAACCACAATACCCGCGAAGATTTTGTCCAGGATACTGCCGAG
>Ga0207647_10002521_pt1 | contig 13864 bp, 20 predicted proteins | sample KBSCornC2_FD_184295 | JGI IMG/M metagenome (GOLD analysis project Ga0207647, IMG submission 184295) | Corn rhizosphere microbial communities from Kellogg Biological Station, Michigan, USA - C2 (SPAdes) (version 2) | ecosystem: Host-associated > Plants > Roots > Rhizosphere ...
CTTGCAGCCAGACCAATGGCGGCAGCAAGTAACGCCAATGAAGATTTTCGCATGACAAATCCTTTACTTATTCTTGTGTCAGATGCGGTCGAGACGACCCATTACTCAACTCATAATCCGCGGAGCTTAATAAGGCTTCATAAAATCAGAGCCCTTGCACAACTTCCCGCCGCTCTGTGCCGAAAATACAACAAAAACGAGTACCATGGTACCGCCAATTTGTTCCCGCGATATCTGCTTACCGCCCAACTGCTCGGTCACGTTTCCAGAAGGCTGGAAGCAGCGCCGGGAAGCTTCACTGAAGTTGGCTGTCGTCGTTGCTGTCACATTCGCTTCTGTCATCGCGCTTAACAATGGCCGAGTGAAATCTGAAAAGTGCGCAGCCTGTGTTCGCGAGGCCGCACGTCGGACATCGGCGCAGATATTTCCCGCGGCGTAATGTCCGTTAAGTGCCAATACCGCACATGCAGGCCGTGATCTGTCAGTCGGATCAATTCGGACCGCTATACGTGCAATACCAATTGGCTCCCCAGGTTGTTACGACAGTGATATCCGCAATTGGACCAGCGGCGTGGGGTTGCTTCGCAGCCGCCTTGCACTCATCCAGGTTTTTAAATTTTCCAACAACTTGAGAAGTTACACCGACAGGCACGATTGATGCTCCCTGGGAGAGCACCCCGATTACTATGATGAGCACATACATCGCTGAGCCTCCTCGTGTTACGCAGCCAGCAAACAACAATTTGGCGAGCATGAATTGACATCGATCAATTCGCGAGCGCCTCGTAGGCTCGATCGTTGAGATCGGCGCAAGCATCGGAAACTGATGTCCGCTTTGGGTCACTAGCGGACATTCCGACAAGTCAGCGCGATATCGCCCCCGAAAAGCAGACATGCGCGACCGAGACATCAACACGGTCGCACGTTGGCCCATGGTCCAATTGATCCGCAAGCTGAAGACCTAAACAATTAGCCATCCTCGCACAGGATGGTGAATGGAGCGACAGAGGCGCTCGCTCGCCCCCTCTCCCGAGGACGAGACCCAATTGGCCGCGCTGGAAACGCACGCTTCACCCTCGAAGGCGGAGTTGGTTGCTGTCTCACGTTCGCGAAGCGCCAATCGCGGAGACACAAACAGAAGTGACGATAAGGGAGATTTGAAGATGACTAAAAAAATCAAATCAGAACTGATTTCACGTCGAACGGCGTTCTCTCTTCTAGGAGTGACAGCCGCGTTTGCCCTCGCGGTGCCAGCCACGGTGCTGACAGCGTCGGATGCCGAGGCCCAGACGAGCGGGATGGAGCGGCGTCATGACCGGCGCACAGGACGTCACGAACGGCGTGATGAGCGGCGCACGGGACGTCATGAACGGCGTGATGAGCGGCGCGGAGGCGGCAAAGAGACCACTGGCACCGGCGCCACTGATACCGGGACCACTGGCACAAAGTAGTTGGAAAGTAGGTAGTCGGACAAAATCCGACTTGGTTGCCGGGTGTTAAGCCATGCATGCCCGGCGTGCAAAAACTGGAGGAAGACTATGCGGAAGAATATTTTTGTAATTGCCGCCATTGTGTTGGTTTCGGCAACAAGCGCAATGGCGCAACAACGAGGAGTCGTAAGGGACTGTGCCGCCGATGTCAGGGCGGCGTGTGGAGGCGTGCAGCCGGGTGACGGCCGCATCAGGGCCTGCCTCAACTCGCATTTAAAGGACCTCACCCCGCCGTGCCAGGCCATTTTGGTCAGGGCTGCACGGGTTGGCAAAGCATGCCGCGGCGAGCTCAAGACGATCTGCGCCGATGTAAAACCGGGCGACCGTAGAATTGAGGCTTGTATACAGTCTCACCTCACTGACTTCAGCGCACCTTGCAAGGATGTCATGGTACGAGCCGCTGCCGGCAGGAGCTAAGCCATGTGAGCCCGGGCGAGATGGTCACCATCTGCCCGGAGCCGATTACGGCGGAGCGCGGCAATGCCAGTTCTCGCCTATTTTGAAGTTGTAGGTTTTGTACTGGCGGCACTCTTATTCGTTGCGGATGCAACGCTGGAGCGCAATTCGCCTGCGATAGTCGCCAGCGACCGCGTGGGTCTGCCGGAGCGATGGCGTTCCGACACGATACGAACGCTCACCACCGCGCCAGCACCTGCGCCCGACATGACATCGCCGGCGGTACGTGCTGCCCAGCCCAGGTCGGAGCCTGACATTCTCGACAAAATCGGGCCCGCAGCGCGCGCGGCGCGGGCTGAAGCACCATCCAAAAATAATCGCGTCACGCAGTCCACCGGCCACCGGCAGAACCACGACCAGACGAACCAATTGGTCGACAGATTTTCAATTAAGGGTCAGTAGGCCGGCGCGACGGTACGCGACAGGAGGCATTCTTGTCCAAACCCCATCGAAATGAGATCTCTGCACGGCTGCGCAGGCTGCCGGTAGATTTTCTGCTCGCGCTGATTAATGCGACAACGCTCCTGGTGATTGTCGCTGCGATTCTTGCGCTCGTGGTGATGGTGCGTATCGATAATCTGGCCGGACGGGTAGTTACGACAATGACTGAAGCTGTGCTGTCAAAGATCGATCTGCCATCAAAGAATGTGCTGGCGAATCTTCGAAACCTGACGGAGGAAGTCCGCACGCTTGGCAACACCCTCAGGGACATCAAGGTGGGAGAAAATCCAGTCATTCAAATCGAGATTGCGCGACTGAAAGAGGCGCTGACGGCCCTCAATGCGAGCGTCGACCGCCTCACAAATACGAGAACGATCCTCACCGATGAAGCGATTGCACAGCTAGGCCGCGCAGTCACCGACACACTGACGCAGATGAGAGGCTGCACTTCCAAGGTTGGCCAAATGCAGCCCTCCCTCAATGCGGAAGGGGCCACCCTTCGGTAGCCCCTCAAACACACTGCCTTTTATTTTTTATCTCCTATCTCCTCAGTTGGTTTCTTCTTTTTCTTCTTGGAGCGCCGGTCGTCACGTCGATCACGCCGATTGGCGCCGGCAACGCTCACGGCTGAGCCTGGATTGCCAACGCGCGCCTCGGCATCTGTCGCGATCAGCATCGTTGCCGGTACTACAACGCTTGCAGCAGCCGCCAAGCCCAAAAGCGAGAACGTTCCTCGACGGGAAATCATCATTTCCGATTTGATCTTTTCATTCATCACAACCTCCGGGTTGATTTCAAAAGCTAGCCGAAAGGACCGCTGGCAATTTTGATGCATGTCAACGGATGCCGAGCTTTTGTGGTGGTGAATATTCATTCAGAATGTCGCCGATGGCTCAAAAGCGGACATCGCGCCCCCGACTTGTTCCCATCCAGCCAATGGTGCCCAGTAACTCAGTGAAAGGGCCGCCCGCTAACGATGTGAGCGGCCCATTCGGATCGCGCTCGATCAGAACTCTGACCAGTGCCTGTAGCCATACCCAGAATAGGGCTGATGGTAGTAACGATTGCGATCAAATCGCCACCCTGGCTGAAGCGCGTATCCATACTGGGGCTGATACGCGTATCCATACTGGTATGCCCCGGACGGCTGGTACGTTCCATAGTTGGACGCGTAGTACTCACGCCGGTACGCGCGGCGATGCGCCCTGCGATGAACACCCGCTACGCTCCCTGCAGTGAGGGGACGACCAATCTCCGCTGACGCGTCGTTCGTAGACAACGTCACGGTTCCCTGGGGCGACAAGCGAACCGACACGGGAGTTGCGCACAAAATGCAAGTGAAGAGTGCTGTCGCTCCGACAGCTACGATTTTCGACATCACGACCTCCTGGTACGCCTCCCCGGAGCCGGATATTTCGCAGGTTGCTGCCAAAGGCGATCGTCTGGCAATTGGCCTTTGGGGCAACAATTTTTCCCCTGAAAGCGGACATCAGACAGCCGAGGAAGAACGGCGCCCAAAGTTGCACATTGCGGTCAGCCGCTAGCCGACAGCATGAGCCGTTTCAATCGATCACCTCGACTGCTCCACATTCGTTTCGGGAGTTATCGCTTTGTCGGGACGCAGCTCGCGTCACTGCCAAAGGCCGAGGTTCTTGATCGCGGTCGGCAACGTTTTTGACTTGTTCTTCTTGCAATAGGCCGCGATCTTTGCGGAATTGCCTTGAAAGCGGTCGTAGTTCAAAACGTTGCTGTTGGCGGCCCCGTTGTAATAACCGCTCATCCAAAACCGGACGAAATCCCGGATCTCCGGACTGTATCCGAGCCAGCCACCGCAAGTGATCCGATTCATATCTACGCTAATCTGAGCCACACTTGGCTGCGAAGCGGCCGCCAGTAGTGTCACCGCTACGAAAACAACAATCCACCTCATGGCTTTTCTCCGGGAGGTCAATAATGTCACTGCGGGCCAAGTGCGTTCTGCAAGGCATTCATCACGCTTTCTCGCGGACGGAACTGGCACCATGATTTCACCTTCGCGATGTTGCTCTCGTGTGCGGCCAAATCCAGATAAGTCTTGCGGGTCTGATAACTGAACCAGCCGCTCATCCAGGCGGAAAAGTCACGAGACATTGCCGGCGACATTGCTAGATATTGGCCGCATGTAAATGCAGCCATATCGATCGCGACTTGCGCATTTGCAGCCCCCGAAAGAAGCGAGATTGCAAACGCCGTACTGATCAATCGAAGCTTCATTTTGCTCATCCTTCTAGATGCAGCAGAGTTAGGATCTAGCGGCCGAAAAAGAGAAACCGGTTCGGATCGATTCGGCGCGGTTCTTCTGCGTATCCGTATGCATTTCGGCCTGCGTCTGTGAAGGGCGCTTCGTGCGGCTGCTTACGCGTTACATGCTCCTTCTTGTGCTTCTGATTGCGATGCGCCGTCTTTTTATCGTCGACCGGTCGCTTGACCGGCTTGGCGAGAGACTCTGCATGCGATGCGGCCGCAACAGGTGGAGAAGATGGGGTTCGTTCAGCAGGTGACTGCAGCGCCATCAGCCCAACGATACCGATGCTGAAGACTGCCGAGACTCCGACGAGGTAAACGAGCAAGCCGGCAAAGCCACGCATCAGAATCACTCCCAGTGCCACAACAAGGCATCAAAGTCTCATTCGCAGCGGTCGCTCCTGTGTCTGTAAAGTGCCAATAGCGGAACTCACGCACGGACACGCGACATCAAAGGGCCACCCTTCGGCGGCCCTTTCAGCGGTGTGTTATTTTTTTTCAGTTTCCGAACTGCTGGTTTCCTTTTTCTTCTTCTTTTTGCTGCGCCGCTCGGTGCGTCGTTCCTGGCGGTCGCCACGCCGCTCGTCACGCCGCTCCATCCCTTGCGTCTGCGCATCGGCATCTGTCGCGATCAGCATCGTTGCCGGTACTACAACGCTTGCAGCAGCCGCCAAGCCCAAAAGCGAAAATGCTCCTCGACGAGAAATCAGTTCAGATTTGATGCTTTTACTCATCTCAGCCTCCTGCCCTTTTCGGGCTGTCGGAAGCTAGAGTTACTCGAAAGTCCGAAGTCGATTTTGATGCATGTCAAAGGATTGCGTCTTGGCACACCCCCTTACCGCGCCGGGTGGCTTTTTGGCCGGGCGCTTACGTCCCGCATCCACGTAGCAAGAACCTTTTTTGCAAGCTTTCGATCGATATAAGGACCGATCAGCGTTTTGAATGCGAAAGTAGCCTGCTCATATTCGAGATCGCAGCCTTCCGCCCGTCGTTTTGGCAGGTATCCTTTCTCCACAACATCGGCGAATAATTTTTGGTCGGCGCCATAGGCAAGGCACAACACGTTAAAAAATCGCTGCGCCGGAATCCCGTGTTCGTCGGCGTACTTCGTCAGGGGCACCTGCGGGTTCACAACGTCTTCTTTGTACTGGTAGGCATTGCCCAGGATCAGCCTGCGCGCATCTTCCTTGCCGAACTGCAGCATAATATAGGCGGAAAACAAATCCGCCGCGTCTTCCTCACGGCCAAGCACCGGCACGTTCAATTGATCGAAAACCGCATGTCCGGTCTCGTGTAGGAACACGTCCATAAACGGTCCAAGTATGGCATCGTCTTGTGTGATGATGCTGGGCAGCGTTTGATCCAGTGCATTTTTCAGTAGGTCTGCCAGGAATTCGTAGCAGACGGTCACGAAGCCCTCCTCGTACCAAGCGTTCGATTCACCGTCGCAACCGGAAACCTTGAGAAGTAACGGGCGCGGGAGCCGGAGCGGGCTTAGCAGCGTCTGCAACCGTTCAAGGGCACGGACCTTCTTGAGCCGCTCGTAGATGGGCTGATGCGCCGGATTCTTCGGCAGATCGTATCCGATGCGGATCTGCTTCGACTTATAGGGAGCGGCAGCCGCAGGGCCGGACAGACAGAGCGCAAGGCATATTCCGGCCGTTAATACGATCAATTTCATTCGGCCCGGTACGGCTGGATTCATTTGCTTTCTCGCGTAGCGTTGTCGCTGCCGTCCCGAATATAGTAGCCCTCAATTGCGTCGGGCGCGAACCAACTACGTGAATATCGGGCTCGACGCACTGCGCGGCGGCATCAGATCCTGTGCCACGGAGCAGAGCCTGGTCACACCCTCCTCAAGCGCATCGTCTCGCAGAAGCCCGAAGCTCACGCGCAACGTACGCGGATTGGTGTGGGAGGCATAGAAGCCCTCACCCGCGACGAAAGCGACGCCGCGGCGAACGGCACGATAATAAAGCTCGGAAACCTCGGCGCCTTCCGGCAGGGTCAGCCATAGGTTGAGGCCGCCCTCGGGCTGCCCAATCAATGTGCCGGGCGGCATGCCGGCCGACAGGGTGACGATCAGCTTGCGCTGCTTGGTGGCGTAGACCCTTTTCATCCGTTCCAGAATCTTCGGGTAGTTTTTGCGGGCGAGAAAGCGAGCCATTGCTTCCTGCATGATGCCGTTTGTGTGCAGGTCGCTTTGCGCCTTGAGGCCGAGCAAAGAGCGGCGTGCGCGCGCAGGGGTCACCACACAACCGAGGCGCGTGCCGGGCAAGAACACCTTGCCAAATCCGCGCACGTAAAAAACGTCGTCGTCCGGCTCCGACAGCGCGCAGATCGAAGAGATGGGCGCGCCGGCAAAGCGCAACTCCGGATTCTGGTCGTCTTCCAGAATAGACACGCCATGTTTGCGCGCCAGCGCAAGGATGCTGCGGCGCTTTTCGATGCTTGTCGTCACGCCGGTCGGATTCTGAAAGGTCGGGTTCGTGTAGATCAGACGCGGCCTGTGCCTCGACAAAAGCGCCTCAAGCATATCAATGTCCATGCCATCGGATTCGAGCGGCACTTCGAGAATGCGAGCGCCGGCACTGCGCAACGCGTTGACGACACCGTAGTACGTCGGGCGTTCGACGATCACCGGCGATCCGTGCGGCACCAGCAGCCGGATAACAAGCTCGATTGCCTGCTGCGCCCCCGATGTCACGATCACATGTTCTGGTGTCGTCACCAGGCCCTGCTGGGCAAGGTATTCGACGATCTCGCGGCGGAAGCTGACACGCCCGTTCGACGAGTCGTTGATGAAATACGGCGACAGGCCGTCCGCTATGACCGATTGCAGGCAGGTCTCGAATTCCTTCGTGCATTCGGAATCCGGCTCGGGATGGTTGGTCGTGAACGCGATGACGCCGGGCGCATGCGCGAGCTCATAAAGGCGCTCGGACAATAGCGGCCCCGCAACGGCGGGCTCCGCTCCGCGGGCGCGCTTCGTTCCATATGGCGCACGGACATGCGTCCCGCCGCCGGCGCGGCCTTCGACGAAACCCGCCTTGGCAAGATCCTTGTAGGCCTTCGCGACCGTCATGTGGTTGATACCGAGCTGCTCGGCGAGCCGCCGCACCGGCGGCAGCCGTGCACCGGCCGTCAATTCGCCGGCGGAGATACGATCGACGATCTGCTCGTGCAGTTGCATGAAAAGCGGGCGGCCATTGCCTTTCGATAGCGAAATTCCGAACGCGCTTGGCTCGGTTGCCTGCCGCGGATGCCTTTGGCCGTTCGCCATTCGACGCCACTCAATACAAGATATCTTGTATGATCTTTTGTATGATTGCATACAAACGCAAGAGAAAAATGGCGTGACAACCGAAGAAAATTCAAAGAGAGCCCTGGGCAGTTGACAGCACCCGGAAGCACTGACGCCGTCCAAAATTCATGCGAGGGAATCGACATGGCGCATACGCATAGGGGGATCTGGCGAGCCTGCGGCGCGCTCATTCTTGTTGTCGCACTTCTGTCGTCTGCAGCCGCCCAGGACATTCGCGGTGTGGAGAAGTGCACGGCCGAGGCGCAGATGGATCGCCGCACCGGATGCCTGCAGGCCAATATCGAATTTCTCCATCAGACGATGACAAAACTTCAGCGTGAAACGAGGGAGAAGCTCGCAAGCGCCGCCCGCGATGCGGCGGCAGACCGCGCGGAGATCGCGGTGCTCAAGTCAACGGTCGCTAAATTGACGAGCGAGCTGGCGCAGCTTAAGGCGAAAGAGGCGGCCCCCAGCAAGAAGTAGAAGATAGCGCATGAAAAGGTGAGGCGCGGCTAACGCCGGCTCACTTGCGTTCCTCAAGCACCCGCAGATGCGCGATGCGCTTACGCTCCTTCCGCTTGCTTGTCTTCATTGCGGAAGCGCTGAAGCACAAACAACCGGATCGCCGAGGATAGATTGCCCTGGTCACGCGTCAGGTCGATCTTGGTAACCAATTCCGACAGCGTCACCTGTCGGGCATGCGCGATTTTCTTCAGGTCATCCCAGAAGGCATCTTCAAGGCTGACGCTGGTCTTGTGCCCATCGATTACGATGGAACGCTTAATGACCGAGGATTTCATAAGGGCCCCCGTAAGCCCCTACCCCACGTCCTCATACAGCGGATTCTGAATCGCGCCGGGGTAGTGCGATACCGGCTTGGTCCGAAATGTGCCATTTCGTGACGGCCGACACAGCGTTATCCGTTGGGATCTGTAACCTCCTGCCCAATACGAAGGGGGTTGTCATGAACACCGTGAATGATATCGCTCCGCTCCTGGAACTCCTGAAAATGGCGGCCGAGCGAAGACCGTATTCTGAGACTGGCAATGTTTCGCAAGACGACCTGTTCTGCGAAGACCATTCGCTGCTTGAAATGTGGCCGGAAGCTTGCCGTCGCACCGGCGTCGGAACGCGTGAATTTCCGCCGGGAGTGATCAAACTATGGAAGGAAAGTTTGGGCAGGTCGAACTGAATCAGGGTGGCCCTTAGGTCACACATCAATTTGCTCGCGCCGGCACCTCGCTCAGTGTCACCGGCGCGGGCAGTTCCAGGGGTTCAGGCTGTTCGTAGCCCATGACCCGAAGCACACCGCTCGCGGGGCACATTTCCACCGCTATTCGGGTCTGCGAATTGAGCACCGGCGGCGTTACCCAATCAAATTCCATCCCGAAAACTCCGGGCCAGACCGCAAGCTGGTCTCGTCGCGTGCGGCTGTTTTCGGCTGCCTCTTCTCCTGTGCGTGTGAAAAACGCTTCGGCAGCCACACGCGGCTCCCAACGGGGCATCTTGAGTAACCAATCGTTTGCGGCGCAAGTGTCATGGGTACGGCTGAAGAAGTCATCTTGCGTTCGCTCGATGACGCACCGCTCACCTGGATGACAGCCAGCCAGTGTGTAGATGGCGGGACGCGCGACCGGCGTCGTCTCCAGCCGATGCTTCGCCTCCCCAAATGTCGTGCACGTCTCGAATACGTCGCGCAGCAGATGGTCGGGCGGAACGTGCCGGATCCCCCACGTGTGGCGCGCGTTCAAGACCATGTCATAGGGCCGTAGCCATGGGCGCGAGGTTCGCCGCAACATCGGCGCCTGGTTGATGCAGCCCGCAAACCGTCCGGGCGCTGACGCCGTCAGCACGCCCACATAGCCGGGCCACGTCACGTTGTAGAACTCGCCCGCGGGGCCTCGCATCAGCGCTATTTCCACATGACGGCCGAGACCCGGAAAAGGCCAATCGAGCGTTCGGGCGATCCAGGACACTCCGCTTTGTTCGCGAGCGAGCGCGGTACAGCCCCACTGGTAGCAGCCGTTCAGAAACCAGACGCCCGAAAAGTCGAGCTCGGCCGCTATGGCCTTGACCTCTTCCGCATAAGACGAGCGCGATTGCAGGAGCCAGCGTCGGGTTACCGAGTCGATTGCCGGCAGCAGCCCGGCTGCGACACCCGGCAACCAGCAAATGCACGCGTCACGCAGCGCCCGTGCGCGCGCGCGACTTTCGGTAGCGTGACGAAAGGGACCACCGTCCCGCACATCGATAACGGGAATGGGGGCAAGTTTCGCGCCCAATATCATCGTCATCTTGCTGCGGCCGGCGCCCTCACTTTGATCTTCGCGGTGTTTCCCACGCGAGGATTTCTATTCGCAGAACTTGCACGGCGGGAAATCACGGCTGTAGACCGGCTGCGCTCTGAACTTCGCCGGGTCGTATTTCCAATATGTGCTGACGTCGCTGTAAGTCTTGACCACCGTGTTCCAGAGCTCGTCCTTGTCGTAGCCAAACTCCTTCTTCTTCTCGACCTTCTTGATGTAGATGTTCTGGATCGGGCTCTTGGTGGCGAGGTCGAGCCGCACGGGGCCGCGCGGCGGGTCGAGCGTGATGGTAGCCATCGCCTTGATGAATTCCGACGGGCCAGGGTACCTGCCTTTGAACTTGGCCAACGTCTGGTCGATCCACATGGCGGTGGCGTAATTGGCTTCCGAATAATACGACGGCACCTTGCCGTATTTGGCGCGGTACTTCTTGACGAATGCCTCGTTCGCCGGCGTCTGGAGTGCCGCGCTATAGACGTGCGCCGAAACATCGGCGATGACCTCGTCGCCCATGAAGGGCAGAGCGAACTCGTCATAATTGGTGCTGCCGCCAAGGATAATCGTCTTGTTGCCGGACGCGCGCAGCTGCTTGGGGAATTGCAGGGCCATCGGTCCGACCATCAACGCGAAGATCGCGTCGACGTCGGATTTGATGCCCGGAATGTACGGCCCGAAGTCCTTGGCACCGAAAGGCACCCACATTTTCTGCACGACCTTGCCGCCGCAATCCTCGAAGGCCTTCTGGAATCCGCCGACCTGCTCGTACCCGAAGGCGTAATCGGTGCCGATCGCGGAGACGCGCTTATAGCCTTGCTCGCAAGCCCATTGCCCGAGCGCATGGGTCGGCTGCGACGAGACCCACGTGGAGAATACGGTGTAAGGAAATTTGTCGGATTGACGCTGGGCAATGTCGTCCCCGGTGGTGATGGTACCGATGAAGAGCGTCTTTTCCTGGTTCGAAATCGGCGCCAGTGCATAGGAGGCTGGGCCAAGCACCGCGCCGACCAGCATGTCCACCTTGTCCTGCAGAATAAGCTTCTTGGCCATGGACACGTCGCCGTCGACGGTGCCTTTGTCGTCCTCGACGATGAAGGCGACTTTGGCGCCGCCGAGCATGCCGTTGTGCTCGTCCAGATACATCTGGAAGCCGTTGACCATGTCGGTGCCGAGCTGGGTGATGATGCCCGTGCGCGGTGCCAGGAATCCGATCTTGAGTTCCTGTGCCTGTGCCGGGATCGCGCTTACAGCAGCGACGCACAGCAGTGGGAGTACTCGCGTCAGCTTGTTCATCGTCGGCCCCCTCTTATGTGACGTCGTTTCCTGTTCGAACACCTCATCGCACAATCAATCTGCAAGCCTAGCAGTTCACGCAGACGCTCTGGAAGAGGTCGCCAGCGGCCAAGTTGATGTGGGCGCCTGCCCAAAGGTGTTGGCTCGCTTATATTCGCTTACCGCGTCGGCGCGCGTTTTCTAATCGACGTTCTGCGCGTCGCGGTACATGACCTTGTGGCGGGTTTCCGCCACCCAGGCGTCGATCTGCGCGTCGGTCATGTAGTGGGAACGGTCAAAAGCATTCCAGTTGGTGATGTCGCTCAAATTCTTTTTCCACCTCTTGTAAGGCGGCTTGGCCGGCGGGCCGAAGCACATGATGTCGAGCACCGACAATTCTTCGGGAATGCCGAGCAGAGGCTTCATGGCCTTTTGCGCTTTCTCCTGCCCGATCGCAGTCACCCACCACACATTGTAACCAAGCGCGGCCGCCGCGAGATGCGCCGACATCGTCGCCGCCGCCACGCTTTGCAGCAGAATGCGCTCCGCGTTTTCCTTATACATCTTGTCGAGGTCCGACCCGTCATTGAGAACGGGGAAGGCCTTGACCCAGCGGAAGTCGCTGGCAACGACAATGAATCCCGGCGCGGTGGCAAGCCCGCGATAGTCCGGCGTGGGAAACTTCATCTTCAGTTTGGCACGGATCGTCTGTTCCTCACGGAAATATTCCATGATCTTGTTTTTCAAATTCTGGTCGGTGATGACAATGAAATGCCAGGGCTGGGCGTTGGCCCCCGAAGGGGCGTGACGTGCCGCCTCGAGGATCATGTCGTAGTGTTCGCGCGGCACCACGCAATTCGGGTCGAACGCCCGTGTCGTGATCCTGTTTCTGATGACCTCCATGAGCGCATCGTATTTCGTGCGGTCACTGAAATCGTTCTTGGCTGCTGACGCGACTTGCGACATGGCTTCCTCCGCCCGGAACTGATATTCAACGCTAGCACCTTTGCCTCGGTCGATCACGGGAGCTCTGTGGCTCTCAATCGATCAGGTCGTCGGCGAGAGCGAGCAGAGTCGGTGGCAAGTGAAGGCCGAGCAGTTTTGCCGTACTGAGGTTGATCGCCAGCCGGTATTTTGAAGCTTGCTCTACGGGCAGGCCTGCCGGTTTGTCACCTTTGATAATCTTGTCGATGTAGGTGGCGGCGCGCCGGGTGAGGTCGGCCTGGTCCGGCGCGTAGCTCATGAGACCGCCCGCCTCCACATTCTCCCGGGTCCCGAACATGCTTGGCAGCCGATATTTGATCGCCAGTTGCGCCAAAGGCGTTCGCTCGACGCGTGTCAAGGTCGACGCGGCAACGAAAACGCCGCCGACGCGCTCCCGCGCCATCGTTGCGAACGCGCCGTCGAAATCCTTGCTGGCGCGCACCGGCACCGAGGAGATCTGAATCCCAAGCTTTGCGCCGGCAGCTTCGGCCGACTGTAAGGTGGGGCGACCCGAGGCAACCGTGGAATTCCAGAACACACCGAACCGCGTCGCCTGCGGCACCGTTTCCTTCAGGATCGCCAGCGCCTTTGCGGTGAGATCGGATTGCATCACCGACAACCCGGTAATGTTGCCGCCCGGGCGCGGCAGGCTCGTCACATGCCCGGTGCCGACGGGATCTGCATGGGTGGCGAACACGATTGGTATCGCCTTCGTCACCTCTTTGGCGGCCCCGACCTCCGTCGATGACGTAGCGAAAATGACATCGACATTCATGCGGACAAGCTCGGCCGCGCGTTCACGCAGCTCGTCGGCGGTCTCGGCCCAACGGAATTCGATGTTGATGCTCTTGCCCTCGACATAGCCGAGCTCGCGCAAGCCTTCCCGCAATGCGTCCACCCGGTTAGCCGAGGCGGAGGCAGTACCGAAGCCGAGGAATCCGACGACGGGGGGCGTTGATCGTTGCGCCCACGCCGCTCGCGGCCATGCGGCCACCGCGCCGCCCAGAAAGGTGATGAAATCGCGCCGCCTCACACCCGCCCCCAAAATTCCAGCCGTCATCGTAGCGGCCGAAACCTCCACTTTGGAAGAGGGTTACGCGCGGCGCCCTGCGGGCCGACTACGCGCGCGGCGGACGGCGGCGCTCGTGAAACCAGGCGCGGTATTGCGACATCTTCGCGCGTTGGGCAGAAGGCGCATGTCGCTTGCAGGTCGACGCCTCCTGGCTGCCCTCGGGCGCGCCCCATCGCAGCTCGACGCAATCGTTGACGTTGTAGGCCATCTCCAGGGCCGTCGTACGGTCCATCACGTCCTTGAGGGCCAGCGTCCATTG
>Ga0207647_10002523_pt1 | contig 13862 bp, 8 predicted proteins | sample KBSCornC2_FD_184295 | JGI IMG/M metagenome (GOLD analysis project Ga0207647, IMG submission 184295) | Corn rhizosphere microbial communities from Kellogg Biological Station, Michigan, USA - C2 (SPAdes) (version 2) | ecosystem: Host-associated > Plants > Roots > Rhizosphere ...
GGGCCAGCAGTCCGTCACAAGAATATCGGTGTCGGCCAGTTCACCCATCTCGGTGCTGGTGGAGAACCGGCGATAAGCCATCGCAGCGGTCTTGACGTGCCATTTTTCCGGGTAGACCTGGACAACCGTTATGGGTAAAGCTGCCGTTGCCTCGATCCATGACCGGAGAATGTTCGACTCAGGAGAAACAACGCCCACCTTGATCCCGTCAATCTTGCCGTGTCGATGAAAGTAAAAGGCGAGATCGCCGATCGTCTCGCACGGGTGGTTGTGTCGTGTGCGGGCGTTAATAACTGGTCCGTGTGATAAATCCGCCAGCGTACGCAGAGTGGACAGATCTGGCGTACGGGTAACGATTCCATCGAACCAGTTGTCGAGATAGGTCGCGAGGTCGTTGAGTGCTTCGCGCGTATCCCAGCGCACGGGCGAGTGAACACATATGCCGCCCATCGCCTGAATGCCAAGATCAAAGGCTGTCGTATTTCTCCATCCGGTGTCGTTGACGACAAGGCCGATGCGCTTATGGGTAAGACTCTGAGGCATGCGCCGCTCTTTCCAGAGTTTGGCCATATCTTGAGCGCGCTCGATAATCTTCAGAAGCTCGAGTGTCTCAAGACCGTCAACTGCGAGAAGGTCACGTTTCTTTCGCATCGTCTTGGTCTGTCACAGTGTCGACAGCAATACAGGGAGTGCGCAGCGTAACATCCGCTCGCGATAAAAGTTGCATTCGATTGTCGATAATCTGTGCCAAGGTATCGAACGTCCGTAGCTGGCCGAATCCGGGCGACGACGAGGCGTGCACCGCACCGCTGGCAAACGCGAGGCGGACGACAGATGCCGACCCGATTCTGGCATAGAGGATCCTGAAACCGAACGGCAGTTATGGAAGTACAGCCGACCTACGGTGAGCTTGGTCAGCGATCGAATACCTTCGTGTCTTTATGGATTCGGAGGGCTAACCCGTTTGGTTTGTCCCACTAATTCCCCTAATGCGGCGTTGATTCCGCTCCGCTGCGGAGAAAGGCTACCCGCCGCGAAACGCTTATCACGTAGGGGCGCCCGCGCTGACGGCACGTGACACACCTGGCTTCGACTTCGACATGTCAATCTGGAATTGGCGGCTTGCCCCAGCCCGAAACAAGACCCTCTCGTCAGCCAAGCGAAGGCTCTGCAACGTGGCGCCTCATCGCAACAGGAGGACTTCGATCTGAACGCCCTCTAGTGCTAACGTGTACGGAATTACCCGAGCACCTTCGTTCCGTGACAACGACAGACGCATCCACACAAGCGCTTATTGCGATATCAAATATCTTACCTACACTGCGAAAGGTACCGCACCGCGGTCACGCGTCTCCCGGCGATATTTAAAAACAAACCGGAGTCTCATCTATGTTCCAGCAAATTCTCAATCCGACCGGCAGCTTGTTCGCGTCGTGGCTGCTGGCGCTGGTACCGGTGATCATTCTGCTGGTACTACTCGCGGTCTTCAAGCTTTCTGCCTGGATTTCCGTGCTGCTCGGCGCGATTGTCACCTTTATCCTCGCCGTCGCGGTATGGGGCATGCCGCTGAGCACGGGGATCCGGGCCTATCTCTATGGCTCGCTGACGGGCATCTGGGCGGTCGACTGGATTACGTTCTGGGGTGTCATGCTTTTCAATTCGCTGACGCTCACCGGTGTGTTCGACCATTTCCGGCGCTGGCTCACCGCCCAGGGCACGGCGGACGTCAGGGCACAGACCATGCTGTTTGCCTGGGCTTTCGGCGCCTTGCTCGAGGGGCTTGTCGGATTCGGCTACCCTTGGGCGTTCGTGGCGCCGATTCTGATCGGGCTTGGCATTCCCGATCTCGACGCGATCCGCGTTGCCGCGATCGCCAATAATGCTCCGGTCTCCTACGGCGCGCTCGGTGTGCCGATCATTGCCCTGGCAGCCGTGACCGGCCTGCCAATACTCGCGCTTTCCGCCTCGGTCGCGCATATCGTGGTGGTGCTCGCGTTGCTGCCGCCCTGGGTATTGATCTATCTGGTCTCCGGACGAACCGGCTTGCGTGACGGCTGGCCGCTCGCGGTGGTTGGCTCGCTCGGCTACATCGCCGGACAATATCCGGTCGCGGTTTATCTGGGACCCTATCTGCCCGATGTGACCGGTTCGATCGTTTGCTTTGCCGCCCTGCTCGTGCTGCTCAAATTCTGGCGCCCGAAAACCGTGCTCGGCTATGGCGGCAAGCCGGTCGATGCGGCGGCGGCGGCACTTGGCAACGCGCCGCACGGACTTTCGAGGGCGCAGGTGTTCCGCGCCTGGCTGCCCTTTATTGTGCTGATCGTGGTGGTGGTCCTGTGGACCGGCCCATGGTCGCCGCTGCCCAAGATAGTCTGGCTCAAGCTCGCGGTCGCGGCAGGCTCCTCGATTCGCCAGGGCGCTCAAGTGAGCGCCGTCTTCGCTTTCTCGCCTTTCATCGGCGGCACGGCGATCTTCGCCGCATGGCTCATCACCACCCTGCTGATCGGCATGAAGCCCGCGCAATATGCGGAAGCCTTCCGCCGCACCTGGCATCAGATGTGGGGCGCCTTGCTGGTAGGCGTCTTCATCTTCGGCCTCGCGTACGTCTTCAATTTCTCGGGCATGGCGGCCTCCCTTGCCGAGGGATTCTCAAAGATCGGTGTCGCCTTCATCGTCGTTGCGCCGATTCTCGGCTGGATCGGTGTGGCGCTGTCTGGCAGCAATACGTCCACCAACGCAATGTTCGGCTTCTTTCAGGTAACGGTCGGGCGCTTGCTCGGCTTCCCCACGCTGCTCCTGCCGTCGCTCAACTCGGTGGGCGCCGAGGTTGGAAAGCCGGTTGCGCCGCAGACCGCGAGTGTGGGCGTGTCGACCAGCCGTTTCGTGCGTAACGAAGGGGAAGTAATCCGGCACAACATGGGATGGACATTCATCATGCTTCTCTACCTCATCATCATCGGGGTGGGTTTCTACGTGTTCGCCCCGGGCTTGATGACGCTGGCAGGCGGCGGTTAGCGCGGATTCAGGCGCTGGCTCGAGAATCGGGGCCCGCATTCCCACTGAAGAGTCGAGCCATGCCCCGTCCGCCGGCCGCCACCAACTGCCCCTGAAACGCCAGGAATCGACGCCCTGCATCTGAGTCGTAGAACCGGATCAACGTATCCGCATCCGCACTGCTGAGGTGGTTCCCATAACTCTTGCGGATCGCATCGGCATACGCCTTTTGAAGAGCCGGCGCCACCTTCTCTCTGTAACCATTAACCTCCACTGTGCAATCCTGAGCGATAACCGTCCTCATCGCGAGTGTCGCTTACGGGTCGCTTTATGTCCTTTGCAAGAGCGGCCGCGCCAAGGCGATCTCCGCGTTCGATCGTTCGATGTCATCCGGCCATGAGACGCCATCCGCCCGCCTCATCGCCCGGACGTTCGGAGGCCGGATCCGCTCCGCAAACGGCCATTCGATTGGCCGAAACGGTCATTGCAATAGATGGCGGGATCTTTACCATTCGCTGCCACGCAATCAATAGCAATGCGTGCGTCAAGTGCGCAATATCGCAACCGCGTCACGCTGTCCAACGTCCTGAACGGTAAGGCCGGCGTGACGGCCAGTTTTGCGCTCAGGCTTGCTGCATGGCTAGGCACGTCGCCCGAGATGTGGGTCGGCATGCAGGCGCAATGGGATTTGTGGCAGGCGCAGCGCACCTTGACTACCGCTTGGGGGACCACGAACGAATACCGCCCCAGCATATTGATGTGCTCATGCAACAGCGGCGACAGTCGCGCCACGTCTGCGTCCGTTACCGCGTAACCTTCCGTCCGCAGTTGGTGGGCCGCTCCCCTGCAATTAGCCAGGGTTCAGCGCCCGCTCGAAGGAGTTGCGCAGGCTGAATTTGGGTTATCGGAAGCGACGGATTGGCGTGTGCGATTTACGACTGCGATCAGTCACGAAACCGCGTGACAGGCCGATTGCAACCCGGCACCAGAGGTAAGCAGAAATCAGCGTGGCACACAACTTTTTCAAAATATGGTCCGCTTTCGACAAAAAACTGTTGCGCACGGTCGCGCGCACCTATAGAAAGTCGAGCAGCGTCCCGACGCGCCCAACACGGATGCGCCGCAAAAAAAGACCGATCAAGAACGGGGAATTTCAAGCATGACGAAGTGTGCAAATCCTGGGCCCAGACAGAAAGCCTTGACGCTCGCCGTGGCTGCGGCCCTGGCTGCAGTGGCGCCGGCAGCGGCAGCGGTCGATACCACCATCACCACGCCGGTCGTCGGGCGCACGGGATGGACCTCGGGCAACTTCACGGTGACGACCACCGGCAGCGTCAGCACCACGAATGACATATCGATATCGGCAGGCGGCACGCTGGGCACGCTGACCAACAGCGGCACCATCAGCGCCCCGGGAGGAATCGGCCTCATGATGAACGGCGGCAGTATCGCCGCGATAACCAACAACGGCAGCGGCACTTTCAGCGGGGGCACCACCGCGATTTTCCTCAGCTTCGGCACCATTGGTTCGCTGACTAACAGCGGCACCATCATCAGCAGTACCGGGATAGGCGTCCTCAACGGCGACCCTATTGCCACGTTCACAAACAATGCGGGCGGCGTCATCAGCGGGGGTGCCTCCGGTGTCGACAACTTCGGCACGATCGGTTCGCTGGCCAACAGCGGCATGATCGACAGCGGCGCCGGCAAAGGTATCGGAAACTTCGGCACCATCACGGCGCTGACAAACAATACCGGTGGCACCATCAGCGGGACCACAGGCATCCTCAACAGCGGCGGCACGATCAGCACGTTGACCAACAGCGGCCTGATCACCGGCAGCACGTTTGCTCTTTTCAATGACGCGTCCAGCACCCTCGGCCCGATCGCGAACTCGGGAACAATCGCGGGCAATATCGAGAACGACGCCAACCAGGATTTGACGATCAACGGCGGTTCGGGGGCGGTATTCGGCACGCTGACCGGTTTTGGCGGGACGACCGGCACGATTACCAACACAGCCTCGAACGTGGTGCTCGGCTCGGGCAACCTGCTTCTCAACGATGCGATCAACGTCGGCTCGAACACGGTCCGCAACACGGGCGCGACGCTGGCGGTGAACGCGCCGATGACGATCACGGGCAACTACAGCCAGGGGCAGGCAGCCACGCTCCTGATCGGGGTGTCCTCCGGGGCGAGCGCCACAGGCAATCCGACCGACACGGGCTATGGGCGGCTGGTGGTTCAAGGCAACGCGACGATTGCCGCGGGTTCGTCCGTGACGCTCCGTGGCACTGGCGCAGGGTATGGCTTCGCGGCAGGCCAGCGCTTTGTCGTGGTGGATGCCACAGGCACGGGCACCTATAACACCGGCGCGCTCAAGTATTCAATTGCGGGCTACACCGCCACGCTGACGGGCAGCACGGTGGCCACGAGCGGGCACACCGACCTGGTGGTGAGTATCGATAGCGTGCAGCAGAATTCGTCGTCAGGCTCGTCGGGTACCGGCACGATAACCCCGAGTTCGCCGGCCCCGTCGCCGCTAGCGGAGGCGTCCCTTGCCACCGTACCGAACGCGGCAGCATCCCTGCACGGCCTGTTCAGCTACACGGGCGTCACGCAACCGCAGTTGCTGAACCTGTACAACGCCACGCTCGCCGCGCTCAGCCAGGAGTCGGGCGCGAGCGCCAACCGCGTCGGCCAGCAGCTCGGCCCGCTCAAACCCGGCTCGACCAGCCAGGCGGCATCAGTATCCACCTTCGACGTGCTGCGTATCGTGGCCGCGCATACGAACAGCCTGCGGCTTGCGCAAGCGGCCGGCAACGAAACGGGCGTCGCCACCGGCGAGGCCGCACCGCACTGGAGCGCGTGGGGCCAGGCGTTCGGTGGTCACGCGAGCCAGGGCGAACGAGATGGTATTGACGGCTACAGCGCCAACTATGGCGGCCTGCTGCTCGGCGTGGACAAGGCGGTGAGCGAGCGTTGGCGTGCGGGGGGCGTGTTCACCTACAGCAACACGCTGATCGATGAGGCGGGCGATACGGCAGGCGACTCCACGCGCGTGAACGCGTACGGCCTGATCGGCTATGCGAGCTACACGCATGAACCGTGGTACCTGAACTTATCGGCAGGCGCGGTGCTGCAGCGCTATGACACGACGCGCGTAGTCGACTTCACCGGCTTCTCGGGCGTGGCCAGTGGCCGCTTCAGCGGCCAGCAGTACGTGGCACGCGCGGAGGCGGGTTACCCGCTCGCGTTGCGAGGTGTGACGCTCACGCCGCTGGCCAGTTTGACGTATAGCTTCCTTCATCAGGCGAGCTATACGGAAAGCGGCGGCAATGGAGCGGCGCTGTCGGTGGGGACGACGAACACGTCGTCGGTCAGGAGCGGTCTGGGCGTCAAGCTTGAGCGCGGCTTCGCGACCTCGTACGGCGAGATCGTGCCGGATATCCAGGCGCAATGGATTCACGAGTACGACCGCACGCGACAGGCGACCGGGGCGCGCTTCGCGGCAGACCCGACGGGACAGACGGCGTTCACGACGGTGGGGCCGACGCCAGTGGTGGATCTGGCCGATGTGTCGCTGGGGGTAACGCTGCTGCGCGCGAACAACCTGACAGTGTCGGCACGGTATGAGGTGCAGGCAGCGCCGCGGTTTGTTTCGCAGACTGGGATTGTGCGGTTGCGACAGTTTTTCTGATAGTGCGATGCCCGCGCATTCAGGTCGTTCACCCTGATGGAGTCAAGCATGTCGAGTGTGCCGGGTTCTTCCGACGCCATGAGTATTCCGGAAGCGCTTGGCCGCGCTCATGCCCACTGGAACGCCGGCCAGGCCGACCAGGCTGAGCAATTGTGCCAGCGTGTGCTGGCCGCCTGGCCCGGCCAGGCTGAGGCGCTACACCTGCTGGGCCTGATGGCGCATGCGTACGGCAATCTGGACCTTGCGATTTCGCACCTGCGCGAGGCGTGCAGGGCGCCGCGCGCGCCGGCCGTTTATTCCAGCAACCTCGCCGAGATGTATCGCCAGAAGGGCCTGCTCGCGGACGGCGAGGAAGCTGCGCGGCGGGCGGTGGCGATGGACCCGGCGCTCGCGTCCGGCTGGAACAACTTGGGCATCGTACTGCAGGAGGCGGGCAAGTTCGCAGAAAGTCTCGAGTGCCTGGAGCGCGCGATTGCGCTCCAGCCCGACTCGCCGCAGGCGCACAACAACCTGGCCAACACATCCAGACGCCTGGGCCGTATGGATCGCGCCGAACAGCATTACCACCAGGCGCTGGCGCTCAATCCTGCCTACGCCGAGGCGCACAGCAACCTGGCGTTCCTGCTCTCCACCCAGGGTCGCTACGACGAAGCGGCCGCCAGTGCGCAGCGGGCCATTGAACTTAGCCCGCGCCTCGTCGACGCGTATCTGAACCTGGCGGAGGTGGAGAGTTCCCGTCATCGCCATGACGCCGCCCTGCGCGCACTCGACATGCTCGGAGCCTTTGCCCCGCAGCATCCGGCCGCGCTGGTGGCGCGCGCGAAGGCGCTCAGACAGCTCGAGCGCCTTGACGAGGCACTCGCCTTTGTCCGCCAGGCCGTGACGCTCGCTCCGAAGAGCGCCGAGGCACACAACACGCTCGCCACGGTGCTCCAGTCCCTCGGGCAGACCGACGAGGCACTCGCGCACTTCGAGCAGGCCGCGCTGCTGCCTGGCGCGGTGGCCGAGGAGGCGCTGGTCGGACGCGCCACGCTGCTCATGGAGGCCGGCCGCCGGGACGACGCGCTGGCTGCCTTCGACCGAGTGCTGGGGGTTTTTCCGGGCTCGGTACAGGCGCTTGCCGTCCGTGCCGATGCGCGGACCTTCAGGGCCGGCGATGCCGACATCGCGGCGCTCGAAGCGTGCGTCGCCGAAGGCGAAAGACGTTCGCTGACCGACCGGATTTCGGCTCATTTCGCGCTTGGCAAGGCGTACCTCGACATCCAGGACCCGGAGCGGGCCTTCCATCATCTCGATACGGGCAACCGCCAGAAACGCTCGACCTTTACCTACGATGCCGCTGCGACATGCCAGTGGATGGAGCGTGTCGCCGAAGCCTTCACGCCGGAACTGTATTCCCGGCTACCTGCCGCAGGCGAGCCGTCGGCATTGCCGGTGTTTATCCTCGGCATGCCGCGCTCGGGCACCACGCTGATCGAACAGATCGTGTCGTCGCACCCTCAGGTCACCGGCGCCGGTGAGCTCTCGGCTCTGCGTCTCGTGGTCGAAGGCAGCGGTCTGTTCCCGGCCAGGGTGCCGAGAATGACGGGCGACGAGGCTGCCCACCTTGGGCGCGAGTATCTGTCGCGCGTCACGCCGCTTGCAGGGGGGCGTGCACGCCTCGTTGACAAGATGCCGGGCAATTTCCTGTACGCCGGGCTGATCCCGCTGATGCTGCCCGGCGCACGTATCATCCATGCGCGGCGCAACCCCGTGGATACTTGCCTGTCCTGCTATACGAAGCTCTTCAGTGGTGAGCAGCGGTTTACCTACGACCAGACCGAACTGGGCACGTTCTACCGCCACTACGAACGCCTGATGGCCCATTGGCGCGAGGTGTTGCCCCCCGAATGCCTCATCGAGGTCGACTACGAGGCCGTGGTGGACAACCTGGAGGATGAGGCGCGGCGTCTGGTCGATTTCATGGGTTTGCCGTGGGACGACGCCTGCCTGAATTTCCATGACAACCGCCGAGTGGTGCGCACGGCCAGCGTCAACCAGGTGCGCCAGCCGATCTATAAAACATCGAAAGGTCGCTGGCAGGCTTACGCCGGCTATCTCGGTCCGCTGCTCGCGGCACTCGGGATCGATGCCCCATGATGTCCAGCATCGTACCGGACGGCAACGGAGGCGTTTGATGCAGCCATCGTACCGTTCCTCGACGCGGCTCCGTCAATGCATGGCAGCCGCACTGTCGGCGTGCTGGCTCATCGGCACACTGACGGGCTGCGTTGCGCTGGACCCGAACGCGCATGCCGATGCGCTGGCCGGACCCGCGGGCCTGCACCGTGAGCTGATCGACACCGGCAGCTTTGTGCTGACCGCGTTCGCGCGCATCTCGCGGCCTGATGAGCCCATTCGCCTCTACATCGAAGGCGACGGCCAGGCCTGGCTTTCGCGCACCGAGCCATCGCTTGATCCGACGCCTCGTCAGGCCGAAGGTCTCGCGCTGGCAGCGGTGGATCCTGCGCCGAACGTCGTGTATCTGGCCCGTCCATGCCAGTTCACGCCGATGGCGATGAATCCGCGCTGTGGCATTCCTTACTGGACCGGCAAACGCTTTGCGCCCGAGGTGGTGACATCGATGAACGAGGCCGTGAGGCAGTTCGCCGCGCAGGCGCCGGGCCAGGCTGTCGAACTGGTCGGCTATTCGGGAGGCGGGGCACTGGCCGTGCTGGTCGCGGCACGCCGCACCGACGTTGCATCAATCCGCACGGTGGCGGGCAATCTCGACGACGAGTTCGTCAACCGGCTGCACGACGTATCGTCGATGCCGCAATCGGGCAACCCGATCGATTTCGCGAGCCGCGTAGCCGCGATTCCGCAGATTCACTTCAGCGGCGCTGACGACACCGTGGTGCCACCTGCGGTCGCGCAGCGTTTCGTCGACGCGGCCGGCGTGCGATGCGCACGTGCATTGACGATCCCGGGTCTCGCCCACGACGGCGGCTGGAGCCGTCGCTGGCCGGGGCTGCTGGCGATCGCACCCGCATGCATGGCCGAACGCGGCAGTGCCCTCGTTCACCCCCGCGCCAACTTGAACTCCCCCACCGCCTGCGCGAGCTTCGCCGCCTGCTCGCGCAACTGCTCCGCAGCCGCGGCCGACTGTTCGACAAGCGCGGCATTTTGCTGCGTCGAATGATCGAGCTGCGAAAGCGCCTGATTGACCTGACTGAGCCCGGTGCTCTGCTCAGACGTAGCAACGGTAATCTCGTCGATGACACCCGTGATACCGCGCACGCTTTCGACGATCTCGTTCATCGTCGCGCCAGCCGTCTGGACCAGCTGCGACCCGGTCCCGATCTTCTCCACGGACGAGTGAATGAGCTCCTTGATCTCCTTGGCGGCCTGCGCGCTACGCTGCGCGAGCGCCCTGACCTCGGCCGCCACGACGGCGAACCCTCGCCCGTGCTCGCTGGCCCGCGCTGCCTCGACCGCTGCGTTGAGCGCAAGGATGTTGGTCTGGAATGCAATGCCGTCGATCACGCCGATGATATCGGCCATCTTGTCCGAGGCTTTGGTGATTTCATCCATCGTCGAAACCACCTCGCCCACGACCTCGCCTCCGCGCGTGGCCACACCCGAAGCTGAAACCGCAAGCTGACTCACTTGCGTAACCGCGTCAGCCGAATTACGCGCGGTACCGGCGATCTCTTCGAGCGCAGCTGCCGTTTCCTGAAGGCTCGAGGCGGCAAGCTCCGTGCGGCTCGACAAGTCCTGATTACCCTGCGCGATTTCTGCGCTGGCGACGTTGACCGATTCGCTGCTCTCGCGAATCTGCAGCAGGATCGTGCTGATTTTTTCCGCAAACAGATTGAACGCATGCGCGATCTGCGCCGCCTCGTCCTTGCCGTCCGTCGGCAATCGCATCGTCAGATCACCGCTGCCGCTCGCCACATCGGTCAGCGCATCGCGCACGAGCAGCACGCGCTTGAATGCGGCGTTCGTCAGCATGCCCACCAACGCAGCGGCGATCAGGGCCACGACGATGATCGCGATAAGCGTGGTCGTCGCCACGGCATGCATGCCAGCCGTGACATCGGACTTGTCGAGCGCGAGCACGAGGGACCAATCCGTACCGGCGATCGGCTGCGCCCGCAGCAGCTTCGTCGCGCCGCCGATATCCACCGCAACCGGTGCCGAAGCCGATTCGAGCGCTTTGAGCGCATCCGGCGTCAAGCTCGGCGAAAGACCGGTGGCCGGTTTCATGATGAGATCGGTCGTGGCCGATGCGATCAGTTGGCCGCTCTTGTCGACGAGAAAGGCGAAGCTCGACGGCGTCGGATGGACCGACGTCACGATGCTGCTCACGCTCTCCATATAGAGGCTGGCCGCCATCACGCCTTTCACATTTCCGTCACGAACGATAGGTACCGCAAACGCAAACGCGGGTTTGCCGTTCGACGCGTCTTTGTAGAGCGCCGTCACAACCAGGTGCCCCTCGGCCACCGCCTGCTTGTACCAAGGGCGCGCCGTCGGGTCGTAGTCGGGCTTCAGCGGCACGTTCGAGAACGCCGTCTTGTCCGGCAGGCCGAGCGTCATGACCTCGAAGCCGCCCGATTTGGCCAGCAGCTTCAGCGCGGGGAGCGGATCGCCTTCGCCGATCGTCATCGTATCGGCAAGGGCTTGGGTCTGCTTGGCGCGACCGGCGATCCATTCGTCGATCGCGAGCGCATGCCCGGACAGGATGGACTTGAGGTTCTGGTCGATCGCCGCGTCATTGTGCTGCTTGACGACGACATAGGCTACGCCGCCGGTCACGGCCAGCGCTACGACGACAATGGCGACGCAAGCCGCCAGAATTCGGGCACGAATCGATGCGAGCATGATCTTGTTGTTTCTCCAGGCGTCGCTTTAGGGAATGGACGAAGCTTGCGACAGTTGTTGCCTTCCCGTTTAACGGCCGCAACGCGCTAGACTTGAGCGTCGCGCGGCGAACGCGCCCATTCGAGCCGGAGCATCCATGAAAATCGACGTCGACGCGTTCGCGCCAACAGGCAAGCTGCGCGCATCGATCAATCTCGGCAATCCGATCCTGGCCAACGCCGACCCGGAAACCGGCGAACCATTCGGCGTATCGATCGATCTCGCTCGAGCATTTGCCGAAAGACTCGGTGTCGAACTGGAGCTCGTCGTATTCGACTCGGCAGGCAAATCGGTTCAGGCAGTCGGTGAGGAGCGCGCGGATTTCGGTTTTTTTGCGGTCGATCCATTGCGCGGCGAAAAAATCGCGTTCACGGCGCCTTATGTATTGATCGAAGGCTTTTATCTCGTGCACCAAGATTCGCCTATCCAAACCAATGACGAGGTGGACCAGCCGCACAATCGCGTGGTCGTCGGCAAGGGGAGCGCTTATGACTTGTTTCTGACGCGCGAGCTGAAAGCGGCGCAGATCGTTCGCGCGCCGACGTCACCCGCCGTCGTGCAAACGTTTCTCGAGCAAGGCCTCGAAGTCGCCGCGGGCGTCAGGCAGCAGCTGGAAGCCGACGCCAGGCAAATCGCGGGACTTCGGCTGCTCGGCGAACGGTTCATGGTCATTCAGCAGGCAATGGGCGTGCCGAAGAGCCGTGGCGAAGCCGCGGCTTTCGCGCTCCGCGAATTCGTCGAGGAAATGAAGGCGTCGGGGTTCGTGGCCGATGCGCTTCGAAGGCATGGCATTGTCGGCGCGTCGCTTGCTCCAGCGGCTTAAGCGCAAACGTTTCAACGTTTGAATAAAGAGATATCTGTTCGCTGACGTCGCATTTTCACTTCCCGTGCTCGGAATTTTTTTGTAAATTCTCATCCGCCACAACCGAATCGATTAGAAATCCAATCGAGGTTCAGGCGAAAACTTACAAATATCATTCTATTTATAACAATTAGATTACGGTAAATGAGATACTACAAACAAGCAGTTTTGACCATGGGGCTGGGTTTATCCGCGTTGTTGGCGGGTTGTGGAGGGGGCGGCGGTAGCAGCACGAGCGCAACGGCGAACAGTCAATCCGCGCTGAGCGCGGACCAGCAAACGTTCGAGCAATTCGCGCTAGGGTCCACGCAATCCTACGAACTCAGTTGGTTCTTGCCGCTTTCGGGCACGCCTTCGAACGGAACCTCTTATTTCGTGGAAGCGCACGCTTCGGTCCCAGCGTCGCCGGCGACGGGTACGCAATCGTTCACCACGTCCTCACCGACATCGCTTGCCAGCACGCTCAGTGTTCCGGCAACGTTCATACCGGGGCGGTATCTGATCAATGGCGCGATCGTCGTCGGTTCGACCTCGCTCGACAATGCAAGCTATCAGGGCGATAAGATCAAAGTCGATTTGCTCTCGGCCGACGGCACCACTGTCGTCGAAAGCAAGCTGCGCAGCAACCTGTCGATCGTTCCTTTGAGCGGCGCGGTAACGTCGGCTCCGACGGAATTCGCACATTGGTTCAATTCGCTTTACTTCAACTCGGCGCTGCTGAAGCCGTCGGCTACCTGGGCTTCTGGCGCCGCATATCTGCAATATACGGCCACCGAAGCGGCAGACACGTACACGGTGGTCGACTACACGGGTGCGACAACCGGCAATACACCGAACCCGGTTGCAACGGGCACGACGATCGCGGCCTTGATGGCGGCCGGCGGCATCACTTCGAGTTCCGACGCGACGACCTACACGCTCAGCAACGGTAGCGTGTCGACCGTCAACGGTGTAACGACTTATATCGCCGCCGCCACTCGCCCGAATATGACAACGCACGTCTATCGCACGTATTACGAGCTCAATGGCAACGTATATACGGGTAGCCTCATTAGGGCGGGGACTGTGATAGGGGGTAGTGTGTACCCTGTAGCGTCGGCAGGCTCAGGTAGCGGCTACACACTCAACTACTCCCAGCAAGTTCAGATCCGTCTGAACGCGGCCGCCGTTGCCAGCCTGAAGGCAGCGGTGACGTTCTAAGGAAAGATGGGGCCGGACGGCGTGCGGCGCCGTCCGTCAACACCGGGCATACAAGCGGCCCACGTCATAAAGACTTTCCATTCGCGCGCCGTCGTCTATCCCTTCGTCGCCGATGATGTCCGCCGGATGAGCGCCACGCGCGATGGCCCTCGCGTCCAATAGCTGCTGATCGACCTCGCGCGGCAGCGTTGTAACGGCTTT
>Ga0207647_10002524_pt1 | contig 13860 bp, 8 predicted proteins | sample KBSCornC2_FD_184295 | JGI IMG/M metagenome (GOLD analysis project Ga0207647, IMG submission 184295) | Corn rhizosphere microbial communities from Kellogg Biological Station, Michigan, USA - C2 (SPAdes) (version 2) | ecosystem: Host-associated > Plants > Roots > Rhizosphere ...
TGGGATACGGTCAAGAGTGGCATTCAAAGCCGTCAAGCCAGATGGTTTAGGCATTGATTCAAAAGGAACTATCGTTGACAATAACGGTACCGTTGTGGCTAATTTTGAGTCGCAGCATTTAGGAATGGGGGTATTTGTCCTCACTCCAGAAAATGGTAAAACTTACAAAGCCAACTTCACTTTTGCTGACGGCTCCCAAGCCAGTTTTGATTTGCCAAATGTACGGACCGATGGTATCAACTTATCGGTTAATAACAGCGTTAAGGATAGCTTAAGCATAAAAATCACAGCAAACGACGGTTTCTTTCAGAAGAACCAAAGTAAAACCTTTTACGTTATGGCGCAAAGCAATGGTATAGTATGTTATGCAGCCCAAACTATTTTAAAAAGCACCACTTACACCGCGAGCGTTCCAAAAAACAAATTCCCAAATGGTATTTTACAGATCACTGTTTTTTCGTCAAAGGGCACTCCGCTGAGCGAGCGTTTAGCTTTTATTCAAAACGACGATCAGCTGAGTGTAAATATGAAAACTGATCAATCGACCTATGCACGGCGACAAAAGATGCGTGTACTTGTTTCTGCTAAAAATAAAGCTTTACCTGCGGAAGGTAATTTTTCGGTTGCGGTAATTAATGAATCGATAGTGCCATTTGACGACGACGACGCACCAAATATATTGAGCTACCTTCTGTTAACGTCAGACTTAAGGGGCTTTATAGAAAAACCTGGTTATTATTTTAACCATCATGATCAAAAAACCATAGCCGATCTTGACGTCCTAATGTTGACACAGGGCTATCGCCGTTTTTCCTATAGAAATATTCTTGCTGATAAAAACCCGTCCATTACCTTTTTACCGGAGCAGGGAATAGCTATATCAGGTATACTTCGTAACAATACCGGGCTGCCGATAGCTAAAGGGAACATCCGCTTGTTTATACCCGACAAAGCTTACTCTACAACTACTGTTACTGATGCAAACGGTGCATTTAGATTCCCAAACGTTCTCGTTTCTGATACTTCGAAAATAAAGATCAGTGCGCGCGATAATCCCAACAGTAACAATTTGATGCTTTCGTTGGACCCTTTAGTAGGACCGCCATCATCAATTTATATTAATCCGACAGGAGAAGTTACCGATATCGATAATGCGCTACGGCCTTACTTACAGAACAGTAAGAGGCAATTTAATATTCCGCGCACGCTTGAAGGGGTAGTTATTAAAGCCAAGCCGTCTGTCAAAAAAGCCGACCATACAGAGTACGGAGCTTTAAGCGGCTTGAGCATGGTTGCCGACCACACAATTGATGGAGAAAAGTTTAAAGACTGCAACTTTTTTACTGACTGCCTAATATCGGCAGGACTTGGATTGACCTACGACAACAATAACTTTTATATAACCAGAGACTATAATGCTGGAAAAAAAATACCGGTAGCTTATTATGTTAATGGTATGTCTGTCGATTACAATTATCTTCTGAATATCGACACTAAAATGGTAGAAACTGTGGAAATTTTCAATAACGATGGTCTTAGTAGTATCAACAGGACTACTGGCACCAATGGAGTTGTATCCATTGTCACCAAAAAAGTACCCAAGGGTGAAAAAATCTCAAAAGAAGAATTATTAAACTTACTCCCAAAAAACTATGAAGTAGAATTTATACCCGGCGGTTACAGTACGGCCCGCACTTTCTATTCGCCAAAATATGAAAACACTTCAAGTAACCAGGGAGCTACTGATTTTCGCAGTACAATATACTGGAGCCCTGTTGTCTTGACTGACAAATCCGGCAACGGATCGTTCGAGTTTTTTAATTCGGATGGTACGGGCACATATAAAGCTGTTATTGAGGGTATAGACAAAGACGGCAATATAGGCCGTTACATATATCGTTATAAGGTTCAATAGTTTAAAGTGAAAATAGGTCACAAATCAAAGTTGGCCTTTTGATTAGTCCATAAAAACGAATCCATTTTTATAACTTATACGTAAAAAGCTGCGCAGCAAAGTATGTTACGCAGTTTTTTTGTTTCCTGTATTTTGATACTTATCCCCGGCTATATATTAAAAATATCTGGTTAATATTGTTGATATACAACTTAAACTTATCGAACCTGTAACTGTCATACTTATAAATTCCACAATCATATTTTAGTAATTACGATCATGAAAAAAATATTATACATAGTACTACCGGCTGTTATATCATTAGCAGGCTGTTCGGCCATGGTGCAAACCACTGCCTACTCGCCTCCACCACAACCGGTATACACCGACAATTTCGACAATACCAACTATCAAACTGACCAAGTATTTTATGACGAGCTTGCACCTTACGGTACATGGGTAAATTATCCTGATTATGGCTACGTATGGGTTCCGGATGCAGGTCCCGATTTCAGGCCATATGCCACCAATGGTTACTGGGTATATAGCAACTACGGTTGGACCTGGGTATCAAATTATATCTGGGGTTGGGCACCGTTCCACTACGGTCGCTGGTTTTATGACGATTATTACGGTTGGGCATGGTTACCAGGCCATGAATGGGCACCCGCATGGGTTACCTGGGGTAGTTATAATGATAATTTCTGCTGGGCCCCTATTGCACCGCACGTAAGCATGAACGTAGTAGCTACCGGCCAATGGATGCCTGATGCTAACAGTTGGAATGTGGTTTCAGGAAGGCATATGACCCAGGTAAACGTGAATAACTATATTCAGCACAATACTACGGTTATTAACAATATTACCATTGTTAATAATGTAAATACCTACAATGCTAATAACGGTCGGCCGGGTAATAGTAATGGCGGTTACAGATATAACCGAGGTCCACAGGTAGGGGTGATTGAAAGTGTAGCTCATACCAGTATACGACCAGTAACAGTGACCAATAATTCAAGACCTGGTGCACAGGTTTTGTCAAACAATCAGCTTTCGGTCTACCGTCCTGCTATTCAACAGGGAAACAGTAATAGGCCAGCTCCAAGGCAAGTAGAATCCTACAGGCCGGGAAATAATCCGAACAGACGCAATCAAAACCAGCCATTTAACAGGCCGAACAGAGGTCAAAATCCTGAACAGGATCAAAGGTTTAACAGAGGCAATGGCAATCAGAACCCTCAGCCTAATCAGCAACCTAACAATCCTGAACAGGATCAAAGGTTTAACAGAGGCAATGGCAATCAAAACCCTCAGCAAAATCAACAACCAAACAATCCGCAACAGGATACAAGATTTAACAGAGGCAATGGCAATCAGAATCCTCAACAAAATCAACAACCTAACAATCCACAACAGGATCCAAGGGTTAACAGAGGTAATGGGAATCAGAACCCTCAACAAAATCAGCAACCTAACAATCCACAACAGGATCAACGGTTTAACAGAGGCGATGGTAATCAGAACCCTCCGCCAAATCAACAGCCAAACAATCCACAACAGGACCCAAGGGTTAACAGAGGTAATGGGAATCAGAATCCTCAACAAAATCAGCAACCAAACAATCCGCAACAAGATCCAAGGTTTAACAGAGGTAACGGTAATCAGAACCCTCAGCAAAATCAACAGCCAAACAATCCGCAACAGGATCAAAGGTTTAACATAGGCAATGGTAATCACAGCCCTCAGCAAAATCAACCGCCAAACAATCGGCAACAAGATCCAAGGTTTAACAGAGGTAACGGTAATCAGAACCCTCAGAAAAATGAGCAACCTAACAATCCACAACAGGAACAAAATCGCCCTCAACCAAATGGACAACAACCTGGACAGAACTTAAACCAACGACCAGCAAATCAAAATGCAAATCCCAGGTTCAGTCCGAATGCACCAAGAAACCGTCAGCAGCAGTCTCCTAAGCCTGACACAAGCAAAAGAGCAAGACCAGCAATAAGGAGCTAAATTCAAAGAAACCCGGTTCATGAACCGGGTTTCTTTTTTAATACTGAAAAGCTCTCATTAAGTCATCTTTTTTCAAAATATACGTTTGTGAATCATCCTTGATAAATTTCCCGGCATTTGCCTGAACATTTGTTTGTGCGAGGTGTTAAAATTTTATAAACCATTTTAATCATGTCGGATACAGCAACAACATTCAGCAAAGAGTTTACAATTGGTGGCGATTTAAAAGTGAATCGCCTAGGGTACGGAGCTATGCGGATTACCGGACGAGGTATCTGGGGGCCACCTAAAGATCATAATGAGGCTATCAGGGTTTTAAAAAGAGCGGTCGAACTTGGTGTTAACTTTATCGACACGGCGGACAGCTATGGACCTCATGTTTCGGAGGAATTGATAGCAGAAGCTTTATACCCCTATCCTACCGGGCTTGTAATAGCTACTAAAGGCGGTCTTTTGCGTACAGGACCGGATCAATGGCCGGTAAATGCCCATCCCGATCATTTAAGAGAAGCGTTGGAAGGCAGCTTAAAGCGATTAAAGGTTGATCGGATCGACTTGTATCAATTACATCGAATAGACCCCAAGGTACCGGCCGAACAAAGCTTCGAGTTCCTTAAGAAAGTACAGCAGGAAGGTAAAGTGAAACATATTGGGTTATCTGAAGTAAACGTAAACGATATCAAAAAAGCACAACAGTATTTCGAAGTAGTATCAGTACAAAACATGTACAGTGTCGACAATCGTCAATGGGAACCGGTGCTGGAGTATTGCCAGGCTAATAATATTGCGTTCATCCCCTGGTTTCCGCTAAATGCCGGCAATGTAGATGCATCGGATAAATTAAACCAAATTGCGCAAAAACGCAACGCAACGGTTCACCAGGTAGCATTAAGCTGGTTATTGCATCATGCTGATAATATATTATTAATTCCTGGTACCTCAAGCGTTGAACATCTCGAAGAAAATATGAAGGCAGCAGAGGTAGAATTATCCAGTGGCGATATGTACATGCTCGATAGCATATCGTCGCAATAATGTTAATAAAAAATTCATAATTCCTTTCACCGGCATAACAACTTGTGCAACTTAAAATAAGTTAGCTACGTATAAAGAGTGGTTATTAGTTTAGTTAAGTTTAGGTGTTAGGTTAATGTAAATCGTACCCTCGCCATAAGCGAGGGTTTTTACTTATCATAATATCAACCCAAAGCCGTAATAACGTCTTTTAAAAAAAATTACTTGAATTAAACCTTTCTGTCATATTCATGTCATATCAAAAACAAAACAAAAACTGAAATAATTTTTACAACCTTAAAAAACAACCCCCTTAGTTTATGAAAAATCTAAAATTGTCATTAATTGCTCTGTTAATGCTTGGTGCATTTTCTTGTACAAAAGACAACAGTGCTTCAACAAGTAGCAGTGTAACAACGGACCAGGCTGCTGATATTGCAGCTAGTTCATTGGCTGAAAACTCAAATGGTTTTGCTTCTGTAACTGACGATGTCGCTGTAAATGCACAAGGTATCGCCTCGGTAAACAGTGGTCTTACCGTTAATTCAACACAAGCAACAGCGTCCGTTCACCAGGCATGCGGAACTACCGTTACAGACAGCGTAACCCGTAATGTTACTGCCGATTCGGTTACAATTAATTATTTCTTCAAGTATGCACATACTTTAAACTGTAATGTAAACAACCAGCCTGACAATATCATCGATACGCTAACTTATAACGGAAGTTTCGATGGCCCAAGGCTGAGCTCTACAAACTCAGGCACCGGTAAAGCCAAAATTGCTGGTTTAACGACAGCCGCAACCAATTTTGTAATAAACGGCGAATTCAAACGTGACGGTTCGTTTCAATCAAAAGTTGGCAACAAGGCATCAGGCAGTAGCCATATTGATATAGTAGGAACTAATATCACATTATCAAAAATGGACCGTAAAATCATAAGCGGTACTGCGACCATCACTATTACCGGAACCGGTCCTAAAGGAAACTCATTCAGCTATACTGGTACTATTACATTCAATGGCGATAACACAGCCACTTTAAAAATTACCGGTGGCTCGTCATATACTATCAACCTGTTAACAGGCTGGAGGGCACGCGTTTAAGACAGCTCTTATTAAATAATTATTTTAAGCCGGTAGCAAAAACTACCGGCTTTTTATTTACACATTGGCAACTCTAAACGGCTTTATGTCAACAGTCTCCCAAACCTTCTGGGTAATATAAGGCTCGCTTTTCTTCCATGCCTCCAACTCTTCATCAGTTTCAAACTGCAGTACCATCACTGAACCAATCATTTTACCATCATCATTCAACATAGCTCCTCCTAAAATAAAATTTCCTTTTTCTTTAAGATCCTTTGCTCCGTCAAGATGATGTGGACGCGTATCCATGCGATTCTGTAACGCATCTTCATGCGTATAGTCATAAGCAGTAACCAGGTATTGCTTCATTTTAGTTTAATTTGTTTTGATAATTCTACCTCCAAAATTAAGATTCTTATAAGCCTTAAAACAGCTTTTTAATCAAAATAAAAATAACTGTATATTTTACATATATTTGTTCTGCCAATAATTGTACTAAAAAAAATGAAGCACAACCTTTACCGCGAATTCCAAAACATATTTAATAAAGAGGCAGAAAAAATATACTTCTCACCTGGCAGGGTTAACCTGATCGGTGAACATATCGATTATAATGGCGGCCTGGTAATGCCCTGCGCTGTTACGTTTGGCACTTACGTTGCCGTAGCGCCGAATAATGATGGCATATTTAGATTCAGAAGCCTGAACTTTGATGACAAATTAGATGTTCCCTTGCAAAAAGAATACAAGAAAACAGGCGAAAGCTGGTTCAACTATCCACTGGGCATCATTGATTATTTTTTAAATGATGGTCACCAATTGCAAGGCTTAGATATGTTGTATTATGGCGACATTCCTATCAGCTCAGGTCTATCATCATCAGCATCGATTGAGGTGGTAACAGGTTATATGCTGAACGATCTATTCAACTCCGGGTATACTAAACTTCAACTGGTACAGTTAAGTAAACAGGTAGAGAACGTATTTATCGGCGTAAACTGCGGTATTATGGATCAGTTTGCCGTTGCCTTTGGAGAAAAAGACAAAGCGTTGGTGCTGAACTGCGATACGCTGGAATATCAGGCTGTGAATACCAATTTGGGCGATTATGTGCTGGCAATCATTAACACAAACAAACCTCGCAAACTGGCCGAATCAAAATATAATGAACGTGTGCAGGAATGCCAGAACGCCTTAAAAGCTTTACAGCAGGAACTCCATATTCAGCATCTATGCGACATTGACGGCAAAACCTTTAAGCAGTATCAGCATCTGATAACCGACAGTATTGTGTTAAAACGTGCTAAACATGTTATTGAGGAAAATGACCGCGTAAAGCTGGCTGCCGAAGCTTTGGCTGCCGGCGATTTATTGTCTTTTGGCCAACTGATGTATGCTTCTCACGATTCTTTAAAGAACCAATACGAAGTAAGCGGTAAAGAACTGGATGCAGTTGTGGAATATAGCCAAACCAACCCCAATGTTGCTGGTGCACGCATGACCGGTGCAGGTTTTGGCGGATGCGCTATCGCCCTGGTGAAAGAAAGCGCTTTCGATGCTTATAGCAAAGAAGTCGCTGAATACTATACTAATAAAATCGGTTATGCTCCTTCAGTGTATAGCTCGTTGATCGGTGATGGCGTAGGGTTATTAAAGGAGTTAATAAAATCCTAATATCTAAACTCTATTTTTAGAAGGATCGCTAACTTTGCATAACTAATCTCTAATCTCTGATTAACTAATCTCCGTACTTGCGTAAACTAAAATTAGACGAATTAAACCGTGCCTCAGTTGAGGAGTTTAAAACTCAGCAGAAACTACCTATTGCTGTAGTGTTGGATAACGTGCGCAGTATGCACAATGTTGGCTCCATATTCCGCACCTGCGATGGCTTCGCGGTTGAGCAAGTTTGCCTTTGCGGCATCACCGGTCAACCTCCTCACCGTGAAATAGAGAAAACTGCGTTGGGTGCAACACAGTCTGTCAATTGGACCTATTATGCTGAACCTTTACAAGCAGTTGAGCAATTACGCGGGGATGGCTATAAAATAATTGCCATTGAGCAGGCTGAGAAAAGCATAATGCTCAATCAATTTGAAACCTCCGAAGGTGAAAAATATGCACTGATTTTTGGCAATGAGGTAAATGGCGTAAGCGATGAGGTGATGAAGGCAATAGACGCCTGCATCGAAATCCCACAGTTTGGCACCAAGCATTCATTTAATATCGTTGTATCGGCGGGTATTGTCCTATGGGACTTCTTCACCAAATTGGTTCATAGTTCATAGATCATGGTTCATACCAATAATTTTTATTGTTAAATTAGCTATCATTTTACTAAGATCTATTGACCATGATCAATGAACTAATAAGTCCATTAGCTAAGAAATTACAAGTAAAACCAGGCAAACACTGGCTGCTTTTTAATGCGCCTGCGAATTATCTTAGTCTACTTGAGCCTATGCCCGACGGAGCAATCGTTTCTTATGAGCCTAAAGGTAATTTTGATGGCGTTCAGTTATTTGTAAAAAACAGCTCGGAGCTTATCGAAAATCTAAAAGTGGTAGTACGTATCCTAAAATCTGATACCGCATTATGGATCATCTATCCAAAGAAAAATTCGGGAATCGAAACCGACCTGACTATGATGGGCGGTTGGAGCGCGCCAGCCGACCACGGGTTGGAGCCTGTTGCATCTGCGGCGATTGATGAAACATGGACCGCATTACGTTTTCGGCCTATTGGTCAGGCAAAAGCATCTAACATTGGTGCCGACGAGATCAGGCAAAATGAATATGGAAAATGGATCGACGTAGATAAAAAGGTCATTACCTTGCGCGAGGATATTAAACAGGCACTCGAGCAAAATCCGCAGGCATTAGCTAATTACGAGAAACTTTCCTGGTCTAACCGCAAAGAATATGTGCTTTGGATATTAACGGCTAAACAGGAAAAAACCCGAGAGGAAAGGCTGGCAAAAATGGTTGAGAAACTGAAGGTTGGTAAGAAGAATCCGGCGGAGAAATAACAAAAAAGCCGGCAAACATACTTGCTTGCACGGCTTAACTTGGGTTTATTAACTGATTGTATTAGAAATGGTTCTTACTTTAAATAACTAATCACTAACCTCCGGTGACTAATCTCTAACCTCAAAACACCTGTTCAAATTGGTTCACCGCATCTTTGCTTTCCAGTATGGAGTGTCCCATTAAAAATTCATCAACTTTACGGGCGCATTCACGGCCTTCAGAAATAGCCCAAACTACCAGAGATTGTCCGCGGCGCATATCGCCAGCTACAAATACTTTGCCGACATTGGTACGGTAAACACCTTCTTTAGCTTTTACGTTTTTGCGCTCATCCAGGTGAACATTTAGGCTGTTCAGCATACCTTCATGCTGTGGATGCACAAAGCCCATCGCCAGAAATACACGCTGGCATTCTATCTCACGTTCTGAGCCTTCCACTTCGACAAACTTCATCGGTCGGCCCATGATATCGGTTTCCCAGGTTACGTCCGTAACCTTTAAAGCTCTCAAGTTGCCATCGGCATCTCCTAAAAACTCTTTGGTATTGACACCCCAATATCTTTGGCAACCTTCTTCATGGCTGGAAGTTGTTTTCAATATCATTGGGTATGACGGCCATGGCATATTGCTTGTACGGTCAACAGGCGGCTTCATCATCACTTCAAACTGATGGATTGATTTCGCACCTTGACGGTTAGATGTACCTACACAGTCGGAGCCGGTATCACCCCCGCCGATGATTACAACATCCTTACCGGTTGCCAGTATGTCTTCCGCCTCAAAACCAATATTGCTTACACGTTTATTTTGTTGTTTCAGGAAGTCCATCGCAAAATGGATGCCTTTCAATTCACGTCCCGGGATAGGCAAGTTACGTGGAATTGTTGATCCGCCGGCCAATACCACTGCATCATTGTTGCGTACCAGTTCATCAGCAGCTATATCTTTACCTACTTCTACATTACATTTGAAAACAACGCCGTCTTCTTCCATTACCTGAACGCGACGCTCAACTACCCATTTTTCCAGTTTAAAATCTGGGATACCATAACGAAGCAAGCCCCCTGGTTTGTCATCGCGCTCGTAAACTGTTACGGCATGACCAGCTTTAACCAATTGCGCAGCAGCAGCCAAACCAGCAGGACCGGAACCTACCACAGCTACCTTTTTACCTGTTTTTACAAGTGGTGCGGTACGCTTAACCAAATTCTTCTCGTATGCTATCTCGATAATATGTTTTTCGATCTCCTCGATAGCTACCGGCGGTTTGTTGATACCCAATACACATGCCGATTCGCATGGCGCAGGACAAATTCTGCCTGTAAACTCCGGGAAGTTGTTAGTTGATGATAATAGCTGGTAAGCCTCCTCCCAGTTTTTACGATACACAGCATCGTTAAACTCTGGAATAATATTACCCAGCGGACAGCCTGAATGGCAGAATGGAATACCGCAATTCATGCACCGTGCCGATTGCTCATTCAACTTTTGCTCCGGATACAGGCCCTCAAACTCCTTATAGTTCTTTACACGTTCTGCCGGAGATACTTTATCGGGAAGTTCCCTGTTATACTCTTTAAATCCTGTTGCTTTTCCCATAAAATATTAGCTGATAGTTTGATACTCTGCTTTTTGTAATACCGCTTTATAATCTTTCGGAAATACTTTCACGAACTTAGCTGAAGCCACATTCCAGTTTTTCAAAAGATCTTGTGCTACTTTACTTCCGGTCAGGCTTACATGTTTCTTCAATAGGACGATGATCTGTTCTGAATCCTTTTCCGTCAATGGATCAAGATCGACCATCTCCTTGTTGCAGTTGTCGGCAAATGTATTTTCAGGATCATAAACCCATGCAATACCGCCGCTCATACCTGCAGCAAAGTTGCGTCCGGTGCTTCCCAATATCAGGGCGCGTCCACCAGTCATATACTCACAACCGTGATCGCCTATGCCTTCAACAACTGCAGTAGCACCTGAGTTACGTACGGCGAAGCGTTCACCGGCCATACCGCGGATAAAAACTTCACCTGAAGTTGCACCATAGAGCGCTACGTTACCTATAATGATATTCTCTTCAGGAGTGAACTTGGCGTCAGCAGAAGGATAGATAGCTAACTGTGCACCTGAAAGACCCTTACCTACGTAGTCGTTGGCTTCGCCTTCCAATTCAAAAGAGATACCTTTTGTATTGAATGCACCAAAGCTTTGCCCCGCTGAACCCTTGAATTTATAGTTTATGGTGTTATCCGGCAACCCGGCTGAACCATATTTCTTGGAAATCTCATTAGATAACATTGTGCCGATAGTACGATCTGTGTTCTTTACGTCGAATGATGCAAAGACCGGTGTTTTATCTTCCAGCGCTACTTTAGCGCTTTCCAATAATTTCCAATCAAGGATCGTATCCATACCATGATCCTGTTTTTCGCTGTTATACAGCGTCATACCTTTCGGATTGTTAACGGGATGCAGTATGCCTGACAGGTCGATATGATTTACCTTCCAGTTTTTCAGTCCGTCTTTCACTTTCAGGAACTGAACACGACCTACCATTTCGTTAATGGTACGGAAGCCCAGTTCAGCCATGATCTCACGCAGTTCCTCAGCCATAAAGCGGAACAGGTTTACGATGTGTTCAGGCTTACCGGTGAACAATTTCCTTAATTCAGGATCTTGTGTGGCCACACCTACAGGACAAGTATTCAGATGGCATTTACGCATCATGATACAACCGCCGGCAACAAGCGCTGCAGTAGCTACGCCCCATTCTTCGGCGCCCATTAAAGCTGCTATAGCAAGATCGCGACCAGTTTTAAGCTGACCGTCTGTCTGCAATACCACGCGGCTGCGCAGTTTGTTACGAACCAGCGTCTGATGTGCTTCGGCAAGGCCAAGTTCCCAAGGCAAACCAGCGTGTTTTATTGAGCTGATTGGCGATGCACCTGTACCGCCGTCGTATCCAGCGATCAGAATTACGTCGGCATGTGCTTTGGCAACACCCGCAGCAATTGTACCTACACCTGCTTTTGATACCAATTTCACATTGATACGCGCAGCACGGTTGGCATTCTTTAAGTCGAATATTAATTGGGCCAAATCCTCGATAGAGTAAATATCGTGGTGCGGCGGAGGAGAGATCAAACCTACTCCAGGAGTTGAGTGACGTACTTTAGCGATCCACTCGTCAACCTTATGCCCTGGCAGCTGACCACCCTCGCCCGGTTTTGCGCCCTGGGCCATTTTTATTTGCAGCTCATCAGCGTTACTCAGGTAATTTGAGGTTACGCCAAAACGTGCAGAAGCCACTTGTTTGATAGCCGAACGCATTGAGTCGCCATTTGGCAATAACTCATAGCGCATTTCGTCTTCACCACCTTCACCTGTATTGCTCTTACCGCCTATACGGTTCATAGCTATAGCTAGAGTGCTGTGCGCTTCATGAGAGATCGAACCGAATGACATCGCACCCGTTGCAAAACGCTTCATGATACTTTCTGCAGGTTCAACTTCTTCCAGCTTAACTGATTCACGGTGATGTGCAAAGTCTAGTAATCCACGTATAGTAAAGTGCTTTTCTCCTTGCTCGTTGATCTGCTTCGCATAGTTTTTGTAGATCGAGTAATCGTTCATGCTGGTAGCATGCTGCAATAAATGCACGGTAGTTGGATTGAACAAGTGCTCCTCGCCTCTGCGTTTCCACTGATAGATACCGCCTTCAGGCAATAAAAGATTTTCATTTTTACTGCTGCCGAAACCAATCTTGTGCTTACAAAGTGATTCGCGAGCGATTTCGTCCAGGCCTAAACCACCGATACGGGTTACACCGCCGGCGAAATAACGGTCGACAACCTGCTTGTTGATACCCAATATCTCAAATATCTGCGAGCCGTGATAGGATTGCAGGGTTGAGATACCCATTTTAGAGAATATCTTTAATAAACCATCGCAGACGGCTTTTACATAATTCTTAGTTAGTGTTTTTACATCCAGGCTGGTTTCCAGGCTGCCATTATTCTTGATAGTATCAATAGTAGAAAGCGCCAGGTATGGGTTGATGGCTGTAGCACCGAACGCCAGCAAAGTAGCAAAGTGATGCACTTCCCAAGCGTCGCCAGCTTCAACAACCAAACCTACAGCACCACGAAGGCCTTTACGCACCAAATGATGGTGAACAGCAGATACCGCCAAAAGTGATGGAATTGGCGCATGTTCTGAGTCGATGGCACGGTCTGAAAGGATCAATACCTCAAATCCCTCATCTACAGCATCTTCCGCATAACGACAAAGTCTTGCAATACCTTTTTCCAATGAACCTGCCATACCGTCGGCAACAAAATAACATTGCAGCGTTTTGGCATGGAACATACCGGTATCGATACTTCTCAGTTTTTCCAGATCATGGTCAACCAGGATCGGGTGCTTCAAAGCAACGCAATGACAATGCATTTTATCTTCATCAAGCAGGTTGCCATTGTTACCAATAAAGGTTGCAAGGCTCATTACTAAACGCTCGCGGATCGGATCGATCGGCGGATTAGTTACCTGCGCAAAGAATTGCTTGAAGTAGCTCGATAAATGTTGTGGCTTATCAGACAATATAGCCAAAGGCACGTCGGTACCCATTGACCCTACGGGCTCCTTACCATCAACAGCCATTGGTTTGATGATGGTCTCGATATCTTCGCGGGTGTAACCAAACACCTGCTGATAACGGAACACCGCACCTGGCGACAAAGGCGCGAAAGCCAAACGAGGCTCAGCCAGGTCTTCCATGCGTATCTTATAGTTCTCCAACCATTGTCCGTAAGGCTGGCGT
>Ga0207647_10002529_pt1 | contig 13850 bp, 11 predicted proteins | sample KBSCornC2_FD_184295 | JGI IMG/M metagenome (GOLD analysis project Ga0207647, IMG submission 184295) | Corn rhizosphere microbial communities from Kellogg Biological Station, Michigan, USA - C2 (SPAdes) (version 2) | ecosystem: Host-associated > Plants > Roots > Rhizosphere ...
CGGCTTCGACCAGCCGTACCTCGAAGCCTGCCTCTAGGAATTCAGTTCGTCGGGATAGGTACCGCCTGCGCTGCCGCGCGCTTTTGGCTATCTTCGAGCAGCGTAGCTCGCGCCGCCTCATGGAGCCGCGCGAGATCGACCGTGAACAGATCGTCCGCGCTGCTGAGCTGAAGCCGCTTCACCATGTCCGACAGGACTGCGCGATTGGCGTAGCTGTGCGGTGACTCGGGATCGGTGCCTTGATCGACGACGAACCTCTTGAGCACTTTGGCTCTCGTCGTGTCTGCAAAGGCGAGCTCGACCAGCTTGGCGCGATATTCCAGCTCCCAGGACTTCAAATCCTTGAAGCGCGCCTTGTCGGAAAAATGCTGAGTTTCATGGCCCAGGAAACTGACTTTGAACTCTTCGCCGTCGAGGCTCTCATAGCGCGGGACGACGGCGAACAGCGCCTCTTCGGTCGCCCAGCCTCCGGTCGCGGCGCGACCGCAGGTCGCATAGTGCGACCAGCCGAAGCTCTTGAATCCGTCGAGATACTCGACCTTCGCTCGATATTGTCCGTCGGGAAGATCTACCGGAACGACTTTCTCATCCTGTTTCTCCCAGATCATCAGCTCGCGAAGCAGCCCCGTCCGGCCCTGCAACGAATGGAGACCCTCCTTCTTCAGGGCATCGGAGAGAAGCGGTTCGAGCGCATCGAGATCGGCCTGCTTGGGGGGCCCAAGTAGCTTGCGCAATCGCGTTTCCAATCCTTGCTCCTCGGCCGCCCGGAGCTGTGGGTGGAGCATCGCGGTGTGCCAATAGTCGCGATAGATCGCCAGCGCTCGATCGGCGAGGCTGTCGCTCGAGGCCGGCGCCGGCCTGCTCTTTGGACCGAAGCGTTCGCGCATGCAGGTCGCGGCCGCTTGGTCCTTGGCCGGCAAGCTCGACAGGTCGACGCCGTCGAGCGCGGCAACGGCTTTGACCTCGTCGGCCTGGAGCGCGGCGCCCATGGCCGCGGAGAAGCTTTCCTTGGGTCCAGGGGCGGCAGTCGTCGCCAAAGCCGCGGCGATCAACGTAAGGTCAAAGCGCATCTATGCCTTCCATCTTGAGGTCGGCGATGAATTAGGCGGAAATGCGCTCGCCTTTCTTGAACGGAATTGACGTCCGCCGCCAAAAACCGGGCGGGTGACCGGTCAGGCGGACGATGGCGCGCGTCAGGTGCGGCTGGTCCGCGTAGCCGCAGTCGACGGCGATCGAAGCCAAAGGAGCATCGCTTCCGCAAATGAGGGTAAAGGCACGATGCGCCCTCGCTTCGGCACGAAAGGCGGCCGGTGTAACTCCGAAAACCTTGGCAAAACCGCGGCTAAGCGTCTCCGGCGCAAGGCCCCTTGCAATTGCCCAGGTGTGCAGCCGGTCCCCGGAATTCCCGGTCAGGTCGCCCGCCAGGTCGTCGGGCCAGTCATTGGCTGGAACCACGCTGGACACTGGGACCAGCGTCATCGCGGCATCGAACGGATCGCGCTCGGCGAGGCGGGCAATTGCGTCCGGGTCAGCAATCTTGAAAACGGCGGGCAATGTCGTCCCAAATGGAAGCGGCAGGTTGAGAATTTCGGCGCCCCGCGCGTGAACGTGATCGAGATGCGCGTCGAACTCGCGATGAACCGCCACGTCCCCGGCCGTGAGATCGAAGCGGCCCGCGAAGCCGGCCTCCTGATAGCTGCCCGAGAGGACCACGGCGACGTAGCCGCCGCGATGCCGGTGCCTCGGAATGCTGACCGACGGACCGAGCTTTTCGCGCCCGGGGCGATGCGAGCGTAGATCAGGCGTGGCCGTCACCATTCCCGCGACCATATGCGGGTGGCGAGCCCTCGGCCATGACGATCTCATGCCTGGAGGAATCAGACCTGCTGGGCCTCCGTCAGGACCAAGGGTTCTTCGCGCTCATGACGATCTTCGGGCTTTTCGCCGAATGGACGCACGTCGGCGGGTTTGCGGCGTTCAAGGTGCGCAGTTTCAGCCAGGCGCAGTTCCTCGATCGTCGGCCACAGTTGCCTCAGGCCGTGCGGCAAGGCATCGCAGACTTTGCGTATTTGCCCTTCGGAAACGTGCCGCGTGAGTATTCCGAAGACGCAGCGGATCGCTTGTTCGGCATTGACCGGCCGGCCGTCGCTTAACTCTTCCGCGACTTCGGCGATGAACCCATTGCGGCTCTTGCGTTCGCTGAGGCGACCGGGCTCAAACTGGTCGTAATAGACCCCGCGAACGAGCAGCGGCAGCTGCGCGCCGAGGTGCGCCGCGAGCGGCATTGGCAACCGGTCGCGCAGCTTGTGCAGCACGACCGAGAGAACCTTCCAGGCGATGTGCTTGTCCGGCCCCAGCTCGCTGCAGATCTGATTGAGCCAGATGTGGGTCGCTTCCAGCGTCCGATCGAAGACGTCCAAGCCGTTCGCGCTCATTGGTCCACTCCGTAAATTGCTTCCGCGCACCGACCCGCGAACGAATTGGCGATGGTCATCGTTCCAAGAAACAACCACACGCCGCCTACATCGCATCCTCAGAGGGTCTGCATTCGACCATTTCCGTCGCGGCGGGCTAGTGGCAGCTTTCGTACCCCTGCTAACCGATTGGAAAACCGAGTCTGTCGAGCTGCGTGCAGTGTTCCCCGCCGGCCGCGCAGCCAAAGCCGCAGCACGGGCGTTCGTTAAGCCTCTGGCTGGCTGGCTGGATGCCGTGCTGACGAAATACTCTCAAAATCGAAGAAAAAGGGGGCATGGCGTGAAGGGGAAATAACTTCACGGCTGTCCACACCCCCTCCTCTCCTGCTCCCGAGGACAGCGATGGCTTTGAGCCTCAGGGCTGCGCAGCCAACACAAACTGTACTCGGGGCCAGAGCCGACACATCTCACCGGCGGTTCGATGGTTGCGTTGTCAGCCTGACGGGAGAATCTTTGACCTCCTAGCTAGAAGTCGACCGACACGCCGGCGAAGAGGAACCGGCCCAGCGCGTCATAGACTTGCGGGTAGGTGTTGCCGTTTCCGAATGGGGCGTTCGCGGCCTCACCGCCCACGATCGGCGGCTCCTTGTCGAGAATATTGTTGGCGCCGAGCCGGAGGTTGTAGCGGTCGCCAACTCGCGCGGTGAATACCAGGTCGAAATAGCTCTGCGCCGGGATCTTGGCGTCGCCCGGAACGAAGTTGTCTTCGGTCGGGAGGATGCCGCAGTGAGCTGGCGAGGATCCCGCTGCCGCTACGTTCGTACCGAGGTCGCAATCAGTCGAGCGGGTGTCGACCTTGACCTTTGAAAAATAGCGCCACGCGCCCGAGACGCCGATGCCATTGGCGAAGGTAAAGCCGGCTCGAAGTTTATGCCTCCATTCAGGGTTCGGAGTTCCGCACGTGTTTCCGAAGAAGCCGGCGCAGTCGAACTTGCCATCTTTCGTCGGGTTGGCCGGACGCAGGCCCGTGTCCGTCGCCAGCCTATCAAGCCAGGTACCGACCATGCTGATGTTGAGCGTACCGATGTCGCCAATCTTGCGCGAATAACTTCCGTTCAAATCGACACCGCTGGTCTTCAGACCGCCGATATTGATCGTACTCTGATCGACGAAACCCGACGGCGAGAGCCACAGCGAACCGTTGCCCGTCGCGCGATGGATCTTTGAACAGGTCAGCGGGTTCGCGGTGGTTAGGCAGTCATCGAGCACCGACTGAAACGGAATGACGCCGATCAGATTGTCGATCTTGATCGTGAAATAGTCCGCCGTGATCGCCAGTCCCGGAATCCAGCGCGGCTGCAGGACAAGGCCGGCCGTGTAGGTGTCCGCCGATTCTGGGGTCAACTTGGTGTTGCCGCTGAAAAAGGCATTGTACTGGTTGGCCGGATTCTTCGTGATATTGCCGAACTGACCCGCGGTCACACCGGTATTGGCGCACTGCGCCGCAGTGAAGCCGTTTACCAACCCACCCACTGCTGCACCGGCGCACGGGTCGACCGTGCCACCCAGGGCCACGTTCGCGGGGGCGAACAGTTCTACGACGTTGGGAGCACGGACCGCGCGGTTGTAGCTGGCGCGGGCCCGGATGTCGTGGATCGGCGCAAACTCCAGCGACAATTTGTAGGTGTCGGTGCTGAAGTGCCCGCCGGCGACCTTGTAGTCCGAATAGCGATAGCCGGCGCCAATAGTGAGCTCCTCGATGAAGCTGTGGCTGATGATCGGCAGCTGGATTTCGGCGAAGAGATCGCGGACGTCAAACTTGCCGCTGACCGGCAACGTGGCGCCACCGGCGCCTGCCAGATCTCCCGACTGAAACTCGGTGTCGGGCTGGAAGTCGAGCGATTCCTTGCGGTACTCGGCACCGACGTTGAGGCCGACACCGCGGTCCGACCATGGCGTTTGCACGCCATATTCGCCGCCTTCGATTGTGAAGTTGACGTTGGCGACCTGTTCCTGTGTGTTGCCACGCGAAAGGGCGGGCGTCTGGAGGTAGTTGAGGGCCGCCTGCGTCACGCCGCCCGTACGGAAGATATCGTACGGGACGCAGTTCGCATCGAGCGCACCGCCGCCAGGGCCGGTGCCCGGCAAGGCCGCACGGCAAACCGGGATGCCCGCCGCGACGCCGGCGACACCGCCGACCGCGGGGTTGGCAACGACGTCGAGCGCGCGATTCAGGCGCTGGATAGAAAAGTCATTCTGGAAGATTTGCGAAAAGCGAGTCGTGCCGAACTGGTAATAAGCGTCGTAGGACACACCCTTCAGCAGGTCGCCCTTGACGCCGCCGACTATACGAAACGCGGTATGCTCGAGATTGTCATCGCGCCCGCCGCCTTCAACGTTGCGGCGACCGGTATACACGATCGCCCGGGTGATGCCCTGAGAGTCGACGACCGTGTTGTTGGGCACGCAGATCGTATTGAGCTGCTGGGTCGACAGCAAAGGATTGTCGCAGTTGATCGTCGTGGTGTTGAAGAAGTCGCCCGACGGCGCGATCTGGGCGTCCGACTGGTCGTTCATGAACATCGCTTCGAGGTAAGGCTTTGCCCCGGGGCTGATCTCATACTCGGCGAACGTTCCGAACGTGTAGCGCTCGTCGGGACGCTGGTAATAGTTGAACGGACCGAAGTTGAACGGGGTGGAGCCCGGCACGAACTGGTTGCCTTGTGTCTGAAACGTGCCGACGTTGGTGAAGAATGTGCCGTTGGCCGAGGTCGCCGACCCGCCGCAGTTGAAGTCGCGGCCCGTGCGTTCGACTGACGGGCGATCGCCCGGAAAACGCGCGGGACGCGGATCTCTTTGAACGAGCCCGGAAAGCGAGCAGAATGAATAATCCCGGCTGGCCTGCAGGACCGCGTCTTGCTTGCGGTAGGTCGCATAGGCCATGATGTGACCGCGATTGTCGTCGAAGTTGGCGCCGAACGCGGCGGAAATATCCTGCGCGCCGCCGTTGGTGCTCAGCCCGTGGGGCGGATGATAGTTGAACGGCGTCAAGGGGCCGCCACGATCGGCGCCCGTATTCGCATCGATGATTCCCTGGTTCACGTTGTTGTAGTGCATGAACGTCGAGGCCTGGGCGTCGATGCGAAGTCCGCGGAAGTTCGTGTCCATGATGAAGTTGACGACGCCGGCGACCGCGTCCGCTCCGTAGACCGACGACGCGCCGCCGGTCAGCACGTCCACCCGCTTCACCAGCGAAGCTGGAATGAAGTTGATGTCGGCGACCGGACTGCGCGGGTCACCCGGCTGCAGGCGCCGGCCGTTGACCAGCACCAGAGTGCGCGACGAACCAAGCCCGCGCAGATTAACCGACGCGGTACCCGTCGAACCGTTGGAGATGTTCGAGCCTTGTGCCGCAAAGGATTGCGGCAGCGAGTTGATCAAATCTTCAGTACGCGTCGTACCCGACAGCTTGACGTCCTGGCTGTTCAGAACGGTGACGGGGCTGGCCGAGGTCAGGTTCGGCTGGGGGATGCGCGTGCCGGTGATGACGATGTCCCGCGATGGCTGCGACGCGCTGTCTTGGGGACTGTTGGTTGGAGCAGCCGCCTCTCCGTCCTGGGAAGCTGCGATGGCCGGCGCTGCCGCGTCCTGGGCATGAACCGGCAAGGCAATCCCAAATGAGCTGCCCAAGACGGTGCCAGCCAGCAACCGCATAGAAATCCGCGTCTTCATTCCTATCTCCCCGTTTTGCGTTTCCACACCGCGCGCGATGCGAACGCTGGACAATGATCGTCTCGAAAATCGGCAAGGGGTCGTCAGCCGGGAACGCGACACGCGATTGTGTTGCGGGCTTGCGCAGGCTGGGCGCCCAAATCGAACAGTTCCTGGGCATTCGCCCAAGCACCGGCGCGACAGATCGCCTCTAGGTTCATGCGAGACCCTTTTGCCTAAGGCAGCTCGCCGAGCTGCCGGAGGGGGCCGTCTAATGAGTTGTCGCGGGAGCGGAATGATCGAACGTCCGCAAAGCTTGACCATGCGTCGGTAAGTATGGCGGCCGGGAGGCGGCTAGGCGCGGCCTGGCCGAACTCAGTGGCTGTGTCGAAGCGGATCAACTCGCATATTTGGCTCGACGATTATCTGAGCCCCGGAACGCCGCTGGCCGCACCGGCCTCGGACGCGCCCACATCCCGGCGCTCGCACGAGCAGCCTGAAATCCGTGTTCGTTGCGCTCGATGAAACCCGAGACCGAACTGTGGGCACTGACCCCTTCACACGCGGAAAGGAGATGGGATGCACGTCGACGCGCTATCTGATGTCTTGAAAACCATTCGCATGACCGGGGCCGTGTTCTTTCGTGTCTCCGCCAGGGCGCCGTGGGTTGCGCAGCAGCTCCCGCGGGAGACAGTGCTGCCGATGATCTTGCCCGGCGCAGAGCATATGATCTCCTACCATATTGTCACTGAGGGGCAGTGCTTCGCCAACGTCATCGGCGGTGAGTCGATCGCACTCACGGCCGGCCAGGTCATCGTTTTCACGAGAGGCGATCGGCACGTGATGTCGAGTGAACCCGGAATGCGGGCCGTTCCGCTAACCCGCTTCGCAAACGATGGTATACCGGAAAACGTACCGTTCACCGCCACATTCGGAAGCACCGGTCCGATTACCGCGAAGGTCGTCTGCGGCTTTCTCGCCTGCGATTTGAGCCCCTTCAATCCCCTTCTCGAAAGCCTTCCCTCAATCCTTGTCGCAGATGGCTCGCGGGGCGACTTGCCGTCGCTCAGCGAGCTGGCGCAACTCGCCATCGAAGAGGCGTCGGGGAAGCGCCCTGGTGGTCGGTCCGCTCTCGGCCGGTTGACGGAGCTCATGTTCATCGAAGTTGTTCGGCAGCATATTGAAGGGCTGCCCGCCGAAAAAATCACCTGGCTTTCCGGACTTCGTGATGCATTCGTCGGCCGCGCCTTGACTTTGATGCATGGGCACCCGGGCCGCCCATGGTCTCTTGACGGGATAGCGCGCGAGATCGGTTTATCCCGATCGGAGTTTGCGGAGCGGTTCACGGATTTCGTAGGCGTTCCGCCAATGCAGTATCTCGCCAAATGGCGAATGCAGATCGCGGCGGGTCTGCTCAGGCAAAGGGTCAACATCGCAGCCGTGGCCGAAGAAGTTGGCTACAGTTCGGAAGCGTCGTTTAGCCGCGCGTTCAAGAAGATCGTCGGAGTTCCGCCCTCGCTCTGGCGCCAGCGCCAAGGTCGGCCCGTCTCCGTTTCACCCGCAATCGACCCGATGAGGACAGCCGCTTGACCTCGGCGCGTTCGCGCGATGACTTGGCTATTGCACGATTCCTCAGCGCGAGCGCCGATCAATTCATTGATTTAATTTGAAAAAATGGTGGGCGTGGCAAGGATTGAACTTGCGACCCCTGCGATGTCAACACAGTGCTCTACCACTGAGCTACACGCCCACTCTGGCGGCCATTTAGGGGTCGGATTCAGAAGGCGCAACCCGGAGATCGGCAAGCTTAAAGGCGGCCGTGCTGGTCCTCGGTCTGAAACATCCGGTCGACCTCGAGAACCAGGTCCTTGAGGTGGAACGGCTTGGACAGGAGCTTCGCCTCGGGGGCGGTGCGTCCGGCCTGCAGGGCCACCGCCGCGAATCCGGTAATGAACATGACCCGGATATTGGGATCGATGGCGCTGGCTTTCTGGGCGAGCTCGATGCCGTCCATTTCCGGCATAACGATGTCGGTGAGGAGCAGGTCGTACTGCTCGCGTTCGAGCAACGGCATCGCTTCGGTGCCGCAACCGACCGCCGAGACTTCATAGCCGACCCGCTGCAGCGCTCGCTGCAGATACTCACGCATCGACGTATCGTCTTCTGCCAGAAGGATTCTCGCCATGGGTATGGACTATGCGCTGAACCGACCCGTTTTGCTAGAAGCGATTCTCGCGCTCACGCGTTGCAGCGCCTCCTTGTCCGTCTTACTTTGATACAGAAATTAACCGTGACCCCACTCGCTCCCCCAATCATCCACCAGCCGCGCGGCGACCTTCCCGTGCTGCTGTCGGTGCCGCATTCGGGCCGCGACTATCCCGACTGGCTGATCGGCATGGCATCGGGCGGCCGCGCTTCGCTCGCGAGCCTCGAAGACCCGCTGGTCGACCGGCTCGTTTGGCGCGCTCTCGGCCGGGGGGTTGGTGCGGTGATCGCGCGGGCACCGCGTGCAGCGATCGACTGCAACCGCGCCGAGGACGAAATCGACCCCGCGGTGATCGAAGGAGGGCGCCGCGACCGAATGACCGCCCGCGCCCGCGGCGGCCTCGGGATCGTTCCCGCGCGCACCCCGCACCACGGTTATTTGTGGCGACGGCCGGTGACTCACCGGCAGCTCCACGACCGGCTGGAACAGGTGCACCGTCCGTACCACCGTGCCCTGGAGGAGCTGCTCGAGCTCATTCTCGACCGCTTCGGCTGCGCCTTGCTGCTCGACTGCCATTCGATGCCTCCGCCGCCGGCCGGGATCCCGCCGATCGTGTTCGGCGACTGCCGCGGGCGGAGCGCCGACCCATGGGTCAGCGCGGAAGCCCTGCAAGTCGCCAGCGACTGCGGCCTCGAGGCAGGGCTCAACGATCCATTTGCCGGCGGCCACGTGACCGAGCGCCACTCCGATCCCGGCCGCGCAGTGCATGCGCTGCAGATTGAGATCGACCGCCGCGCCTATCTCGACCCGTCGCTGCGCGAGCCCGGCCCGGGTTTCGACCGAATGGCGAGCTTCATCGAGACATTGGCCGAGCGCCTTGGCGAAGCGCTTTTGGGCCGCCGTTTCGCGACGGCAGCTGAGTAAGCGCGGGCGAAGGCCATGCCGGAGCATGGCCAAGAACCTGCTCTAGGCGTCCGCCGACGCCGGCATCGGAACCTGCTGCGGCGCCTTGCCCTGTCCGAGTTGACGGGCGAAGACCTCGCGCATCTGCGCCAGCGAGAACAGGTGGGCGTAGAGCAACGGCAACATGCCGTTCTGGTTCATCTTGCGCAGTTCGTCCCCACGCAGCTCGCGCAGCTTCTCCTCGTCGATCATCTGGAAGCCGCGATAGATGAACGGCTGCTGGTAGCCTTCGGGCTGGATCGCGACCTCGCCGTCCATCAGCAGGCCGGACTTCTTTACGTCCTCCATGAAGGCGGCGGTGCGCTGCCCCGCAGTTTCGAACTGTTCGCAGAATTCGAGGATCGCCTTGGTCGCGTCACTCGGCTGGTCGCCGTCGAACAGGGGCTGGCCGTCGTCGAACTCGCCCACGGCCTCGGTCGTCGGGTCGAAACACAAGGACAGCTCGTCGCTCTCCGGATTGAGCTTGGCGAGAAGGAACGGATAGCGGCGGATGTAGGCCGGAATGTAGGTGGTGGTATCGACCGGGCGCCCATCGGGGTCGAGGAATACGTTGACCCCCTCGTTGAGGCCCATCAGGGCGATCGGGATCGGATTCTCGCCGATCGAAAAGACGATCGGATAGTGCCGCTGCGCCAGGCCGAACTCATCGACGGTGATCGGGATCGCGTGGGTCTGCGCGATGAACGGCGACTTCTCCACCTGTCGGATTTTCAACGTGGCGTGCTGGGTCGCGTTGAGCGGCACAATCTCGTTGTAGAACAAAGGCAAATTCTGATTCGGCGCGGCGCTCGCCATTGCAATGTCTCTCCTGGGGTCCGGCCTTACGGCCCCTCGCTTGTAGGGCCAGCCGGCTGGTTCTGGCGGCGGGCTCTATTAACCTATTGCCGATTAGGCAAGCGGCGGCGCTTCCGCGCCAGTTAACTCCGCGCACAATTCATTGATTGTTCAAGGCCTCCCTGCGAAGTCGTCCTTCGGGAGAGTGGGGAACCGGTGACTCCGACGATATTCGAACTATTGCCAATGCTGTTCGGGATTTTCGCCTGGCAGCCGGGCGAAGCGAACGTCTCGCGCCTGGTCGTCCAGGACGAGGTCATCCTGCGCGTCCCGGTCCAGCCTCATTCCATCGCCCCGCAATTCGACTGGCAGGAGAAGAAGGGCCCGAAATGCATCCCGGCGGCTGCCATTCGCCGCATCTCGCTGTCGGGCGACGAGCAAGTCGATTTCATCCTGTCGGGCGGCGGCCGGGTACGCGCGAAGTTCGACGAGGATTGCCCGGCGCTCGATTTCTACGGCGGCGCCTATCTGCAGTATGGCCGCGACCAGCAGATCTGCGCGCACCGCGACGCGGTCATGTCGCGGATCGGGGGAAGCTGCACGATCGAGCGTTTCAAGCTGCTGATCCCGAAGTTCAAACATTGACTTTTCCGTTAGGCTGCGCATAGCCGCACGCGCCGCGTGCGCATCGGGCTGCGCTGCCTTTAACATCCGGAACTTGAATGACTTTCGCCGATCTCGGCCTATCCGACGAATTGCTCCGCGCCGTTGACGACAGCGGCTATGGCGAACCGACCCCGATCCAGCGCGCGGTGATTCCGTCGGTGCTGATGGGCAAGGATTTGATCGGCATCGCCCAGACCGGCACGGGCAAGACCGCCGGTTTCGTGCTGCCGATGCTCGATATCCTCCACCATGGCCGCAGCCGGGCGCGAATGCCGCGCTCGCTGATCCTCGAGCCCACGCGCGAGCTTGCGATGCAGGTCGCGGAGAATTTCGACAAATACGGCAAGTACCACCCGCTCTCGATGGCGCTGCTCATGGGCGGCGTCCAAATGGGCGACCAGGTGAAGGCGCTCGAAAAGGGCGTCGACGTGCTGATCGCGACGCCGGGGCGCCTGATGGACTTGTTCAGTCGCGGCAAGATCATGCTCAACGACTGCAACCTGCTCGTCATCGACGAAGCCGATCGGATGCTCGACATGGGCTTCATCCCGGACATTGAGGAAATCTGCTCAAAGCTTCCGAAGAGCCGCCAGACCCTGCTCTTCTCCGCGACCATGCCGCCGCCGATCCAGAAGCTCGCGGCGAAGTTCCTCAACGATCCGAAGCGGGTCGAGGTCGCCCGTCCGGCGACCGCGAACGTCAATATCGAACAGCGGCTGGTCGAGGTTAAGCCCGACGCAAAGAAGGACGCGCTGAAGGATTTGCTTCGCGCGCCCGACTTCAAGAACGCGATCGTCTTCTGCAACCGCAAGACGACGGTGCGGGAGCTGGCGACCAGCCTCAGGCGCTCGCATTTCGCCGTCGGCCAGATCCAGGGCGACATGGACCAGGCCGACCGCATTGCCGAGTTCGATCGTTTCAAGTCCGGCGAGATCAACATCCTCGTCGCCTCGGACGTCGCGGCCCGCGGCCTCGACGTCAAAGGGGTCAGTCACGTCATCAACTTCGACGTTCCGTGGCAGCCGGACGATTATATCCACCGCATCGGACGTACCGGCCGCGCAGGAATGACGGGGATCGCGATTATGCTCGCGACGCGTGCGGACGCCGAGCAGGTTGCCGCGATCGAGAAGCTCACCGGCCTTAAAATCCGACGGACCTCCGCGTCGAACGAGGAGCCCAAGGCAAAGCCCGAAAAGGCCGAGCCGAAGGCAAAGCCCGAGAAGGCCGAGCCCAAGGCCAAGACCAAGGCGGAGCCCGAGGCCAGGAAGCCCGAGCCGAAGCGCTCCCCCAAACCGGATAAGCCGCGGGGGGACCGCTCGACGGTGGTCGAGGACATCAAGTCCGACTGGAACGGTCCACTTCCGGGTTTTTTGTCCGTGAGTGCTGATTAGGCACCCTTCTGACACTGGAAAGCGCGCGCTGCCCTTCCTAGCTCGTCATGGGCTGGACAACGAAGGAAGCGCGATGACCGAGTACGTTCTCCCGAAAGTCTGGACGTGGGACCAACCGAGCGGCGGGCAGTTCGAGAATATCAACCGGCCGATCGCCGGTCCGACCCATGACAAGGAGCTTCCGGTCGGACAGCATCCGTTCCAGCTCTACTCGCTCGCGACCCCGAACGGGCAGAAGGCCTCGATCCTGTTCGAGGAGCTGCTCGAAAAGGGCCACAAGGACGCGGAATATGATGCCTGGCCGATCCGAATCGGCGATGGCGAGCAGTTCGGAAGCGGCTTCGTTGCGATCAACCCTAATTCGAAGATCCCCGCCCTCGTTGACCGCAGCGGACCCGAGCCGATCCGAGTGTTCGAATCGGGTGCGATCCTCTTTTATCTTGCCGAGAAGTTCGGTGAGTTCCTCCCGGCCTCCGGCAGGCCGCGCGCGGAGGCTCTTTCCTGGCTGATGTGGCAGGTCGGCGCCGCGCCGTTCCTCGGCGGCGGCTTCGGCCATTTCTTCGCCTACGCTCCGGCGAAGTTCGAATATCCGATCAACCGCTATGCGATGGAGGCCAAGCGACAGTTCGACGTGCTCAACCGCCACCTTGCTGAAAATGAGTATCTGGCGGGCTCGGACTATACGATCGCCGATATCGCCGTCTGGCCCTGGTACGGCGGAATCGCGCTCGGCCGCAGCTACGAAGGCGCGGACGTGTTCCTCGCGACCCACGAATATGAGCATGTCCTGCGCTGGGCCAAGACGATCGACGAGAGGCCCGCGGTCAAGCGCGGCCGGATCGTCAACAAAACGTCGGGGAACCCTGCGCAGCAGCTCCACGAGCGGCACGACGCGAGCGACTTCGAGCTAAGGACCCAGGACAAGCTGGAACCCGTCGCCGTGACGTGACGGCTAGATACCTGTCGTCGCCCGACGCGGCTCCTCAGCGAAGGCAGAAGGCGATGTGGTCGTCGTAGACCCCGCCGAGTGCTCCGTAGCCGCTCGTAAGATTGAGCGTCGTCTTGATCCACAGAATGTAAGCGCAAGGCTTCAACTTGCTGATATCGAAGACCATGCCCGCCGGGGTCGATGTCGCTTGGCCGGCAGCATCGATCGCCGGATTCACGTCTGGCAAGACGGCGGGAAGCGGCGGAGCGGGACCTTCGAGATAGAGATGGCAGCTTGCCAGATAGGGATGATAGGCCGTGAATTCGGCTGTCATCGTCTTATTCAGCGGGCTGCATCCGCCGACTGTGCGGAGCTCCTTGATGTCGAGAAGCAACGCTTGCGGATATCCGTCAGCCAGCGTGATCGTCGATCCCGCCCAGTCGGGGTGGCGATCGAACGCATATCTTGTGTTTGAAAGCGCGATCTTGGGCAGGCCGTTGCTACTGATCGGAACAGCCCCGAATACCCTGCGCGCTTCGAAGTTGATCTGAAACACCGGTTTTTCCGAGCGCTTGTTATCTGCCGCCGGAGGACCTGTGGGTACCGGCGCGCCGGCGACGATTGGAAGCCCCGTTCCCGGACCATGCAGGTCGAATTGCTCTAACGTGAGCTTGGTTGTGTCGAGTGCGGCCAGCAGGTGCGTGGCCACGAATTTGCCGCCGCCGCCCTGAGTCAAATTGTCATTGGTCGGCACGCGGACCCAGCCATCAGCAGCTATCGGCGTCGTAACCTGG
>Ga0207647_10002531_pt1 | contig 13846 bp, 12 predicted proteins | sample KBSCornC2_FD_184295 | JGI IMG/M metagenome (GOLD analysis project Ga0207647, IMG submission 184295) | Corn rhizosphere microbial communities from Kellogg Biological Station, Michigan, USA - C2 (SPAdes) (version 2) | ecosystem: Host-associated > Plants > Roots > Rhizosphere ...
CCAACCGCCGACAACTGCGCCTGGAAGGTCTTCTGCTGCGCCTGCCGCAGCGTCATGCCCTTGCTTTCTGCCTGGATCAGCTTGGTGACCAGGTTATTGACGTCAATGTTCGTGCCGATGCCCGGAATGGAGATCGGCGGTACGTAAGTGTTGCTGGTGGACGAAGTGGCCATGGTCGGACGCGCGCAAACGGTCTCATCACAATCTTCACAATGTGACGGCAGAGTGGCGCACTTCTTTAGGGCTAACCCTGCTCGGGCAGCCTTTTCTCTTAGGCTTTCTCAGGAAAGTGAAAGAATCGATCTAAGGCACCGCTGACGGTCTCCACCTGTGTGGAGACGGAGACCGTCGCGCATCACGCGCGCTAGACCATCTCGCCTGCCTCACGCGGGTCGACCTGCTTCCCGCGCGCCAGCACCGGTACCAGCGCGGCCCCCGTATGGCTGGCCTTCACCCGCGCCAACGCTTCCGGCCCGCAGGCCGCCACGATGGTGCCGCCTTCATCGCCGCCTTCGGGGCCGAGGTCGAGAATCCAGTCCGCCTCGGCAATCACGTCGAGGTCGTGCTCGATCACGATCACGCTGTGGCCGCCATCGACCAGGCGATGCAGCACGCGAATCAGCTTCTCCACGTCCGCCATGTGCAGGCCCACCGTCGGTTCGTCGAGCACGTAGAGCGTGTGCGGCGCCTTCTGGCCGCGGCGCGTGACGTCATCGCGCACCTTCGAGAGCTCGGTCACCAGCTTGATGCGCTGCGCCTCGCCACCCGACAGTGTATTTGATGATTGCCCTAACTGCACATAGCCCAAACCCACATCAAACAAAGGTTTGATCTTGGCGATGATCTTAGGCTCGGCTGCGAAGAACTCGAGTGCATCTTCAATGGTCATGGCCAGTACGTCGGCCACGTTCTTGTCATTATAAGTTACATCCAGAATATGTTGCTTGAAACGCTTGCCGCCGCAGGTTTCGCAGGTCAGGAAGATATCGGCCATAAACTGCATCTCGATCTTCACTTCGCCCTCGCCCTGGCAAACATCGCAACGGCCACCCTCCACGTTAAAGGAGAATGACGATGGCTTAAGCCCCGCCGCCTTAGCCGCCGGCCGGGCAGCGTACAGGTTACGAATCTCGTCCCAGGCCTTAACATAAGTAACCGGGTTTGAGCGCGATGAACGCCCGATAGGGTTTTGGTCAACCAGCTCTACCTGCTCAATCTTGTTATAATCGCCCTCAATGGCATCATAGCTGCCGGTTTGCTCGCCGTTGTAGTTGCCCAAAGCCTTTTGCAGGGCCGGCGCCAGAATGCGCTTCACCAAGCTGGTTTTGCCCGAGCCTGATACACCCGTAACCGCTGTAAACACCCCTAACGGAAACTTGACATCAATGTGCTTCAGGTTGTTCTCTCTCGCGCCTTTAATCTCGATAAAATCGTTCCATTTGCGGCGCTGTTTGGGAATAGATATTTCCTCCGCACCACTCAGGTATTTGCCGGTAAGGCTGTTGCCATCTTTGACAATGGCGCTATAGTCGCCGCTGAAGATAAGCTCGCCGCCATGAGTACCGGCCGCAGGGCCGATATCGATGATATGGTCGGCTGCTTTCATCACTTCCTCTTCGTGTTCAACCACCAGCACGGTATTCCCAACATCGCGTAGCGACTTCAAAACACCAATGAGGCGTTGGGTATCGCGCGGATGCAGACCGATGCTCGGTTCGTCCAGCACATAAATCGATCCCACTAAACTGCTGCCCAACGAGGTAGCCAGGTTAATACGCTGTGACTCACCACCCGACAGCGTGTTTGACAAACGGTTCAGCGTCAGGTAACTCAAACCCACATCGTTCAAAAAACTTAAACGACTGGTAATTTCGGCTAGCAGTCGTTTGCCTATTTTGGCATCGGTTTCGCTTAATTCCAGGTTACTGAAAAACTCAGACGCCTTATCTAACGGCATTAATACAATGTCAGTAATTGATTTGCCGTTGATCTTCACATACGTGGCATCATGACGCAGACGGCTGCCCTTACAATCAGGGCAGGTGGTTTTACCGCGGTAGCGGGATAACATTACCCGATACTGAATCTTATAGGTCTGCGCCTCCATTTCTTTGAAGAACTCATCCAGTCCGCGGAAGTATTGGTTGCCCTTCCACAGCAGTTGCTGTTGCTCCTCGGTAAGTTGATTATATTGGCGATGGATGGGGAAGTCGAACTTCAAAGCGTTTTTGACCAGTTGATCGTTCCACTCGCGCATCTTTTCGCCGCGCCATGGGGCAATTGCGCCCTCGTATACTGTTTTGCTTTTATCAGGGATAACCAGATCCTCATCAATACCAATCACCTTGCCATAGCCCTCGCAACGCTTACAAGCCCCGTAAGGATTGTTAAAGCTGAAGAAGTTTGGCGTAGGCTCTTCGAATTTAATACCGTCCAGTTCAAAACGATCGCAGAAGAAGCGTTGCTGCTCGGCGTCGGCTTCAGGCTCCTGATAATAGATATAGCAATCGCCTTTACCTTCGAAAAAGGCGGTTTGTATAGAATCGCCCAGGCGGCTCAGCGTTTCATCGGTGGTATCTTTGGTTACACGGTCGATGATGATCTTGAGGCCGCGATCGGCCACCAGCGGACCGTTAGCTACCGATTCATCCTCTAACAATGACTCAATTCGCGCTATACGTCCATCGTACTCTACCCTCACAAAACCTTTTTGCATCAGTACGGCCAGCTCTTCCTTCAAACTACGGTTATTGTGCGGATGTAGCGGGCAAAGTATGGTAACCTGCGCATCGTCTGGCAGGGTCATGATAAAGTTGATCACATCGGTCACTGAATCTTTCTTCACCACCCCGCCCGATACCGGCGATATCGTTTTACCAACGCGAGAGAACACCAGCTTCAGGTAATCGTAAATTTCTGTCGATGTGCCTACTGTCGACCTTGGGTTTGAGGTGATCACCTTTTGCTCGATAGCAATAGCCGGCGCGATGCCTTTAATATAATCGACATCGGGCTTGTTCATCCGCCCCAAAAACTGACGTGCGTAGGCCGAAAGGCTCTCCACATAGCGTCGCTGGCCCTCGGCATACAGCGTGTCAAAAGCCAGGGACGATTTGCCCGAGCCCGACATACCGGTAACCACTACCAGTTTGTTTTTAGGGATAGCCACATCCAGGTTTTTGAGGTTGTGCACCCGGCTGCCCTTTATGATGATATTTTTTTGCGGATCTTTATCTGCTTCGTTCATTCGGTGTTGTTTTTGGGACGATAATCGATAGTCCATGGTCCATAATTCTTAGCTATTTTATTACTATGGTCTACGGACTATCAACCATGGTCTCAACTAATTAAACCTTTTCAAAAAAATCGTGTCAAACAGACAATAGCCAATAATTGAGCCGATTTTTTGAAAGTGCAAAAATCCTAAAATATTTAGCAGCATCCAAATAATAGCACGATGCAATAAATATTATGACAGAAAAAAATTATTTGCTTTTTACGATTAAAATTGTTTTATTTGATGTAACAATTTAGTAACCCCCAAAGAAAATCTGTATCGATTAGAAGCTATACTTAACATTTTATTGAACTAATAAGTTAAAGTAAACGCTTTATATGGATTTACAATTGCAAAGTGATCAGGATCTAATCCATCTGTACATTGACGGTGACGAACAAGGATTAGTTGAGCTTATTCGCCGTTATCAAACTAAAATCTACACTTCCATTTATCTGTTAGTAAAGGACGAGTACCTTGCTGAAGATATTTTTCAGGATGCCTTTATAAAAGTTATTAATACACTAAGAGCCGGCAAATATAACGAAGAGGGTAAGTTTTTACCCTGGGTTACGCGTATTGCGCACAACCTGGTGATAGACCATTTTCGTCGCGAAAAGCGGGCGCCTATGGTGAGCAACGGCGACGACTTTGATATATTTGAGGTACTTGGCAATTATGACGAAAGCACGGAAGACCGTATGGTGCGCGAACAAACCCACAAAGATTTGAAAACGCTTATACAAAAACTCCCGTCAGAGCAGAAAGAAGTATTGATTATGCGCCACTTTGGCGACATGAGCTTTAAAGAAATAGCCGACATTACTGAAGTAAGCATTAACACTGCGCTGGGCCGCATGCGCTACGCCCTTAATAACCTGCGCAAAATGATGCAAGCTAAAGAGCTCAGCTTAAAAAACTAGTTTCCAAATAATAGTAATTCTCATTAAGAGGCTGTGTATCTACTGGTGCATGGCCTTTTTTATTGGTTGTGGGTAGTTAACATGCATCGCGTCATTGCAAGGAACGAAGCAATCTCTGCACATGCTAATCCATTTACTAATCGCTTTTAGAACGCTCATTCGCCGCTGAGGCTTTGTTCTTTGTCTTGATACTCTGCGCTGCAAAACAGGGGGCCTGTTACGGCCGCGTGGTTCCCAATATCCCTCTCAAGAGGGAACCAACCGCTCAAACCCAATATTCTATAACCAATCTTCCCACTCAACGTATAACATATTACGTAAAACGTACAGCATACAGCCCTGAAATTGTAACGAAATTATGATACCAATAATATTGCTGTCAAAGCTCCGTTTTAATTGCTGTTATCGTTTTAAACAGAACACATTTAGTTTGATGAAAAATCATGCTGATTAATTTAATATTAGGCTAAATATGTACGTGAAAAGAAAAATTTCATTTAATTTTCATTTTCATAAAATAAACCTGATAACGTGTACGTTAACCTTAATACATAACTGATCAAACAAACCACAAGCTTATGGGTGAAACCTCTACTACTTTAAACGCAGTCGCTAACCACAACAACGACGAAGTGAAAAAAGAAAATGTAAAAGAGAGCCTCGACGCAGATGAAATGATTTTTTATCACTCATTGCGCACAGAATTGGAGCTATTGCAAAAAAAACCAAAGCTCCAAACCATTCATTACATTCTTGATTACTCAAAAAGTAAACGTTAATTATTGTCGGGCAAAAAAGGCCTTGAGTCCTGAGTAGTTTCACTAATGCTACCCGGGATTTTTTGTTTAAAAGTTTTGGGTCTGCGGGCATACTTTCCTGCGTATCTTTTTACTTTTGATGGTTAATCAGCCATCATGCAACGATCAGAACGCTACCGCCATTTTGTCGAATATTTTTCCAAACATCAGCCGCAGGCCGAAACCGAACTACATTATTCCAATCCGTTCGAGCTATTGGTGGCGGTGATCCTGTCGGCGCAGTGTACCGATAAACGCATTAACCAGATTACGCCTGCGCTGTTTAAGCGCTTCCCCGACGCTGAGAGCCTGGCTGCTTCAGATGCCGATGAGGTTTTCGGCTACATCCGCAGTGTAAGCTATCCTAATAATAAGGCTAAGCATTTGGTGGGCATGGCTAAAATGTTATTGGCCGATTTTGGAGGCGTAGTACCGTCGGACATTAACCAATTACAAAAGATGCCCGGCGTGGGGCGCAAAACGGCAAATGTTATTGCCTCGGTAGTTTATGATGCGCCGGCCATTGCAGTGGATACCCATGTTTTTCGCGTAGCAGATAGGATTGGCTTAACCACCAACGCCCGCACGCCGCTCGCTGTAGAGAAACAATTGATTAAATATCTACCGCAAGACACACTGGGCATTGCGCATCATTGGCTGATATTGCATGGCCGGTACATATGTGTGGCACGAAGTCCTAAATGCGACATATGCCCGCTTACCTGGTTTTGCCGCTATTATGAGCGCACCCATACCGAGAGCGCATTAAAGAAAGCAGAGGCTGCGAAGCTAAAAAAGGCCAAAGATGCCAAACGCAAAAAATCGCTGGATGCTATTGGCAAGGAGCTGAAAAAACGCAGTGTTGATAACAATAGTTGATTGGTTTGATCAGGTTAGGTAAGTTTAAGTATCGATAAGCCGCCCCGGTAGAGGGGAGATTAGAGGGTCAATATTTTTTTACTAAATTTATTAGTATTATTAAAAATAAGTTTTACATTTGCTAAAGATATTATTAAAAGATGAGCAACGCAGATAAATTAAAAGCATTACAACTTACGCTGGATAAGTTGGAAAAATCATACGGTAAAGGCACCATCATGAAGCTGGGCGATAACGTAATTGAACCTACGGAGGTAATTTCGACCGGTTCATTAGGTTTGGACATTGCTTTAGGTGTTGGCGGTTTGCCAAAAGGCCGTGTGATTGAGATTTACGGTCCTGAGTCGTCAGGTAAAACTACTTTGGCCATTCATGCCATTGCTGAGGCACAACGCAAAGGTGGCATTGCCGCTTTTATTGATGCCGAGCACGCGTTCGACCGTTTTTATGCAAAAAAATTAGGCGTTGATGTAGAGAATCTTTTGATATCGCAACCAGACAACGGCGAGCAGGCTTTAGAGATTGCTGATAACCTAATCCGCTCGGGCGCTATCGACATTTTAGTTGTCGATTCAGTTGCGGCTTTGGTTCCGAAGGCTGAGATTGAAGGCGAAATGGGCGATTCAAAAATGGGTTTGCATGCCCGTTTGATGTCGCAGGCTTTACGTAAGCTAACCGGCACCATTGCTAAAACCGGATGCTGCTGCATCTTTATCAACCAATTGCGCGATAAGATTGGCGTAATGTTTGGCAACCCTGAAACTACTACCGGTGGCAACGCTTTGAAATTTTATGCGTCGGTACGTTTAGACGTTCGCCGTATATCGCAAATTAAAGATACTGACGAGGTATCTGGTAACCGCGTTAAGGTTAAGATCGTTAAAAATAAAGTTGCTCCGCCTTTCCGCATTGCTGAATTTGACATTATGTTTGGCGAAGGTATCTCAAAAGCAGGCGAGATCATTGACCTGGGTGTTGAGCACAACATCATCAAAAAATCAGGTTCTTGGTTCAGCTATGGCGAAACCCGCTTAGGCCAGGGTCGTGATGCGGTTAAACAGTTAATACTGGATAACCCTGAACTGATGGACGAACTGGAAACTAAAATTAAAGAAGAAGTAACCGGCGATAAACTGACTGTTGAAACCGAGTAATTGATCAGGTAAGAAAACCGAACAGAACTCAGTTTCTGATCTTAAATAATATAAATCCTCTCCATAATACGGAGGGGATTTTTTATTGTATATATTAAAAAAAGCCATCCGTTGGTAGACGGACAGCTTTCTTCTTTGATGTTAGTCGGTAAGTATTATTTTTCCATCTGCTCAATAACAGCCTGTGTTACTCCGGTGAAAGAGAAACCGCCGTCATGGAAAAGATTTTGCATAGTAACCATTCTGGTCAAGTCAGAGAATAAGGTAACCAGGTAATCGGCACATTGATCGGCATCAGCGTTACCCAGCGGACTCATTTTTTCTGCATAATTGATAAAGCCGTCAAAGCCTTTCACACCTGAACCTGCCGTAGTACGGGTTGGCGACTGCGATACGGTATTGATACGCACTTTCTTTTTGGTACCATAATAGTAACCAAAATTACGTGCGATGCTTTCTAACACGGCCTTGTTGTCGCTCATATCATTGTAATCAGGGAATACGCGCTGAGCAGCAATATAAGTTAAAGCCACAACCGAACCCCACTCTGCGATAGCGTCCATTTTCATGGCAGTTTGTAACACGCGGTGCAAGCTCAGTGCAGATATATCAAAGCCTTTGTGTGTAAACTCGTAGTTGTTTTCGTAGTAAGGGATACCTTTACGTACGTTGATACTCATACCGATTGAGTGCAGCACAAAATCAACCTGACCACCAAAGTGTTCCATTGATTTAGCAAACAAGTTCTCGATATCGGCGGCAACAGTAACATCGGCAGGGATAACCGGAGCGTTAATAGCTTCGGCCAGTTGGTTTATAGCACCCATACGCAAAGCTATTGGCGCGTTAGTTAACACAATTTCGGCACCTTCTGCATGACAGTGCAGCGCAGTTTTCCAGGCGATAGAGTTTTCGTCCAATGCGCCAAAAATTATTCCTTTTTTGCCTTTTAGTAAATTATAAGCCATCTTAATTTTTTGATTATAACGACGGCAAAGGTAGGTATTTATTGAATTACAATTAAATATAAAATTGGCGCCTATTTCCACTTGTCATTGCGAGGAGGAACGACGAAGCAATCGCAAGGGAGCTAAGCAAATTCGCGGTTGCCACGCTTCGCTCGCAACGACAACCGGGTTAATTAATCGGCCGCAATACCCTGTTCCAGCGAATCTTATTAAAGAAACTTTGCGTTGAATCAGTGCTAAAAAAAGTCAGCATGGCTTTACCCACAATATGGTCTTCGGGTACATATCCCCAAAAACGCGAGTCAAGCGAATCATGGCGATTATCGCCCATCATCCAGTAGTAATCCATTTTAAAGGTATAACTGTCGGCTTTTTTGCTATTAATAAGGATGTCTTTGCCGTTTATTTCGACTTTATTGTTTTCATAAACTTCAATAGCACGGCGGTATAAGGTAAGCGTAGAGTCGTTAAGTGGGGTTGTCCAGCCTTTTTTGGGCAAGCGGATCGGTCCGTAATTATCAACGTTCCATTTAAATTTTTCATTATGTGGGAATATCTCCGGGTCATAAGTACCGGCAGGCGCAATAACCGGCGTAATGCTTTTGATATTTGAATAACTCTTAAGCGCTTCAGCCGCCGACTGAGACATGATCATCCCATAAGTATCGGGACCTATTTGCTGACGGATGGAGATATTCTGCTCCTTCATAACATCAGGATTGATATTCAAGCCGGTTGTGGTAACGGTGTACGAGGTTTGCTGCTTGGGCGCATTCGGCGCAGCTTTGCCATTAATATAAACCTGACCGTTTACTATGGTCAGCACATCGCCTGGAATAGCCTGGCAACGTTTAATCAATGTAGTGCGCTCGTCAATTGGAATATTATACTCAGGCCCGGCCTCATCTGGCTTATTGAAAACCACGATATCCCTGTTTTTGATATAGCCCAGGCCCGGTAATCTTAAATAAGGCAGTTGGATAGCGCTCGAATAAGTTTTCACGCCATACATCACCGGCTCAGTAAACGGGATAGCCAACGGCGTGTTCGCCATCCGCGGACCGTAGCTGATCTTGCTTACAAATAAATAATCGCCGGTCAGCTCTGTACCCTCCATAGAACCTGAAGGGATAGCATATGCCGAAAACAATAAGCCGCGGATGATGGTAGCGGCCACCACCGCAAACACAACTGCATCAACCCATTCGCGGGTCTTTGATTTTTTTGCTTTTTCTGTTTGAGGATTCCTTTTTAAATTTAGTTTCCAATTCATGATGCTAAGTTTTGTAAAACTTAGACGGCCTATGAGGCAAATTGTTACAGCTAAATTTTATTCTTCGGCCGGCGGAGGGGCTTGTTTGGTTATACCAGCTTTAAAACGTGGCGTGAAACCCATTTTGGGTTTTTCTTCGGATGGTTTTTCTCCCGATTGTTCAGGCTTTCCTTCGGATGCAGCGGCTTCCTCAGTTTTTGACTGATCGGCAGATGTTATTTTGGTAACGCCAGCCTTGAACCTTGGTGTGAAACCCATTTTGGGTTTTTCCTCTGTTGGTTTTTCTTCTGACGAAACAGGTTCCTCAGATTTGGGTACTTCCGGGTTTTCCACGGTTTTAGTTACACCAGCCTTAAATCTTGGAGTGAACCCCATTTTAGGTTTTTCTTCGGATGCTGTCGGAACTTCTTCACCAGGTTTGCTTTCAGGAGCTTTTTCTTCAGATACAGTTTCCGCAGGTTTAGTTACACCGGCCTTAAAGCGTGGCGTAAAACCAATCTTCGGTTTATCTTCTGTAGCAGGAGCTTCCTTTGCTTTCTCTTCGGATGTCGCTGAAGCAACCGATTCAGCAGGTTTGGTAACCCCTGCCTTGAAACGCGGCGTGAAACCTTTTGGCTTTTCGCCTTCAGTTACCGTTGGCTTTTCCTCTACCGGAGCTGGTGTTTCTTCTACAGGCTTAGCAGGCGCAGCAGCCTTGAACCGCGGCGTGAAACCAACTTTTGGTTTTGGCGCAGCAGCCATCTCGCTTAATTCCTCTGTAACCGTTTGCTCGGCCAGTTGATTTTCGGCCTTTGGCTTTTCGGGTTTTATCTCGGGCGCCAAATGATATTGGATGCGCAGTTTATTGAACCAATATTTCTTAGTATGGTCGAAACTCTTTTCGCCCATTTGTTTGAAGTGTTGTTCAAATTCGGAAAATAGCACCGGTTCAGCTTGACTTAAAGCCGCCAGGTCAATCCGCTTCTTTTTGAAAAACTCTTCGAAAGTCATATGAGTTAGAATCAAGAGCCAAGAGCCAAGAGTCAAGACTTCAATATATCAACATATATCTTTGTTTCTTGATTCTTGGTTCTTGTCTCTATTGAACAGTAATCTCCAGATTCAATTTATTAAACCGTATGCCTTTATCTGTTTGTTCCCAGTCTTCACGATCTTCGTCGGTAGCGGCTTTTAGGGCCGGGAACCAATCCAACGGAAAAACCTGGGTTTTACCACCTTCAAATTCAATCAAAAGCAGGTCGTCACTAAAAACAACTTTGGCTTTCTTTTCTTGTTTCCGTGTGGTGAATAAAGGCATAATCAGCCCCCTCTAAATCTCCCCCGGCAGAGGAGACTTTTTTATTTTAAATTCCTAAAGCCCTCCCTGCCGGGGAGGGTTGGGCGGGGCCTACTCGGCCATATTATGATATACCGCCTGTACGTCATCGTCTTCCTCTAAACGGTCTATCAACTTCATTACATCAACAGCCTGCTCTTCTGTTACTTCTTTGAATGATTGAGGGATACGTTCCAACTTAGCAGATTTGGTTTCGATGCCCATTTCTTCCAAAGTCTTTTGCATTTTTCCAAAATCTTCAAAAGCAGTGTGAATTACAGCAATATCATTACCTTCTTCATCGGCCTCAACAAACAGGTCTTCCAAACCGGCATCAATTAGTTCGAACTCCAGCTCTTCCAGATCACGTTCGCCCGGAACAAAGGTAAATACGGCTTTACGTGTAAATATAAAATCAAGCGAACCGGTTTTGCCCAGCGCACCGTCATATTTGGTAAAATAGCTGCGTACGTTAGCTACGGTACGATTAGTGTTATCGGTAGCAGTTTCAACCAATACAGCAACACCATGTGCGGCGTAACCTTCATATACCAGCTCTTCGTAATCTTTTTCGTCACGGTTAGTAGCACGTTTTATGGCAGCTTCAACACGATCTTTAGGCATGTTTACTGCCTTGGCATTTTGCACAGCAGTACGCAAGCGTGAGTTGGTGTTCGGGTCGCCGCCGCCTGCTTTTACTGCCATTACTATCTCTTTACCCAAACGGGTAAATTGCACGGCCATCTTGGCCCAACGCTTAAATTTTCTTTCTTTACGGAACTCGAATGCTCTTCCCATAGTATACTTAATGAACCCTGTTAGGCAGGGCTTTGAGGTGCAAATATAGTGTATAGAAACAAGAGTCAAGAATCAAGAGCCAAGACAAAGCCGATTATATTAAAATCTTGATTCTTGTCTCCTGGCTCTTGATTCTAACGGAGATTCTCCAGCATATCGGCTGTCATACTTGCCAGATCGAACTTTTGTTTCCAGCCCCAATCATTTTGGGCAAAACTGTCGTCAATGCTGTTTGGCCAGCTGTCGGCAATAGCCTGGCGTGGGTCATGCTCCGCATAAGTGATCTCAAAATCAGGTAAATGTTTTTTTATTTCTGCGGATAACTGATCGGGGGTAAAACTAATACCACCCAAATTATAGGATGAACGGATAGACAATTTATCCGCAGGCGCCTCCATCAATTCTATCGTCGCGCGGATAGCATCCTCCATATACATCATAGGCAAAGCCGTATCAGCCGAAAGGAAGCTTTCATACTTGCCATTTTCCAAAGCTTCGTGAAAGATATTCACGGCATAGTCCGTAGTGCCACCGCCCGGCTCAGAGCGCCAGCCAATCAGTCCCGGATAGCGGATGCTTCGAACATCCAGTCCGTGTTTTAGATAATAATATTCGCACCAACGCTCGCCGGCCAGTTTGCTGAAACCATAAACCGAATTAGGGTCCATAATACAGAACTGAGGCGTATTCTGTTTAGGCGAGTGCGGACCGAAAACAGCTATTGAGCTCGGCCAGAAAACTTTGGCCGTTTTAAACTCCAGCGCCAGGTCAAGCACATTGAGCAGGCCGTTCATGTTCAGATCCCAGGCCAGTTTGGGTTTTTGTTCGCCTACGGCAGACAAGATAGCTGCCAGCAGATAAACCTGCGTGGGACGATATTTTTCAAAAAGCTGATGAAGATTTTCTTTGTCAAGCACGTTGGCCAGTTCGAACGGCCCCGAGTTTATAGCGGTATTATCGGTGGTTCGTATATCAGAAGCGATTACCCGGCTCTCGCCATATTTGGCGCGCAGGTTCATTACAAGCTCGGTGCCAATTTGTCCATTGGAACCAAACACTATTATTGTTTCGGTCATAAAGAGTATCAGTTAAAGCAAAGGTAAAAATTTGCTGCAAAATCATCATCGCAACATAACATTAACATTAGTGTGCGCTATTAATAAAAAATCCCGATATTTGCACTCCAATAAATAATTAATATTTAATAATTTAAAACAAAATGAAACCGCCGCGAGGCAGCTTCATTACCATTAAAAACAAATTAATACAATGAAAATCGCAGTTGTAGGTGCTACCGGACTGGTAGGTACCAAAATGTTGCAGGTTCTTGAAGAACGCAACTTCCCCATTACAGAACTATTATTAGTCGCATCAGAGAAAAGTGTAGGTAAAGAAATCACTTTCAAGGGTAAGGCTTATAAGGTTATTTCTGTTGAGGATGCGATTAAACAGAAGCCTGATATTGCAATATTCTCTGCAGGTGGCAGCACATCATTGGCTCAGGCCCCGCTTTTTGCAGCAGCAGGCACTACTGTAATTGATAATTCATCAGCATGGCGCATGGACCCAACCAAAAAATTGGTGGTGCCAGAGGTGAATGCTAATGTTTTAACTCCTGAAGACAAAATCATTGCTAACCCTAACTGCTCGACCATACAAATGGTGGTAGCTTTAAAACCGTTGCATGATCGTTATAAAATAAAACGGGTTGTAGTTTCAACTTACCAGTCAGTAACCGGTACCGGCGTTAAAGCTGTCGACCAGTTAATGAACGAGCGTGCAGGTGTTGACGGCCCTATGGCTTATCCATACAAAATCGACCTGAACGTTTTACCTCATATCGATGTGTTTACCGAAAACGGTTACACCAAAGAGGAAATGAAAATGGTAAAAGAAACCAACAAAATTATGGGCGACGACAGCATCCGTGTTACCGCAACTACTGTGCGTATCCCGGTTATGGGCGGTCACTCAGAATCAGTAAACATTGAGTTTGCTAATGATTTTGACTTGGCTGAAGTTAGAGACATCCTGTCAAAAGCTCCTGGCATTGTAGTAACTGACGATGTTGCCAACCTAAAATACCCAATGCCGTTGGACGCTCACGATAAAGACGAAGTATTTGTTGGCCGTATCCGCCGCGATGAAAGCCAGCCAAACACGTTGAACTGCTGGATCGTATCAGACAACCTGCGCAAAGGTGCTGCTACCAACGCGGTGCAAATTGCCGAGTATCTGGTAGCTAACCATTTGGTTGGCCAGTCGGTAGAGGCGTAGTTTAGAGATTAGTGATTGGAGATCAGATTAGTTTCTGATTGATATGAGAAAGGGATGATCGGTTGATCATCCCTTTTTGTTTATCCTTTTGTCATTCTGATTTCTATGATATAACCAAATGGGTCTGATAAGGTAATTGATTTTTGATGACGGCAAATATTCGGTGAACGATTTTGTTTCTAACA
>Ga0207647_10002532_pt1 | contig 13843 bp, 12 predicted proteins | sample KBSCornC2_FD_184295 | JGI IMG/M metagenome (GOLD analysis project Ga0207647, IMG submission 184295) | Corn rhizosphere microbial communities from Kellogg Biological Station, Michigan, USA - C2 (SPAdes) (version 2) | ecosystem: Host-associated > Plants > Roots > Rhizosphere ...
GGTGGACCTGAGGGGATTTGAACCCCTGGCCCCCTCGATGCGAACGAGGTGCGCTACCGGACTGCGCCACAGGCCCTTGCAACGAGTGAAACTCTAGCACCCCGATCCGCGTGCTTGGAAATCCGTTCCTGGCCCGCCGCCGGGGCAGCAGCACAGGTGGGGCGGGGGGCTACTCGTTGGCGGCCCGGGGCCGCTCGCCGTCCTCGTACTGGTCGAACAGCGGCGTACGCCCCCGCTCCCGGGCCCGCCGTGCGGAAGCCGCCCGGCGGGCGTCACTGCGCCCGTCGTCGTCCGCCTTGTCCTCCGCGGGGGCCGCCGGGCCCGGTTCCGCGGCGTCGGCGGCCTGCGTCTCCTGGCCCCGGGCCACGGAGCCCGACCGCGCCGAGCTCCATGTGTCCGGCGCCCCGAGGTCGACGTCCGCGGTGGCCCGCGGAGCGACCGGAGCGGTCACATACGTCGGCAACGGCACCGGCACCGGGTCCCAGCTGTCCCCGTGCCCGGGCCGCCGCTGCCGCTCGCGCTGCTGGTCCACCCACTCGGCGTGGTCGGTCTGCTCGACGAGGGCGCGCCGGTCGGCGGCGAGTGCGGACAGCCCGGGGTCGGTGTCCTGCGCCCGTCCCTCGTCCGATTCGTCGGCGTCCGCTTCGGTGGCGGCCGGGCGGCGGCGCGGCTGGCGGGCCCGCTCACGGAGCCGCTCGGCGGCGTCCTCGGCACGGCGCCGGTCCATCTGGTAGGCGAAGCGGCGTCGCTCCTGGGAGCGCAGATACGCGATGTAGGCGCTGAGCAGCACGGCGGGCACGCCGGGCGCCCAGAGGAAGGCGAGCCCTCCGACCGCGGCGACGACCGCGCCGAGCGTGAACGCGATGAAGAGCATCACGGTGGTGCGCCGGCGCCGCGCGAGCGCCTTCATACGCCGGGCGCGCGCCAGGGCCGCTTCCTCCGAGGGAGAACGCCGGGCCGCGGGCACCCGCTTCCGCGCCGGTGCGGGCGCAGGCGTCGGGGCCGGTGCGGGCGCCGGGGCTTCCGCCTGTTCGCGCGCGGGTTGTGCGCGTCCGGGCGCCTGTGCCTGTACCGGTACGTCCGCGCGCGCCTGGGGCCGGGTCGGAGGCATGGCGAAGGCCCGGACGTCCACCGAGTCGGTGACGGCGTCCGGACGACCGGCGCTGGACTCCCCCTCCTCGGTGGAGCGCGCCTGCAGGTCCTTGGCGTACCGGCGCTCCATACCCGCCCGTCCGGACAGCAGCCGGATGGCGGTGCTGAAGCGTTCCGTCGGACGGGCCTCGTTCAGCTCGTCCTGCCTACGGAGCCACATCGGCACCAAGTAGGCGGCCCAGGCCCCGACAATGACTGCGTAGATGAGGCCGCTGCTGCTCACGCCTCACACGGTAGAGGGGTTTGCGTGAGGCCATCTGCCAATTGAGCCGGTGTGTCGCACGATCTGGCTGATATTTCGAACTTTTTTTGTGACCGATGCGATCAGCACCCCACCGAGGGCGTGAATTTAGCGCCTTGAGGCGGTCGCCACTCGATCAATTTCGAACACGTATTCAATTTCCCGGGCTTCCCGGCTTCCCGGGCTTCGCTATGCGGGATTCCCCCGAGTACGTGCCCGCTGCCAGCGGTTGAGCAAACCGTCGGGGACCTCTTCCGCGGTGAGCGCGAAGACGAGGTGGTCACGCCAGGCTCCGTCGATGTGGAGATAACGCGGTCTGAGGCCCTCCTCACGGAATCCGAGTTTCTCCACTACCCGGCGGCTCGGCCCGTTCTCCGGGCGAATGCAGACCTCGATGCGGTGCAGTCCCACGGTGCGGAAACAGTGGTCCACGACAAGCGCCACGGCGGTCGGCATCACTCCGCGTCCGGCCACCGACTCGTCCACCCAGTAGCCGATGTGGCCCGAGCACATGGAGCCCCAGGTGATTCCGGCGACCGTCAACTGCCCGACCAGACGCCCCTGGTACTCGATGACGAACGGCAGCATCCGGCCGGAGTTCGCTTCGGACCGCAGGTGCCGGACCATCTGGCGGTAGGTCGGCCGGTGCGCGATCGGCCCGCTCGGAGTGGGCGGCGGAATGGTCGCCTCCCAGGGGCGCAGCCAGTCCCGGTTGCGCCGGTTGACCTCGCGCCAGGCCCGCTGGTCGCGCAGCTTTATCGGCCTCAGGACGATGTCGCCGTCCGTCAGCACGACGGGCCAGGATGGGCTGTTCAGCTCGCACCCCCACTGGTGGAGCCGGGTCTGGGGTGGTCGCCGCCGCGGATCTGGTCGACGGCGTGGACCAGGACGGGTTCCAGGACGGCCAGTCCGTCCTTCACCCCGCCGGTGGAGCCCGGCAGATTGACGATCAGTGTGCTTCCCGCCACTCCGGCCAGGCCCCGGGAGAGCGCGGCGGTGGGCACCTTCTCCCGTCCGAACGCCCTGATGGCCTCGGCGATGCCCGGCACCTCGTGGTCGATCACCTTGCGTGTGGCCTCGGGGGTGCGGTCGGTCGGTGAGAGGCCGGTGCCTCCGGTGGTCACGATCACGTCGTACCCGGCGTCGACGGCGGCGCGCAGGGCGGCCTCCACCGGGTCCCCGTCGGGGACGACCTGCGGTCCGTCGACGGCGAAGCCGAAGCCCTTCAGGCCGTCGGCGATCAACGGGCCGCCCTTGTCCTCGTAGACCCCGGCGGCCGCCCTGTTGGAGGCGGTGACGACAAGCGCGCGATACGTCATGTCCGGCTCCAGTCGCCCGACTTGCCGCCCGTCTTCTCCTCCACCCGTACGTCCGTGATGACCGCTCCCTTGTCGACCGCCTTGACCATGTCGATCACGGTGAGGGCGGCGACGGAGACGGCGGTGAGGGCCTCCATCTCGACGCCCGTGCGGTCCGTGGTCTTGACGGTGGCCAGGATCTCGACGGCGTCGTCCGCGACCGACAGGTCCAGTTTCACACCGGACACCGACAACGGGTGGCACAGCGGGATCAGGTCCGGGGTGCGCTTGGCGCCCATGATGCCCGCGATGCGCGCGGTGGCGAGGGCGTCGCCCTTGGGGACCCCCTCGCCGCGCAGCAGCTCGACCACTCGGGGCGAGACGAGGACGCGTCCGCTGGCGCGGGCGGTGCGCGCGGTCACGTCCTTGCCGGACACGTCGACCATGCGGGCGGCGCCCGCGTCGTCGATGTGGGTCAGTCGATCGTCCGTACTCATTGGTTGTGTGGCGCTCCCGGTCCGGGCCCCTCGCGGTGCGGCGCGTGGGTCTGTTGTGCGCGACACGGTACCGCGGGCCGGGAGCACTCAGCCGAGCAGGACGACCTCGACCTCGGTGCCGGGCTCGACGGACTCCACGTCCTCGGGGACGACGATCAGTGCGTCGGCGTGCGCGAGGGCCGCGACCAGGTGGGATCCGGCGCCGCCGACCGGGGTCACGGAGCCGTCGGCGTACGTCCCGCGCAGGAACTGTCTGCGGCCCTTCGGCGAGGTCAGCGCCTTGCCGGCGGTGAGGGTCGCGCGGGTGCGCGGCCGGTGGACGTCGTCGAGTCCCATGAGGGTGCGGATGGCGGGGCGGACGAAGAGCTCGAAGGAGACGTACGAGGACACCGGGTTGCCGGGGAGTGCCAGCAGCGGGGTGTGGTCGGGGCCGATGGAGCCGAAACCCTGGGGCTTGCCCGGCTGCATGGCGAGCTTGCGGAAGTCGATGCCGCTGCCCGGCTCGTCCTCGTCGCCGACGTACGACAGGGCCTCCTTGACGACGTCGTACGCCCCGACGCTCACGCCGCCCGTGGTGACCACGAGGTCGGCGCGGACGAGCTGGTCCTCGATGGTGGAGCGGAGGGTCTCCGCGTCGTCGGCGACGGCGCCCACCCGGTAGGCGATGGCGCCGGCGTCGCGGGCGGCGGCGGTGAGGGCGAAGCTGTTCGAGTCGTAGATCTGGCCGCTGCCCAGCTTCTCGTCGGGCTGGACGAGTTCGCTGCCGGTGGACATGACGACCACGCGCGGGCGGGGGCGCACGCGTACTGTGCCGCGGCCGATCGCGGCGAGCAGGGCGATCTGCGGCGGTCCGAGGACCGTGCCCGCCTCGAGGGCGCGGTCGCCGGACTTCACGTCGCTGCCCTTCGCGCGTACATGCGCGCGTGCCTCGGCCGGGCGATACACGTGCACGTGTCCCTCGGCGCCCTCGGGGGCCAGGGCCCGGGCGCGCATGCCGGTCGCCGGGCCCTCGCCCAGGCCGCCGTCGGTCCACTCGACGGGGACGACGGTCTCCGCGCCGGGCGGCAGCGGAGCGCCGGTCATGATGCGGGCGGCCTGGCCGGGACCCACATGGAGCAGGTCGGCCTGGCCGGCCGCGACGTCCCCGACGACGGCCAGGACGGCGGGGAACTCCTCGCTCGCGCCCGCGACATCCGAGACCCGCACCGCGTACCCGTCCATGGAGCTGTTGTCGAACGGCGGCAGGGAGACGGGCACCGTGACGTCCTCGACCAGGACGCAGCCCTGGGCGTCGAGGAGCTGCAGCTCGATGGGTTCCAGGGGGCGGACGGTCGTGAGGATGTCCTCCAGGTGTTCGTCCACCGACCAGAGGTGGTCCTGGCCGGTGGTGCGGGGCGCGGCGCTGCTCAACGTTGCTACATCTCCTCGGCTACGTAACTGCGAAGCCAGGTCCGGAAGTCCGGGCCCAGGTCTTCACGTTCGCATGCGAGTCTGACAATGGCACGCAGGTAGTCGCCGCGGTCGCCGGTGTCATAGCGGCGGCCCTTGAAGACGACGCCGTGCACGGGGCCGCCGACCTTCTCGTCGGCCGCGAGCTGCTGGAGGGCGTCGGTCAGCTGGATCTCGCCGCCGCGACCCGGCTCGGTCTTGCGCAGTATGTCGAAGATGTGCGGGTCGAGGACGTAGCGGCCGATGATCGCGTAGTTGGACGGGGCGTCGGCGGCGGCCGGCTTCTCGACCAGGTCGTGGACCTTGACCACGTCGGCGTCCTCGGTGGGGTCGACAGCCGCACAGCCGTAGAGGTGGATCTGCTCGGGCGCGACCTCCATGAGCGCGATGACGCTGCCGCCGCGCTGCTCCTGGACCTCGACCATGCGCGCGAGGAGCGGGTCGCGCGGGTCGATCAGGTCGTCGCCGAGGAGGACGGCGAAGGGCTCGTGGCCGACGTGCGGGGCGGCGCACAGCACCGCGTGGCCGAGGCCTCTGGGGTCGCCCTGACGCACGTAGTGCATGGTCGCGAGGTCGCTGGACTCCTGGACCTTGGCGAGCCGACCCGCGTCGCCCTTCTTCTGGAGGGCGGACTCGAGCTCGTAGTTGCGGTCGAAATGGTCCTCGAGGGGGCGCTTGTTGCGGCCCGTGATCATGAGGACGTCGTCGAGGCCCGCCGACACGGCCTCTTCGACCACGTATTGGATCGCGGGCTTGTCGACGACCGGCAGCATCTCCTTGGGAGTGGCCTTGGTGGCCGGCAGGAACCGGGTGCCGAGGCCTGCTGCAGGGATGACAGCCTTGCTGATCCTGGGGTGCGACTGGGTCATGGCGGCAACCTTATCCGGTGCCTTTGCAGGGAATCTGTGGCTCCGGTTAATTGGCTCTCATATGAGCACATATGGAAGGGTACGGGTGCGACCTGTGAGTCACAGCGGACGTGCGACCGAGGCTGACAAGCGAATGTTGCGGCGAGGGCTCCTCGCGGTGAGAAACAGATTGACGGCGGATGACGTGCGGGAATCCGCGGAAGCCCTGGCCGACCGCGCCCTCGAGCTGCCCGAGCTGGCGCATGCGCGCACGGTGGCGGCGTACGTCTCCGTCGGGAGCGAGCCGGGGACGCTCGCGCTGCTGGACGCGCTGCGCGAGCGGGGCGTGCGCGTCCTGCTTCCGGCCCTTCTTCCGGACAACGACCTCGACTGGGGCGCCTACGCCGGGGAGGGCTCCCTCGCGCGCATCCAACACGGCGGAAAAATGGCCCTCTTCGAGCCCGCAGGCGAGCGTCTCGGACCGGACGCCGTGACCGGGGCCGACGTCGTGCTGCTGCCCGGTCTCGCGGTCGACGCCCGCGGGATGCGGCTGGGGCGCGGCGGAGGCTCGTACGACCGCGTCCTCGCGCGTCTGGAGCGCGCGGACGCCCACCCCGCGCTGGTGGTGCTGCTGTACGACTCGGAGGTCGTCGAGCACGTGCCGGAGGAGGCGCACGACCGGCCGGTGCATGCGGTGGTGACGCCGTCGGGGGTCCGGCGGTTCACATGAGAAGTGCCCTCCACGCGCGCGTGGAGGGCACTTTCCCTGACCCGTGACCCGTGACCCGTGACGTGTGGCCTAGGGCCGGTGGCTCAAGGCTTCAGCACCAGGGTGTCGCTCGTGTTCTCGTCGACGGCCTTGTCCGAGAAGTTCCAGTCGAGCAGTTCGCCCTTGACCCATTTGCTCGTCTGGTCGGTGTAGTGGGCGCTGTAGGCGTGCCCCGAGGCGCCGGTGAGGTTGATCCACTTCGACTTGTCGAGGTCGTCGAGGTTGACCACCATGCGCATCGACGGCACCCAGACGACGCCGTAACCGCCCGCCGCGTTCCAGCCGGTGGCGTTGACCGTCGCCTCGCCGCCACTGAGCTTCCAGGGGCCGCGGTTGAGGATGTACTTCACGAAAGCCGGCCCGTCGGTGCCGAGGGTCTGGTTCTTCAGGAACAGACGGTGCAGCCGGCCCCAGCTCCAGGTGTCGATGTCCTTGCCGAGCTTGGCCGTCAGCTCCCAACGGGCATCGATCATGGCGCGCTTGAACAGATCGTCGCGGTTGTCGCTCGCCCCGGGCCGGGTGAGCGACTTGGGCGTGGACCACCAGTCGCTCTTCTGATCGTCGATGAGGTTGCGGACGACCTCGAACCAGCGGTCTCCGCCGTCCGGCTGCGCCTGGTCGGCGGCGCGCTCGCCGCACTCGCGCACCTTGTTCGTCTCGTCCGCCGGGCCGGTGCTGTTGACCGGATCGACCCACAGGCACTGGCCCTCGACCCGCAGCTCCTTGGGCAGCTTGTTGCCGAAGGCGAGCTTGAGGATGTTGCGCCAGACCGAGTTGAAGTAGGCGGCCGCCGCCGAGTCGGCGTCCTGGGTGTAGTCCCAGCCCTCCAGGAGGTCCTGCGCCTCGCGGACGGCCTTCGCCCCGCGGACGTCCTTGTCCCTGATGTCGATCTTCAGGAGCTTGGGCACGAGCAGCTTGGCGATCTCACTGCTGTTGTCCAGCTGCATCTGGCGCATGTCGTCGGTGGAGATCTTGCCGCCGCCCCTGATCTTCGACTCGATCAGGTCGGTGATGCGCTGGCTGCGGGTGCCGTAGCCCCAGTCGGTGGTGAGCGTGTAGGGGTACTTGTCCTTGTCGATCACTGCCTGGTTGGCGGTGACGATGTAGCCGCGCTTGGGGTTGAACTCGTACGGCAGCGCGTCCTGCGGGATGTACCCGGTCCACTTGTAGCCGGAGTCCCAGCCGGGCGCGGGGATCGAGCCGTCGTCCTTCTTCGCGCGCGTGGGGATCTTTCCGGGCAGCGTGTAGCCGATGTTGTTCTTGTCGGCGTAGACGAGGTTCTGCGAGGGCACGTCGAACAGGGCGGCCGCGGAGCGGAAGTCGCTCCAGTTCGACGCCCTGTCCATGGCGAAGACGGCGTCCATGGAGGTGCCGGGGTCGAGCGCGGTCCAGCGCAGCGCGATGCCGTAGCCGTCGCCGCGGTCGGGTGCGGCGGTGTTGACGGTGGCCTTCTTGCCGACCGTCACGAGCTCGTCGTCGCGGTCGGAGAGCAGGGGCATCCCGTCAGCGGTCTGGCGCACGACGATCGTCTTGGACTTGCCGCCGGCGACCTTGATGGTCTCCTCGCGGGTCTTGAACGGCCGCACCGTGCCGTCGTAGAGGTAGCCGTCGCCGGAGACCTTCTCCAGGTACAGGTCGGTGACGTCGACCCCGGAGTTGGTCATGCCCCAGGCGATGTCCTGGTTGTGGCCGATGACCACGCCGGGCATGCCCGCGAAGGTGTAACCGGTCACGTCGTACTGGCACTTGCTGGAGACGGTGCGGCAGTGCAGACCCATCTGGTACCAGACGGACGGCAGCGAGGCCGACAGGTGCGGGTCGTTGGCCAGCAGCGGTTTGCCGGTGATGGTGTGATCCCCGTCGACGACCCAGGAGTTGGAGCCGATGCCCTGGCCGTTCACGCCGACGGCCGTGGGCACGTTGTCCAGGACCTTGTAGAGACCCGACAGCTGACTCGTCAGGGCCGAGCCGGTCGCGCCGCTCGTCGATGCACCAGACGTCCCGGACGCACCACTCGTGGACGAGCTGCCGTTCTGCTCGAACGTCTTGGTGAGCGCGTTGTACTGGCCCTCCTGGACGATCGCCTTGTTGCGGCTGTACGGGTAGTCCGGGTACAGGTCGGCGATCTGCTTGGGGCCGAGACGGCTGGTCATCAGGGCGCGGTCGACCTCGTCCTGCATGTTGCCGCGCAGGTCCCAGGCCATCGCCTTCAGCCAGGAGATCGAGTCGACCGGGGTCCACTGCGCCGGCTTGTAGTCGTTGACGAAGCCCAGGGCCGCGTACTCCAGGGAGATGTCCTCGCCGTCCTTGCCCTGCAGGTAGGCGTTGACTCCCTTGGCGTACGCCTGGAGGTACTTCTTGGTGGAGGCCGACAACTTGGTGTCGTACTCCTTCTTCGCCACCCGGTCCCAGCCCAGGGTGCGCAGGAACTCGTCGTTCTTGACCTGGTCCTTGCCGAACATCTCCGACAGGCGGCCGGAGGTCATGTGGCGGCGCACGTCCATCTCGTAGAACCGGTCCTGCGCCTGGACGTAGCCCTGCGCCATGAACAGGTCCTCGTCGGAGGAGGCGTAGATCTGCGGGATGCCGTTGCCGTCGCGCTTGACGTCGACGGGTCCTGACAGGCCGTCGAGCGTGATCGATCCCTTCGTCTGCGGGAACGACGCGCGGACGGTGCTGATGGACCAGTACGCCCCGTAGGCGATGCCTCCGATGATGGCCAGGACCAGTACCAGCACGACCAATCGGGCTTTGCGCCCCTTCTTCCTGCCGGACTTGCCGGGCTTGTCACCCGTTGTGGCGGTGATGTTGGGGGGCATCGCTGTCCTTGCTGTCCTAACGCGAGCGGCAGGCGGGGCTGTGACTTTGAATGAGCGCTGGAGCAACCATAGGCGTAGGGCCCTGCGCCCCTTGACGCGGAGTCGGGAACGAGAGCGGGCGGGCGTTCGATCCCGCCTTCCCGAGCGTCAAGAAATCGTCAAGAGTTAGGTAAGGTAACGAAGTACTTGGGTGCGGAGTTTCTCGGCTTCGTGTCCTATGTACGTGAGCTCCCGCGCGGGATGCGTGTGAGCCAGGGAAGGGAACGGCCGCTGACTGTCCACCATCTCAACCAGCTTCTGCTCGTCTGCTCGCTCGTCCTGCTCGTCGCCGTGGCAGCGGTCCGGATCTCCTCGCGCAGCGGGCTCCCCAGCCTGCTCGTGTACCTGGGGATCGGGGTCCTCATGGGCCAGGACGGCATCGGCAACATCCACTTCAACAACGCCGAACTGACCCAGGTCATCGGATACGCGGCCCTGGTCGTGATCCTGGCCGAGGGCGGTCTGGGCACGAAGTGGAAGGAGATCAAGCCGGCCCTGCCGGCCGCCTCCGCGCTGGCACTGGGCGGGGTCGCGGTGAGCGTGGGGGTCACGGCATCCGCCGCGCACTTCCTGATCGGGCTGGAGTGGCGGCAGGCGCTCATCGTCGGGGCGGTGGTCTCCTCCACGGACGCGGCGGCGGTCTTCTCGGTGCTGCGGAAGATCCCCCTGCCCGCGCGCGTGACGGGCACGTTGGAGGCCGAGTCCGGCTTCAACGACGCCCCGGTGGTCATCCTGGTGGTCGCCTTCTCCACGGCCGGCCCGGTCGACCACTGGTACGTGCTGCTGGGCGAGATAGCGCTGGAGCTCGCCATCGGCGCCGCCATCGGGCTCGCGGTGGGCTGGCTCGGCTCCTGGGGCCTTCGGCACGTGGCTCTGCCCGCCTCGGGCCTCTACCCGATCGCCGTGATGGCGATCGCCGTCACCGCCTACGCGGGCGGCGCGCTGGCGCACGGCAGCGGCTTCCTGGGCGTCTATCTCGCCTCGATGATGATGGGCAACGCGAAACTGCCCCACTGGCCCGCCACCCGCGGCTTCGCCGACGGACTCGGCTGGATCGCCCAGATCGGCATGTTCGTCCTGCTCGGCCTGCTGGTCTCCCCGCACGAGCTCGGCGACGACGTGGTGCCCGCGCTCGTCATCGGCCTGGTGCTGACCATGGTGGCGCGCCCGCTGAGCGTGGTGCTGTGCCTGACGCCGTTCCGGGTGCCATGGCAGGAGCAGACCCTGATGTCCTGGGCCGGGCTGCGCGGCGCGGTCCCCATCATCCTGGCGACGATCCCGATGGTTCAGGGCGTCGACGCCAGCCGCCGCATCTTCAACATCGTCTTCGTCCTGGTCGTCGTGTACACCCTGGTCCAGGGGCCGACCCTGCCCTGGCTCGCCCGCAAGCTGCACCTGGGCGAGGATGCCGAGGCCGCCGACCTCGGCATCGAGTCCGCGCCGCTGGAGCGGCTGCGCGGGCATCTGCTGTCCGTCGCGATCCCCGAGGGGTCGAAGATGCACGGCGTCGAGGTGGCCGAGTTGCGCCTGCCGGCCGGCGCCGGCGTCACCCTTGTCGTACGCGAAGGAAAATCGTTTGTCCCTATGCCCACGACGGTGCTGCGGCGCGGCGACGAACTGCTCGTCGTCGCCACGGACCCGGTGCGGGACGCAGCCGAGCGGCGGCTGCGCTCGGTCGGGCACGGCGGCAAGCTGGCCGGATGGCTCGGGACGAACGGGGCGGAAGCGGGATCCGGCCGTTAACGGCGTGTTTCATACGATTCACACCCTGGGTAATCGCAGGTGAACGCCCGCATGGTGCTCGTATTCACAGGCACATCAGCCTTTGATCCCTGTACGATGAAGGCGCACCCAGATCGAACCAACTCTGCCTGACGCAGTGCTGGCGCGACCGTATGGCGGCCGGGACGTCCCTGAGCAGTGGACCGCCGGTATCTACCGCAGTTCCGCGCAAGAGGACAGCTCTCGGCGCCGCCCGCAAAAGGGGGCCGCGCTACCAGGCGGCAGAAAGGCACGGGCCGTGGCATCCACGGTCACCTCCCGCCCGGGCTACGGACAGCTGCTGCGCACCCGCGGCGCCTGGACGTTCCTGCTCCCCGGCTTCGCGGCACGCCAGCCGTTCGCGATGCTCACCATCTCCATCGTGCTGCTCGTGCAGCACACCACCGGCTCCTACGGCGCGGCGGGCGCTGCGGCTGCCGTCACCGGCGTCTCCATGGCCCTGTTCGCGCCCTACAGCGGCCGTCTCGCCGACCGCTACGGGCAGCGCGCCGTGCTGATCCCCGGCGTTCTGCTGCACTCCCTGTCGGGCCTGACCCTCACCGCACTCGCGCTGGCCCACGCGCCCCTGTGGGCCCTGTTCGCGGCGGCCGTGCCGACGGGCGCCTCGGTGCCGCAGGTCGGCCCCATGGTCCGCGCCCGGTGGGGCGTGAAGCTCCAGGGCTCGCCCCTGATGACCACCGCGGCCGCCTTCGAGTCCGTCACGGACGAGCTGACCTTCGTCTTCGGCCCGCTCCTTGCCACCGCCCTGTGCACCGCCGTCACCCCGGCCGCCGGCCTGGTGACCGAGGCCTCGCTGACACTCGTCGGCGGTCTGCTGTTCGCGGCGCAGAAGAGCACGCAGCCCGCGGTCACCGCCGCCGGGCACGCGCGCGTGGAGCACGCTTCCGCTCTGCGCATCCCTGGTGTGCGCGTCCTGATCGTGGCCTTCCTGGGCATCGGCTCCGTCTTCGGCGGCATGCAGGTCTCGCTGGCCGCGTTCACCGAGTCGATCGGCGAGCCCGGCCTGAACGGCGTCCTCTACGGCGTCTTCGCGGCGGGCAACATGCTCTCCGGCATCGTCTGCGGCGCCGTCGCCTGGAAGGTGGCCCCCCAGCGGCGCCTCGTCGTCGGATACGGCGCCCTCGCGCTGGCGGCCGGCGGCCTGTGGGCCGCGCACTCGGTGCTCCTGCTGGCCGGCCTCGGTCTGCTCGTCGGCATGTGCATCGCGCCCGCGCTGATCACCGGCTACACGCTGGTCGAGGGCCTGGTCCCGGCCGGCGCCCGCACCGAGGCCTTCACCTGGCTGACCGGCGCGGTGGCGCTCGGCCAGGCCGCGGCCGTCACGGTCGCCGGACAGCTGGAGGACCGCTTCTGGGGCGGGGCCGGATTCCTGGTGCCGACGGCCGGTACCGTACTGGCGCTGACGACCCTCGTGGCCCTTCGGTCACGGCTCGTGGCACGCCCCCGCAGCCTGACCGTCGCACGTGGCGTCCGTCACCGCGTGCCGGTGACGGTGGACTGATCCTCAGGAATACGTCACTATGGACGCTCGTTAGCACTCATTGAGTGAGAGTGCCAGGAGGAAGACAGTGCCCACCTACCAGTACCAGTGCACCGAGTGCGGCGAGGGCCTCGAGGCGGTGCAGAAGTTCACCGACGACGCCCTCACCGACTGCCCCAACTGCGGTGGCCGCCTGAAGAAGGTGTTCTCCGCGGTCGGCATTGTCTTCAAGGGCTCCGGTTTCTACCGGAACGACAGCCGCGGCTCCTCTTCGAGCAGCGCACCGGCGTCGTCGTCGAAGTCGTCGACGTCCACCTCGTCGTCGGCCCCGTCTTCGTCGTCCTCGGACTCGAAGCCGTCGAGCACCGGCACCTCCAGCAGCAGCTCCGCCGCTTAGGACGCCCAGGACTCGCTCACGGGACCCTGTCGTCGTACGACGGCAGGGTTCTCGTCGTGTCCGGATCCCCCTCTCGGCACGCCGCCGGGGCCGGATACTGTGCCGCCATGGCGAACGCAGAGATCGGTGTAATCGGCGGCTCGGGCTTCTACTCGTTCCTCGACGACGTGACCGAGGTCCAGGTGGACACCCCGTACGGGCCGCCCAGCGACTCCCTCTTCCTCGGTGAGCTCGCCGGCCGGCGGGTCGCCTTCCTGCCCCGCCACGGACGCGGCCACCACCTGCCGCCGCACCGGATCAACTACCGGGCCAACCTGTGGGCGCTGCGGTCGCTCGGCGTACGCCAGGTGCTCGGCCCGTGCGCGGTGGGGGGTCTGCGCCCCGAGTACGGGCCGGGCACGCTGCTCGTGCCGGACCAGCTGGTCGACCGTACGAAGTCCCGGGTGGGGACGTACTTCGACGGGCTGCCGCTGCCCGGCGGCAACATCCCGAACGTGGTGCACGTCTCCCTGGCCGATCCCTACTGCCCCGTCGGACGGGCTGCCGCTCTCAAGGCCGCGCGCGGCCGGGACTGGGAGCCGGTGGACGGCGGCACCCTGGTCGTGGTCGAGGGGCCGCGCTTCTCGACCCGCGCAGAATCGTTGTGGCATCAGGCGCAGGGCTGGTCGGTGGTGGGCATGACGGGCCATCCCGAGGCGGCGCTCGCCCGTGAACTGGAGCTCTGCTACTCGACGATGACGCTGGTCACCGACCTCGACGCGGGCGCCGAGACCGGTGAGGGCGTCTCGCACGACGAGGTGCTGCGGGTGTTCGCGGCGAATGTGGACCGGCTGCGGGGCGTGCTGTTCGACGCGGTGGCCGCCCTGCCGGCGAACGAGGACCGGGACTGTCTGTGCACGAAGGCGCTGGGCGGGATGGATCCGGGGTTCGAGCTGCCGTAACGGGGGCCGAGGGGGCCTCGGGCGGTTCGAGGTTCCGGAACTCCCCGTTCCGGTGAGGGAGTTGTCCACACCCCGTCGGTAGTCCACCGGCGTCGGCAGAGATCGTCGCGAGGCCTCATCGTGGGCCTGCA
>Ga0207647_10002536_pt1 | contig 13833 bp, 9 predicted proteins | sample KBSCornC2_FD_184295 | JGI IMG/M metagenome (GOLD analysis project Ga0207647, IMG submission 184295) | Corn rhizosphere microbial communities from Kellogg Biological Station, Michigan, USA - C2 (SPAdes) (version 2) | ecosystem: Host-associated > Plants > Roots > Rhizosphere ...
AAGGGCCAGTTCCGGCTGAAGTCGCTGGCCGACGCCGACGCGGCCTGGACCGCGCTGGGCGCGCAGGCGGCGAAGCACGGGCTGATCCTCGAAGCCTTCGTGCCGTTCCAGCGCGAGCTGTCGGTGCTGGCCGTGCGCGGCCGCGACGGCGACTTCCGCACGTGGCCGCTGACCCGCAACTGGCACGTGGACGGCGTGCTCAGCCTCAGCCTCGCGCCCGCGCAGGACATCGCCGCGCTGCAGCCGCGCGCCACCGCGCTGGCGCGCACCCTGGCCGAACGGCTGGACTACGTGGGCGTGTTCGCGCTGGAGCTGTTCGTCAAGGACGGCGAGCTGCTCGGCAACGAGATGGCGCCGCGCGTGCACAACTCCGGCCACTGGACGATCGAGGGTGCGCACACCAGCCAGTTCGAGAACCACGTGCGCGCCGTGCTCGGCCTGCCGCTGGGCGACGCCAATGCGCGCGGCCTGTCGGCGATGTTCAACTGGATCGGCGAGCTGCCCGATGCCGCACCGGTGCTGCGCACCGTCGACGCGCACTGGCACGACTACGGCAAGCAGGCCCGGCCGGGCCGCAAGGTAGGCCATGCCACGGTGTGCGCGCCGGATGCCGGTCAGCTGGCAGCGCGACTGGGCGGGATTGCCAGTGCGCTCGGGCGCGAAGTGCAAGTGGCGCCGGTGCTGCCGGAACTCGGTTGAGCCGGGTGCAGGCACGGGCATGAAAAAACGGAGCCGCGGGGGCTCCGTTCTTGTTTCAGCCGGGGATCAGGCCAGGTTGCTGGCCGCGAATTCCCAGTTCACCAGGTTCCAGAACGCTTCCACGTATTTCGGGCGGGCGTTGCGGTAGTCGATGTAATAGGCGTGTTCCCACACGTCGGTGGTGAACAGCGGCTTGTCGCTGCCGGTGATCGGGGTGGCCGCGTTCGAGGTGTTGACGATGCCGAGCGAGCCGTCCGGGCGCTGCACCAGCCAGGTCCAGCCGGAACCGAAGTTGCCGGCGGCGGACTTGCTGAATTCTTCCTTGAACTTGTCGAACGAGCCGAACGCCTTGTTGATCGCGTCGGCCAGCTTGCCGCTCGGTGCACCGCCGCCCTTCGGGCTCATCGAATTCCAGTAGAACGTGTGGTTCCAGATCTGCGCGGCGTTGTTGAACACGCCGCCGGACGACTTCTTGATGATTTCCTCGAGCGGCGCGTTCGCGAACTCGGTGCCTTCGATCAGCTTGTTGAGGTTGGTCACGTAGGCCTGGTGGTGCTTGCCGTAGTGGTATTCCAGCGTTTCGGCGGAAATGTGCGGCTCCAGAGCGTTCTTTTCGTACGGAAGCGGAGGAAGTTCGATCGCCATGATGAGGCTCCTTAGCGTTGGCTGGGGGAGATGTGTCGGCGCAGCAAACGGCAGCCGACGGGTGACTGATACAATATCGGTCTGCCTGCATTGTAAAGATGAAACACCGAGCTATGGACATCAACGAGCAAATCAAGGCGATGCTGGCCGCGCATCCCATCGTGCTTTTCATGAAAGGCACGCCCGAATTTCCGATGTGCGGCTTTTCCAGTCGTGCGGCCCAGGCGCTGACGGAAGCCGGCGCCGTGTTCCATGCGGTGAACGTGCTGGCCGATCCGCAGATCCGCGCGGCGCTGCCGCATTTCTCGAACTGGCCGACGTTCCCGCAGTTGTTCATCCAGGGCGAGCTGATCGGCGGTTGCGACATCATCGAGGACCTGAACTCCGCCGGCGAGTTGTCCCGCATGGCCAGCGACGTGGCCGGGGTGGCGCCTTGACGACGCTGCCCGTTTCACGATTGCCCGCAGGTTGGCAGCCGACCGCCGATACCCTTGCCGATCGCGTGGTGCTGGTCACCGGCGCCTATGGCGGGCTCGGCGGCGCGGTGGCGCGCGCGGCATCGCGCGCCGGCGCCACGGTGGTGATCACCGGCAAGCGCAAGCGCCAGCTGGAACAACTGTACGACGCGATGCTGGCCGAAGGCCTGGCCGAGCCGGTAATCCATCCGCTGGACATGGAGGTGGCCACGCCGCGCGAATACGCCGCGCTGGCCGAGGGGCTGGAACGCGACTTCGGCCGGCTCGACGGCATCGTGCACGCCGCCGTCAGTTTCGGCGGATTGACGCCGATAAGCATGCACAAGCCGGATGCCTGGCTGCGCGCGATGCACGTCAACGTGAACGCGCCGTTTGCGCTGACCCAGGCATGCCTGCCGCTGCTGACCAAGGCCGGCGACAGCGCCGTGGTGTTCGTTCTGGACGACCCCGAACTGCTGCAGCGTGCGCACTGGGGCGCTTACGGCGCGTCAAAGGCGGCGCTCGAACGGTTCGTGGCGATCCTGCATGAGGAAACCGATAGCAGCACGTTGCGCACCCATGCGATGCTGCCCGGGCCGATGCGCACGGCGCTGCGGCAGCTGGCGTATTTCGGCGAAGACATCCTGCAGCGGCCATTGCCGGATGCGGCGGCCACGGCAGCGGTCTACCTGCTCAGCGCGCAGGGTGCGCCGGCGCGTGGGGCGATACTGGATTTGCGGGTCGCCTGAGCGGTTGCCCCGGCGGCGCCGGCGTGGTGCCCGCCCAACGAGGATGGAGTTGAGATGGAATCGCAGATGACCACATTGTCGGCGGGCATCCTGCTGTTCCTGATCATGGATCCGCTGGGCAATATCCCGCTGTTCCTGAGCCTGCTGAAGGACGTGCCGCCGAAGCGGCGTCGTCGCGTCATGGTGCGCGAGCTGCTGATCGCGCTGGGCGTGCTGCTGGCGTTCCTGTTCGGCGGCCAGTACATCCTCAAGCTGCTGCAGCTGAAGCAGGAATCGATCAGCATCGCCGGCGGCATCGTGCTGTTCCTGATCGGCATCCGCATGGTGTTTCCGCCGGCCGACGGCAGCGGCATCTTCGGCAAGTCCGGCGGCGGCGAACCGTTCATCGTGCCGATGGCGATACCCGGCGTGGCCGGCCCTTCGGCGATGGCGGCGCTGCTGCTGCTGACCAATACCCAGCCCGGCCGCACCGCCGACTGGACGATCGCGCTGCTGCTGGCGTGGCTGGCCAGTTCGCTGATCCTGCTCAGTGCGACCTACCTCTTCCGCTGGCTCGGCGAGAGCGTGCTGACCGCCCTGGAGCGTGTGATGGGCATGCTGCTGATCGCGTTGTCGGTGCAGATGTTCATGGCCGGCGTGGCGTCGTTCCTGCACATGAGCGTTTGAAACGACGACGTCGTCGAAATGTCGCAAGCGTCGCTTCGGATGATCGTGCAGCTGTCATAATCGGCCGCCAGGATGGGGGAAATCCGAGGACGCAGACATGCTGAGTATCGAACAGTCCCTTGTCGAGCGGCTGCCATGGCTGGCGCAGTACCCACGCCTTCGCCGGCCGATGGCGGGCATGCTCGGGCGCCTGGCCGACGAAGAAGGCTTCAACCGCGTGCTGGACCGGGTCGGTACCGCCGAGGGTTTCGATTTCGTCGACCGTGTACTGGACGTGCTAGGCACCAGCCATCACGTCAACCCGGGCGATCTCGATAACATTCCGGCGGAGGGCCCGCTGCTGGTGGTGGCGAACCACCCGCTGGGCATGCAGGACGCGATGGCGATGCTGCAGATGATCGGTTCGGTGCGCCGCGACGTGCGCATCCTGGGTAACGACTGGCTGGCCACGGTGCCGCCACTGGGCAAGCTGCTGCTGCCGGTGGACGTGTTCGGCAAGGGCGCCGCTTCGCGCCTGCGCGGCATCTATCGCGCACTGGAGAATGGCGAAGCGCTGATCGTGTTTCCTGCCGGCGAGGTCTCGCGCGTGCGCGCCGGCGGCGTGCGCGACGGCCGCTGGTCGGACGGCTTCGCACGGTTGTCGTTGCGCAGCAAGGCACCGGTGCTGCCGGTGCATGTTTCGGCGCGCAACTCGGCGATGTTCTACGGCCTGTCGATGCTGGCCAAGCCGCTGAGCACGGCGATGCTGCCGCGCGAAGCGGTGGCGCCGGGCAAGCGGCGGATCGGTTTCAGCATCGGCGCGCTGGTCAGCGCCGAGGAGCTCGGTCAGCGCAGCGGCGGTTCGCCGGCACAGGCGGCGAAGCTGATGCGCCGGCACGTCTACCGGGTCGGCCAGCATCGCGGCCTGGTCTTTGGCGGACAGGCGCCGCTGGCGTTGCCCGAGCCGGTCGAACAGGTTGCTGCGGAACTGGCGCGCTGCGAGAAACTGGCCGATCTCGGCGACGGCAAGCAGGCCTGGCTGTTCAAGGGCACGCCCGATAGCGCGGTGATGCGCGAGATCGGCCGGTTGCGCGAACTGACCTTCCGCAAGGTCGGCGAGGGCACCGGCGCACGACGCGACCTGGATGCCTACGACCAGCATTACGAGCACCTGGTGCTGTGGGACCCGCAGGCCTTGCGCATCGTCGGCTCCTATCGCTTCGGCCATGGCGGCCGGCTGATTGCCGAGCGCGGCATGGCCAGCCTGTATACCTCCAGCCTGTTCAACTACTCGCCGGCGCTCGAGTCGAGGTTGGCGCAGGGGCTGGAACTGGGGCGCAGTTTCATTGCGCCGGCCTACTGGCGTTCGCGCGCGCTGGACCAGCTGTGGCAGGGCATCGGCCTGTATCTGCAACGGCACCCGGAACTGCGTTACCTGTTCGGCCCGGTCAGCATGTCGGTGAACCTGCCGCGCGAGGCGCGCGAATGGATCGCGGCGGCGCACCAGCATTATTTCGGTGCGCCGGGGTTGGCCGCCGCACGCCAGCCTTTCGTGGTCTCGCCTGAAGTGGTGCAGGGCGTGCGCGCGGCGCTGGAGGGTCTGGACGCCGTCGCTGGGCTGGGCCAGCTGAAGCATCATCTGGATGCACTGGGCGTCAGCATGCCGGTGCTGTACCGGCAGTACGTCGACCTGGTCGAGCCCGCTGGCGTGCAGTTCCTCGACTTCGGCGAGGACCCGGATTTTTCCGGTTGCGTGGACGGCCTGGTGATGTTGGACCTGGCCAACCTGAAACCGGCGAAGCGTGCACGCTATCTCGGCAAGCGCGACTGATCAGGGGTATAGGCAGCGAGCCGGATGTGATGCACCATGGTGGTGATGGAAGTCGCGGGGGCGGCCTTCCATCTGTCTGATTTCAAACGGTTCGTGTAGCGGTTATGAGGGGATGGGGCAGCCGCAACTGACGTGTAAATGTTACAAAAATGTCATACAATGGCGTTAAAATCGCTTAACAATCGCCGCAGGCGGGAAGGTCCGGCGAGCTGAGATTTGCGGTTCCATGCTCCATGGAGTCGCGGCAATACCACAACTGGGGTCACGCATCGCGTCGATGTTACGCCTGGCATGCGCCGGGCGAGGTCGGGCTTTTTTGCCCCCAATCAAGTTTTTTTTCGTTGCGAGCCTGAGGGTCGATCAAGAATGAACAGCCGAATTCGCGCCAAACTCCTGCCGTTTGCCATTGCTTCGTTGCTGGCGTCGTCGGTGCCTGCCATCGCGCAGGACACCTCCTCCTCGATCAGTGGCCGCGTGCTTGACGCGAATGGCCAACCAGTGGCCGGCGCCACCGTGCAGATCGTGCATGAGCCGTCGGGCACCACCAAGATCACCACCACCGATACCAGCGGCCGCTATGCCGCACAGGGCTTGCGCGTGGGTGGTCCCTTCGACGTCACGGTGTCCAAGGCCGGCTTGGAACAGGCCCAGCAGGGGCAGGTGTATCTGCAGTTGGCGCAGGAGACCCCGGTCAATCTGACCATGGGTGCGGAGCAGGCGAAGGAAGTCCAGAATCTTTCCGGTGTCACCGTTTCGGCCAATGCATTGGCGCAGACGTTCTCCTCGGACAACAAGGGCATCTCGACCAACGTCTCGCAGCGGGAAATCGAAGCGACGCCGACCCCGGGTCGCTCGATCCAGAACATCGTGCGCCTCGACCCGCGCATCGTGATCTCCGACCGCGACCGTGGCGAGATCTCCGCGATCGGCCAGAACAGCCGTTACAACAACATCACGGTGGACTCGGTCAGTGCCAACGATCCGTTCGGCCTGAATGCGAACGGCCTGCCGACACTGGGTACGCCGATTTCGCAGGACACGATCCAGGAATACAACATCTCGACCGCCAACTACGACGTGGCCACGCGCCGTGGCGTGGGCGCGATCGTCAATGCAGTGACCAAGAGCGGTACCAACGATTTCCACGGTTCGGCGTATTACGCGTTCCAGAATCGCGACAAGATGATCGCCGACTACAACGACCAGCCGTACGGCGGCTTCCGCCGCGCCTGGACCGCCGGTGGCACCGTCGGCGGCCCGATCATCAAGGACAAGCTGTTCTTCTTCGCCTCGTACGAGAAGAGCAAGCAGATCGGCCCGTCCTCCCAGTACGGCGTGCAGGGCTCCGGCGCGACGACCGAGATCCGTGGTCTGACCCAGCAGAACGTCGATGACATCACCGCGGCAGCCAAGGCCAAGGGTTTTGACGTCGGCGGCCTCGGCGGCGGCAGCACCGATCTGCAGGACAAGCGTTACCTGGCCAAGATCGACTGGAACATCACCAACAACCACCGCGCCAGCTTCACCTATAGCCAGACCAAGGAAAACAAGCCGATCATCCCCGGCAACAACAACATCCTGGTGCTGTCCAGCGGCTGGTACAAGACCAACGTCGACAACAAGAGCTACGCGCTGCACTTCTATGATGACTGGTCGGATGTCTTCTCCACCGACACCACCGTCTCCTACGCCGACTTCCAGCAGAACCGCGGTCCGTACAGCGGGGTCGCCCAGCCGGATGTCTCGGTGTGCCTGAACGGCACCAGCGGTTGCATCAGCAGCAGCAGCTCGCCGGGCGTGGAGTTCGGTACCGAGTACTCCAGCCAGGCCAACGTGCTGCACGTGAAGACGCTGAATGCTGCGTGGGCCGGCACACTCTATCTGGGTGACCACACGGTCAAGGGTGGTTTCGATTTCCAGCGTGGCCAGTACTACAACCTGTTCCTGCAGAACGCATTCGGCAGCTATCAGTTCAATACGCTCGCCGATTTCAATGCCGGCAAGTACTTTCAGTATCGTTACAACGCACCGGCTGCAGGTCTGGGCCTGAATGACGTCGCCGCCAACTTCGAGCTGAAGGAGTACGGGTTGTTCCTGCAGGACACCTGGCAGGTGAACTCGAACCTGTCGGTGCAGTACGGTTTCCGTGTCGACATTCCGTTGACCAGCGATCGGCCGCTGTACAACCCGTGCTATGCCGCCGACCCGGGACAGGCCGTCGTCGCTGCCAACTGTGTTTCGGCCAAGGGTGGCTTCGGTCGCACCAATGTCAGCACCATCAATGGCAACCGCCAGGTGCAACCGCGTGCCTCGTTCAACTACACCTTCGACACCGAGCGCATGACCCAGCTGCGCGGTGGTGCGGGCCTGTTCATCTCCAATCCGCCGAGCGTGTGGCTGGGCAATATCTATCAGAACTCGGGCGTGACCCAGGTGCAGTTCAACTGCGGCCCGACGCAGAGCGCGTGCAACACCACGACTGGCTTGCCGCCGTTCAGCGCTGATCCGTATGCGCAGAATGGCGGTTCGGCACCGATTCCGGGTGCCAAGGGCGCGCAGATGGCGGTCAGCACGGTCAGCGACGACTTCCAACTCCCGAGCGTGTGGAAGATGTCGCTCGGCTTCGACCGGGAACTGCCGTGGTGGGGCGTGGTGTTCACGGCCGATTACGAACACATCAAGAACCGCAATGCGATCTGGTACCAGAACCTCAATATCGGTGCCCCCACCGGCCTGCTGCCCGATGGTCGGTTCACTTACTACAAGAACCCGAAGGGTGGTAGCACAGGCAATACCTCGCGCTCGAACGCCAATCCGGCGTTTGGTGATGCGGTGATCAACCTGGCCAACAGCGACCAGGGCAGCGCCGACAGTCTCAGCCTCTCCCTGAAGAAGCCGTTCGCGGACGAGTGGTCCGGCATGGTCGGTTTCACCTGGAGTCGCGCCACCGAAGTGAACCCGGGTACCTCGAGCGTGGCCCGCTCGAGCTTCAGCAACAACGTCTGGGTGAACCCGAACGAGAGCAAGGCGAGCACCTCCAGCTATTCGATCCCAAAGCGCGTGATCGCCTCGCTGACCTGGCAGCACCGCTTCTTTGGTGACTACGCCACGAGTGCCACCGTGTTCTACGACGGTCACTCGGGCACCCCGTACAGCTGGCGCTTCGGCAATGACGCCAACGGTGATGGGTTCACTTCCGACCTGGCCTATATTCCGAACAAGGGCGATATCACCTTCGCACCGGGGACGACCCAGGCACAGCAGGACTCCTTCTGGCAGTACATCGACAACGACAAGTATCTGAAGGAGCACAAGGGTGCGATCGCCAGCCGCAACGGTGCCCGTGCTCCCTGGATCAACCAGATCGACCTGAGCTTCAGTCAGGAGATCCCGGGCCTGTTCAAGGGCAACAAGGGCGTGATCCGTCTGGATATCTACAACCTCGGCAACATGATCAACAAGAAGTGGGGTGTTGATCACCGTGCCAGCTTCCCGCTGGTTCGCAACCTCGCCGACTTCGCTGGCGTCGGTGCGGACGGTAAGGCGATCTACGACATCAGCAAGGCTGCCTACAAGGATGCAAACGGCAACTACAGCCCGCTGCCGCTGCCGCGCGCGGACGAGCTGAATGGCCCGACCCAGCGCTGGTCGATCCTGGCTACGGTGCGTTACACCTTCTGAGCAATTCATTGACCGGAAGCACTGGCCGGCGTCCGCGAGGGCGCCGGCTTTTTATTGTCCGCGGCGGATGCGTGGATCTGTCGGGCAATACTTGACCCTGTCCCGCACATGGCCTGAAGCTACGCGGTCTGCCCTGCACAAGGGCTGCGCCCGTTGCAGGAACATGGAGATTCGATGAACACCAATTACGCCGATCCTTCCGGCAAGGCTACGACCGTCAGCGCACGCATCTCCCCGATCGGCGGCCTGGACGTCCTTTCCCGCAACGAGGTGGCGCGCCTGCGCGGCGCCAGCGGCTCGGGCCTGCACGCGCTGCTGCGCCGTTGCGCGCTGGCGGTGCTGACCTCCGGCAACATCAGCGACGATCCGCGGGCGATCCTGGAGCAGTATCCGGATTTCGACATCCAGGTGCTGCAGCAGGATCGCGGCATGAAGATCGAGCTGTCGAACGCACCGGCACAGGCGTTCGTGGACGGCCAGATCATCCGCGGCATCAACGAGCTGCTGGTCGCGGTGGTGCGCGACATCGTCTACGTGTCGACCCAACTGGAACAGGTCGGCTTCGACCTCGATGCCTCCGCCGCGCTGACCCAGAGCGTGTTCGAGATCCTGCGCAACGCGCGCATCCTCAAGCCGCAGGTCGATCCGAACCTGGTGGTGTGCTGGGGCGGCCACTCGATCTCGCGCCAGGAGTACGACTACACCAAGCTGGTCGGCTACCAGCTCGGTCTGCGCGGGCTGGACATCTGCACCGGCTGCGGCCCGGGCGCCATGAAGGGGCCGATGAAGGGCGCGACCATCTCGCACGCCAAGCAGCGGCGCCGGCACAACCGCTACATCGGCATCACCGAGCCGGGCATCATCGCGGCCGAATCGCCGAACCCGATCGTCAACCACCTGGTGATCATGCCGGACATCGAGAAGCGGCTGGAGGCGTTCGTGCGCCTGGGCCACGGCATCATCGTGTTTCCCGGCGGCGTCGGCACGGCCGAGGAAATCCTCTACCTGCTCGGCATCCTGCTGCACCCGGACAACGCCGGTACGCCGTTTCCGCTGATCTTCACCGGCCCGCGCCAGTCGGCCGCCTATTTCGAGCAGATCGACCGCTTCCTGCGGCTCAGCCTGGGCGATGAGGTGGCCCGGCACTACCAGATCATCGTGGACGACCCGGAGACGGTGGCGCGGACGATGATCAAGGGCCTCGAGAAAGTGCGCCACAACCGTCTGGATACCAAGGACGCGTTCTTCTTCAACTGGGCGCTGCAGATTCCGCTGGAGTTCCAGCTGCCGTTCCGCCCCACCCACGAGGCGATGCGCGCGCTGCAGATCCACCACGAGCGTCCGCGGCACGAGTTGGCAGCGGATCTGCGCCGGGCGTTTTCCGGCATCGTCGCCGGCAACGTGAAGGAGGAGGGCGTGCAGGCGATCGAGCAGCACGGCCCGTTCGTCATCGACGGCGATGCGGACATCATGCGGGCGCTGGACAAGCTGCTGCAGGCGTTCGTCGAACAGCACCGCATGAAGCTTCCCGGCGGCACCGCGTACGAGCCGTGCTACCGGGTACTGAACGCCTGAAAAAAAGTGCGGCGGCCGTTCCGCAACGGCTTGACAGTTCGCCGCACGCTCAGCAAACTACGCAGCTCACGCCCGAATAGCTCAGCTGGTTAGAGCACTTGACTGTTAATCAGGGGGTCGTTGGTTCGAGTCCAACTTCGGGCGCCAAATACAAGCAAGGGCCGGCAGCAATGCCGGCCCTTGTTCTTTTTGTGCCGTGCAAAACAGGCACGAATGCGCCGGTGCGGCGTCATGGCACGCAGGCCGCCCGACGACAGTCGCCGCCATTGCGTATCATCGCGATATATTTCGCCGTGCGTTGGCGTGTCGGCCATGGCCCGATGCCAACCATGCCTGATCTGATCCGCGCGATGCCCACAGGTTCCCCATGCGCCGCAACAATCCGGCAGGCCGCCTGCCCGAGCCACTCAACCCGATTGCCGACGACGGCGACGAGACCCACTTCTGTCGCACCTGTGCGTTCTCCGGGGCGTGCATCGCGGAAGGTTACGGCAAGCCGGAGCTGCTCGAACTGCACTGCCTGGTCGAGCATGTCGGGCCGTTCCATGCCGGCGAGCACATCTTCCGTACCGGCGACCCGTTCCGCTCGATCTTCGCGGTACGCGCCGGCACGGTGAAGACCAGCATGGTCGACCCCGAAGGACACGAACAGGTGCTCGGCTTCTACCTGCCAGGCGAAGTGATCGGGCTCAACGCGATCTATCCCGACCAGTTCCCGTGCGACGCGGTGGCGCTGGATACCGCCTATTTCTGCCGCTTCTCGTTCCCCGCGATGAGTGCGCTGGCCACGCGCATGCCGGCGGTACAGCAGCGGCTGTTCCGGCTGATCAGCAAGGAACTCGGCATGGCCACCTTGCTCGCCGGTGACCACAACGCCGACATGCGCATGGCCGCTTTCCTTACCGATCTGGCGGCGCGCTACGAGGAGCGCGGCTTCTCCGGCACGCGCTTCCATCTAAGCATGTCGCGTGGCGACATCGCGAACTACCTGCGGCTGGCGGCCGAGACGGTGAGCCGGGTGCTCAGCCGTTTCCGCCAGCAGGGCCTGATCGAACTCGAGGGGCGCGAAATGCTGTTGCGCGACCCCGAGGGGTTGCGCCAGATCGGCAAGAATCTGCTGTCGCACTGAGCACCTTCGCGGCAGCTGCGGCGGCTTGACGCACTCGCCGTTTTCCATCGACAGAAATGACGTATGTCAAGCGCGCTTCCTGACGGTTCCCTAGGCTCACAGCCAGAAACCACAGGGAGAAACCCATGTCACGTTCGTTGTTCATTGTCCTGGCCACGGCCGGCATGCTGGCGCTCGCCGGCTGCTCCGGCAAGCCAGCTGCGGTGTCGCCGGTGGGGGAGGCTGCCGCCAGCCCTGCCGCGATCGCCGCCACCCATGGCGACTTCGGCCCGCCGCAAGGCGAGCCGATCCACGCGGTGCTGACCAGCCCGCCGCACGTGCCGCCGCCGGTCAACCGCAACTACCCGGCGAAGGTGATCGTCGAGCTGGAAGTGATCGAGAAGGAGATGCCGATCTCCGAGGGCGTGAGCTACACGTTCTGGACCTTCGGCGGCACCGTGCCGGGCAGCTTCATCCGGGTGCGCCAGGGCGACACGGTGGAGTTCCACCTGAAGAACGCGCCGGACAGCAAGATGCCGCACAACATCGACCTGCACGGGGTGACCGGGCCGGGCGGCGGCGCGGCGTCCAGCTTCACCGCACCGGGCCACGCCTCGCAGTTCACCTTCAAGGCGCTGAACCAGGGCATCTACGTGTACCACTGCGCCACCGCGCCGGTGGGCATGCACATCGCCAACGGCATGTACGGCCTGATCCTGGTCGAGCCGCCGGAGGGCTTGCCGAAGGTCGACCACGAGTACTACGTGATGCAGGGCGACTTCTACACCACCGGCAAGTACCGCCAGAAGGGCCTGCAGCCGTTCGACATGGAGAAGGCGATCGACGAGCACCCGACCTACGTGCTGTTCAACGGCAAGGAAGGCGCGCTCACCGGCGACAACGCGCTGACCGCCAAGACCAACGAGACGGTGCGCCTGTTCGTGGGCAACGGCGGGCCGAACCTGGTGTCGAGCTTCCACGTGATCGGCGAGATCTTCGACAAGGTGCAGCCGGAGGGCGGCACGGTGGCCCAGCACAATGTGCAGACCACACTGATCCCGTCCGGCGGCGCGGCGATGGTGGAATTCCACACCGACGTGCCGGGCAGCTACGTGCTGGTCGACCACTCGATCTTCCGCGCGTTCAACAAGGGCGCGCTGGGCATCCTCAAGGTGGACGGCCCGGAGGACAAGACGGTCTACTCGGGCAAGGAAGTGGACTCGGTCTACCTGGGCGACCGCTCGGAGCCGAACCTGACGGCGGTGAGCACGGCGGCGAAGGCGCATGCGGCCGGCACGCTGACCAAGGCCGAGCAGATCGCGGCGGGCAAGCAGCTGTTCACCGGCACCTGCTCGGTGTGCCACCAGGCGAATGGCGAAGGCCTGCCGAACGTGTTCCCGCCGCTGGCGAAGTCGGACTTCCTGGCGGCCGACCCGAAGCGGGCGATGACCATCGTGACGCACGGGCTGACCGGCAAGATCACGGTGAACGGCCACGAGTACGATTCGGTGATGCCGCCGATGGCGCAGCTGACCGACGACGAGGTGGCCAACATCCTCACCTACGTGCTGAACAGCTGGGACAACCCGGGTGGCCAGATCAGCAAGGAAGAGGTGGCCAAGGCCCGGGCCGAAGCTGCGCCCGCACCGGCGGCGGAACATTGATGCGGAGAGGTACGAAAAAGAATGTCTGGAAGTAAATACGTCCAGACGAAGCACTGCAACGCGCAACGCCGACCCTCGTGGTCGGCGTTGTCGTTTCGGCGGCATGCATGGCCGCGGCGCGTTGTCACAGCCGCACCTTGCATGGCGGGGACTTGACCGGGGTCAGGTCGGGCACGTGCGCTCGCTTCGAGACTGCCGCCGACCACAAGGGAGCAACGCAATGAACCATGCACGCAACTATCTTTCGGCCGCCTGCCTGTTCGCGATCCTGGCCACACCGGCCTGGGCGGGCGACGGAACCGGCAACATCAGCGAGCCGGCAGCATCGGCCGGGCCATCGTGGCAGTTGGAATGGGATGCCCGCCTGCGCCACGAGCAGGTCGACGACGATGCGTTCGCGCGCAGCGCCGATGCTGACACCTTGCGCCTGCGCCTCGGCCTGCATGCCGAGTTCGGGCATGGCTGGAGCGGCCTGGCCGAAGGCGCCGGCGTGGCCAGTGCCGGCGACCGTTACAACAGCGGCGCCAATGGCCGTACCTTGTATCCGGCTGTGACCGATCCGCGCGGCAGCGAATTCAACCAGTACTGGCTGCGCTGGCAGGGCGACCGGTTCGGCGCCACCGCGGGCCGCCAGCGGCTGCTGCTGGACAACCAGCGCTGGGTCGGCAACAGCGGCTGGCGCCAGCACGAGCAGACCTTCGATGCCGTCGAGTTGCGCTGGCAGCCGCTGGCGGCGTTGACAGTGCGCTACGACTGGCTCGACCGGGTGCACCGGGTGGCC
>Ga0207647_10002537_pt1 | contig 13830 bp, 13 predicted proteins | sample KBSCornC2_FD_184295 | JGI IMG/M metagenome (GOLD analysis project Ga0207647, IMG submission 184295) | Corn rhizosphere microbial communities from Kellogg Biological Station, Michigan, USA - C2 (SPAdes) (version 2) | ecosystem: Host-associated > Plants > Roots > Rhizosphere ...
CGCCCGAGGCCGCCTGCTCGGCGCACGCAAGGCGTAGACGAATTCAGCGGCCGGCGTCGACGCCGCCGGACAAAATCGCCTTCCCGACATCCTCGTAATGCGTGTCGCGCGCCTGGATCTGCTGCGCGATCGCGTGCATGTCGCGGAACCGCCGTTCGAACGGATTGCTGCGGAACACGGCCGTGGCGCCGGCCATGTGGTAGGCGGCGTCGACCACGCGCGCCGACTGATGGATGGTCCAGGTCGCAGCGAGGCGAACCGCGCTGCGATGCGCCGCGCTGAATTCGCCGGTCGCTGACAGGTCGCGCCACATCGCATTTGCGGTCGCATAGAGATAGGTGCGCGCGGCGCGAAGGTCGCCCTCGGTGCGGCCGATCAGGCCCTGGACCGCCTGGTTGTCGCGCATGGTGCTCGCCGCGAGCGACTGGTGCTTTGCCCGCGCCAGCGCGATTCCTGCATCCAGCGTGGCGCGCGCCACGCCGAGCGACACTGCGGCAAAGCCCAAGCTAAAGGTCGAGCCGGTGCCGATCCTGTAGAGTGGACCCCGCTCGCGCAGCGCGGACGGCACGTCACGAAACGCGGTGAAGCGCTCGGGGATGAAGAGGTCGCTCACCTCATATGAATCCGTGCCGGTGCCGGCGAGCCCGATCGCCTGCCACACGTCATGCAGCACGGCGCTGGTGGCCGGAAACAGGATGGTGCGCACCTCCGGCGAGCCATCGGCATTTTTGCGCGGCACACCGTCGGCACCGACGATGCGGACATGCGCCCCCAGCCAGCTCGCCTGCCGCGAGCCCGAGGCAAAATCCCAGCGCGCGGTGACGCGATAGCCGCCCTCGACCGCGCGCGCCTCATGCGCGATCGCACCCCAGGCGAGGATACCCGGCTGCGTGTTGAAGATCTCATGCGCGGTGTCGTGATCGAGCGAAGCCGCGATCATCGCGCAGACACCGCACTGGCCGAGACACCAGGCTGTGGAGGCATCCGCCTTCGCGATCTCCTCCAGCATCTGCATGAAGGCGTCGATCGGAACCTCGGCGCCGCCAAGGCTCTGCGGCAGCAGCGCGCGATAGAGCCCGTTCTCGATCAGCGCGGCGACGACATCAGGCGTCAGCCGCCGCGTCCGTTCGATCTCGTCGGCCTCGCCCGCGATCAGCGGCGCCAGGGCGCGGGCACGTTCGACCAGACCAACGCCGGGAGTTGCGTTCATGCGCGTTTCCTCGCCCATTCTGTTGTGAGCGGTCAGGAGACGATGGTGATCTATTTGGCGGGGAGGATCAAGATCACATCCCCGCGCTTCATCCAGGCAACTGACTATTCAGCGAGCCATCGCTCCATGATGATCGTGCGCTCGTCACCATGATAGCTGTCGCGCACGGCATTGAACCCGAGCTTTGCGTAGAAGGCTTCGGCGGTGATCGACGATGGGACGGTCAGAGCGGAAATGTCCCGATCGCGCGCCGTCCGCTCGATCTCGGCCATCAGCAGCTTGCCGATCCCGCGGGCCTGAACGCCGGGAGCCACGAAGACCGTACGAACGACGCTTCCATCGAGGCTCGCCGTTCCGACGACGCGGCCGCCGAGGATGGCGACGAAAACGGTGCGTTTGCCGATCAGCTCCCGCACCGCGTCCGGACTGAAGCTGCGCTCGACCCGTTCGATGATCTCGTCCGTATAGTCCTTCGCATTGGTCTCGCGCAGCGCCCGCAAGATGACGCCGCTGATGTCATCGGCGTCACCGTCGCGCGCAAGCCGGATCGTGCAGTCCATGGATCGCTCCACCGCAGCCTTGGCGCCGACGTCTGCGCCACAGCCTGGGCAATCGGCTTGTCGCGCAAGCGCACTTAATGCTACCGTTGGTAGCATATTCACGAGACGCCGTCCAAGGGGGACCTCATGACGAAGCCACGCCGTCGCGATGCTCGCCTCGTCGCGGCTGTCACCCGCGCCGCGCCGACCGGGCTGAAGGTCGCGGACGCTTCCATGAGCGACATCGTCGATGCGCTGGCGAACGGGCAGGTCACCGCTACGGCGCTGACCGATGCCTATCTCGCGCGCATCGAGGCTTACGATCGCAACGCACCCATGCTCAATTCCGTCCGTGCGCTCAATCCCGACGCGCTCGCCATCGCGGGCAAGCGCGACGGCACGAGGCCGTCGGCCAGGCGGCCGCTGGCCGGCGTTCCCATTCTGCTGAAGGACAACATCGCCACCGGCGACAAGCAGCCGACCACGGCGGGCTCGCTGGCGCTGGAGGGCGCTCGCGCCAAGGGCGATGCCACCATCGTCAAGCTGCTGCGCGACGCCGGCGCGGTGATCCTCGGCAAGGCGAACCTGACGGAGTTTGCCAACATCCTCGCGATCGACATGCCCTCGGGCTATTCGTCGCTCGGTGGTCAGGTGAAGAATCCCTACGTGCCGACGCTGCTGGACGATCGCGGCATCCCGGTCGTAGACCCCGGCGGCTCGAGCTCGGGTTCGGCGGTCGCTGTGGCCGCAGGTCTGTGCACGGCCTCTGTCGGCACCGAGACCTCCGGCTCGTTGCTGCACCCTGCCAGCCGGAATGGCATCGTCACGGTCAAGCCGACCGTCGGTTTGATCAGCCGTGCCGGCATCGTGCCGATCGCGCACAGCCAGGACACCGCGGGGCCGATGACGCGCACCGTGCGCGACGCGGCGATGCTGCTGAACGTGCTGGCCGCCAAGGATCCGCTCGACCCCGTGACAGAGCGGCAGCGGAGGCCGACCGATTACACGGCCGACCTCACACGCGATGCGATGAAGGGTGCGCGCGTCGGTGTACCGAGCGACCCCGGCGATCCGCTGAACGATCCTTATTACGGCAAGTTGCCACCCGACGGCGCCAGGCTGATGGCCGAAGTGATCAAGGTGCTGGAGGATCTGGGCGCCGTCATCGTGCGGGCCAGCATGCCGACACGCGGCTGGATTGCCGGGCCGGGCACCGGCATGGCCGTGCTCAACCGCAATCCGCTCAGCCGCAACAAGGGCAATCCGACGGGGTCGCCGATCGTGTTCCTCTACGAGCTCAAATACGGGCTCAATCTTTATCTGAGGGATTGGGCGACCAATACCGATATCAAGACCATGGCCGACATCATTGCCTTCAACGAGGCTCATGCCGACAAAGCGCTGCGCTTCGGCCAGGATCTGTTCCTCGCCGCTAACGCTACCCGGGGCGATTTGAGTGAGCGCGAGTACAAATCGGCGCGCGCCATGGATCTGCTCGCCGCCAGGACGCGCGGCATGGATGCCTACATGAACCGGCACAAGCTGGACGCTGTCCTGTTCCCAGGCGCGACCGGCGCAGCGATTGCGGCTAAGGCTGGCTATCCCAGCGTGATGGTGCCCGGAGGCTTCGTCTCGGGCGCCGACGGCAAGGACACGCCCGACTATCCGCTCGGCGTCGCCTTCGCGGGCCGCGCCTGGAGCGAGCACAGGCTGCTGCGTCTGGCCTACGCCTACGAGCAGGCGTCCAACATGCGCAAGCCGCCGTCGGGCCTGGCCCCGCTTTAGATTTCGAAATTCGTCTTGCCGGACGGTGCTCACACCCCTCGCGGGTCGGTCCGGACGGTCAGCGCCCGACGCTCAGCCGTTCGGCAGCCACCACCCGAATATTGCCACGACGAGGCACGCCAAAAGGCAGATGGCTTGATGGCCCATTTCCATCCAGTACTGGACCGGCGCGGTGTCCCTCTGGAAAACCTGCCTCGACCAGTCCAGCAGGCAGACCACGAGATCAGGACTGAAAGCCCTGATTTTCCGCTCGGCATAGCCATCCCGCAGCATGCGGCCGCAATCGATGCACAGATAGATAGCGACGACGCGCGCGACGATCTCGCATAGAAAGAACCGCATGTAGGCACCCGTTCATCGCATATGGATTCGACGACCGGGCCGCATGACACGTCAATCGGCGGGGGCCGTCATCGCATTGGCACTCCCCGGTTTGGTGCGGTTGGGTTTGGTCCTGGTTCAATGGCAGGGCGCTGGCAAGCCCGCCGGCACCCGCCCGGTGGCGGCCGCCATCCGGGACGCGCGAGTGCGGTCGACAGCGGCGTTCGGATTGCTCGCCTGCGACGCTCGGTGAGCGACCTGATCAGAAGCCGACAATGAGCCAGCGGCCGCCGGACCGCTGCGAAGGGCCCGTGACCGGACTTCGAGGCACGACGTTGATCCTCATCAAGCACCGAAGCAGCGCCGTCCTCTAAACTCAAGCACTATCGGGGAGGAGCGCACCATGCTTCCCTTTACGCTTGAGCAGTTCCTCGACGTCTTTGCGGCCTACAATAAGGCGATCTGGCCCGCGCAAATTTTGGCTTACGTGCTTGGAGCGATCGCCGTGGCCGCCCTTTTTCGGAAAGGCCGTGCCTCAGACCGCGTTATCTCAACCGTCCTCGGATTGATGTGGCTAAGCACCGGCGTTCTCTATCACGGCGTATTCTTCTCGTCGGTAAACAAGGCCGCGTTCGCCTTTGGCGCCTTGTTCGTGGTAGAGGGCGTGGCACTCCTCTACACGGGTGTCGTACGCGATGGTCTTCGCTTCGCGATCATTTACGGGTTTCGAGCGGTGATCGGCGCGGGGTTTATTCTCTACGCATCTCTCATCTATCCGCTGATTGGGGTTGCGACGGGGCATTTCTGGCCGGCGTTACCGATGTTCGGCGTAGCTCCTTGCCCTGTCACGATTTTCACGTTCGGTCTGCTACTTATGACGACCGGCCGCTTCTCCTACTGGCTTCTGGTGATTCCCTTCATCTGGTCAGTCATCGGCGGCAGCGCTGCGATCCTCCTGGACGTACGGCAGGATTGGCTGCTTTTGTTTAGTGGTTTCATTTCCGTTTCGATCATCGTCGCCGGGGACCGGCAGGCACGTGCCGTAGGCGACGAGGCCGGATTGACGCCTTAAACCGAATTGCGTCCATGATCGCGAGCGACCGCGCGCTATCTGGAATACCACTCCTGAGAATGAGCGATCTGGTCTGCGTTCATGGGCCACATGCTGACACCGTCTACCCCTAATGATAGCATGCCTCTCGTCACCGGCCTGCGAGGTTGTTCTCGTAAACGCACACGCAAGAACGTGTGAGGAGGCAAGTCCAATGAATTGGGGAGCGCTCTGCAGGCCGCGCGGTTGCCGCGGGTTTTTGTTGCCCGCCATTCTCGTCTCCGCGCTCTCGGCGCCCTTGGCATGCGCGCAGGACGCCCGAAGCGCTCCCGGCGAGCCGGGACCGGTCTTTTCGGATAGCGGCCCCGATGCCGAGATCTACGGCGCGGCCGAAGGCTATCCAGTCGGCACGCGGGGGACCACCACCCAGCTTGACAAGCTCGTCGGGGTCTACAGCCATTTCGGCGAGATCTACCCCTCGCGCGCGATCGCTCGCGCGACGACGCCCTGGCAATTCAAACGCGCGCCAGAACCATCGATCGCCTACAGTTTCGGCACGGAACGGCTGAGCATCGCGGATTACCTCAAGCGCAACCCGGTGACAGGACTCCTGATCGCCAGGGACGACACCATCCTGTACGAGCACTATCAATATTCGCGGACCGACCACGATCGCTTTCTTTCGCAGTCCATGGCCAAGACACTGGTCGGCATGCTGGTCGGGATCGCGGTCTCGGAAGGACGGATCAAGTCGATCGACGACCTCGTCTCAACCTACGTCTCTGGCCTTGCAGGAACGGAATATGGAAACACATCCATCCGGGCCTTGTTGAACATGTCTTCGGGCGTCGAATTTTCGGAAAACTATGATGGGAACGATGACATAGCCCGGCTTGGGCGAGCCCTGTTCGTTGGAGAGACAAAAGATCCCGCCGCCGTCGTCGCGCAATTCAATACCCGAACCGCACCGCCGGGGACCAAATGGCACTATGCAAGCGTGGAAACCGAGATACTGGGCCTGGTCCTGCGCGCCGCCACGGGCACCCCGGTTGCCGACTATCTCCACGACCGGATCTGGGACGCCATCGGCACCGAGGCGGATGCCTCATGGGCGATAGACGGTAGCGGGCAAGAGATTGCTTTTTGCTGCTTCAACGCAACCTTGCGCGACTATGCGCGCCTGGCCCGGCTGCTCGCACACGACGGCGCCTGGGAGGGTCGTCAGTTGATCCCGCGGCAGTGGCTGTTGGATGCCACGACCGTCAGACCAGGCGATGGTCATCTCGCGCCGCAAGTGGCCACACCCTATTTCGGTTACGGCTATCAGGTGTGGCTCCTCCCTGGCGAGCAGCGCAGATTTGCCCTGCTCGGCATACGCGGTCAGGTCATCCTGGTCGATCCCGCCTCGAAACTCGTCATGGTGCACACTGCCGTTCGCAAAAAGCCGTCCGAGCCGGGAGGCCTCAGGGAACCGCTTGCGTTGTGGACCGCCGTGCTTCAACAGCTCGGAAAATAACGATCTGACAGGGCTTTGAACCTCATCACGGCGCACCTGGTTGCCCGCTATCGCATTTTTGAGACATTGACGGCTCGACCATGTCGGCATGGACCGGTCTCGATCGTCCTTGGGCGGACACATCTCGGAAGTGCCGTGGATGGACCCCGCACACGTCGGTGATGCCGTCACCTTGAGCCGTGAAAATAGAAACAGGAGCAATGTTCATGAGGATCAGCGTCGAAACCACCGTAGCAGCCCCCATCGATCGGGTCTGGCGCGCTTATACGACGCCTGCCGACATCGTGAAGTGGAACGCCGCGTCCGACGACTGGCATACGACCAAGGCTACGGTCGACCTGCGCGAAGGCGGCCTCTTCTCGTCTCGCATGGAGGCCAAGGACGGCAGCATGGGCTTTGACTTCGCCGGCACCTACACGAAGATCGTTGAGCACAAGCGGATCGAATACGCGTTCGGCGATCGAAAGGCCGAGGTCGAGTTCGCGCCCGGCCCGAATGGCATTGTCGTCCGCGTCGTCTTCGACAGCGAGCCGACACACTCGGTCGAGCAGCAGCAAGGCGGTTGGCAGGCGATCCTCGACAGCTTCGCACGATACGTGGAGGCGAAGCAGAAGACGTCGTGAGGCCGTGCGGGGGCGGGAGATGGAGGTCCCTGACGGGCGTCGTCGGCTTTCCGCGCGGAGCACCTGACGGAAACTGAACAGTTCGGGAATAGCCGGCTTGGGGGCCGCCGCGTCGGTTTACCCTTAGCCGGCGACCTCCGGTTCGCGCCGGACCCCGGACAAGCCGCTGCGTTGCGCTCACCGACGCGATGGGCCAGGAAGAGAAGTGCGATCTAACCGCTCGTCGCGGCGCGATAGAAGGCTTCCACCTTGCCGAGGTCCTTTGAGTGAGTGCCCTCTCGATCCGTTCTTGTTTTCGAATCAACGCCGGCAGGTCGCACCGACCGAATAGCTTCTTTGACATTGTCCGGTCCGAGGCCACCAGCAAGTATGACCGGGGTGCGAACACTCTCCACTATCGTTCGACTGATGCTCCAGTCGTGGGTCACGCCCTGCGCGCCGATTTGCACGTCGCCTGTGCGATGACTGTCGAGCAGGATCCAATCGACAACCCCATCATATGCTTGCGCCACACCTACTGCCTCGGGTCCCGTGACAGGTACGCTGCGCATGAATTTGGTCTTCGGCAGGGACTTTCGCAGCGCCACGACAAGATCAGGCGTAAGCAACTCGCTTGATGCGCCAAGATGAACAATGGGCGGATCAAGCTCTCTCGCCATCCGTTCGATAAGAGCGACATCCGCCGAAAGGAACAGCGCGGAAAGTACGGACGGCGCCCGCATCATCTTCATGACCGCTAACGCCTTCTGAACCGGAAGCTCCCGGGGGAAGGCTCCATCGCCGACGAGCACGCCGACATGATCCACGCCGATTGCAGATATCGCCTCGGCTTCCGCAGGTGTCGCGACTTCGTAAATTTGCGTCAGCATTGTCTTACACGTTGCCACCACTCAGTTGAGTAGACAGGATGGGCGGGTCTTGGGTCAACGGCCGTTTTGGGGCAATCGCGTCGGTCGGGCGCTCGGACATGTTCGCGTATCGCTTCTGAGACGGGCGGCGGGCGTGGTGTCAGCGCGTGCTGGCAGGATCCCTGCAAGCAACGATGTCGCGGGGAGATTTTCGACCCGCTACCTCCGGCGGAGAGAATACGGCCAGGTACCCTCCATCCCCTGCGAGCTTATATGTGGCGACCTCGCGATAGCCGACGGCGGTCAATTCGCAGCGCAGGAGCTCGATTGGCGTGCCATGCTTCGACGTCGGAAGCTCGAGGTCGACAATTCCGACCCGTGCACCCTGCTTCAAGGCGGGCGCGAGATTGTAGAGGAAGGCATAGGGTTGAGCTATCTCGTGATACATGTGCACAAGGATTGCGGCATCCAGCGAGGAAGCGGGCAGACGCGGGTCGTGTGGTTCGCCGAGCGCGAATTGCACGTTCGTCAACTTCAGAGATTCTGTTCGCCTGGCGAGTTCTATGAGGTAATCCCGCGTGACGTCCTGGGCAACGACAGAGCCGGCGGGTCCGACGAGGTACGAGAGTCTGACCGTGTGGTAGCCACTGCCTGCACCAATGTCGCCGACTGTCATGCCAGGTTTCAGTTCAAGAACGCGTGCGATCTGGCCGGCCTCATCGAGAGCGTCGCGGCGCTCTTCGGCGGAGCGGCGTGAGCTGACAATCCGTGCAACAGGGCGCTGTGGTGAGGGAAACTCGTTTGCCGCAACTCCGGGGGGAGCCAGATAACCTATGTCAGCGGCATATGCGCAAGCTGCAGTAAACGCCACAAGGAGCGTCGCTGCATAAACCAGTGCCGCCACGCCCCTGCCAGGCTTTCTCAGCCGGTCGAGGCGCAGTCGCCCGGGTTTTGTGAGCTCGAGATGTGCGCTCACCGTCAAGCCAATGAGGTTCAGTGTAGCGGGCAACTCCATCCGTGCGCCTCGCGCTTACGCCCACCCATCGCACCTGAAAGCAAATCCTATCAACCCAATGGATCTGCATTGGGTCAAGCCATTAATGTCCGTTGCGGGTCAAAATACCCCTCAGGCGGCACGCCGTCTGCTTCCGGTCTACCCCTATGAGCCGACAAATTGGCGTTTCGTCTGCACTTCGTGTTTGGACCATTAGCGGACATTGATTGGCCTTCCGCGTTCTCCGGAAAGCGTAGTAGGCTACGCCCACTGCCGTCCGTGCCCAATTGTTGCGGAGGGACTGGCCCTGAAACTTCGCCGCCGAAATTTTCTGCATATCGCCGCGGGGGCCGGCCAGATCGTGTTTCCGCCGCCGAAGGAGGCTCTCAATTCCGCGCGCAAAATTTCGCGTTGACGGACCGAACTAGGACAGGAAAAGCAGACATGGCCGCTTTTCAAGAGGTTTTCCGCCGCTCCGGCATCGATGAGCGCCGCAGCCCGCCGGGCATGGTGGTGCCGTTCGGCGGCTCCAACATCGTGGCGCTGATCGATCCCGGAAGAAAGCTCAAAGTCGATCCTAACGCCCATGCCCTCGGGATCAAGGAGATCGATGGCGCCGATACCCTTAGACGCGTAATGCAAGCCAGAGACATCTTCTCCGAACCCAATATCGATCCGCAGCTCAGGGCGGCGTCACTTCCCGCCACCTTCAATGGCGATGCACGGTTTTTCGAAATCAATGGCCGGATTAAGCCGATTGGCTTTCCCGGCCTGGAGGTGGTGGCCCGGTCGGCCGGCCGGAAGATCGAAGCCAAGCTCCATGTCGTCGTGCTGCCAGAAATCAAGATCAAGGTGGCGTTCCGCAATGTCATGGTTCCGGGGAGTGGCGGCGCTCCGGCGTTTCACGCCAAGAAGCCCTGCAGCGAGCAAGATGAATTGCTGACGATGAACAATATATGGAGGCCGCAGGCCAACATCCGCTTCGAGCGGGTGCCAAGCGACTGGCTGGTCGTCGACGACTCGCAGGCTGCCGTCAAACAGGAACTCGCCAATGCGACTGGCATGAAGGATGCGAGCCTGGCGACCTTTCCCGATGTGATCGACGTCGAAAAACTGAAGGGCTTCTTCGTCAAACACAAAGTCCAGGGCGCCCATCTAACCATTTTCTGCGTCGATAAGGTTTGGTCCAATGGCGGCCTCGCCAATGGCTCGTTTGCTCGATCGCTGGACCTTGCCTTCATCAGCTCGCAACGCGGGCCCAACACGTCTGCCCATGAAGCTGGGCATTTTCTCGGCTACTACTCGAAGAGCGCGAGCAAACCTTGGGACAGCCAAGGCCACACGCTGGAGACCGATCCGAAAACCGGAAAAGAAAACAGGGCGGAAGACATCAAGATGCTGATGCGCGGGGGAGGCGCCGGGTGGAAAATTCCGTTTAATCTCGTCAAGGAGTTCCGCGACTTCCCCGGCTAGCATCCTTCGTCGGCCCCTGCCAAAAGGCAACATCGCGGGCTTGGCCCGGATATGAAAGAGGCCGCCAACTGAAGGGCGGCCTCAGCACATCTTGATGTGATTTCTGTTAGCTCTTGAGCCTTAGACTGGAGCAATACCAATAGGACTCCAATGGTGCGTAACCCATCTTGGTGCCCGCCGTCGTGCACTCGCCGTAGGATTTGTAGCGTGCGTCTCTGCACGTTGACGAAATACGGCCAGCAGCAAAGGAGCATCCGATCTTGGCGCTCGGATCACTCGTGACTGCGGCATTCGCGGGTGGTCCGGCCGTCGCGGGAGTGATCGACATGGCGGCGACAGCAAGACCAGCGGCAAGTATCGAAACAGCTTTCATGGCTATCTCCCAAATTTTCCGGAACGGTTGCCGTCCTGGTGCGAGAGTATATGCCCCGTTTAAAAAGGGGCGCTACTGGAAATTGCAGTCGTGAAGCCACTCCCGTTACCGGCATAACAGCAAGGGAATAAAGAGCGGACCGCAGCCGCCGGTGGGCTCTCGCTCCAATTCTGCCTGGAAAGCCCGCCAGGTACTCATGATGTCAGCTAGGGGTCAAAACGCGAAAAACTCAACTCGAGCAAATTCAGTCCGCTAAGCCCCATTGAACGGACCTCAAGGGATGATCCTCCCCGTTGAAACGACGCCGGCCAGGTCAAGAGATGCCCCCGCCAAGTCACGAACAGGGCATCGCGGCGGGGCCAAAATGCCTCGCGTTGACCATGATTCCGAGCGTACATTCGCCCAATCTGGGCGATGGTAGGGCAGTTGCAGTGGCGGCTCAGTCCCACAAGACCGCAGAAGAGGAGTACGAGGCGCAAGTACGCGTCCTCGTTCGTATTGTTTCAATCTGCACTTTGGGGCTTTTCGCTTTCGCCGCGGGCCTGCTGATTGGGACCTTTCTATTTTCGTAATCGAACATGAATGACCGGCCCTTCGGGCGTTCTGTTTGATTTGGGCTTCAGGACGCAGTCACACTGCCGACCAGCACTGCGGCGACGATCGCCGCCACGATCGCGGCGCCGGCCAGCGCGTAGGATGGGTAGAGCGAAAGCGAAACCCATCAAATCTCGTCCTCAAAAGATGCGGCGGGCCGGCGAGGTATCCGCGCTTGCCTCACACGGCATAACGCCGGTAGAGCACGACGATGATGGCGAGCACCGTCCCGGCATAAATGATCTGCGCGACGTGATCCGAAACAACAGCGACGCGCTTTCGGCCCGCGTCCCGAAGTTTTTCATGTCTGTAGCCCGCCAACATCGCCATCAGGCATAGCACGAAGAAGATGTAGAACATCTCTTCGACCACCACCGTGTATCCGACATCGCCGATCTGGCTGTTCACCGCCACGAGCAGCACCGCGCTCGCCAGGATCGAGGTCACTGGGATCGTCACGCGTTCACGAAACATGGTTTCGGGAAAGAACAGGGTGGCGAATACGACGAGCACGAGCAGAAACAGCGGCAGCAGGTTCTTCAGCATGTAGATGGCGGAGCTGCGGCGCAGCATGATGGTCGCATCGAAGCCTGCGAATTCCGTCCTTGCCTCGGCACCAAACAAAGACGCCTTTCCGAGCGTCGATCCGCTGGACAGGGATTCGACGAAATAGGTCAGCCCGAGAAATCGCCAGAGCGGAAGTCCGGAATAGGCCCCGTCCTCGGCCCGCGAGCTTCCGTCGTCGGCGAGGCGCAAGCCGAACCGATCGATGACATAGGTGATGAGTTCCCGCCGCCGTTCCGTGTTCTGAAAATGTAGATGCAATTGCTGCGTGTCGAATGGATAGTCATGGAGATCGAAACGGGCCTTGAAATCGCCGTTGATGCGATAGAGCCGGTAGCTCAGGCCGTCTTCGTGTCCAGCCTGAATCGGCCGAGCTGGATCGAACGCCCCGCGATCCAGCAATGCCGGGAATTCGACGTGCGTCTGCGCCTCGTCGTCGCCAGCGAATCGCATCCAGAGATAGAAGTCGACGTTGAACGAATTTTGCTTCACGTCGATCCGGCTGACGCGAATGATGTCGATGCCGGTATAGACGACGCGCTGAATCCAGTAGCGCCGATCCTCGAACGCGATGACATGGCCCTTCTCCTGTTCCGCGGCGAGATCGATTCCATCAGGCTGATCGATGCGCACGAGTTGCTGCGGCGCCGTGACGAACCGACCGTAATGGAAGAAACCCATTCGGATCGGGCGCGGAATGTCGCGGTTCGCGTTGAAATAGAGCCGCCCCGTCAGCCCGACGACCGCCGATTTCGGACTGTCGATCGCAGCCAGTGCGACGCGCACCCGGTCGCGATCCGCAACCTTGCTGTCGGATCGTTTCTGAATCCCCTGCCCCATAAACCGGTGATGTACGGCAGCTCGTTTGAGCGCATCGATCATCAGGCGCGCGGCGTCATACGCGCCGCCGGCAACCCAGCTTGGCGAGGTTCCCGCTTTCGCCTTGTAGTCGACGGCAAAGGCCTGCGCCGCCACGCCTGCGCTGTCGAACATCAGCGATGAAGCGGCATACAGATTTTCGCTGAAGAAACCCGGATGCGATTTTTCCTCGGGCTCGTTGGCGAAATTCTGCAAATAGCTTTCGCGGGCCGCGCCCTGGGATGCGATGATCGTTCCCTTGATGCCGTGGCGACGCAGCGCCTTGATGATGTCTGGGCTGAAATCGGGTGCCGCGCCGACGACGATAACGCCGGGTCCGGGCTCCTGCGCGGCAGCTTCTAGCGCCCCATCCATCGATCCGATCTGACCGGCTGCGACGTCCAGTCCGAACACGTGCAACTGCTCCGCCGGATAGGCCGCCGCAAATCCACGCGCAAAACTCTTGCCGTAGGAATCGCGCGTGTGAACAAGACGGACTTTTGGCTCCTTCATCACGGCGCGCAGATGTTCCGCGACCGAGCGCGCCTGCGCGGAGACCGGCGCCAACGCACGAAAATAGTAATCATTGGTGGATGTCAGATCGTCGGCCGCCGCGCTTCCCGTGAGCGCCGGAACCCGCGCAGCCTTATATACCGGCGCTGCCGCGAGCGAAGTGGAGCTGAGATAATGGCCGAGCACAGCGACGCATGGGCTGTCGGCGATCGCCTGCGCATTCGCGCGCGCCACGGCTGGATCGCTTGCGTCGTCGAACAGAGCGAGTTCAATGAGCCGTCCGTTGACGCCACCCTTGGCGTTCACCTCGTCGATTGCAAGCTGCGTCGCGACCAGGCTTTCCGTCCCGGCCGGGGCGGACGGGCCAGAGAGCGAATTGGCGAACGCGATGCGAATAGGCTCCGGGCGGGTCCAGAGGATGGCGGCCCAGGCGACGGCGAGCAGGAGCGCGACGCCCGCAACAACGGCAAGCCACATTCTCAGCCGCGGCTTCATCGTCGATCCTCGCATCGATCGGCATAAGCCGAGATTCTCCAGATCGAGGCCTCAATCAGGCCGAGATTGCCGC
>Ga0207647_10002538_pt1 | contig 13827 bp, 14 predicted proteins | sample KBSCornC2_FD_184295 | JGI IMG/M metagenome (GOLD analysis project Ga0207647, IMG submission 184295) | Corn rhizosphere microbial communities from Kellogg Biological Station, Michigan, USA - C2 (SPAdes) (version 2) | ecosystem: Host-associated > Plants > Roots > Rhizosphere ...
GCGGCAGGCGACTGGGGACGTCGACCGCGGCACATCCAAGGGGGCTGACGAGCAATCGTCACGCAGGGCGCCCGGATCGCTGGTCGATCCGGGCGTTTGCGTTATTTGGGTGACGACACGGAGCCTGCTGAATGCGCCGCGCGACTGATGACCAGCCTGCCAGCCGTGTAGTCGAAGAGCCGAGGCGGACCACCCTGCCCTATTTTGCTCTCGCGGTCGTGGCGGCGGTCGCCATTTGGAGCTTTCAGCAACAGTCGATCGAGGACTCGACGCCCCGTGGTTCGTCGAGGCGGCAACCGGTCACAACTGGTCCCTCGTCCGCCAACGGCGATGTCAGAACGGTCTTCAGTGCCCATGACTATCCAGCGGACGCGCTAAATCACGGCGAGGAAGGAACGGTACAGGCGGAGCTGACTATTGATCGGGGCGGCCGCGTCATCGGATGCTCGATTCTTCAAAGCAGCGGCCACGTCTCACTCGATAACGCGACCTGCAGCATCTTGCGACGACGTGCGCGATTCACGCCTGCCCGCGACATCAATGGAGACGCCGTGCCGGCGAAGGTCACGACGCCTCCGGTCACATGGAGACTCGCAGGTTAGACTTCCATGTCTTTGTCTGCGTTGCATATTTGGAGTAAAGATAAGCGGCCTAAACGCGTGCCGGCCCTCATGCCGGACGTCATGCGAAGGAGGCCGCGATGCGAATGCGCGTTGTTCTTTCACTGCTGCTGATCACCGCCGCGATTGGTCCCGCTGCCGCCCAGACCGGACAACGTGGTGGCCTGCGCACGGAAACAATGGAACGAATGTCGGGCCAGGGCGACCCCAACCTGATCTGGAATTTGATCGGGTTGCTTGGGCTCTTGGGGCTGCTCGGATTCCGCCAGGAACATCCCGACGACAGTTATCATCCAACTCCGCTCGAATAAGGGCGATTTCCGCACGCCGGTTCGACTTTGATGAACTGTGTTGACGCGAGGCTGGAGTTAATGGGATCAGCAGTGCCGCGCCTGATGGCGCGACCCGCTACTGCTTCATTAACAGGAGGAAGCATGCGCACTCGATGGACGGCAGCCTTTCTGGTTGCAGCCGCACTCGCGAGCACACCGGCACCCGCACAATCGCCCAATGATAAGGGCGGCGTATCGACCGAAACGCATGAACGCGACAACTCCGGCAAATCCGACGTGATCTGGAACCTGATCGGTTGTCTCGGCCTGATCGGGCTGGTCGGAATTTGGCGGTCCAGCGACAACGACGGTTACACGAACGACCCGATTTGATGGTCAGCAGGGAGGAAATTCGAAAAATGCGCATGACAGCTTCTTTGACGATCGCCGCAGCAGCGCTGCTGGCGACCACTCCGGTCTGGGCGCAAAATGCAGCGGACAACACAACCGCTACGAATGTGGCCGAGACCAACGTGACGGCCACGAACGAAGGCGCGACCAGCGTCACGGCGACAAACGAAACAGCCGTAGCGCCGACTGAGACGAATATGACGACTGAAACCGAAACCACGACGACGGCGCCAGAGGAGAAGAAGAGCTTCCCCTGGGGAGTCCTCGGCCTTCTCGGCCTTCTCGGCCTCATTCCGCGGACCCGCCGCGGCTGATCGGCCTTTCTTCCGGTTTGTCTTCGGGGAGACACTTGCCCTAAGCGGCGGTCTCCCCGGAGCGAACGGATGACCGAACACAATCAAGGCAATTCCACAAAGCTAGTCGAAGGCGGGCGGCGCAAGGAATGGCGGCGCCGGCTGGTCAATGTGCCTGTCGAACGCGCGTCGACGATCCTTTTCGACAGCGTCGACGAACTGCACCGCAATCGACCTGGCCTCGGCGAATATCGCTACGGCCTGCAGGGCACCGCAACGCACTGGGCGCTCTCGGAAGCGCTCACCGATCTGGAGCCCGGCGCGGCAGGTACGGCGCTCTATCCCACGGGCCTGGCAGCGATCACAGCCCCTTTGCTGGCTCTACTCTCGCCCGGGGACGATCTGCTCGTTCCGGACAATGTCTATGGGCCGACCCGCAAATTCTGCGACACGATGCTCAAACGGCTGACGATCACGACGCGATACTATGATCCGCTCGTCGGAGCGGGGATCGCCGAGCTGGTCGGCGAGAAGACGCGCGCGATTCTGCTCGAAAGCCCGGGATCGCTGACGATGGAAGTGCAGGACGTCCCCGCCATTTGCTCGGTGGCGCGCGAGCGCGGACTCATCACTTTGCTCGACAATACCTGGGCTACTCCCCTGCTCTTTCCGGCGATCGCTGCGGGAGTCGATGTCACGATCCTCGCCGCGACCAAATATGTGGGGGGCCACGCCGACGTGATGCTCGGCTCTGCGACCGCGACTGAGCAATTTTTTCAGAGGATCCAGACAGCGACTTGGGACCTCGGCTTCGCGTTGTCGCCTGACGACGCGTGGCTCGGCTCGCGCGGCCTTCGTACCATGGCGGTACGGCTCAGGCAGCACGAAGAAAGCGCGCTCAGGGTCGCACATTGGTTGAAAGCTCGGCCTGAAGTCGGCCTCATGCTTCACCCTGCATTTTCCGACTGCCCCGGCCACGAACTCTGGAAGCGCGACTTCAAAGGCTCGTCGGGCTTATTTTCGTTTGAGCTCAAGGGCGCGAGCAAGGAAGCTCGAGCGGCGTTTGTGGATAGCCTCGAGCTCTTCGGGATCGGCTTCAGCTGGGGCGGGTATGAGAGCCTCGTTATGCCCGTCGACCCTTACCGCACTCTCTCGAAACCGCCGGCGCCAAATCTCGTCCGACTGCACATCGGCCTTGAAGATCCCGACGATTTGATCTCCGACCTTGCGGCGGCATTCGATCAGGCGGGGCGCTCGCCGTAGACGTTGCCGGCTGCGCTGTAGCGGCAGACCAGGACTTCCTCGCGGGGCCCGACAGCGGTTGCGCAACCGACCTGCCGGCTCGAGCGCCAGATCAGCTGCGTATAATGGCCGACGTTCTCGACGTCCCCGGAGCGGCTGTTGGCCGGAAAGACGCCAGGCCGATAGTCGCGCTTCTCCGCAACCCACAGGTGTACCATCGCTTCGGGCGAGAAGGCGCGCGGCGTTCCGGCCCAGAGGTTTTCTCCTTGCGGATTCTGTCCCGGCTCGTCCGGAGAATGTTCGAAACGGCCAGTCGCAGCGAGCTCCTTGGCCCAAATGCGCGCGTCAGCGGCCAAACGATCGTCCCATTGCAGCGGCGGCACGCCGAGTGCCGCACGCTCGCTGTTGTGAGCCGCAAGTAAGCGTTGATTGAAATCCGCGCGCACGGCTGTCCCGCCCATCAGCAGCGGACTGCAGATCAGCAAGGCAGCGGCTAGGATCGAGCGGCTTCTGGACTGCACGGAGCGCCTCTTTCGAGTGCATCCGTAGAGCGGTTAGCCTTGGCCGCCCGTTACGACCTTTGGTTAACGCAGCGATTACGACGTTTGGCTGGGAGTCGCCTTTCCCGGCGGGATGATCACGACCTCGTCGCCAACCCTGGTCGCGTCGAACAGCCGCTGAGCAAATTCGAGCGGAACTCCGACGCAACCGTGAGTTGCTGCGCCCCAGCGTACGTTGCTGCCGTGAATCGACACGCCATCGTCCGTCAGTCGGAGCGTGTATGGCATTTCGGCGTCATAGAGCGACGAGCGATGATCGCGAGCCTTCGCGAGAATGTGCTGCGTGCCGACTGGCGTCTCCTTATTGTCGCCGCCGTAGACGATCACGGCGGTCCCAATCTCATGTCCTGAACGAAAGACCGAAATCAGCTGAGTTTGGAGATCGACCCGAACCCAGGTCGGCCCAGCAGGAATTGCGGTGTCGTTCCAGGTGTAATCGCCGAAGTGGAGTGGTGCTTTCACGGCCAGCAGCGACTTGATCGGCCGATCGACTGTCCCAGTCGTCATCGCCTGTTTTAGTTGAGCATCGCTGAGGAATATCCGGTCGCGTCGGGCGAAGAGAGGCAGCTCTGCCGGGACCGAGGGCTTAGTTGCCGCTTGAGAGGGCGCTTCACCTAGAGGATGCCTCGGGGCGAGAGGCCAGAGCGCGGCACTCGCGCCCAAAAGCGCCAAAGCAATCGGGACCGCCCCCGCCTTCATGACTTAAGCCCCGACGGGCTGTGGCGCCACGAGCTTGTCGCGGCGGATAACCCAACCAACCATCGCAAAGCCGAGCAGCATCATCGCCCAGGTCGCCGGCTCCGGAACGGCCGGCGTGACGGGAGTCACCGGGACGTTCGGTGTGTCCGTCGTTCCAGGAGGAACGACGATACCGCCACCTCCGCCCGGAGGGGAGATGTTCGATCCTGGTGGAGTGCCTCCGCCCGGCACAATGGAGGTCGGCGGAACGAGGTCAGGCGCAGCGGACACCATGCTGTACAGCGGAGTCTGGGGGGGCATTTCGACGGGTGGGACCGGCGGCGTTCCAACGATGCCCGCTAGCGGGGACTCCAGCTTGCGAACCTTCGGAAGCGCGCGCTGATGGAGGACCGGTTGCTTCTTTTGCTTAAGGCTCGCCAGCGAACCCTCTGGGCGCTGGCCCGGCGAGCGATCGGCGAGCATTGCGGCGACCGTTCTGATATTGTCGAGACCGGCACTGGCGGCGTCACCAACGGCCTTGGCCAAATTGGTGCGCGAGACGGTCGCGATCGAAAGTGCCGCAACGATTGCGAGAACGACGGCCGCCACGACCACCCAGCGTCTCCCCATGGGCGCTGACGGCTTCGAGGCGTCGCTCACCGACACCGATTCACCGCCTCGACTAGTCTGCCGGCCTCATCAGGCCCTCGCGCGGCGAAGAGCCTCACGACATTCAGCGGTCGGGTCTCGCTCACCCGAATCCAGTAGGGTGCGGTCACTCCGTTCGCGCCGGCATTAGTGAAGGTCCCACCAGTAGGCGTTGGGACGAATGCCCAGGCATGCGATTGCTGCTCTTGCGTGCGAACGAAGCATTGGCCGAAATCGTTGAGCGACTTGGACGTGCTGGCGCGAAGGATCGGCGCCTCCCGCTCAGGATGCGATGCCGTTAGCGCGACCAGAAGAATCGATACGCCGAACATCCGTGCCCCAGTACAACCAATTGTTATGTACGCGTTAACTTATTTCTCGTGAATAGGTTTCGTACAACCACACGGCAACTCCCTTCCAGAGGGAATCCCGGGATGGGACAGCGCATTCGGAGGCCGGCGAGGCAGCCGCGCGAGACAAAAGATCGATCAGGACCAAGAAGATGGTAGCGGAGGAGGGACTTGAACCCCCGACACGCGGATTATGATTCCGCTGCTCTAACCAGCTGAGCTACTCCGCCCCAAGGCCCGAGAATGCGCCCAGTTGAGGGCGCCGGAGGCGCGGCATATAGGTGCGCTCCTCGGACCGGTCAACGCGAGGAACCGGTAACGGCCGATCTCGTTGAGCGGGCATTATCGCGAGGCTTTTGATGGACCCCCTAAACCCGCTCGACACGCTTTGCCGGATCATTCTGAGGGCGCGCGAATATGAAGCGCAGACCGCCAGCGATTACGACCGCGGCGAAGATCCCGACAATGTTGACGACGAGCAGGAAACCGCACTGTCGGTCCTCGAAGACGATATCAACGACAGTGTCGAGGAAGAGCTTCAGGCGGTGTTCGAGGATTTGGGCGAGGACCAGCTCGCCGAAGTGATCGCTTTCTGCTGGGTCGGCGCGGGAACATACGAGGCGGCCGATTGGGACGAAGCCATGGAGGAAGCGCAGCAGTTGGTAGCTGACGGGACCCAAGGTGCGATCGATGAGCTGATGGAGCAGCCAATGCTCGCTTCAGTACTCGAATCGGGCCTCGCCGCCTTCGAGCTCAGCTGTGACGGGATCGGTGATCTCTCCTAGCTGCCGCGGAAAGCATAGACCGCCAACTCTTCCCACGGCCCGCCAAGGTACTGGTGCAGGCCGAGCCCACTGATGGCTAGCGGCCGTGGACGGAAATCGCCCCCAAGGCTGGCAATGAGCGCCCTTGCCTCTCTGGATGGGACCTTATTCTGGATCGTGATGTGCGGCCGCCATCCAAAAGAATCCGGCGCGCTGAGCAATCCATGGAAGTCTCCGGATAGCTCGCGGCGAATTCGATCGAGATCGGGAGAAACGACCCGAAAGGCGACTCCGCTCCCGAGGTCCATCAACCCTTCTATTATCGCGCTCGGCGGATGCTCCGGTCCGAAGCGGGCCAGCGCTCGCCGAACTTCCCGTTCCGCCGACGGCGGCAAGGCGTGAAACATCGTGAGATGAGCCGGAAGGCGGTTTCGTTCGGCCGGGTAATGCTGGCGCCGCAGCTGATCGAGCCAGGCAAGATCGCGCGGCGCAATTACCGCAGTGATGATCAGCGCCCCGGCCATGGCGGCATCAATTTCAGATTTGGAGCTGACTCCCAAGCTCGACGACGCGGTTCGTTGGCAGTTTGAAGAATTCCATCGCGCTTTCCGAAGTCTTGAGCATCAGGACGAACAGCTTCTCGCGCCACAGCGCCATTCCCCGCGTCTTCTTCGCCGCAATCAGTTTCTGCCGGCCAAGGAAGAAACTGGTGCTCATCATGTTGAATGGCTCGCCGCAGGTCTTGATTCCGGAGAGATCGCGCGGAATGTCGACCTCCTGCATGAAGCCGTAGTGCAGGATCACGCGATAGAAGCCCTGTCCCGTGTTGTGAATCTCAACGCGGTCGTCGGGTGAGACGTGGGGAACATCTTCAACCCTTACATTGAGGATTAGCACGCGCTCGTGAAGCACCTGATTGTGCTTGAGATTGTGAAGCAGCGCGGCAGGCACCACCTCCGCCGACGTTGAGAGGAACACCGAGGTGCCGCGCACCCGATGTGCGGATGATGCAGCCGATTTGATGAACACCTCGAGCGGGAGAGCCGACTCGGACAGTCGCTGGCGCATTAGCTGCCGCCCCTTCGACCAGGTCGTCAGCAAAGTGAAGATGACGAGGCCGACCAAGATCGGGAACCACGCTCCCTCGAACAGCTTCGCTAGTCCGGAGGCCAGGAAGATTGCATCGACGGTGACGAAAACAGCAAAGCCGAAGCCTGCCTGCCATAGGGGGCGCTTCCAGATGCGAAAGACCACAACGTACTGCATCAACGTGGTGATCAGCATAGTGCCGACGACCGCGAGCCCATAGGCCGGCAACATCGCCGCCGAGTGCTCGAATGACACGACCAGCAGCGCGACCATTGCCGCCAGCGCCCAGTTGATCGCGGGCAGGTAAATTTGCCCCTTCTCTCGCGACGAGGTGTGCGTGATGTTCAGCCGCGGGATGAATCCGAGCTGGATCGCCTGGCGCGTCACCGAGAAGGCACCGGAAATGACCGCCTGGCTGGCAATGATCGTCGCTAATGTCGCGATGACGAGCAACGGAATAGTCAGCGATGGCGGGACCATGTGGAAGAACGGATTATCGACGAATTGCGGGTGCTGGATGAGCATCGCTGCCTGACCCATGTAGTTGAGCATGAGCGCCGGAAAGACGAGGTAGAGCCAGGCGGCGGTGATGGGCTTGCGGCCGAAGTGGCCCATGTCAGCATAGAGCGCCTCAGTACCCGTCACCGCATAGATCACGGCGCCGAGCGAGAGGAATGAATACAGGGGGTGTGCGATGAAAAAGCCCCAGATATAGGTTGGGCTAAGCGCACGAAGGACTTGCGGGTGGCCGATAATGTGATGCACCCCCATCGCGGCGATCACGAAAAAATAGAGCAGCATGATCGGGCCGAAGAGCTTGCCGACGCGCTCTGTCCCGTGGCGCTGAATAGCGAACAGACTGATCAGGATGGTGAGCGCTATCCCCACGATGTAGGGTTGGAATGCGGCGCTGACGACGCCGAGCCCTTCGACGGCCGAGATCACCGAGATTGCCGGCGTCAGCATCGCGTCGGCATAGAACAATGCGGTCGCGAACAGCGCGCCAACGAGGAGCCAGCGCTGCGGCGCCGCTGCCCCGAGGCGTCGCTGGATCAGCGCGTATAATGCGAGGCTCCCGCCCTCCCCGTCATTATCGCAACGCATGACGATGAAGACGTATTTGACGGTGATGACGAAAACAAAGGACCAGAAGATCAGGCTGACGATCCCGTAGAGATCGGTCACGTTGATGCCGAGATGGTACCGCGGATCAAGCGTCGCCTGGAGCGCGTACAGCGGTGAGGTGCCGATGTCGCCATAGACGACGCCGATGGCGCCCAGCATCAGCGTCGGGAGTCCGTCCTTGGATCCGTGATGAGGAACCGGCGCTTCCGCCTGCAGGACCTTGGTGGCAGCAATGTCGTTCACCGGAGCCATCTGCCCGCGGGGCGCATAAAGATTCCATGTGAATTACCTGAGCGGCGCCTAACCATGTCGTGAAATCGATGCCCTCACCCTCGACGTAGGCGTTATGCAGGCGCACTTATCAGCCATGACCAAGGCACAGATCATGCCCTCTCACGTCCCCGCCGCCGCCCGGGTCCAGGCCTACACTGGAGCGATCGGAATGGTTGCTCTATCGACCCTGGTCGGCCTGTGGATCGCCCCGCGCTGGGGAACCGCGCCCGTGGACATGATCTACTTGCCGGCCGTGCTCGCGGCAGCCGCGCTGTGGGGCATCGGACCCGCAATTGTCGCGGGGCTGGCTGCGGCGCTCGCCTACAACTTCTTCTTCACGGAGCCCGTTCACACTTTTCAGATAGACCGCGTCACGGACGTCGTCACAGTAGTCGTCCTGCTCATCGTCGCCTTGGTGACGAGCAAGCTGGCCGCAGGAATTCGAAGCCACGCGCGGATCGCCGAAGCCCACGCGGCCCGCAACGCGACGATAGGCGGCTTTGCCGGCAAGTTATTGTCGCTCAGCCGTGAGACGGAAATTGCGGAGGCGGCCTGCACCGAGCTGCACCGGCTGTTCGACTGCAACGCGATTCTGGTGAGCGGATTGCCCGAGCCGCGCGTTGTTGCGGCAGTCCCTGCCGGAAACCGCCTGACTCCAAGCGATATCGCCGCCGCGGCGCTGACGCTGGAGTCGGGCGAGCGTGCCGGTCGAGGCACGAACCGTTCGCAACCGGCGGAGTGGGTCTTCAGTCCGGTCCGTTCGAGCGGCGCGGTAATTGCAGCTGCGGGACTTGCTCGAGATGACGGGCACATCCCGGTCGACGACGAGCAATTGCCGCTGCTCGAGAATTTGCTCGACCAGCTCGCACTGGCGCTCGAGCGGGTGCGGGCGGAAGCCGACGTAAGGGAAGTCAGCTCCCTCCGGGAACGCGACCGCTTGCGCTCTGCACTGCTGTCTTCGGTTGGGCACGACCTTCGAACCCCACTCACCGCAATCATGGGGGCTGCCGCGGAGCTGCGCTGCGAAGAGAGCAGCAGTCCGGCGCTCGTGGCGACGCTCGAAACCGAAGCCGGCAAGCTCGAACGCTATATCACGAACCTGCTCGACATGGCCCGCATCGAAGCGGGGGCGGTCAAGCTGCGGACCGAACCAGTCGACCTCGTCGACGCGGTGGCTGCCGCCCTCAAGGATCTCAGGACGACGCTGGCCGAGCGGAGCGTCGCGGTCGAGCTGCCGAGCGACCTGCCGCTGGTCCGCGCCGACCCCCAACTGCTGCACCATTGCCTCATCAATCTGATCGACAATGCCTGCCGGCACTCGGGTGCGAACGGTGCCCTCACCATTGCGGCTGCCATGGTGAAGAATGAGGTGCGGCTGAGGATCGAAGATGAAGGGCCCGGCTTGCCTCAGGAAAGGGAGCGGGCCCTAGATACGTTCATGCGCATTGAGGGGTCGGATCGAAAAGGCGGAGCGGGCTTGGGCCTCGCAATCGTCAAAGCGTTCACTGAGGCAATGGGCGCGACGGTCACGGCCGCGAATCGTGATGGTGTACGCGGTTCGGTCTTTACCATCCGCTTTCCACAATCGCTCGTCTTCGACGCAATGGAGTCGGCGGATGCCGGCTAGGGCGCCGAAAATCCTGATCGTCGATGATGAATCGCAGATTCGCACTCTCTTAAAGGCGACGCTCAGCCGTGCCGGCTACGTCGTAGTTGAAGCGGCAAATGCGCGCGAAGCGCTCAGCGCCAAGGCCATCGACAAGCCCGACCTGGTCCTGCTCGATCTTGGTCTGCCAGACCGCGATGGACTTGAACTGGTCGACTCGTTGCGCGCCGATCCGCGGTCGGCGCTCATCGTCGTGTCCGCGCGCGATCAGACAGAGCAGAAGGTCGCGGCACTCGACCTCGGTGCAGACGATTATGTGACAAAGCCGTTCGATACGGAAGAGCTGCTCGCCCGCGTCCGCGCATCCCTCCGTCAGCGTCTCGCTTCGGAGGTTGAACGGCAGGTGGTCGAGGCCGGCCCGATAATCGTCGACCTCCTTGGTCGGACCGTCCGCCGCGACGGGAACGAGGTTCACGTAACACCGAAGGAATGGGACCTGCTTGCCGAGCTAGCGAAGCACCCTGGACGCGTCCTCACTCACGAGATGCTGCTGCGCTCCGTCTGGGGTCCGGCGCAGGTCGCGCAGACCGAATATCTCCGGGTCGCGATTCGCTCACTTCGACAGAAACTTGAACCGAAGCCTTCGCAGCCCCGCCTGATCGTGAACGAACCTGGCGTTGGCTACCGCCTTCTGCCGAACGAGCCGTAAGCCGGTTAGATATCGACCTGGCTGCCGAGCTCGACCACGCGGTTGATCGGCAGCTTAAAGAATTCCATCGCCGTCTCGGAATTCTTCACCATCCAGGAGAACAGCCGCTCGCGCCACAGCGCCATGCCGGGCCGGCTTTTCGACGGAATTAGCTTCTGACGGCCGAGGAAGAAGCTGGTGCTGATCATCTTCACCGGCTCACCGCACGTGTTGGTGTGCGCGAGGTCGCGCGGAATATCGATCTCCTCCATAAAGCCGTACCGCAGGACGATCTGGTAGAAGCCCGATCCGAACTCGCGGCGATCAAGCCGCTTTTCATCGGGAATATAGGGCACGTCCTCAATCCTGACGGTTAGCAGGATCACCCGCTCGTGCAGCACCTTGTTGTGCTTGAGATTATGCAGGAGCGCATGCGGCACACCGCTCGACGAGCTGGTCATGAACACCGCTGTTCCGGGGACTCTCGTCGCGCTCGGTGCCGCTGATTTGATGAACACTTCGAGCGGAAGGCTCGACTCATTCATCCGGCTGATCATCAGCTGCCGTCCCTTCGCCCATGTCGTTAGGAAGGTGAAAGCGATCGCGCCGATCAGCAGCGGGAACCAGCCTCCTGCAGGGATCTTGAGGAGGTTCGCCGCGAGGTAGGTGAAATCGACGGTGAAGAAGAGCGCGAGCAGTCCGGCGACGGCGAAGCGGTTCCAGTTCCACATCTGCCTCAGCACGACCGAGATCAGCACGCTGTCGATCAACATCGCGCCGACGACCGCGATTCCGTACGCGCCCGTGAGGTTCGAGGAGCTGCGGAACGTCAGCACGAGGATCAGGACCATGATCAGCAGCGCCCAGTTGACGACCGGAATGTAGATCTGTCCGGCGGCGCTTTCGCTGGTGTGCGCGATCCTGAGACGCGGGACGAAGCCGAGCTGGATGGCTTGCTGCGTCACCGAGAATGCCCCCGAGATAACCGCCTGGCTGGCAATAATCGAAGCGGCGGTTGCGAGCAGCACCAGCGGCAGGCGCAGCATGTCGGGCGCGAGGTAGAAGAACGGGTCCTTCACCTTGGCGATCGCCGTCGTTGCATCGGCGGAGAGGATCATTGCCCCTTGGCCGAGGTAATTGAGCAGCAGCGCGGGCAGTACAAAATAGATCCACGAAACACGAATCGGCTTGCGGCCGAAATGTCCCATGTCCGCGTACAGGGCCTCTGCACCGGTGACCGCGAGAACCACCGAACCGAGCGCCACGAAGGCTCGAGTGAAGTCCGTTGTGAAGAAATAGACAGCGTTCACGGGATTCAGCATCGCGAGCACCACCGACGGCTCGCCGATGATGTGCGGAATGCCGAGTACCGCGAGGGTCACGAAATACAGGAGCATTACGGGCCCGAAGAGGAGTCCGACGCGCGCAGTCCCGCGCGACTGGATGGCGAAAAGGCCGACGAGAATTCCGATCGCGATTGGAATGATGAAGGGTTCGAGACCGGCATTGACGGTGGTCAGACCCTCAACCGCCGAAAGTACCGTCACGGCGGGCGTGATCATCGAATCGCCGTAAAAGAGGGCGGTCGCGAAGACTCCCAGCATGACGACTCCGCTGGTCCATTTCTTCTTGCCGCTGAGCGTCCGGTTGATCAGCGCCAGGAGCGCCAGGCTGCCGCCCTCACCCTTGTTATCGGCCCGCATGATGATCGTGACATATTTCAGCGTCACGATGATCATCATCGACCAGAACATGAGGCTCAGCACACCGTAGATGTGCAGCTGGTCGATCTTGAGGACGTGATGGCCGGCAAAGGTCTCGCGGAAGGCGTAAATCGGCGACGTCCCGATATCGCCATAGACGATCCCGATCGCACCGATGACGAGCTTGTACAGGGGGCCCTGCGCGTGTCCGTGCGCAGTGTCCTGCGGCGCCTCGGAAACGGCGGCCCCGGTGGCGGTGATGTTCATGTTTTGAGGTTCAGACCCGACAGACTGCGAACTCGCATCCCCTGTGCCGCGAGCGAGACCCTCGGCCACGGACGCGCCCCACTAGCACTGCCGTTCCGGCCCCGCAATCGGACGGGACAGAGGCGAAAAGCCCGTCTATAGGCCCGCGCAACCATCAGACGGAGCTAACGAAGTAATGCGCATTGGGGTGCCAAAAGAGATCAAGGTCCATGAATATCGGGTCGGATTGACGCCGGCGTCGGTCGCCGAGCTTGTCGCGCACGGCCATGAACTGTTCGTTGAAACCAAGGCGGGAAACGGCATCGATTGCCCAGATTCTGCCTACGAGAAGGCCGGCGCGAAAATCCTTCCCGATGCCAGGTCGGTGTTCGAAGCGGCCGACATGATCGTGAAGGTCAAGGAACCACAGGCGCAGGAGATTGCCCTCCTCAAGCCGAACCAGATCCTCTTCACCTATCTGCACCTCGCCGCCGACAAGCCGCAGGCGGAAGGGCTGATGAAGTCCGGCGCCATCTGCATCGCCTATGAGACGGTGACGGCGCGCAACGGCTCGCTGCCGCTGCTGAAGCCGATGAGCGAAGTCGCTGGCCGCATGTCCGTCCAAGTCGGCGCTCACTATCTCGAGAAGGAGCAGGGTGGCCGCGGTGTCTTGCTCGGGGGCGTCCCCGGAGTCGCACCGGCCAAGGTGGCGATCCTCGGCGGTGGAGTTGCCGGCGTGAACGCCGCGCAAATGGCGACCGGCATGCGCGCCGACGTCACCATCTACGACATCAATAACGATCGGCTCGCCGAGCTCGACATGTTTTTCTCGAGCCAAATCAAGACCGCTTATGCCTCGCGCGCGGCGATCGCCAATGCGGTCAAGGAAGCAGAGCTGGTCATTGGCGCCGTGCTCGTGCCCGGTGCGGCGGCGCCCAAGCTCGTCACCCGCGAAATGCTCAAGACAATGAAGCGCGGATCGGTGCTAGTCGACATCGCGATCGACCAGGGCGGCTGCTTCGAGACGTCGCATGCGACGACCCACGCAGACCCGGTCTACGAGGTCGACGGGATCATCCATTACTGCGTCGCCAACATGCCCGGCGCGGTGGCGCGGACGAGCGCCTTCGCACTGAACAATGCGACGCTGCCATTCGCCCTGAAGATCGCCAATCTCGGCGCCGAAGAGGCAATGCGGCAGGACCCGAACCTGGCGGCGGGCCTCAATGTCTCGGGCGGCAAGATTCGCCATCAAGCGG
>Ga0207647_10002542_pt1 | contig 13813 bp, 12 predicted proteins | sample KBSCornC2_FD_184295 | JGI IMG/M metagenome (GOLD analysis project Ga0207647, IMG submission 184295) | Corn rhizosphere microbial communities from Kellogg Biological Station, Michigan, USA - C2 (SPAdes) (version 2) | ecosystem: Host-associated > Plants > Roots > Rhizosphere ...
GCGACTCACGCGTGCGCCAGCATGCTGCCGAAGAACACCGCCATGATGCCGAGGATGATCGCTCCCAGCACGATGCCGATCACGCTGTAGACCAGCTGCACCATGCACGCCTTGCCGTAGCCGATCTGGCTGCCGTTCTGCGCCAGCAGCAAATAGTTCACCACGGCCGCGCCGACCAGGAAATTCACGATCAGCGACAACAGCCCGCCGGCGGCCCCGTGCGTCACCATGCCCACGACCACCATCGCAATGGCCACCGCGATCCAGGTCAGCACCAGAGCGCCGATCGCGCGCACGTAGGACGGCATGTAGCCGACCACCAGGCGGAACGACACGCTCAGCACCAGCGCCGCGACCAGGATGCCCACGACGATCATCACCAGGATCCCGAACAGCCCCATGCCGGCCAGCGCGGCCAACGAAGAAGTACCCATACAACCCCCTAGTCAGTGGAAGGAAACCGCCCGGCGGCATCCCCATGCCGTCCGCTCTCCCCGGCGGTGGCGCCAGCCTAACCGATGGCCGCGCCGGCGTCTCCCGGGGCGAGATCCGCCCGCGCTATATCATCGAACCGCCATGCGAGACACGTGATGAACCTGCGCAGCCTGTTCGTCGACTTCAACAGTTACTTCGCCTCGGTCGAGCAGCACGAGGACCCGAACTTGCGCGGGCGCCCGGTCGGCGTGGCGCCGGTGGCGGCCGAAACCACCAGCCTGATCGCCGCCAGCTACGAGGCCAAGGCGTTCGGCGTGGGCACCGGCACGCTGGTGCGCGAGGCACGGCGGCGCTGCCCCGACATCCAGATCCGCGTCGCGCGGCCGGAACGCTACGTGGCCTGGCATCACCGGCTGATGGAGGCGATCAACCACGCGATTCCGGTAGGCCGGGTCGGCTCGATCGACGAAGTGGCCTGCGAACTGGTCGGCCGCCAGCGTCGGCGCGAGGTCGCCGAGGAAATCGCGCGGCAAGTGAAGCACGAGATCGCGCTGGCCGCGCCCGGCGGCGCGATCCGCTGCTCGATCGGCATCGCGCCGAACGATTTCCTGGCCAAGACCGCCTCGGACATGAAGAAGCCCGACGGCCTCACCGTGATCGAACTGGCCGACCTGCCGCACGCACTTCACAAGCTGGCATTGCGCGACCTGTGCGGCATCGGGCCGTCGATGGAAGCGCGCCTGCACGAAGCCGGCATCACCACCGTGGCCCAGCTCACCGCCGCCTCGAAGCTGGTGCTGCGCCGCGCCTGGGGCGGCATCGAAGGCGAGCGCATGTGGGGCCTGCTGCGCGGCGCCTGGCTGCCCAGCGCGCCCACCGAACGCGGCTCGATCGGCCACTCGCACGTACTCGGCCCGGAACTGCGCACGCCCGCCGGCGCCCGCGCCGTACTGAAGAAGCTGCTGGTGAAGGCGGCGATGCGCATGCGCCGCGAGGAAATGCTCGGTGGCGCCATGGCCGTACGCATCCGCTTCATCGGCCACGACCAGCGCTGGGAACGCGACCTCGCCTTCGACCCCACCGACGACAGCCGCGAACTGCTGCGCCTGCTCAACGGCATGCTCGACAGCGGCCAGCATCGCCCGCTGCCGCTGGGCATGGATGCCCGAGTGCCACGAGCGCAGGATGCGCAGGAGTGGCCCGGCCCCGCCAATGCCACCCCGTTGTCGGTCAGCGTGACCCTGATGCGCCTGCTGCCACGCACGCAAAGCAGCGGCTCGCTGTTCGCGCCCACCCACGACACCGGCCGCGTCGACGCCGGCCGTATTGATGCCTTGGTCGACCGCATCAACGCGAAGTTCGGCTACAACAAACTCTACTTCGGCAGCATGCAGCTCGCGCTGGAACACGACGCCGCGCCGATGCGCATTCCGTTCAACCGCGTGCCCGATACGAAGAGCGAGAACGAGGCCACGCACGAGAGCGATGCCAGCCACGATCCTTTGTGGCTGCAGACGATGAACCGCTTCAAGGCAATCGCCGAGGGTGAGCATCGGCGGCGGGAGCGTGGTGACCGGAAAGGCTGATTCGCGACACTCTTTGTGAAATATCCAGATTTGTCCGCTTGACGGAGTCATCAAGAAACATCGACCATCCCGATGCGTAATCCTCGACGCGGGGTCTGGCAAGCGCTAGCCACAAGGACAACATGCGATACGTTGGGCGTATTACCGACTGGAATGACGATAAGGGCTTTGGCTTCGTGACACCCAACGGTGGTGGCGATCGAGCCTTTGTCCACATCAAGGCGTTTGAGCGCCCATCACCGCGTCCAGTCTCGGGCCAACTCATTTCCTACGAGCCGCGAAAGGATGGGCGAGGCCGCTGCAATGCCGCAGCCATTCGACTCGTCACTCCGCAACAAGAAAAGCGCATCAGCCGGCGCAGCGGCTGGCCGAGAAAGGCCATTGCTACATTATTTCTCGTAGCATTGGTGATCGGCTGGTTTCTCTCCAGGATCCCGACAATCATCCTGCTTATCTATGGCGCAATGAGTGTCCTCACCTTTGCCATGTATGGCATCGATAAGTCTGCTGCTGTAAACAACCGCTGGCGCACTCAGGAAAGCACGCTGCACTTTGCCGGGCTTTTGGGTGGATGGCCCGGCGCCTTGTTCGCACAAGATGTCTTTCACCACAAATCCAGAAAGGCTGAATTCCAGTTCGTCTTCTGGGTTACCGCCACACTGAACTGCGTGGCGCTCGCGTGGTTGCTTGCAGATGGCAAGGCCACCGCCATCAATCACGCCATGTTTGAAACCATGATGGGCGGCTGACATTTCATTCACGCGAGCACACATTGTTCACTGACTTCTGACGCGCAAGTTCGCATCACGCACCGCCTCGACAAACCCGCCAAACGGAATATCCGTAATCCCCACCAGCCCGATATGGCTGTTCTCGCCATCGAGCAGGCGGCCGGTCACCGGCTGGTCGGTGTACTGGAACCAATGCGCGCCGACGATGTTCGGATCGCTTGCCGCGGCGGCGATGAACTTTGCGTAGGCCTCGCCGCGCTGCTGCTCGTTCCACACCGACACCACGCCCTTGCCGAACGGGCCGCGATCGTCGGAGCCGAAGTGGAATTCGCTGATCAGCACCGGTTTGTCCAGCGCGTGCATCGCGGTGGCGTCGAAGCCGTGCTGGGGCAGGTCGGCGTAGACGTTGAAGCTGACCACGTCGCAGTACTCGGCGCAGGCGGCGACAGCTTCGGGGGTGTTCACGGCGAAACGGCCGCCGAGGAACAGGTGGTGCGGGTCGTGGCGACGGATGGCTTGGGCCACGGTGCGGAAATAGGTGTCGGCGTAGCGGCGCAGCCAGGCGCTGTAGTCGCGGGCGATCGCTGGGTGCGCTTCGTTCGGCGCGGGTGCGGCGAAGCCGGTGGCGTCGAGCGCGTCCCATGAGGTGAGCGCGATGCCCCATGCCGCGGCCAGTGTTTCCGGCGCCGCGTACTGCTGGCGCAGCAGCGCGATGAAGGCCTGCTTGGCCGGGCTCTTGGCGTCGCCGGCCAGCGTGCCCAGCGCCAGGCCCCAGCGGCCTTGCGAGCCGGTGCCGGCCCAGGCCAGTTCGTTGTCGGCGAAGTAGCCGAGTAGCCAGGGATCGTCGCGCACGCCGGCACTCGCCTTGACCACGGCGCGTTCGGCGGCCTGCACGAAACGCGGGTCGAACGGATCGGGCATGCGGCCCCAGTAGTCGTAGCCGCTGGCGACGTTGGCGTAGTCGCCGGCGATGTTGATCGAGCGCGTATACGGCAGCCGGTGCGCCTGGCCCAGCGCGTCGTCGCTCCAGTTGCCGACGGTGTTGAAACCCCAGGCCCGCAGCCGCTGCAACGTGCGTGCGCGCCACGCGGCCAGCCAGTCCTTGCCATCGACGCGATACAGGTTCGCCGCATAGAAGTCGAACCAGCGGCCGTGGTTGTAACCGATGCCCTGGCTGGCGCCCTGGTCCCCACTGCGGTTGTCGCCGCGGCCGTAGAATGCCGCCCACTCGCCGCTGTCCGGCGGCAGGTCGCGGAACATGAACTCGCGGCCCTCGACATAGCTGCGCCCGCCGTCGGCCGTCACGGCGTTGACGCCGAGCGAGAAGAACGCGTGGCCGTCGGGTGTCACCAGTTGCCAGCGGCCGCCCAGCTTCTGCGTGTGGAACCAGCCGGTCCTGGCAAGGCTTTGGACGTCCAGACGCCCGCCGTATGCATCCATCCCTTGCGGCGCTGCCTTCGCCTTCTCGAGCGCGGCCCGTTCGTGCGCATGCGCGGCGCGCAGGGCCGCATCGGAATCGATTTTCTCCGGCCAGCGGGCGCGGCTGGCCTGGCCGTAACGGTCGACGATGCCGCTGTAGGCGGCTTGCTGCAGGGCCTGGCCGGATACCGCCTCGACGCGTCCCAGCAGCAGGGTCTGCGCGGCCTGCGGCGCCGGGATGCCGAACCGCAGCGCACGCACCGCACGCGGATCGAGCGTGCCTTCCACCGTGGTGGCGAGCAGGACGGCCCGGCCGTGGTCGTCGAACGGCATCGGCGGCGCAGCCTGCATGCCCATGGCGCGCGGGCTCGCTGCGTGCAGGGGAATCACCAGCGTCTGCGCCGACCCGGCCGGGAGGCCGACCTGCGTGCGCAGGTGCTGGTCCGGACTCGCACCGTCGATGTCGACGGTCAGCGTGACTGCCCACGGCATCGCGTTCTGCACCTGCACGTGCAACTCGTCGCCAGCGGACCATGCACGCGCCGGTGTCACCGTCAGCGTCGGCGCGGCGGCCGCTTCGAAGGTGTAGCGCTGCAGGGTGAAGCCGGCGACCGCCTGCGGCGCGCCATCGCGGCGCACGTGATCCAGCGTGACAGGCGTCGCCGACGCGGGCGCGGCCAGGTCGATCGACGCCACCGGCGCATCCGCATGACAGCCACCCAATGCGAGCAGGCTCAGGCAACCGGCGAAGACGATCCGTTTCATGATCCGCGACCTTCGTTGAAAGGCCGAGTATGGCGCGCGAAGGTGAAGCGCAGCCATCGCGATGCATGCGCGCGAGCGTCCACGGATTTTCCGCAACGCACGCGGCGGTGCCGTGTGATCAGCGCTGCGCCAGCAGCGCGGCAGCCCGCTCGCCCGCGCCCATGGCGAGCGTCCACCCCAGCATGCCGTGGCCGACGTTGAACACGATGCCGTCCTGCACCTGGCGCATGATCGGCATCGATGACGGCGTCATCGGGCGCAGGCCGGCCCAGCGGCTTTCGATGGCGTCATAGTTCGCGGCGGCGGGCAGCGATGCGCGCGCCAGGGCCACCAGCAGATCGCTGCGCTCGGGATCCACCGCGGTATCGCGCACGCCCAGTTCGGCCAGCCCGGCTACCCGCAGCTGGTCGCCGAGGCGGCAGAACACCAGCTTGCGCGTGGTGTCGGTGATGCTGGTGACCGGCGTGTGCGGACCGCAGCGGGTGGTGAAGGAATATCCCTTCATCGGCATCAGCGGCATGCGGATACCCAGCCTGTGCGCCAGCCGCGTCGACTCCACTCCTGCGCACACCACCAGCTGCCGCGAGCGCAACCGGCGGCCGTCGCGGGTGGCGAGCGTGATCGCATCCGGCTCGCGCACAAGATCATCGATATCGGTTTCGAAACACGCCTGCACGCCGTAACGCTCGCGCAGCACGCGCAGCAGCTCGACGCAGAAGCGATGCGGATCGCCCACTTCCTCCTGCGGCGAATGCATCACCCCGACCAGGCCCGCCACGCCTTCCAGCGCCGGCTCGACCGCCGCCGCCTCGCGCGGTGACAGCACCTGCTGCACCACGCCATGCCGCTGCTTGATGGCGGCGATCGCCTCCGCCCGGCGCAGCGCGCCGGCGTCGTGGTACAGGTGCATCTTGCCGGGCGCCGAATGGCTGAACTCGATGCGATGCCGCTGCAGCAGCGCGTCCATCGCCGACTTCGATTCCATCGCCAGCTCGAGCACGGCCAGGGTGTTCTCGCGAAAGCGCGATGCCGTCGTGTTGCGCAGAAACGCCAGCCCCCACTTCAGCGAATCCGGATCGAACAGCCAATGCATGCGGAACACCGGGTCGAGTCCCAGCAAAAGCTGCGGCAAGTGTTTCCACAGCGCCGGGCTGCCCAGCGCGTCGGTGTAGACATAGCTCAGCTGCGCGCCGTTGGCGAACGAGGTGCCCAGTGCAGGACCGCTCGCGCGATCGACCAGGCGTACCGACAGGCCGCGGCGCACCGCCGCGTAGGCGGTGGCCACACCGACCACGCCCGCACCCAGCACGGTGACGTCCACCGTGCGCCCGTCGGGCACGAACGTCGCCGGCTCCGGATCGGTCGTCGTCACGGAAGGCCCCGCAGATTCGGGTGGCGTCTGCGCGGTCATCGTGGCGAACGCACGCTGTCTTCGCGCCTCGGGTCGGCGCACCGCGCGTGCATGCCGTACGCAACGGCCTTCGGCATCATCGCCGTCACGAACCGCATCGGCGCCGGCCGGAAAAACGCATGATGCGAGGGGCGAATGTGGGTGTTGTCGGGCATGCGCCTAGCCTAGCGGGCGAGCCCTTCGTTGCCACATCGCTTTATGTCGGCATGGATTAACCTGCAGTTATGGCCCGGCCGTTCATTCCCAGAAATTCAGGAATCCGGTGATGATCAGCGCATTGGTGAAATCGATGAAGAACGCGCCGACCAGCGGTGCCACCAGGAACGCCCGCGGCGCCGCGCCGTAGCGCTCCACCAGCGTGCGCATCACCGCCATCGCATTGGCGGTGGTGCCCAGCATGAAGCCGATGAAACCGCCGCCCATGACCGCTGCATCGTAGTCGCGGCCCATCAGGCGAAACACCGGGATGCAGAACAGCACCACCAGCACGATCTGCAGGGCGAGATTGACCATCAGCGGCAGCGCCAGCCCCGCGAGTTCCCACAGGCGCAGGTTCATCAGCGCCACCGCAAGGAACATCGCCAGGGCGACATTGCCGATCACGTCGGTGCTGCGCACGGACAAGCCGATCCAGCCGGTGTAGTCGTCGATATTGCGGATCAGCGCGCCCACCAGCATCGCGCCGATGTACGCCGGCAGGGTCAGCCCCAGCGCCGCGAAACCCTGCCCGACCCAGGAGCCGGCCCACATCGCGATCAGGATGATCACGATGCTCTTGAGCGCGGCGAACTCGCGCCCGGCGTCGTCTTGCGGTTCCTCGGCCTGCAACGTGGCAGCCCCACCACCGGACACGCCCGCGACACCGCTTTCGGGGCGAAGTTTGAAGCGCCGGATCAGCAGGGTGATCACCGGGCCGCCGATCACGCCGCCGCAGATGATGCCGGCCATCGCCGAACTGATCGCGATCGACTCAGCGCCCGCCACACCGGCCTGCTCGAACAGCGGCGCAAACGCCAGCCCGGTCGCCGGGCCGCCGGTCAGCGTGGTGGAACCGGCCAGCACACCGAACAGTGGATGCAGGCCGAACGCGCTCGCGACGCTGATGCCCAGCAGGTTCTGCAGTACCGCGAATACGCTGGCCAGCGCCAGAAAAACCATCACCTGGCGGCCGCTGACGCGCAACAGCGCCAGGCTGGCATTGACGCCCACGGTGGTGAAGAACGCCACCATCAGCGGTTGCTGCAAACTGGTGTCGAACGCGACCAGGGTGGTATCGAAGCGATACGCCACCAGCGCGATCAAGGCCATCACCAGGCCACCGACCACCGGCTCGGGAATGTTGTAGCGGCCCAGCACGGGGATCAGCCGGCACAAGGCGTAACCAGCGAACAGCACCACGCCGCCGAAGGCCAGGGTTTCCACGGCATCCAGTTGGATCATGTGACGATTTCCTCCAGCGCTTGACGGCCGCGGAAGTGCCGATCGCCGGCCACCGCCTGGCGGGCCGCCAGCGGCAACGGAGCAGCACCGTTGCGGCGGCTGGACAACAGATCGATCGCGGACCGTCGTCGGTGGGCAGTCATGGTGGGCATGGTGTGTCCCCTGGCTGTCGTGATTCCGCGTGGGTGAAAAATCGGGCAACGCACCGACCACCGTATCGGTTGTGCCGGTGACATGCCACTGCCAATGGGTGCAGGTTCCACAACCGCAGGCTATGTGCGGCAACACATGTCCGGACGATGCCGTTCAGACCGCCCTGCGGCCTTCCAGCCAGCGCCAGCCGTAATACACCGGCACGCCGAGCGCGATGATCAGCAGGCTCATGCCGGCGTCGCCCGGCGCGTGGATCGCGCTGGCCACGATCACGCCGAACACGGTGATCACGAAGACCAGCGGCAGCAGCGGGTAGAACGGCACCTGGTACGGCGCCGGCTGGTCGATGAAATGCTTGCGGTACCAGAACAGCGTGCCGATGCCGAACACGTGGCCCAGCCACTCGCCCACCGTGGTGTAGTTGAGCAGCTGGTTGAAGCTGCCGGACAGGGTCAGCACCACCGCCCAGGCGCCGAGCAGGGCCAGCGCGATCTGCGGCGCGCGCGTGCGCAGGTCGACGTGGCCCGCGGCGCGGAAGAACACGCCGTCCGCGCCCATCGTCTGCAGCACCCGTGCGCCGCCGGCGATCGCGATGCTGCAGTAGCCGAAGGTGGAGCAGGCGATGCCCACCGCGATCACCGTGGCGCCATGCTCGCCGAACAGCCGGCGCATCAGGTCCGCCGCCGGCGCCTGGCTGGCGGCGAGGCCGGCGTGGCCCAGCCCGGCCAGATAGGCGAAGTTGGCCAGCAGGTAGCAGATCACCACGCCGGCCATGCCCATGCCCAGCGCGCGCGGCAGCGTGCGTTGCGGATTGCGCACTTCGCCGGCGAGGTCGTTGAGGTAGTGGAAGCCGCCGTAGGTGAACAGCACCGGCAGCAGCGCGCCGACGAACGACCACGGCGACACGGGCGGTGCCGCGTCCACCACCAGCACCGGCCCCAGCTGGCCGCGCGCCAGTACCAGCCCGGCGACCACCAGCAAGGCGATCGCGGCCAGCTTCAGCACGGTGAACACGTTCTGCATCCACGCGCCGGCGCGGATGCCGAACAGGTTCACGCCCACGATGAACACGATCGCGCCCACCGCCACCGGCTTCACGTACAGCAGCGGCGACAGCCCGATCGCGGCGCACAGGTACTCGGCGAACATCGTCGCCACCGCCGCCACGCTGCCGGGGTAGTTGATCAGCGCCATGGTCCAGCCGAACAGGAACGCCGGCAGCAGCCCGAACGCCTCGCGCAGATAGACGTAGATGCCGCCGGCCTGCGGCCGCCGCGCGCCCAGTTCGGCGTAGCACAGCACGCCGGCCAAGGTCAGCAGGCCGCCGATCGCCCACAGGATCAGCACCTCGGTGCCCGACGACGTGTTGCGCGCCACCGTGGCCGGCGTGAGGAAGATGCCCGCCCCGATCACGCCGCCGATGACGATCATCGCGGCGTCCCAGGTATTCAGGCGACGGGCATAGGCATTGGCGGGTTCGGTCAGCATCCGCCTACCTTGCCATTGCGGCAGGGGTTTCCACCAGTACCGCATGACATGTGGCGCATGCATCTCCATGCGATGCCGCGCATGCGATATCGTCGCAGGCCAGCCCCACCCATGCCTGCAGACCATCATGCCCAGCCACCGGCTCGCCATCGCCACGTCCGTCGACCATCCGTCGATCCAGCCCGACGACGCGCACCTGGCCGCTTCGCTGGAGCGCCTGGGTGTCCCGCCGGTGGTCTGCGTGTGGAACGACCCGGCAGTGGACTGGTCGGCGTTCGACGCGGTGCTGATCCGCACCATCTGGGACTATTTCAAGCATCACGCGGCCTTCCTCGACTGGCTGGACCGGCTCGATCGCCTCGGCATCCCCACCATCAACGACAGCGCGCTGCTGCGCTGGAACAGCGACAAGCGCTACCTGCTCGAACTCGCCCAACACGGCGTGGCGATCATTCCCACCCAGGTGGCCAGTACAGCCGTGCTGCCCGGCGTGCTGGCGGCGATGCCGGGACAGTCGGTGGTGATCAAGCCCAGCATCAGCGGCAGCGCCTGGCACACGCTGCGCGGCACGATCGGCGACGCGGCGTTCGCCGCCGCGGTGGCGCAACTGCCGCGCGACTGCAACTACCTGGTGCAGCCGTTCGTGCCGGAGGTGGTCAGCGACGGCGAATGGTCGCTGCTGTATTTCGCCGGCGAATTCAGCCATGCGGTGATCAAGCGCCCGGCCGCCGGCGACTACCGCGTGCAGGGCGAGTACGGCGGCAGCGCCGAGCCGGCGCAACCCGATGCCGCCATCCTGGCTGCGGCCGACCGTGCGCTGGCGGCAGTGGCCGCGATCGGCCATGCCGGCCACGCCTACGTGCGCGTCGACGGCGTGGTCAGCGGCGGGCGTTTCCTGGTGATGGAGCTGGAGCTGATCGAACCGTTCCTGCACCTGGCCGCACACCCGGCCGCAGCCGAGCGCCTGGCACGGGACGTGGCCGCCCGACTGTCGCCGGCCACGCTGGCGGACGCCCGCTGAGCATGTCGAACCCGCACGCTCCGCCGGGGTCTCCGTGCGCTGGTTGCACCTGCTGTCGTGGCTGGGATCGCTGGCGGCGTTCGGGCTGGCGCTGTGGCTGCTGCATCGTTACGTCACCCACCTCGCCTGGCGCGACGTGGCGACGGCCTGGTCGCAGTTGCCGGGTTGGCGCATCGCGGGTTCGGCCGGCGCGGCGCTGCTCAGCCTGACGATGCTGGCGATGTTCGACGTGCTGGCGGCACGCACGGTGGTGCGCGAGCGCATCCCGGCGAAGCTGGCCGCCTTCGCCGGCGCGGTCACCCAGGGCATCTCGAACACGCTGGGCTTCCATGCGATCACCGGCACCGCGCTGCGCTACCGCATCTACGCCACGGCCGGGCTCGGCGCCAGCGACATCGCGCGCATCGTGGCGCTGGCCGGGTTCGGCGTGGGACTGGGTTTCACCGTGGTGATCACCGGCGCGCTGTGCTGGCAACCGGCGATCACGCAGGGCTGGGGACGCTGGCCGGGCGCGGCGTTGCTGCTGTTGCTGGTCGCCCTGGTCGTCTGGCTCATGCGCCCGCGCACGCTCGCGCTGGGGCGCTGGACCTTGGCGCTGCCGAGCGCGCGCATCGCCGCCGCGCAGATGCTGGTCGGCGGGGTGGAGATGCTGGCCGCGCTCGGCGCGCTGTACGTGCTGCTGCCGGCGGCGTCCGCGCCGCCGTTCGTGGATTTCCTGCCGATCTACGTGGCCGCCGTGCTGGCCGGCATCGTCAGCCATGCGCCGGGCGGGCTGGGCGTGTTCGAGACGATCATGCTGGCGTCGTTTCCGCCTGCGGCGCGCGCTGACCTGCTCGCCGCGATCCTGTGCTACCGGCTGACCTACACCGCGCTGCCGTTCGTGCTGGCCAGCGCCGCGCTGGCCGTGTTCGAGTGGCGCCTGCGCCGGCATCGCTGAACCCGGTTCGGCACCGTGCGTGACGCTCGCTAGAATGACCCGGTCCCCACTGGCCCGGCCACGCGCTTGTCCTCCGCTCCGCGCAAGATTCTCCACGTCGACATGGACGCGTTCTACGCGTCGGTGGAGCAGCGCGACGACCCCTCGCTGCGCGGCAAGCCGGTGGCGGTGGCCTGGCGCGGCGCGCGCTCGGTGGTGTGCGCGGCCAGCTACGAGGCGCGTGTGTTCGGCGTGCGCTCGGCGATGCCGGCGATCCGCGCCGAGCGGCTGTGCCCGCAGCTGATCTTCGTACCGCCGGATTTCGTGCGCTACAAGGCGGTGTCGCGGCAGGTGCGCGAGATCTTCGCGCGGCATACCGAGCTGATCGAGCCGCTGTCGCTGGACGAGGCTTACCTCGACGTCACCAGCACGCTGAGCGGCCTGCCCTCGGCCACCGCCACCGCCGAGGCGATCCGCGCGGCGATCCGCGAGGAGACGCAACTCACCGCGTCGGCCGGCGTGGCGCCGAACAAGTTCCTGGCCAAGATCGCCTCGGATTTCCGCAAGCCCGACGGCCTGTTCGTGGTGCGCCCGCACCAGGTCGAGGCGTTCCTCACCCCGTTGCCGGTCGGCCGCCTGCCCGGCGTGGGCAAGGTGATGGAAGCGAAGCTGGCCGTGCTCGGCATCGCCACCGTGGGCGAGCTGCGCGCGTTCGCGCAGGCGGAACTGGAGCAGCGCTTCGGCCGCTGGGGCCGGCGCCTGCACGAACTGGCGCACGGCATCGACGAGCATCCGGTGCAGCCGGAGCGCCTCACCCTGCAGGTCTCCGCCGAGGACACGTTCGAGCACGACCTGCGGCTCGACGAACTCGAACCGCACATCCGCCGGCTCGCCGAAAAGGCCTGGGCCGGCCACCAGCGCGAGCACGGGCGCGTAGCGCGCACCGTCGTGCTGAAACTGAAGACCGCGGACTTCCACACGCTGACGCGCAGCCTCACCCCGGCACAGCGGCCGTTGTCGGCGAACGAACTGGCCGATATCGCCTGCGCATTGCGCGAACGGGTCGAGCGCCCCGCCGACAGCCGCTACCGCCTGGTGGGCGTGGGCCTGGCCGGCTTCGTCGACCAGGACAGCTACCAGGCACAGACGGACCTGTTCGACTGACCGCCGCGTGGCGCGTCACGCCTGGCGGTCGCGGCCAAAGCGCGGCAGGTTCCAGTGATAATGCAGTGACAGGAAGCGCAGCCCGAAACAGAACAGGATCGGCAGCCAGGTCGCCCACACCGCCGGCCAGTGGTAACGCTCGCCGATCACCGTCAGCGCGGCGCCGGCGAACGCGGCCAGCGCATAGATTTCCTTCTGCAACACGACCGACACGCGCGCCAGCAGCACGTCGCGCGCCATGCCGCCGCCGATCGCGGTGACCATGCCGAGCAGGATCGCCACCTCGGCGTTGTGGCCGAACAGCAGTGCCTTGTGCGCGCCGTACACCGCGAACAGGCCCAGCCCCATCGCGTCGAACAGGCGCACCGGGTAGGTCAGCCGCTCCACCCAACGGTACGCCACGATCGTGAGCAAGGCGGCGACCATCGCGGTGAGCAGATAACGCCAGTCGGACAGTCCCGCCGGCGGGATCGCGCCGATGCACAGGTCGCGCGCGATGCCGCCGCCGCAGGCGGTGATGAAGGCGACCGCCAGGATGCCGAACAGGTCGAGATTGCAGCGCCTGGCCGCGGTCGCGCCGCTGATCGCGAACGCGAACGTGCCGGCCAGGTCCACCAGGTTGAACAGCAGTTGTTCGTTCATGCGGCCGGCTCACTCGCGGGTATGCCGACGACGCGGCAGATACCCGCTATTGAACCAGCTTCAGCCGAGCTTGCGCGAGATCGCGAAGGACGCCAGGTTGCCCAGGCCGGTGGCGCCGGCCAGCACGGCAACCATGCCGGGCGTGACATCCTGCCAGCCAAACCACTGGATCAGGCCGAAGCCGAGCGCCACCGACAGCATCACGATGCCCCAGCGCAGCGAGGAATGGCGCCGGCGCAGCTCCTCGTCGCGCAGCAGCGAATTGACCAATTCCTCCGAGCCGCCGGCATTGACCATGTGCCGGCGCACCATCGCGTCCACGCACACCTTGATGGCATAGGTGATGCAGACGAACAGCGAAATCGGAATCAGTATGCCGAAGTTCATGTATTTCTCCTTGTGGCGGACGCGGAATGCGGAACCTTCGTGGGCATGGATACCGGCGGCCGGGCAACGGTTGCAGCCGCATGCTTGCAACCGTTGCCCGCTTGCGCGTATCCCTTGCGCCATGGATGACACCCGCAGCCCCGACCGCGAGCTGGTCGACGCCGTGCTGGCCAACCGGCCGGGCGCGTTCGAACGGCTCGTGCGCGAGTACCAGGGACTGTGCTGGCACATCATCCAGCGCATGGTGCGCAACCC
>Ga0207647_10002543_pt1 | contig 13813 bp, 11 predicted proteins | sample KBSCornC2_FD_184295 | JGI IMG/M metagenome (GOLD analysis project Ga0207647, IMG submission 184295) | Corn rhizosphere microbial communities from Kellogg Biological Station, Michigan, USA - C2 (SPAdes) (version 2) | ecosystem: Host-associated > Plants > Roots > Rhizosphere ...
GCCTGTCGGCCTGGCCGATGGATCCGAGCCTGGCGATGCCCGCTATCCGCGGTTCGAAGCCTGGCGCGACAAGGCCTTGTACGCGGAGTTGGAGCCCGGCGACGCGCTTTACCTCCCCAAATTGTGGTGGCACCGGGTCGAGGCGACCGCGTCATTCAACGTCCTCGTCAATTATTGGTGGGACGGCTTCAGCATCGGCCCGGATGCGCCCTCCATCACCATGCTGCTGGCGATGATTGCGATCGCGGAACGGCCAGAACGCGAGCGCGCGGCGTGGAGAGCCTTTTTCGATCATTATGTCTTCCGGCCGAACGGCGACCCGCTCGCTCACTTGCCGAAGGAAAAGCACGGCATTTTAGGGGCGCTGGCTGACGGCAATTACGGCCGCATCCGGGCGCATGTGATGCGGACCCTGCGCGGCGACAATTAGAGGCTCGAACCGCCAGGGACGGTTGCAGCCGCCTAGAATTGGCCGTGCAACCTCAGCCCGAACACATGTGCCGGGCCCCGATCCCGATTGTATCCGGGATTGCCCACCAACTGATAGTCGAGCGTGATCGCGATCGGCTCCCACGGCTTCCAGTTATAATAAAGTTCCCCGATCAGTTCCGGCCCCGCGTGCGGCAAGCGCCCGTCGCCGACGAGCACCCCCAGGCCGCCGGCGTCCAGATAATGCCGATGCGCATCGCTGATCTCGTTGGCGACGGCGGCAATTCCGATCGTGTCGTGCTGATGGCCCCAGAGCGCGCCATCCAACGACAGGCCCGCTGAAAGGGTGCGATCGATATCGGTGAAGTCGTAAGGTTCGATCTGTCCGTCGACCAAACCGGCGCGGGCGAAGATGCCGACATTGTCCGCGACCGCCTGCTCGACATTGACGAAGCCGCCGATGCGCGTCTGACGGCGGCGGACCAGGGCAGTGTCGGGCGCCTCCCCCGACGTGGCAGAAAGCGCGAGCGCATCGTCGAAGCGGCCGAACATCCCGCGATTGCGGAAGAGCGTGATGCGGATAGCACCTTCGCGGCCCGCTATTGCGTGACGATGCTCAAGTTCGGCGACGAGCTGATATTGACCGAAGCCGGTCTCCAGCGTTTCGCCATTGGGGACTTTGGAGAGGTTGAAGGCGCCCGCGCGCAGCGTCCAGGGTCCCCGATAATATTCAATTGCAACACCGGTCGAATAACCCCAAGCATCGGCGGCGTAATCGAAATTGCCCGCATCCACGAGTGACCAATTGAGGAAATCGCCGCGCGGGTCGTGCGCGTAGCGATTGGTATCGAATATGTCGCCGACGCCGAATTTACCAACCGTGAGTACCAGCCGGTTCGCAGCGGTCTTTCCCGCAAACTGGTTCTGGGTGCCCTCGATGTCCTGACGCTCACCGCCGAAGCCGATGGTCTGGCGGAAGAAGAAGCGCTGGAGGCGGGCATAAGGATGCTTCTTGCCGACCTTATAGGCTTCCGCGCTGGGGAAGCCGGCGACGCCGAGCGTGTTCGACAGACCGAAACCCTGGTCGACTTCCGGATTGATCCAGACCTCTCCGCCCGACCACGGCCGCACGCCGACATACAGGGTCGCGTCGATCGTCTCCTTGCGCTGGTGCGGCGTGAGACTGTTCGGGCCGACATAAGGCGATGCGAAGCCCGGCGTGGCCTGGAGCGTGAAGGTCGCCTGCCCGTGGATTGCGATCCAATCCGGAAGGCCGCTGTCGTTGGCAAAAGCCGCCGGGGCGTACCCTCCCGCCAGCAGCAGCAGGGCAAGTCTGAAGATACCGCCGCGGAGCACGGATGGGCGTTCGCCACGGCCTGTCCTACCCATCATTCTTTCCCCCACGACAAAGGCGACGCGTGCGCTTCACACATGGATCATGACGCAGCTGTGACGCCGGCCGGCCATCGCAGCCGCATCGGCAGCGATCGACAGCCGCCACGGCCGGCGTTATAGGAAAGCAACACAGTTCGGGGCATAACAATGCACACACAACCCGCGCCGGTCTACATCAGCTATCTCATCACGGCAGCTGTCGTTGGCTTGGTTCTGTTCTTACGGCTGCGTTCGATGAAGCGCGCGCGGCGGCTGCGGCTGGAGACCTTGTGGGTCGTGCCGGCCCTCTACGCGGCGATCACTGCGCTCGTCTTTTACCAGTCGCCGCCCACGGGCCTGCAATGGGCCTATATCGCGCTGGCACTCGTAGTTGGCGGCGCACTAGGCTGGCGGCGCGGCGCACTGATGCGGATTCAGGTCGATCCGGAGACGCACGCGCTCAACCAACAGGCCTCGCCTGCCGCAATGCTGTTCATCATCTTCCTCATCCTCGCCCGCCAGGGCCTTCGGTTCGAAGCCGGGTCGATGGGCTTCAGCGTCGCCTTTCTCACCGATCTGCTGATGGTGTTCGCACTGGGCCTGTTCTCCGCAACGCGGATCGAGATGTTCGTGCGCGCGCGGCGGCTGCTGGCCGAGGTCCGGGCACGAGCGATCTGAGAATATTGTCGCACTTCGCATCGTTCGAACAGTTCATCCGGGAAAATCTCCCGCTGCGCGCCGTGCCGTTCGTGCCGGAAATCCAGCTCCACAAGGCGGATCCGCGCAGCGGGCTCAATCGTCTCGCCGGAGCGGATGAGAATTTCGGCAGCCCCTATTGGGCGCATTATTGGGGCGGCGGGCTCGCGCTTGCCCGCTACCTGCTCGACAATCCGACGCTGGTGCATGACCGAAGCGTGCTCGATCTGGGCACCGGCTCGGGCATCGTCGCGATTGCCGCCTGTCTCGGGGGCGCGCGTCACGTGCTGGCGGCCGATATTGATCCCTATGCCATCGCAGCTGCGCGGCTGAATGCGGCGGCTAACGGAATCGAGTTGGAAACAATGCTCGACGATCTGACGATCTCGCCGGCCCCGCCCGCCGACATTCTGGCGATTGGCGACCTCTTCTACGATCCTGACACGGCTCCGCGCGTCTGGAATCTGGCGCGGCACTATCTTACCGCCGGCACATTGGTCCTGATCGGGGATCCGATCCGCGCCCATCTTCCGCTTGCTTCGCTCGCGGAAGTGGCCCGCTATTCCGTGTCCGAGCTCACCGGCGCAGCGGGCGAAAATGCCAAGCCCGCCTGCGTCTATCGGCTGCGCCCCTGACGAACCCCTAGCGATCTTACTCCTGGCCGATCACATCGATCCAGCCGGGCAGATCCGCGAGCGCCCCAAGTTCGCGGAAGCGCGCGTGCGTGTGAGGCACCGTGCCGGCCTCATGACTCCAGGCCCCTTCCTGCGGGATATAGGCGGCCCACGCCCCGGCTTCGAGCGCGGGCAGCACGTCCGAACGCATCGAATCCCCCGCCATCACTGTCCGATCGGGCGCGACGTCATATTGGGCGAACAGGCGTTGGAACGTGCCGACATTCTTGTCGCTGACGATTTCTATGCCGCTGAACCGATCGCCGAGCCCGGAGGCAGCGAGCTTCGCCTCCTGGTGAAGCAGGTCGCCCTTCGTTACCAATATCAGCCGTCCGCGTTCGGCCAGGGCCTCGAGCGTATCCTCCACGCCGTCGAACAGGATGACCGGATGGCTGAGCAACGCACGTCCCGCCTCAAGAATATCCGCCACCAGGCCGCGCGATAGATTGTCGCCCGCCAGCTCCACCGCGGTCTCAATCATGGAGAGCGTGAAGCCCTTGGCGCCATAGCCGTACAGCTTGAGATTACGCGCCTCGCAGGCGTTCAGCTTCTCCCGCGTGATATGCGCCTCGGCGAAGGGCTGCAGCATCGCGAGCAACGCTTCTTCGGTCGCGTTGAAGTGGCGCATATTGTGCCACAGCGTGTCGTCGGCATCGAGACAGATAAGATCGATCGGCATCGGCGCTTCCTATCGCGGTCGATGCGGCAGAGCCACGCCGATGTGCCCGCGCTTCAGCCCCCGTCGGGCATCTCGACCGGGCCGATCGTATCGCGGTAGCGGGCGACGGCATAACGATCGGTCATGCCGGCGATGAAGTCACCGATGTGCCGCGTGCGAGCCGGCTCGCTGGCTGGCAGGCGGGCGCGCCACTCATCCGGCAAGGCGCCAGGGGCGGCGATATAGGCCTCGGCAAGGCCGGCGACGATCGCGCGCGCCTGCGTCGCCACCTCCACCTGCTGCGGGTGGTGGTAAAGCTTGGCATACATGAAGCGCTTGAGCTCGCGCTCGGCGGCGGCCATCGACGCGGAGAAGGCGATCAGTGGGCCCGCCTGGGCGCGCACGTCGTCAACCGAGTGCAGATCGGCGGCCGCGATGCGGCGGCGGCTCTCCTCCAGCAGGTCGCCGACCATCCGGCCAATCTGATCGCGGATGAGCTCGCCCAGCAATTGGCTCTCCCCGCAATCGGGCCAGCGCGCGCGCGCCTTGGCCCAGCCTTCCGCGATAAAAGGCTGGGTCTGCGCGTCCTCCAAAGTGAGCAATCCCGCGCGAATGCCATCGTCGATATCGTGATTGTCATACGCGATGTCGTCGGCAAGCGCGGCAACCTGTGCCTCGAGGCTCGGCTGGCTATGCAGGTCCAGCGGCCAATCGGCATCGATCTCGGCTAGCGCCCACGGCGGGCTGGCAACCGGGCCGTTATGCTTGGCCAGGCCTTCCAGCATCTCCCAGCTCAAATTGAGTCCGGGATGATGGATATAAGGCGATTCCAGCTGGGTCAGCACCCGCAGCGTATTCGCATTGTGATCGAAACCACCGGCGTGCGCCATCGCCTCCTTGAGTGCATCCTCTCCGGCATGGCCGAAAGGCGGATGGCCGATATCGTGCGCGAGGCAGAGCGCTTCGGTCAGATCCTCGTTGAGCCCCAGGGCGCGTGCAATCGTGCGGCCGATCTGTGCGACTTCCAGGCTGTGGGTCAGCCGCACGCGGAAATGATCGCCGTCCGGTGCGACGAACACCTGCGTCTTGTGACGCAGCCGGCGGAAGGCGATCGAATGGACGATGCGGTCGCGATCGCGCTGATATTCGTCGCGCTGCCCGCGCGCCGAGCCCGATTCCAAGGGATAGCGGCGGCCGCGGCTCCTGGCGGGATCGGCAGCATAAGGGGCGAGCGCCATGCGCGGCAGATGGCGTGGGCGAAGGCAAATGTCGAGGGCGCGCCTTTCGCCGTGATACAGGAAGGCAAACCAAGATGATCGACGTCAACTGAGGTTAGTCGACCCGCTCCACCTCTTCACCGGCGCGGGTTTCAACGCGGAAGGTGGCAAAGCCTTCCTTCTTGCGCTCGCCTACCCAATCCTGCGCCGCCTTGGATGTCGGGAAGGGACCAATCAGCAGGCGGTTGGTGAAGCGATAATGCGTGGTCCATGGGGATTTGCCGGCGAGCTGTGTCGGCCATTTCGCCTTCAGCTTGTCCCATTCCTTGCCGAGGTCGCGCTTGTTGGCGCCGCCTGCGACCTGGACCCAATGACGCGCCGGATTCTTGCGCGCCAGTTCACGCGCCTCAGCCTCTTTCTCACGCTTGGCCTTGGCGGCCGCCTGAGCCTCCTCGCGCCGCTTCTCCGCAGCGCGTGCCTTGGCATCGAGCTTGGCCTGCGCGGCTGCGTTGACCTGCGGCTCGGGCTGAGCTTGGGGGGACTGCGCGGCGGCGGCCACCTGGGCGAAGGTCTGGGCGGGCCCCGACGGCGTGACGAGCGTACCGCGATCAATCGGGAGCTTCGGCGCGGCGACCACCACCGGTTTGATCTCCGGCGGCTGTTCGCCAGGAAAGCGACCGAGGTGGATTGCCGCTGCCTTCTCCGACGCCTTCAATCCCGCCAGGCGGGGCAGATAAGGGGCGAGCGCGGCCACTTGCGCCGGCGGCATGAACTGTGACGCGTCATGCTGCGCGCTGGCGACGTCACCGGTAAGCGCATAAACGAAAACGCGATCGCGCCAGGCGGGCACGTCCTGCCTGCGTAGGAGCGGATCAAGCGTGGCCAATGCCGAGGCGCGATCGCCAGCAAACGCATAGCTGAGCGCGAGCCGGCGCGTGATCTCGTCGCTTGGCTTGGTCTGAAGAGCCAGCCCATAATCGGCCTGTGCGCGCTTGGGCTGACCCCGCAGATCATAAGCCAGGCCACGTTGGGCCGCGATATCGGCTTGCGGCACGCCCAGGCTCACCGCCTCATTGAACAGGCGCAAGGCCGCACGCGCATTCCCATTGGCGAGCATCGTGTCGGCGAGCCCGGCCTTCACCGGGCCGTTCTTCGGATCGAGCACGTCGGCGCGCGACAGGAAACCCGCCGCCGCATTGGTGTCACCGACGTTGAGCGCCGCGCGCCCCGCGCCGACCAACGCCTGAATATTGTCGGGCGTGACCGCAAGGATGCGCAGATAGCGCGACAGGGCTTCGGCGCTATCGCCCCGCGCCGCCGCCTGCTGCGCGAGCTGGAGCGCGTCGGGCGCGAGCTGTTGGGGTGCTTCGACCGGCTGGAGCACCTCTTCTTGCGTCGCTGCGACGGCCGGCAACGCGATCAGGGCAGCCGCGATGACCAGTGAACGAAGCTTTGCGGAGGGGAACACGGTTCGTGTCAAAGCGGTATGGCGTGCAACTTGCAAGAGCTGCAATCGCGCACGCTCGCCAGAACGTTGCGCGGCGGCGACGAGGGCCGTCCTGCCCTCCTCCCGCACGCGGCAGGAGGGCAGAAAAGCTTACTGATTGCTTTGGCGATTGAGGAAACGGGGGATGTCGAGCGGATCGCGCGACACTGCGTCCTCATCCTCATCGTCGGCCGCGCCAACCTTGGAGGAACCGCGGGCCATGCTGGACATACGCTCGAACAGCGTGCTGCCGCTGCGTGAAGGCGCTGCGGCCTGCGCCGCGTCATTGTCCTGGAGCCAGCGGCGCGGGCCAGACCCGCGAGCGGGCGCCGGCTGGGCCGTGCTCGTTGCGCTCTCGTCGAACGCGGCAATCGCCTCATGTTCTTCGGGGGTCGCACTGACCTGCGCTTCCTCGCCGAGCACCAGCTCATCCTCGTCGCTGTCGATTTCGATCGTGGGCGCGGGCGTGGCTGGTTCAGCGAGATTGAGCGTCGGCGCCTCGGGCATCGACGCAGCCGTCGGCACGGGGGTGCTATCCGATCCCGGCACGCGCACTTCGGTGCGGCTGCGCGCGGGGAAGCTGAAGGGCTTGGCCGGCTCCGGCATGTTGGAGACATCGGCCTCGATGCCGGTCGCGACGACCGACACGCGGATCTTGCCTTCCAGCTCATTGTTGAACGCCGAACCCCAGATGATGTTGGCGTCCGGATCGACCAGATCCTTGATGTGGTTGGCCGCCTCGTCGACCTCGAGCAGACGCATATCCTCGCCACCGGTGATGGAGACGATCACGCCCTTGGCGCCCTTCATCGAAACGCCGTCGAGCAGCGGATTGGCGATCGCCTTCTCGGCTGCCTCGATCGCGCGATTATCGCCCGAGGCCTCGCCCGTGCCCATCATGGCCTTGCCCATCTCGCTCATCACCGAGCGCACGTCGGCGAAGTCGAGGTTGATCAGGCCGGGCATCACCATCAGATCGGTGATGCCGCGCACGCCCTGCTGAAGCACCTGATCGGCCATCAGGAACGCTTCCTTGAACGTCGTGTTCGGATTGGCGATCAGGAACAGATTCTGGTTCGGGATCACGATCAGCGTATCGACGTGCTTCTGCAGCTCCGCAATGCCGGCGTCGGCCGAGCGCATACGCCGCGAGCCTTCGAAACTGAACGGCTTTGTGACGACGCCCACCGTGAGAATGCCCTTCTCGCGCGCGGCCTTGGCAATGACCGGTGCAGCGCCGGTGCCCGTGCCGCCACCCATGCCGGCGGCGATGAAGCACATATGCGCGCCCTCAAGCGCCTTCTCGACCTGCTCGAGCGTCTCTTCCGCGGCTGCCCGGCCGATCTCGGGCCGGGAGCCGGCGCCCAGGCCCTGCGTGATCTTCATGCCGAGCTGAATGCGGCTTTCCGCGGGCGAGGCATTGAGCGACTGTGCGTCGGTGTTGGCGACGATGAAATCGACGCCCTGCACGTCGGAGCTGATCATGTTCGCAATGGCGTTGCCGCCCGCGCCGCCGACGCCGATTACGCTGATCCGCGGCTTCAGCTCATCGACCTCGGGCCGGAGAAATTCAATCGCCATTACTGTCTCCATTCACGAACGGAACGCCGCATTTCCGTAAAGTGCCTCATTTTCGGCAGAGTGCCTCAAGTGATTCGCGGGAGCGAGTGCTTTTTACGGTTAACGGCATCTTTTCCTGTTGATCGTTTCCTTACGCTGCCGCCACGACCTAGTAATTGCTCCGCACGGCTGCGATCAGCCGTTGGACCAGGCCCGAGGGCGACATGCGCGTGATTTCCTGCTGCGTCGGTGCTTTACGCAGATCTATCGGATCGGAGGCCGCGTAGAGCACCAGACCTGCCAATGTCGAGAAGCTCATTCCGGAATGCGCCTCGGGCATGCCGATCAGCCCGCGGGGGCGACCGACGCGAACCGAGCGCCCGAGCACGCCCTGCGCATAATCGGCGATGCCCTTGAGTTCGGCGCCGCCGCCGGTGACGACCAGGCGGCGCGCGATCGGGCCCGTGAAGCCCAGATCCTTGAGTGCCTGCTCAATGGCCGCGAACCAATGTTCCAGCCGCACGCGGATAACCGAAATCAACTGGGCGCGGCTGATACGGAGCGGTTCCGCACCATCGGGGCCACCTGCCACCTCAATCATTTCGTGATTGTCGCGCGGCGACGTCTGCGCCGACCCGTGGAAGCATTTAAGCCGTTCGGCCTGCGCGCGGCGCATGCCGAAGGTGGAGGCGATGTCGTCGGTGATCTCGCCGGCCCCGATCGGCAGCGATGCAAGACCGACGAGGAGCCCACCCGCGAAGAGTGACACATTGGTCACGCCCGCGCCGAGTTCGACCAGCGCCACGCCGAGCTCGCGTTCCTCCTCCGACAGGCAGGCCATCGCAGTCGCGATCGGCGATGCGACGATCGACTTGACCGCGAGATGGGCCGAGCGAATGCACAGGTCGAGATTGCGGACGGGCGAGGGATCGGCCGACACGACGTGAATGTCGACGCCCAGTTTTTCGGCATGCAGGCCGAGCGGCTGACGCACGCCGTTCAATCCGTCTAGCGTGTAGAGCGCAGGCTGGGCGTGGAGCACCATCCGGCCATCAGGATCGATCGAATTGCGACCGGCATTGAGCAATTCGTCGATGTCGTGCTGGTCGATCCGCTGACCGCCCAGCGCGACCTCGACCGAGGCGACATCGCTATAAAGGCCGCCCGCCGAGAAACTGACCCAGACCTGCTCAATATTGGTGCGCGCGATGCGCTCCGCCTGCTCGACCGCCTCGCGCACCGCATGCTCGGTGCGTTCCATGTCGGTGATGAAGCCGTGCTTCACCCCGCGGCTCTCGCGCTGGCCGGTGCCGAGCACCTGCAGGCCACCCTCGGCCGGCTGGGCGATAAGCGCCGCGACCTTGGACGATCCGATATCGACGGCGGTGATCAGGCCTTCGGGACGGGGCTGCGCCATCTTTAAGCGTCTCCCCTCCTCATGCCGGTGTCGAGGATGTCGTGGCGGCCGGATCGACCGGCGGCGGCACGGGATCCTGGATCCGCGTTCCCGGATCGCGCGAGGTGCGGATCACGATGCGCGCAGGATCGCGCATGTCGATGCGGACATAGCCCTGGCCAAGCAGCCGCGCTTCCTGGTCCTTCTTGGCGAAGGCGGCGAGCGCCTTGATCGCCTCGGCATCGCCTTCAGGCAGTGACAGGGTCTCGCCCGATTGGAAGCGCAGGTCCCAACGGCGCTGACCGACCCAGGTCGCGCCATCAATCAGCTGCTTCAGCGGCGCCTGGCTCGAAATCAGCGCCTGGAGCTGGCCAATATGGTTTTCCACCCCTTCCCCGATGACCAGGGGCAGCTGGACCGGCATGGTGTGCGCATCCACGGCGGCGAGGATATGGCCTTGCGCATCGATCAGTGCGAGCTGCTGATTGCGTTGGAGCACGGCTGCCGGGACCCGCTCGACCAGATCGATCGCAAGCGTATCCGGCAGCCGCCGCGAGACGCGCGCATCCTCGATCCAGCCGAGCTGGAGCAATTGCGAGCGCAGCTGGGTGAGATCGACCAACGGCATATCCTGCCCGTGCGCTTCGGACACGATGCGGTACACGGTATCGCGATCGACTTGCTTAAGGCCGGTGAGCTGAATGTTCCGCACGACAAAGCCCATCCGGCCAAGCCCGTGCGCGGCGGCCATGCCCGTCATCTGCGGAACGCCCATCGCGATCAGTCCGCCAATGCAGGCGGCAACGATGAGCAGCCCCAGCGTCCAGTTGCGCAGGCCCCGGAGGAATCCGTCGGGCAGAGGAATGCGCGGCAGCGCACGATCCGAAGTGCGCGCGGGTGGACGGCGGCGCGCCGCGGGCTGGCCGCCGCGCGCCGATGCGCCACGCGCGCCGCGCGTCGTCACCTGAACGCGCGCTCGGCTCACTTCAGCGCCTCATCGATGATTGTCTGGACCAGCCCCTCATAGGTCATGCCGACTAGCTTTGCCTGTTCCGGGACAAGGCTCAAGGGGGTCATGCCGGGTTGGGTGTTGACCTCGAGCAAATACAGGCCGTCGACGCCTTTTTCATCGTCCCAGCGGAAGTCCGAACGCGAAGTGCCCTTGCAGCCGAGCAGACGGTGCGCGTTCAGCGCCATGTCCATGCACGCCTCTGCAATATCGGAAGGGATTTCGGCCGGGCAGACATGCTGGGTCATGCCGTCGGTATATTTGGCATCGTAATCGTAGAAGCCGCTCTTGGGCCTGAGCTCGGTCACACCCAAGGCGCGGTCGCCGACGACCGCCGTGGTGAGCTCGCGCCCGCGGATGAAGGGCTCGGCGAGCAGTTCGTCGAAATGCGCCCACGGCCCCTCGACATCGCGGCCGATCGGGTTACCGTAATTCCCTTCGTTGGTGACGATGGCGACACCGACCGACGAGCCTTCGTTGACGGGCTTCACTACATAGGGCCGGGCCAGCGGATCGCGCTCGAACAGGCTTTCCGACTTCACGATCTTGCCGTCGGGCATGCGGATGCCGTGCGGGACGAGTTCGTTCTTGGTGAGCTGCTTGTCGATCGCGATCACGGAGGTCGCCAGCCCTGAATGAGTGTATTTGATACCCATCAGGTCAAGCATGCCCTGGATCGTGCCGTCCTCGCCCGGCGAGCCGTGAAGCGCGTTGAAGACGACGTCGGGTTTCGCCTCATGCAGGCGCAACGCCACATCGCGATCCATGTCGATCCGCGTGACCCGATGGCCCAGCGCTTCGCACGCCTTGGCGACGCCTTCACCCGAAACCAGGCTGACCTCGCGCTCGGCCGACCAGCCACCCATCAGCACGACGACGTGGAGAGGCGCGCTCACAAGATCCTCCCTGCACGAAGTGCGGGGAGGGGGACCGCGCCGCGAAGCGGCGTGGTGGAGGGGTTACGGAGGGCCAATTGCCCCTCCACCGTTGCTGCGCAACGGTCCCCCTCCCCATCTGCGATGGGGAGGATCGTCATACCGGCTTCCCCACGCGCTGGATTTCCCATTCCAAAGTGACGCCGCTGTGCGCTTTCACCCGCCGGCGGACTTCCTCGCCCAATTCCTCGATCTCCGCCGATGTGGCCTGCCCCAAGTTCAGCAGAAAGTTGCAATGCTTTTCCGACACCTGCGCATCGCCGATCTGCAAGCCGCGACAGCCGGCTTCATCGATCAGCTTCCAGGCTTTGGTGCCCTCGGGATTCTTGAAGGTCGAACCGCCCGTTCGGCTGCGCAGCGGCTGAGAGGCTTCGCGCTCGGCCGCGATCCGGTCCATCTCCGCCCCGATGGCGGCGGGATCGCCCGGCACACCCTCGAAGACGGCCTCGACCACAATCGCGCCTGCGGGCAGTTCGGAATGGCGATAGGTGTAGCCGAGTTTGGCGGCCGGCCAGGTTTCGATGCTGCCGTCACGCAACACGATCGTTGCTTCGATCAGGATATCGCGCGCTTCGCGGCCGTAAGCGCCGGCATTCATGCGCACCGCGCCGCCGACCGTACCGGGAATGCCGCGCAAGAATTCCAAACCCGCAATGCCCGCATCGCGCGCGGCGCTGGCGACGGTGATGCCCATTGCCGCGCCGCCGGCGCGGACGCGGTTGCCGGGCTCGGCCAAGACTTTGGCAAAGCCCTTGGGCAAGCGGATCACAACGCCCGGCACGCCACCATCGCGCACAATCAGGTTCGAGCCCACGCCGACCGGGAGAACGGGGGTCGCGGGGTCGAGACCGGCAAGAAAGCTTGCCAGATCCTGCACGTCGCGCGGGCGCACCAGCCATTCGGCCGGCCCGCCGGTGCGGAACCAGATGAAGTCGGCAAGACTGCCCTGATGCTCGGCATCGCCATACAACGGCGGGAGGGCGTAGCAGACAGTCACGGGCTCTGCTCCCCCCCAGGGGGAGGGGGACCATCCGCAGGATGGTGGAGGGGGATCGAGGCTGGACTCGGCGCCTGTGACGCGCCCCCTCCACCGCCTTCGGCGGTCCCCCTCCCCGTTCCGGGGAGGATCTTTTGGCAAAGGCTCATCCCGCCCGCGCCTGCTTGATCGCGTCGGCAAGGCCCGCGGCCCATTTCGTGATGTCGCCCGCGCCGAGGCAGATCACCATGTCGTCCTGCTTCACCACACGCGCGAGATCGGTAGCGAGCGCGTCGGGACCGGCAATCTCCTGTGCGGCGCGATGGCCACGCATCTTCAGACCCGAGACCAGAGCCGCCGCGTCCACGCCCTCTATCGGCTGTTCGCCTGCCGCATAGACCGGCGCGACATAAACGATATCGGCGTCGTTGAAGGCCGTCTGGAACTCCTCCATCAGGTCGTGCAGCCGCGTGAAACGGTGCGGCTGGACCACGGCGATCACGCGACCCTTCGCGCCCTCGCGCGCGGCGGAGAGCACGGCTCGAATCTCGACCGGATGGTGGCCATAATCGTCGATGATAGTGACACCATCGATTTCGCCGACCTTGGTGAAGCGGCGCTTGACCCCGCCGAACTTGGCGAAGCCCGTGCGGATGATCTCGTCGGAGACGCCCAGTTCCAGCGCCACGCCGATCGCGGCGAGGCTGTTCTGGACATTATGACGGCCCGGCATTGGCAGCTCGATCCCTTCGATCGAGCGGGTCGAGCCATCGCGATGGCGGATGATCGCCTCGTAACGATTGCCGCCCGGGATCGGCGTCACGTTCACGCCGCGAATGTCGGCCTGCGCCGAAAAGCCGTACGTGACGACACGGCGATCGCGCACACGTGGGATGATCGCCTGGACCTCCGGGTGATCGAGGCAGAGCAACGCCGCACCGTAGAAAGGCACATTCTCGACGAACTCGACGAACGCGTCCTTCACCTTGTCGAACGAGCCATAATGATCGAGATGCTCGGGATCGATGTTGGTGACGACCGCATAGGTACCGTCGAGACGAAGGAAGGAACCGTCGCTCTCATCGGCCTCGACCACCATCCAGTCCGATGCGCCCAATCGGGCATTTGAGCCGTAGCTGTTGATGATGCCGCCGTTGATGACGGTCGGGTCCACACCGCCCGCATCGAGCAAGGCCGCGACCATCGAGGTGGTGGTTGTCTTACCGTGCGTTCCCGCCACCGCGACGGTCGATTTGAGGCGCATCAGCTCAGCCAGCATTTCGGCCCGACGGACGACGGGAATGCGCTTCTCGAGCGCAAGCTCGACTTCGGGATTGCCGCGCTTGATGGCGGTCGAGGTCACGACGACGGCGGCATCGCCGAGATTTTCCGCCTTGTGGCCA
>Ga0207647_10002544_pt1 | contig 13811 bp, 16 predicted proteins | sample KBSCornC2_FD_184295 | JGI IMG/M metagenome (GOLD analysis project Ga0207647, IMG submission 184295) | Corn rhizosphere microbial communities from Kellogg Biological Station, Michigan, USA - C2 (SPAdes) (version 2) | ecosystem: Host-associated > Plants > Roots > Rhizosphere ...
GCCGGCTGATAAAATATTGGATACTGCACAAAAAGAAAACGTAGATATTATCGGTCTAAGCGGATTGATAACACCATCCCTCGACGAAATGGTGCACGTAGCTAAAGAAATGAAACGTCGCGGCATGAAGCAACCGCTCATGATAGGGGGTGCTACTACATCCCGTATGCACACGGCCGTAAAGATTGCGCCGCAGTACGAAGAAGGTGTAGTTTATGTATTAGATGCAAGTCGCAGCGTAACGGTCGCCGGGAACCTTTTGAATAAAGACAATAAGAAAGGATTCCTCGACGGCATTAACACAGAATACAATAAGCTCCGCGACGATTTCGAGAATAAAAAAACAGTTAAGCAATACATCCCATTTGCTGAAGCGCAGAAGAAAGGCGTACAGATAGATTGGGGCAACTATACTCCTCCTGCGCCGCAGTTCACAGGCACAAAGGTTTTTGAAGATTACGATCTTAGCGAGCTAAGGAGATACATTGATTGGGGTCCCTTCTTCATAGCCTGGGAGATGAAAGGAAAGTATCCTGCAATACTGCAGGATGAGCATGTAGGCAAAGAAGCAACAAAATTATTCAATGATGCCAATGCCTTGATCGATAAGATCATCGCAGAAAAATGGCTCGCTGCAAAAGGTGTAATAGGTTTCTGGGAAACACTGCGCACAGCACCCGATACCATACAGTTGAAAGATGAACAAGGTAATGTGCTCACCACTACCGAGCACCTGCGCCAGCAAATAAAGAAAGCAGATGGGCAACCTGAGTTCTCATTGGCCGATTTTATAAAACCCAATGCTAAAGACTATATGGGGGCTTTTGCGGTAAGCATACACGGAATAGAACCACACCTGCAAAAGTTTATAGCAGATCACGACGACTATAACAAGATAATGCTGCAGGCATTGGCCGATCGTTTTGCCGAAGCCTTTGCCGAGGTATTGCACTTGCGAACCCGCAAAGAGTTCTGGGCTTATGCCAAAGACGAATCGCTTGATGTATCAGAACTTGTTAAAGAAACTTACAGAGGTATTCGCCCCGCACCGGGTTACCCGGCTTGCCCTGACCATACTGAAAAACGAAAATTATTTGCACTATTAGGTGCTACCGAATATGCAGGCATACAGCTTACTGAGTCATTAGCCATGTATCCGGCAGCTTCCGTATGCGGCTGGTATTTCAGTCATCCGCAAAGCACTTATTTTGGTATAAACCATATCTCTGAAGACCAATTGAAAGACTATACACTGCGCAAAGGCATGAGTATAGAAGAAATGAGTAAATGGCTTTCACCCATACTTGAAGGATAAACTAATGAGCGATATACAAGTCCCTGCTTCAAAGCATCCGGTTTCGACACAGCCCAAATGGCTGCGTGTCATAGCAATCATAGTGTCATACATACTGCATCCCATATTTATGCCTTTGCTTATGAGCTTTGTGCTCTACAAGCTCACGCCTATGAGTTTTGCAAGCATATCTCCTAAGCAGTTCAATCTGTGGATGATATCGTTAGGCATGATAACAGTGCTGTACCCGCTGCTCACTATATTTCTTTGCAAGCAGCTCGGCTTTATCAACAGTATTCATATGTATGATCCTAAGGACAGGATTATACCGCTCATTGCAGTTATGATTTTTTACTTCTGGGCATACTGGGTATTTCGTAACAACCCGCTACCCATCGAATGGAAATCGCTTATGCTAGGCAGTTTTTGGGGCGTAATAATAATATTCAATATCAATATCTTTTACAAAGTCAGTATGCACACAGCTGCGGCAGGTGGTCTTATAGGCATACTGCTGGTAGTAATGATGCGCAGCCAGATAAATATGGTAGTGCCTTTATTTCTCGGTCTTGTGGTAGCTGGTCTTATAGGCACCATTCGCATGATACTTGGCGCACACAAAGGCGGCCAGATATGGTTGGGCTACGCAATAGGGATCATTGCCCAGGTAGGCGCCTATTTCTACTTAGTATTACATCCTTAACATAATATCATAAAAAGAAAAGCCCCGCAATTGCGGGGCTTTTCTTTTTATAGAGATATCCACTAGTAACGATACATCTCAGTTTTATAAGGACCATCTTTTGGTATGCCCAGGTATTCAGACTGTGCATCAGTCAGTTCGTCCAGTTGAGCGCCAACTTTAGCAAGGTGCAGACGAGCTACTTTTTCATCCAGGTGCTTAGGCAGCACATACACTTTGTTTTCGTATTTGCTGTGGTGCAACCATAGTTCTATCTGTGCCAATGTCTGGTTAGAGAAAGAGTTGCTCATTACAAAGCTTGGGTGCCCTGTAGCGCAACCCAGGTTCACCAGGCGGCCTTCAGCCAGCACTATCACTTCTTTACCATCTATATTGTACAGGTCCACCTGTGGTTTTATGGTGTCCTTAGTGTTGCCATAGCTGTTATTTAGCCACGCCATATCTATTTCTATATCAAAGTGACCTATGTTACAAACAATAGCCTTGTCCTTCATCAGGCGGAAGTGCTTTTCAGTGATCAGGTCACGGCAACCTGAAGCAGTAACAATAATGTCAGCTTCTTTTACAGCGTCTATCATTCTCTTTACTTCAAATCCGTCCATTGCAGCCTGCAATGCACATATAGGGTCTATTTCAGTTACTATCACGCGCGCACCAGCACCACGCAGCGATTCTGCAGAGCCTTTGCCTACATCACCGTATCCACCTACTACTGCCACTTTACCTGCCATCATCACATCTGTAGCGCGACGTATAGCATCTACCAGGCTTTCTTTGCAACCGTATTTGTTATCAAATTTAGATTTGGTAACAGAGTCATTTACATTTATAGCCGGCATTGGCAAGGTGCCTTTATGCATTCTTTCATATAAACGGTGTACGCCTGTAGTAGTTTCTTCACTCAGACCTTTTATGTGCTGTACCAGTTCTGTATACTTATCAAGTACTATGTTAGTAAGGTCACCACCATCATCCAGTATCATGTTCAGTGGACGGTCTTCGCTACCGAAGAATAAAGTCTGCTCAATGCACCAGTCTGCTTCTTCCAGGCTCTGACCTTTCCATGCAAACACGCCAATGCCTGCAGCGGCAATAGCAGCAGCAGCATGGTCTTGTGTAGAGAATATGTTGCAAGAGCTCCAGCGCACTTCAGCACCAAGTTCTACCAGTGTTTCTATTAGCACTGCAGTTTGTATGGTCATGTGCAGGCAGCCTGCTATGCGGGCGCCTTTCAGTGGTTTTGTAGGGCCATATTCAGCACGTATGGCCATCAGGCCCGGCATTTCGGCTTCAGCAAGTCTTATCTCTTTACGTCCCCATTCAGCAAGGCTGATATCCTTCACTTTATAAGGCAATTTGAAATCAATGTTCGAGCGAGTCATCGTACTCATTATAATTTTATTTTAAATGTTTGCAAAGATATATAAAAAGGGGCTATGAACCACTTAATAACACACTTGAGGTCTAATTGTTGCTTAAGAACGCATCTATTTTTTTACAGGTAGCATCACTCACTGACACCAGCGGCAGCCTTAGCTTATTGCCGCATATATTCATGCGATGCAGGACGCATTTCACACCCGCAGGATTACCCTCCGCAAATAATAGATCGATCCCTGTGAGTAGTTTATAATGCAGCCTCCGTGCTTCTGTAAAGTTGCCTTGCAATGCCTCGTTCACCATAGACGTGAAATCCCTGGTATAGCAGTTTGCGGCTACTGATATCACACCTTCCATGCCTATAGCTATTTGTGGCAGTATCAGGTTATCGTCGCCTGATAGTATGGCAAAACCCTCCGGCTTTCCTTGCACCAGCTCCATGCACTGTACCATATTGCCGCTGGCTTCCTTTACCGCTACTATATTCTTAAAATCCTTTGCCAGGCGCAGCGTAGTATCTGCCGCTATGTTACTGGCCGTGCGGCCCGGCACATTATATAGTATTATAGGCAGTTTGGTTGCCTGCGCTATAGCTTTAAAATGCTGATAGATGCCTTCTTGTGTGGGCTTGTTATAATAGGGAGATACACTTAGTATGCCATCTACACCTTCCAGGTGGTAAGTAGATAATTGCTGTACTATTTCGGCAGTATTATTGCCGCCTACGCCGCATACCACCGGCACGTGCTTATTGCACTTGTTTATTATAAAGGATAGCACATCCCGCTTCTCTTCAGCAGAAAGGGTAGGGGTTTCTGCAGTGGTGCCAAGGGCTACCAGGTAGTTTACGCCACCTTCTATAACGCTGTTTATCAGTTTTTCAAGTCCGGCGTAGTCTACTGTTTCATTATCATTAAACGGAGTAACAAGTGCTACACCCGTGCCGCTGAATAAATGGGACATGTGCTTATATAAATATTAATAAGTAATTTTTTTCAATAGCTATTAGCTGTTTATCTCGTCGTAGAAGCCCATTTTAGAGAATTTCTCTATGCGCTGTTCTATGCGCTTTTCAGGGTCCAGCTTAAAGAGCTCAGCCAGGGTTTCCTTCAGGTAGCGCTTCACTATAGCTGCCATTTCTTCCGGTTGCGCATGTGCTCCGCCCACAGGTTCCGGCAATACGCCGTCTATCAGGCCAAACCCATTCATATCTTCAGACGTAAGTTTCAGTTGTTCTGCTGCTTTCTCTTTAAAGTTCCAGCTGCGCCAAAGTATGGAAGAGCATGATTCCGGTGATATTACCGTGTACCAGGTGTTTTCCAGCATTATCACTTTGTCGCCTATGCCTATGCCTAATGCGCCTCCTGATGCCCCTTCGCCTATTATAATGCATATAACGGGCACCTTCAGGTTCACCATTTCAAAAAGATTACGGGCTATAGCCTCCCCCTGTCCGCGCTCTTCAGCTTCCAGTCCAGGGTAGGCACCGGGGGTATCTATAAGGGTTACTATTGGATGGCCAAATTTCTCTGCCATCTTCATCAGGCGCAGCGCCTTACGGTAGCCTTCGGGGTTAGCCATACCGAAGTTGCGCATCTGGCGCATTTTGGTATTTATCCCTTTTTGTTGACCTATCACCATCACCGGCTGGCCGTCAAGTTGGGCCATGCCACCTATCATCGCTTTGTCGTCCCGCACCTGGCGATCGCCGTATAGCTCATTAAAGTTCGAGAACATCTTTTCTATATAGTACAGCGTATACGGGCGGTCAGGGTGGCGGCTTAGCTGCACCCTTTGCCACGGCGTCAGGTTGCGGTATATGTTATTGCGGGTGCTTTCTATGGATGTTTCTAGTTCCTTTATACTGTTGGTAACATCTACATGGCTTTTAGCCGACATCTCCTTTAGCTTATTGATCTGCGCATACAACTCCTCCAGCGGCTTTTCAAAATCCAGAAACTGCATATGTAATATTTAGACTGCAAAAGTAACGGTTTGGCTTGTAAAGACCATGATGTACATATTTAAACATATGAAATGTGTTGAGGCAATAAAAAGAGTGACCGCCAGTCACCCTTTTTATCAGACATTATTATACTTACAACTTGACAAATTTCTTAGTATAGGCTTTGCCATTTATTTTTAACTGAAGTACGTAGGTACCTGCCGCCAGACGGCCCAGGTCAATATTTTCAATATTATTTCGTATTTCTCCAGATATGCTAGTTGAATTGCCTGTTGCAGACGTAACAGTGTAGATTGTATTTTTTGGGGTCTTATTTTCTATCGTTATTTTATCCTTACATATTGTAGGGTAAACTTTAATGCCTGCATTCTCAATGTTATCAACATTAGATGCTGAATCGGGTGTTGACCCTGGACCAAAACGATACACCGTACCGTTCGCAGGCCATGAATTAAGTGTATTGTAAGAAATTGTTCCTACACCCATGGAAATTGGTACGCGTTTGAGAGTAGGGCTGGACGGGTTGCCTTCAAGGTAATATGCAACTGCGTTATCTGTACGGTCCATGTCTTTAAAGAAAGCAAATTCAGGACCACTGCCGTGATAAAAATAATCTGCCGGTTTAGTTACGGAAGATGGGCCATACCTGAATTCTACTGTGCTGGAGTCTTCATATATCCATACCTGGAAATTAACATAATCATTTAAAGTTCCGGATATAACGCTTTCGCCATAGAACCCGGCATTTGCAACTTCAGCCTTAAATATGCGATGCCCTGCACTGCCATCTATTTCGTATTTAAGTGGAGATACTGAAGTGCCGCTAATAAATCCTCGATCAACCAAATCCGCGTCAAGCAACATGAAGAATGATCTATACGTTTTGCTTGTATTATATACAGAATCCCCCTCCAGGTTAGTTACATCACCTAAGCAAAAATAGTTATTGGTACAGGTGTCCATAAGGTACGTAAAGCCTGTAGCTGCAACAAAATTGTAAAAAGAGGAGCCATCCCATACTGCACCGGCGTTTGCAGTAGATGATGTAGATAATGGGGTGTAAGTTTGGCTGGATACAGAAAAAATGTATGGAAGCTGGGCATGTACAGTTATGCTATAAAATAATATAGCAATAAAACTCATTAGAGATTTTTTCATAAAGGTAAATTTGAGGTATAAAATAATTTGCAATAATAATGCGAACTAATGACAATTAACAAATATGGAATAACCTATTTCATAAAAAAATACTTGTTGCAGCTGGTGGGTGGTTGTGCAGACTTTAATAATGAGTAAAGTTTACGCATAAGCGTAAACTATGCAAAAGGCAAAGAACGTATCGCTGCTATTTGAATAGATGGTAGCGGAGTAAACGATAAATATCTTTTATGCTTGTTTCTAATATTGCATCTTTTGCACGCGTTATAGAAGGTTTTTTGCTTATGTATTTGTAGAACAACTTAGTATAAAACTTGAGTAATTCAGAATAATTATGCTGAAATAAAAACGCGTGTCTTGAGGGGCCAGTGTAGTGTATAAATGATTTTGTATCGTATTTCTTATTTATTACATCATTGCAGTCAAACATGTTTGGCTCTTTCCCATACAGGCCGATGTCGTCTAGTAAGATAATGTTGCCTTTTAAATTAAGCTCGTTAATATAAAAATTAAGGTAGCCTTGGTCTCCGAATTTAAAAAATGCATCGGTCGAAAAATCTGTATTAATATCCTTTCTATATAGTCTGAGATGATCTTTGTCAAAGAGTTTTTTATTTATAATAAAATGCCCGGAGCTAAAATATATTTGGCTTGCTAATAGTTCTGTCCTTCCCACATTTGGGTCATAGGCATATTTATTAAAAATGCGCAAGTTTTCCTTATCGCTAAAGTCAAGTACGCCTCCTTGCATCACGGCAAAATCAAATTCCTTTCCTGCATACTTGTTTTCAAAATTTGCCAGGAGAAATGAATCGGCATCAAAATGAACATAATAATCGTAATCATACCCCGCTTCCGGCAAGAAATATAAATTTAATTTATTTAATAGGCCTGTTAGCTTTAGATCATGATTCTTGTTTATTTCTTTTGTGTCTATTATCGTCACATTGCTTATTCTTGCCAGCTGTTCAATGTGCTTATTGCCGTCATTTAGTATGTATATAGGCGCCGTTATTCCAAAATATCTAATACTGCTTAACAGGCACCTGCAATACACAGTATGCTTGGGGCCCAATGATATAACAATGCAATAATTGTCTGTCGAAAACATTTTTATCTCTTAATTAATAATAGGGATGATACTAATTACGCTATTTTATGGAGCATTCTTTTATTGATAGCTATTGTATCTCCCGCATCTCTATATAGCTTGTAGTTCAGTCTGCGTAAAGAGGTCACAGCATTTTTATAAGAAAGAGTATCCAGGTGTTTATCTTCAAAAAGAATGATATCTGCATCAATGTGCTTAAGGTTTAGCAGTTTCAATATCTCGTAATCATAACCCTCAGTATCTATATGGATTAGGTCGAAACTATGAAGATTATGTTTTTTAAATAATGAATCAAAAGATGTGGTCTTTACTTTATCTTCTATAAATAACTCATCAAAATTGGGTATCCGATTTCGGTGTTTTAAAACCACTTCCTTCTTAAAAGAACCTATCTGGTCATACCATTTTGGTAAATTGGGGTCGTCAGATATTTTTAGCCGGTAAAAAGCCTGTTCCCCATCCTTATGAGAAATAGCTGCATTTTCAAAAAGCAACTTGTTCTCATATTTAGCATAGTTGTTTTTTAATTTTTCAAATAAATATGGAATCGGCTCCACCAATAACCCTGTCCATCCATATTTAATAATATATGGGTTGATTGGGTCAGCAGTAAACCCCTCATTAGATCCAACTTGCAGAAATACGACGTCGTTTTTTACTGCAGCATATCTGCCCAGGATATCTTGTATAGACTTTTTTTGCGGAATTCCCTTTAATGCCGATAGTGTTTTCTTTATCTTTTTAGAAAGGAGAGTATTATCCGGTATAAAAGTTTTAAATATTTTTTTTATCATGGAAGATGTGCGTCAAACGGGAATCACGAAAATACATAATAAATGAAACCATGCCAAAAAATGATATTTATTGGCCTAAACGATTTTCAAAAACGCTCCTCACATTCATGATAAGCAATAATTACATCTGTTTTTTTAATTCAAATGGATATTATATCTTGCATTAACCAAATGGTTAATTTTGCATGAGTAGCGCGTTAAACTCTCGCGATAAAATATTGGAAGTAGCAACCGACATCTTCTATAAAAAAGGATTGGCCGGAGCTCGTATGCAGGAGATTGCGGATAATGCAGGCATCAATAAGGCTATGTTGCATTACTATTTTAAGACTAAGGAACAATTATTTAATGAGGTCTTCGAAAAAGCATTCAGACTTTTTTTATCACGTATAGTCGAAGTTTTAAACAGCAATAAGCCCTTAAAAGATAAAGTCAGCGATTATGTCGATCACACTATTGACTCGCTTATGCAAAACCCAGGTATATCCATATTCGTAATCCAGGAATTAAACACAAATCCTGAAAAAGTCACAAAGTTATTTGTCGGCAAAGGAAATATCAACTTCGTCGTATTTGAAAATCAGGTTAACAAAGAATTTGCAGGCAAAGTAAATGCCGAAATGTTTTTCACAGATATGGTAGCAATGTGTATTTACCCCTTTATAGCCCAACCAATGCTAAAAAAAATAGTAAAGAAGAACGATGCGGCTTACAAGACATGGCTGCAGGAAAGAAAAGAATGGATAAAAAATAGGCTCTTTTCAAGAGTTTAATTTTTTTTACTCGCCTTATTAACCATTTGGTTAATAAGCAATTATTTTATTGTCAAATAAGAAATAAAATGGAACGTTCAAAACTGGGTAGTTTATTATGGTTAGTGTCCACAGTTATTAGTGTGTCACTTTTATTATTCAATATTGCTGGCTTATGGTTATTTGTTGAATTTGCTCTGGTAAGTATGCTCGCAATTGTTTGTTGGGTCAAGTTCTCACAAAAGCAATTGCCACAGCAAAGCTCCGCTGTGACTTTTTATATTTTAAGCATAACAGCTCTTATCATCTTAAATGCAATGCGCTTTGCATCAGGTTATGCATCATTTGTTCAGCGCAATTATCACGGCTTTTTTAAGCAAGGCATACTACCGGACCATTCTTATTGGTTTATTTTATGTGTATGCTTCCCAGTGTCAGTAATGCTTTTCGGAGGCTATTTCTTAGTCAGGAGAAATCCTATAGGCATCTTTTTTGGCTGCTGGGCTTTCTTCTTCAATATTGCAGAATCTTTATTGCAGTTTAAAATTGAACTCGGCAACATAAGCACTTATTCGCACGAGTACTTTTTAGGGGTATTTACTGCAATGATATTGTTCTTGTTAAGCGCATATGGCATTATACGCCTCGTGAAACCTTATAGTGAAACTATAGCCGCAAATGAGGAAACTGCACTCCCGACAAAAAGAAGAATTAATCTATGGTCTGCACTTTTCGTAACACTTGTTATCATCTATGGAGTCACTCTATACACACAAGCCGGACTTTTGCCGGTAGGCGTTATTGCAGGGTCTATGATGGGAGGTATGATCGGATGGCGAAAAACTACAGCAGGTATCCCCGCTAACCCTTATAAGCTGGTTCCCTTATATTTATTGTTGCAGGCCCTTTTCTACGTACACGTAGGCGAAGAAACAATTACACATTTTAATAGAGGCATTGCCGCAATTTCCGGCCATCCTTGGGGTGATACGGAATTTAGTTATTTTATTGCCTTTCTTGGCCCTGTAATATGGGTATTAGCTGCATGGAGCTTATGGAAAAGACAAGCCTTCGGCAATTTTATCTTATGGTTTATGATAGTAGGGATGATACTTGGTGAGCCTACCCATATCCTGGTTTTCCCTGTTATACGTATGATAAAAGAAGGGGTTGGCTATGAATACTTTTCAGGCATGTACACTGCCTTATTCCCTATGGTACCTGCAATAATGGCCTTAATTGTGATAATAAAAGATCATAAAACACATGAAGAAGCACGTGCGTAAATTTCTATTCATAGGTTTATCCCTTTTCCCTGCAAGGCTATGGGCACATGGCTTCGGTGGCAGTGGCTTTTTGCATCCCCTAACGGGAATAGATCATCTTATCGCAATTGTAGCCGTAGGAGCATGGAGTGCCCAACTGGGTGGCAAAGCTATTTACTTGGTCCCGGCTTCTTTTTTAGTGATGATGTGCCTCGGAGGATTAGTTGGGATTCAAAAAATACCAGTTGGATATACTGAGTTTGGCATAGCTCTTTCAGTGGTATTATTAGGACTGGCCATCGCCATTAATAAAAAGATTACATGTCTCATAGCTGCAATGGCAGTAGGCATTTTTGGCTTTTGCCATGGCTATTCCCACGGTGTAGAGATTCCCTATCAGCACAAAATTGCAGAATACATTATAGGCTTCACGGTCACAACTTTAGGATTACATATAGTTGGTGCTGTGAGTGGACTATTATTGCTGGAAGAAAAAAATGGCGAAGCCATGTTAAGGTTAGCTGGAGTTGTTGGTGCAGTGGTAGGGATATTTCTTTTTTTGAAATTATTGTCATGAAAATTAAAACTGTTTGCATGGGAATAAAAGCAAAACCTGCGCTGAAGTACGACTAGGTGTGTGGCGAATAGCAGTATGGGATTTAATGCTGTTGTGAAAATGATAAAGGACAGCCGAAACACAGTATAAGGTTATGGAGGAGTTGCTAAAGAATTTGTTTTATGCCTTGGCCGTTGTTATAGAAAACCTGATGTGCAAAATAAAACGGATGACTAACTTATTAAGGCATACCTTGTATAGAGTGCTTTGGGTAATATAGCCGGGAGCTAAAGAAGGGAGATATATGTGTTTTTCACCCACCGCAAGTTTTGGCGCCAGTGCTGTATTGTTGACAATAGGATTGATATCTCAGAAAAAAGCGCAGACAGGGGCGCAGCATATTTTTGCAGGTGTACCGCTCATATTCGCCGTTCAGCAATTTTTCGAAGGTATATTGTGGTTGGCATTAATGCATACAGCCTATGCGCAGTGGGAGGGACTGGCTACATACGCCTTTTTAATATTCGCCCAGGTGGTATGGCCTGTATATGTTCCACTTGCCATTATGTTGCTGGAGAAAGAACCGGTTCGGCGAAAGATACTTTCCTATTTGTTGTCTATCGGAATATTGCTGGCAGGTTATCTGGCATATTGTCTTAAGGCATATAATGTATCTGCAGCTATAGATGGCCACCACATCCGCTATTCGCTTGATTTTCCGGGTGCCAACAGGTGGTACAGTGGCATATTTTATTTTATCCCCACCGCTATATCGCCATTCATTTCCGGCATAAAGCGCATAAGATGGTTAGGTGCGGTAATAGTCTTATCATACCTCATAACCCGCATCTTTTATCAATACTATGTTATATCTGTATGGTGCTACTTTGCGGCAATCATCAGCCTCATTGTGCTTGCAGTAATTATTAAATTAACTACAGGGTCGGAATCGAAAAATAATAAGGCATTTAACTAAAATATTGGCTCATGCTTTTTTCTCAGGCACCAGGTTGTCATACACCTGATATTATTTACATTAGTGGTTCTTATTGGCTCGTATAGTTCGCCGTTCAGTTCATTAGTATAGTGTTGCAGAATTTGTTCATTTACCAGGTACCGTACTGTGCCATCAGGCATCAGGTAGCGGCCATTGCCCTGGCTTTGCATACGGGATTCAAGACCTATGTCAGAGGCAAGACGGGCAAACAGATACCCTCCCGGCTTCAATATCCGCCACACTGACTTTACCATTTCCTCGAAATGAGCGGGGCTGCTCGCAAAATGAAACACGGCGCTGCATATCGCAAGGTCGAAGCTGGAGGCCTCGTAAGGAAGGTCTTCTACGCTGGATACCACAAAATTCTCGACAGCATTGCCTGGTGCCAGGTTGGCAGAAAGCTCTTTTACCGTAGATATCGCCTCGGGGGCCATGTCTATTCCATGCACTTCATATCCGTTTCTTAGGAAATATACTATGTTTCTGCCGTTGCCGCAGCCAATATCTATCACCTTCCTGCAGGTATCAAATCGCCCTTTCAGCAATTGGTCGAACAGGTAGATATCAATATTCCCAAACTCAGTCTGTAAATTGTTATTCATAGTACTTAAGAAAAATACCATTATTTTATTAGACAAAGCAAATACGTGGCAAGGCATTGCTCCATGCATAATGGACATACGCTAAAACAAAAAAGCCTCACAATATTGTGAGGCTTTTTGCGGACCGGACGGGACTCGAACCCGCGACCTCCGCCGTGACAGGGCGGCATTCTAACCAACTGAACTACCGATCCGTTTGTCCGTTTGGGCTGCAAAGATAAGTGCAAATTTCTGATTTGTGCAAATGTTTTGCTGGGAAATTTTAAAAATTAAATACGGCATGATTTTTTCACTTTCATTAAAAACAATAATCATGTCACAACAGAGCGCTGATCGTAAAAAAGTTTACGACGAACAAGACAAAGAAATTACCGACCTTCAAAAGAAATATAATGTAGATACACAGGAGGTGCTTAATGCCGTAATAGCAGCAGATAATGATCTTGGAAAAGCAGAAGAATACCTGAAAGAAAGGACAAAAAAATAAACTTGTATTCCGAATATTAAGCCAATTTATACATTATTAAGTTGGCTTGCTGTTCTCTTCTTGCTCAATAATGATATTTTTGCATATCAAATGCGCTATATGGTCAACAAAGTATATGTCTTGTTATTTACTTGTATTACAATTTTATTTGCCTCCTGTTCCGGCGGCACCCAGGAGCCACCATCACACGCAGAGGTTGACTCTATAGTAAATGCACGCGTTAATACACTGCAGGTACAAATGCAGTCAAAAAATGATTCTATAATAAACGATATGGCAAAAAAGCGGGCAGATTCTATACTTACTACAATGAAAGGACAGAATAACCCTGCAGTACCGCAAACTGTAAAATAGATAATGTTATCTTTACCATTCGCAGCAGGTTAATTTAAAACGGCGCGATTAATACTTAGAATATCCAATATTTTTGTTCACACAAAACTGCAAACAAATGAAAAAAAAGTCACTTTTATTATTAGGAGTAGGCATGTTGGCTTTGTACTCATGTAACTCAGGCAATAATGCTGCTTCTGAACAGGCAAAGCAAGATTCAATAGCTAATGCTGCAAAAGTGCAGGAAGCTGCTGCTGCTCAGGCAAAGCAAGACTCTATAGTAAATGCTGCTAACATGGAAACCATGAAGGCCCAGGCACAGGCAGATTCACTGAAAGGCGCTATGGCAGCGAAGGGAACTACAACTACTGTTACAAAAACAGTAACTCATCATCATTCTTCCGGCGCAAAGG
>Ga0207647_10002550_pt1 | contig 13783 bp, 15 predicted proteins | sample KBSCornC2_FD_184295 | JGI IMG/M metagenome (GOLD analysis project Ga0207647, IMG submission 184295) | Corn rhizosphere microbial communities from Kellogg Biological Station, Michigan, USA - C2 (SPAdes) (version 2) | ecosystem: Host-associated > Plants > Roots > Rhizosphere ...
AGTTCGGTACGCTTGCTCAGGTGGTAGAACACCGACCCGTAGATCGTCTCCTTGAAGCCGTTGCCGACACCGTTGGTCAGGCTGAAGGCTCCGAGGTTCGCATTCGGGACGAAGCCGTCCGCGTTGTACGCGGCGTTCTTGACCCGCATCTGCTGGTAGCCGAGCTCGTAGTCGAGCGCGCCCTTCGGCGCGATCTTCATCGACACCGTCCACGAATCGTCGTGACGCTGGCCGAGCGAGCCCTGGTCGCCGTTGTAGCGGAAGTAGCCGGCATTCAGGCGCACGATGCTGAACGTATAGTTGCCGCCGACCGAGAACGTCTGGTTCCGGAAGCCGCCGTGGTTCACGTGGTTGTAGAAGCCCGACACGGCGAACGGCCCGCCGTTGTAGCCGAGCGCGACCTGGTACGCGGAACCCGTCGCGAACGCGGTCGAGTTGCTGAACTGGTAGCCGGCGCTCGCGAAGATGCCGTTGCTGAACAGCTTCTTCCACGCGAGGCCGTTGTTGTAGCGCGTGCCGGTCGGGCCGGCCGCGTAGAAGATCATCTGCTTGAAGTTGTTCGAATTGGTCCAGCCGCCTTCCTCGGTGGTCAGCTTCGCCGAGCCGTATGCGTCGCCGTAGATCGCCGCTGCGTCGCGCGCGATCGTGTTCTGGAAGCCGGCCGTCAGCTTGCCGAAACGTTCGTCCTCGACGCCGACCCATGCGTCGCGGTCGAAGATCTGGCCTTCGTCTTCCATCTGGCCGTTCGCGACCACGAATTCGCTTTCGAGGCGGAAGATGATCTTCGTGCCGCCGCCGATGTCTTCAGCGCCTCGCAGGCCCCAGCGGCTGCCGCTGAACCACGGCTCGCCTTCGTTGCCCATCCCGATCACGTGTTTGCCGTTCGCGTCGGCGTGGGTCCGGTAGGTCGGAAAGCTCAGGTCCATCAGGCCGTAGAGCTGCACGCTCGATTGCGCATGCGCCTGGGTGCCGGCGCACAGGCCAGCCGCCGCGATGGAAAGGGCAAGGGTTTTTCGTTTCAAGATCGTCTCCTCCGAGCTGCCGCATTGAAATCTGTTCGTCGGCAGTACGTAATGTATGCCGGATGTCGCCGACCACAGCGAGAGGCCGACGCATAGCATCGTAGAGGGTGCAATCCTTCACGCCGCTTTCCCGGAGGAAAGAATCGGATCGGTGAAAACACCGAACGCGCAATAATCGCGGCTCGGGCAGGCGGGGGAGCGCGAGCCCGACCGACAGCCGGCGCGCCAACGATACGTTTCGTGCTACGAATCGATTTTCAGCGGCAGGGCAATAGCCCCCGTCAGTCCTGCGCGCTTTTCGCGCGCAGGATATAGCCGAGCCCGCGCAGCGTGATGATCTCGGCCGTGCTGAGCGCGAGATGCTTGCGCAGCCGGTGGATGTAGATGTCGATCGCATCGGCGCTCGGTTCGTCGTCGAGCGCGAACACGCTGTCCATCAGCCGCGCCTTCGACACCGTCTTGTTCTGCTGCAGCATCAGCGTCTCCAGAATCACGTGTTCGCGGCGGCGCAGCGCGAGCACCGCGTCGCCGCAGCGGAATTCGCGCGTGCCGAACGCATAGACGAGATCGCCGCACACGAGCTGCGTCGTGGCGACGCCCGCCTGCCGGCGGATCAGCGCGCGGATCCGTGCAACCAGTTCGCGCGATTCGAACGGCTTCACCACGTAATCGTCGGCGCCCGCGCCAAAGCAGTCGACCTTGTCGTCGACCGAACCGTGCGCGGTCAGCATCAGCACCGGCACGTTGTCGTTGCGGCGCCGCAGCCGCGCGAGCACTTCCTTGCCGCTGATGCCGGGCAGCCGCATGTCGAGCAGCACCGCGTCGTAGCGCTCGGTCTTCAGCACCGTGTCCGCGCGCTCGCCGTCGCCGACGCAGTCGACCGCGAAATCCTCGCCGCGCAGCAGGTTCACGATCCAGTGCGCGAGTTCGGCGTTGTCTTCGACCAGCAGGAGTTTCATGACGGCATCTCTTCAATCAAAGGCGGGCAGCCGCACGGTCACGACGATACCGCGATTGCCGGGCCCCGGCGCGAGCATCGCGCTGCCGCCGTGCGCCTGCGCGATCTCGCGGACGATCGCGAGGCCCAGGCCCGAGCCTTCGGTGTCGGCCGCCACGCGGTAGAACCGCTTGAACACGTGCGGCCGCGCTTCGGCCGGAATACCGGGGCCGTTGTCGACCACGTCGAGCACGACCGTGTCGCCGTCGCGCCGCGCGACGACGGTCACGCAGCCGCCCGGCTGCGTATAGCGCACCGCATTGTCGACGAGGTTCATCACCAGCGCGGTCAGCAGGCTGCCGCTGCCCGCGACGTCGAGCCGTTCGCCGAGATCGGCGCCGAGGTCGATGTCGCGCCGCTGCGCGAGCACGATCGTTTCCTCCAGCACGCTCGACACCACCGCGGCGAGATCGACGCGATGCGTGAGCAGCGTCGGCGGGGTCGCTTCCGCATGCGCGAGCAGCAGCAGCTTGTCGGTCACGTCGGCCATCTTGCGGCTGCTGCGCTGCATGCTGTCGAGCACCGACGCGAGGTCCGGATCGCCGTTGCCGCGCTGCTGCGCGTACTGGATCTGCGTGTCGAGCACCGCTATCGGCGTGCGCAGCTGGTGCGCCGCGTCGGCGATGAAGCGGCGCTGCGTGGCCGTGTGCGTATTGAGCCGCGCGATGCACTGGTTGATCGCGTCGACGATCGGCCGCAGCTCATGCTGCAGCCGCTCCGGGCGAATCGGCTCGAGCTCCATCGGCCCGCGGTCCGCGACGTCGTCCTTCAGCTTCATCAGCGGGCGCAGCTCGAGCGTGAGGCCGAGATAGACGAGCACGATCGCGAGCACCAGCATCAGCGACAGGCGCACGAGCTGCGGCCGCCAGATCGTCGCGACCATCGCGTCGTACGAGCGCGTCGTCTTCGCGACGACCACCGTGACCGTCTCGACCTGCCCCTCGTCGTACAGCTGCCGGTCGTAGGCGGCCGCGCGCAACGGCAGGTCGTCGAGCGTCGTGGCGTACAGCGTCGGGGCGACGCCGTGCCGGGCGGGCGCCTCGAGCGCCGGGTTGCCCGCGAGCAGCCGGCCGTGGCCGTCGATCACCTTGTAGAACACCGAGTCGCGCGACGGCGATTCGAAGATCTCCAGCGCGGCCGGCGGCACGTCGGCGACCGGCAGCCCGTTGCGCCACTCGACGTCCTCGCCGATCGTGCGCGCGGACGCGACGAGCGCGCTGTCCTGCACGAGCGCGGCCGTGCGCCGCGCGGTGTCGTACGACATCGCGCCCGCGATCAGCACGAAAGCCGCCAGCGGCAGCAGCAGCCACCACAGGAGCCGCCCGCGCAGGCTGTGCGCCATTCCTTCTCCTCAATGCCGAACCGCGCCGGGGCAACCGGCGCGGTTCGGGCGTGTCATCCGATGCGTGCGTGGCTCAGAACGCGGCGGGACGCCACTTCAGCAGCCGCTTTTCGACCCAGGTCAGCAGGTAGTCGGCGGCCAGCGCGACCACGGCGAGCACGATCATCGCCGCGAACACGCCGCTCGCGTTGAATGCGCCCTGGGCGGTGGAGATCAGCAGGCCGATACCTTGCTTGGAACCCAGGAATTCGCCGACGACCGCACCGACCAGCGCGAAGCCGAAGCTCACGTGCAGGCTCGCGAGAATCCAGCTCAGCGCGGACGGAATCACGACCGCCGTGGTGATCTGCCGGCGCGACGCGCCGAGGATCTGCGCGTTCGCGATCAGGTAGCGATCGGCTTCGCGCACGCCCTGGAACGCGTTGCCGAACACGACGAAGAACACCATCACGACGGCCAGCGCGATCTTCGATGCCATCCCGAGGCCGAGTGCGATCACGAAGATCGAACCGAGCACGACGCGCGGAATCGAGTTGGCGATCTGGATGTACAGGCCGAACACGTCGGCCATCAGCTTGTTGCGGCCGAGCACGATCCCGCAGATCACGCCCGCGACCGAGCCGATCACGAAGCCGATCCCGGTTTCCTCGAGCGTGACCCATACCTGCGTGAGCAGCGGGCCTTGCGACGTGCCGTTCACGAACCAGTCCTGGATCTGCTCGAAGATCAGCGACGGCATCGAGAAGAAGAACGGGTCGATCCACTTCAGCCGTGCGGCGAGTTCCCAGCCGCCGAGCACGACGACGAGCACGGCGATCCGCAACGTGACGATCAGGTTGCGCCGGCGGCGCAGCCGGCGTTGCGCGGCGCGCTCGTCGTCCTCGAGCGTCGTCGCGGTAAGGGCGGTAGTTGGAAGCGTCATGTCGGTCATGCTCCTGTCCTTGCTGTTTGTTGCCATGGCTGCCGTGCGGTCAGCCGATCTGCACTTCTTCGCGCAGGTCGTGCCAGATGTCCTTGGAAATTTCGACGAAGCGCGCGTCGTAGCGCACTTCCGACATGACGCGCGGGCGCGGCAGGTCGATCTCGTACACGCGCTTGAGCGTCGCGGGGCGCGCGGTCAGCACGAACACGCGGTCGGCGAGTGCGATCGCCTCCTCGAGATCGTGCGTGACGAACACGACCGAGCCCTTGTTCGCGGACCACAGCTGCAGCAGTTCGTCCTGCATCAGCGTGCGCGTCTGCATGTCGAGCGCGGAGAACGGCTCGTCCATCAGCAGGATTTCCGGCTGGTTGATGAAGGTCTGCGCGAGCGCGACGCGCTTGCGCATCCCGCCGGAGAGCTGGTGCGGGTAGTGCTTCGTGAACTTGTCGAGGCCGACCTTGCGGATCCATTCCTCGGCCTGCGTGTACGCGACGTCCTTCGAGCGGCCGCGAAACAGGGGGCCTGCCGCGACGTTGTCGATCACGTTGCGCCACGGGAACACGGCGTCGGCCTGGAACACGAAGCCGATGCGCGGGTCGATCCCGTCGACCGGGCGGCCCATCACGCGCACCTCGCCCGACACCGGCTTGAGCAGCCCGGTGATCAGGTTCAGCGTGGTCGACTTGCCGCAGCCGGTCGGCCCGACGATCGCGATGAACTCGCCGCGCGCGACGCTCATGCTGAAGTCGCGCAGCGCGACGGTGGCCTTGCCTTCCGGCGAAATGAAGCGGCACGACACATTGCGAAACTCGATCGCCGGCGTGCTCGGGGAAACTGCCTGGTTCATCGCATTCGTCCTGCGGGTGAAGAGGGCGCCGCATCGTGGCGACGCCGGGCCGGTCAGCCGGGCCGGAACGGGGAACGCACGGCGGCGGGATCGCCGCCGCGGGCGCCTGTACCGGGATCGATTACTTCGCGTTGACGAAATCGTTGGTGTAGGTGCGCGCCAGATCGATGTGCTTGCCCTTCACCGACGGGTTGAACGCCGACAGCACCTTCAGCACGGTCGCCGGGCCGTCGGCCGGCATCTTCGCATCGGCGGTGTACATCGGCAGCGACGCCTTCAGCGCGGACACGTACAGGCCCTTGTCCTTCTGGTAGTCGGCCGGCATCTTCGCGGCGATTTCCTCGGCGCTGTGCGTGTGGATGAACTGCATCGTCTTCGCGAACGCGTGCGCGAGCTTGGTGGCTTCCGCCTTGTGCGAATCGGCCCAGGCCGACTGCACGTACAGGCTCGCGGCCGGGTAGGTGCCGCCGAGCGCGGCGCGCGTGCCCTCGAGGGTGCGCATGTCGACCAGCACCTTCGCGTCGCCCATCTTCTCGAGCGCGGACACGGTCGGCTCGGTCGTCATCCCGGCGTCGATCCGGCCCTGCTTGATCGCGGCGATGAAGCTCGCGTCGGCGCCGACCGGCAGCATCGTGTACTGCGTCGACGGCACGCCGCGCTGCAGTGCCAGGTATTGCGTGAGGAAGCTGGTCGACGAGCCGAGGCCCGTCACGCCGAGCGTCTTGCCCTTCGCATCGGCCATCGACTTGAACGTTGGCGCGGCCTTGGTCGAAACCATTTCGACCTCGCCCGGCACCTGGCAGAGCACGGCGATCGCCTTCACGTCCTTGCCCTTGCTCTGCAGGTCGACCGTATGGTCGTAGAAGCCGACGACGCCTTGCACGGCGCCCGCGAGCAGCTCGTTCTCGGCGTCGACGCCGGCCGGCTGCGACAGCAGCTCGACGTCGAGCCCTTCGGCCTTGAAGTTGCCGAGCTCCTGCGTGAGCCGCGCGGGCAGGTAGATCAGCTTCGCGATCCCGCCGACCATGATCGTGATCTTGCCGCCGTCTTCGGCGAGCGCGGGGTGAGCGGCGAGCGCGCAGCTCAGGCTGGCCGCAACGGCGAGGGTGCGCAGGATGGGTCGCATCGGGGTCGTCTCCTTCGTTGTATTCGTATGGCGCGATGCTTGCTGCATCGTCTTAACGAGTATAGGGAGGCGAAACCTTCTGCAACCTTTCGTGGGCGGGCGATTCCGTTAGGGGTTTTCCAGCAAGCGGAGGCGCCAGCGGACTAGCGCCAGCCGAGCAGCACGCGCCCCATCGCATCGAGCCCCATGTCGAACAGGTGCGACACGAACGGCACGAGGTTCGGGATCATCAGTTGCACGAGCAACAGCCCGACCAGCATCGTGACCGGAAAGCCGATCTGGAAGATGCCGATCTGCGGCGCCGCGCGGTTCAGGATCCCGAGCGCGAGGTTCGCGATCAGCAGGGCCGCGACCACCGGCAGCGCGAGCAGCAGCCCCATCTCGAACACCGTCGCGCCGAACGCGGCGAGCGTGCGCCAGCCGGGCGCGTGCAGCAGGTCGCCCGACACCGGGAGCGTCTGGAACGACGCGGCCAGCGCCGCGAACACCTGCAGGTGGCCGTCCACCGCGAGGAACGCGAGCATCGCGATCGCGTTCAGGAAGCGGCCCATCACCGGCGTCGCGCCGTTCGAATGCGGGTCGAAGAAGGTCGCGAAGCCGAGCCCCATCGACAGCCCGATGAAGTCGCCGGCCGCCTCGACGGCCGCGAACACGAGCTGCATCGTGAAGCCCAGCGCGACGCCGATCAGGAACTGCGTGACGACGATCCAGATGCCCGGCGCCGAGAACACGGTGACGTCCGGCATCGCGCCGAGCGTGGGCGCGACGACCAGCGCCATGAACGCGGCGATGCCGATCTTCACGCGCACCGGCACCGCGGCATGGCCGACCACGGGCGCCGTCGCGACGAGCGCGAGCATCCGCACGAACGGCCACAGGAAGGCGGTCAGCCAGCCGTTGAGCTGCGCGTAGGTAACCGAAAACATTGGGGCGGAACGGAGCCGGGCGCGCCGGTCAGCCGGCGCCGAGCGTCGCGACGTGCAGCAGCGTCTGCCGCAGGTAGTCGAGCATCGTCGTCAGCATCCACGGGCCGGCGATCACGAGCGTCGCGGCCACCGCGAGCAGCTTCGGGATGAACGACAGCGTCGATTCGTTGATCTGCGTCGCGGCCTGGAACAGGCTCACGACGAGGCCGACCGCGAGCGCGACCAGCAGCAGCGGGGCGGCGAGCAGCAGGCCGACCATCATCGCCTGGTGCGCCAGCGTCATCACCTGTTCGGGCGTCATCGCGCGTGTCCTCCGCTTAACCGAAGCTCTGCGCGAGCGAGCCGATCAGCAGCTGCCAGCCGTCGACCAGCACGAACAGCATCAGCTTGAACGGCAGCGACACGGTGGACGGCGACACCATCATCATCCCCATCGACATCAGCACGCTCGCGACGACCATGTCGATGATCAGGAACGGAATGAAGATCGTGAAGCCGATCTGGAAGCCGGTCTTCAGCTCGCTCGTGACGAACGCGGGCACCAGCAGCGACAGCGGCACGTCTTCGGGGCCCTGCATCGGCGCGGCCTTCGAGATCTTCGCGAACAGCGCGAGATCGGTCTCGCGGGTCTGCTTCAGCATGAAGGTCTTGAACGGCGCGACGCCGCGCCGCACGGCCTGCTCCATCGGCATCGAGCCGTCGGAGAACGGCTTGTAGCCATCGGCGTAGGCACGGTCGAGCACCGGCGACATCACGAAGAAAGTGAGGAACATCGCGAGGCCGACCAGCACCTGGTTCGGCGGCGTCGTCGCGGTGCCGAGCGCCTGGCGCAGCAGCGACAGCACGATGATGATGCGCGTGAAGCTCGTCATCATCAGCAGCATCGCCGGCAGGAACGACAGCATCGTGAGCAGCAGCATCGTCTGCACGCTCAGCGAATAGGTGGTGCCGCCGTTCGGGCCCGGGCTCGTGTTGAACGCGGGCAGGCCGGCCGCCTGCGCGCAGGCGAGCGCGGGGGCGAGGCCGAGGATCAGCGCGGGCGCGAAGCGCGCCGCGCGACGCAGGAATTCGTGTTTCATCGGAATGCAGATACGGAAAGAGGGGCGCGACGCCATGTCAGCGGTTGTCCTTGCCGCGCCCGAAGCGCTTCGCGGCTTCGCCCGCGAGCGCGTCGCGAAACCGCGCGCCGAACGTGCCGGGCTGGCCGCGATCGGCCGAAGGCGCGCCGGCGGGAAGGTCGGCCGACGCCGGCGCCACCGCCGAGCCGGCCGGCAGCGTATGCAGCAACCGCACGTTGCCCGGCGCGACGCCGAGCACGAGCCAGGTATCGCCGATCTCGACGATCGTCGCGCTTTCCTTCGCGCCGAGCCCGACGCTCGACACGACCTTCAGCGGGCCGCCGCGCCGCGCGGGCTGGAACCCGAAGCGGCGCGCGAGCCACGCACAGCCGAACACGAGGCCGATCACGACCGCGAGCCCGACGAGCGTCTGCAGCACCGCGCCGACGCCGAGCGACGGAGCGGCCGAGCCGACCATCACGCTCGACGCGATGGAACCGGCGTTGTTCACCGCGTTCATGTCGGCGGCGCCGGCCGGCACGCACGCGAGCGACGCCGCAATGGCGACGGCAGCCGCCACCGAGGTCGCGACGCGCACGCGGCGGCCGGGCGCGAAGACGTTCATCGATTCAGCTTCCGGATGCGTTCGGCCGGCGTGATGATGTCGGTCAGCCGGATGCCGAACTTGTCGTTGACGACCACGACCTCGCCCTGCGCGATCAGGCAGCCGTTCACGAGCACGTCCATCGGCTCGCCGGCCATGCCGTCGAGCTCGACGACCGACCCCTGCGCGAGCTGCAGCAGGTTGCGGATCGCGATCTTCGTGCGGCCGAGTTCCACGGTCATCTTGACCGGGATGTCGAGAATCATCTCGATGTCGTTGTGCGTCGAGCTGGCCGCGGCCTTCGACAGCGGCTGGAACACGCCGGCGCCGGTCGCGCCGGCCTGCACCGGCTGCAGGTTCTGCTCGGCAAGCGCGGCGGCCCAGTCGTCCAGGCCCTGATCTTCCTGCGCCGCCGCAGGTGCCGCCTGCGCGGCCGCTGCCGATTCCGCCAATGCCGCGTCGGCGAGGGCCTGCGCGTCGAGTTCGGGCGTCTGGTTCAGCTCACTCATATCCACCTTCCTTCATCGTGTCGCTCGCGCTGATCATCTTCTGCACGCGCAACGCATATTGACCATTGAAAATGCCGTAGCCGCATTCCATCACCGGCACGCCGTCGACCTTCGCGGTGATCGTGTCCTCGATCTCCAGCGGCAGCACGTCGCCCGCGCGCAGGTTCAGGATCTTCTCGAAGGTCGACGGAATCTCCGCGAGATTCGCGCTCAGCTCGACCTCGGCCGACTGCACCTGCTGCGACAGCACGCGCACCCAGCGGCGGTCGACCTCGAGCGCCTCGCCCTGGATCGGCGAGCTCAGCACGTCGCGGATCGGCTCGATCATCGAGTACGGCATGCAGATGTGCAGCGTGCCGCCCGTCGGCCCGAACTCGATCGAGAACTGCGTGACGATCACGATCTCGTTCGGCGTCGCGACGTTCGCGAACTGCGTGTGCATCTCCGAGCGCACGAATTCGAACTGCAGCGGCCGCACGCTCTTCCACGCGGTCGCGTAGTGCTCGAACACGAGGTTCAGCAGCTTGCCGATGATCCGCTGCTCGGTGGCCGTGAAGTCGCGGCCCTCGACGCGCGTGTGAAAGCGCCCGTCGCCGCCGAACAGGTTGTCGACGACGAAGAACACGAGGTTCGGGTCGAACACGAACAGCGACGTGCCGCGCAGCGGCTTCACGTGCACCAGGTTCAGGTTCGTCGGGATCGGCAGGTTGCGGGTGAACTCGCTGTACTTCTGCACCTTCACCTGGCTCACGGAGATTTCCGCCGTGCGCCGCATGAAGTTGAAGATGCCGATCCGCAGCAGGCGCGCGAAGCGGTCGTTGATGATCTCGAGGCCGGGCATCCGGCCGCGGACGATCCGCTCCTGCGTCGCGATGTTGTAGGGGCGGACGCCCGACAGGTCGCGCTGCTCGTCGACCGTGTCGGTTTCGCCCGTGACGCCCTTGAGGAGGGCATCGACCTCCTCCTGGGACATGAACTCCTGGTGGCCCATGCGCGCTCCTTTTGCGGCCGCGTTACTGGACGACGAATTCGGTAAACAGCACGTCGTCGACCTTCGCGCGCTGGTTGCCCGGCTGCGTCGGCTGCTCGATCAGCTCGCGCAGTTCCTTCGCGAGCGAATGCTTGCCTTCCGGTGTCGCGAGGTCTTCGGGATGCTTGTTCGACAGCGCGAGCAGGATCCGGCTGCGGATCTCCGGCATGCGCGCGGTCAGCTGCTCCTGCGCCTTCGGGTCGGTGAGCTTCAGCGACAGGCCGACTCGCAGGTAATGCTGCACGCCGTCGTCGGACTGCAGGTTCACGGTCAGCGGGTCGAGCGGGAAGAACACCGGCGCGGCGAGCGGCGCCGGTTCGGCGGGCGCGCTCGCGTGGCCGACGCCCGCTTTGCTCAGGAACACGTACATGCCGCCCGCGGCGGCGGCGGCCGCGCCCAGCGCGATGACGGCGATGAGCGCGATGCGCTTGAACTTGCCGGACGAAGCCGGCTTGTCGGCAGTCGGGTTTGCAGTCGTGGAGGCCATGTGAATGCGTGCGTGATGTCTCGTAGCATGCATTGTTCGGCATCCGGGCCGAGCCCGATGGGCGGAAAAGAGGGGGGAATTGCGGCTATCTCAGCCGATTGTCGGCGGGTGCGGGCTCGCAGCAGGGCTGGAATGGCGGGACGACGACTGGCCCACGCCGCTGCGGTGCGTTGGTAGGGGGCTGCGTCGCCCGCCCGGTGCGGTGTCAGATCGGCAGCAGCGACAGCAGCGGCGCGATCAGCACCATCGCGACGCCCGCGATCATCATCGTGAGGCTCGACACGACGCCTTCCTCGCTGCCGATCTCGCGCGCCTTCGCGGTGCCCACGCCGTGGGCGGCCGCGCCGAACAGCGCGCCGCGCGCGAGCCGCGTGCGCATCGGCACCAGCGCGAGCACGATCTCGCCGAGCAGCATCCCGCAGATGCCGGTCGCGATCACGAAGAGGGCGGTGAGGTCCTTCGGCGCATGGATCTTGTCGGACACGGCGAGCGCGAACGGGGTCGACACCGAGCGCGTCATCAGCGAGCGCTGCAGTTCGGGCGACAGGTGCAGCAGCTTCGCGAGCAGCAGCGATCCGCACACGCCCGCGCCGATCCCGACCGCGACGCCGACCGACAGCGACAGCCAGTGGCGGCGGATCAGCTCGCGATATTCGTAGATCGGCACCGCGAACGCGATCGTCGCCGGGCCGAGCAGCCACATCAGCCAGCGCGTGTCGCGGAAGTAGACCGAATACGGGATGCCGGTCAGCAACACGAGCAGCACCAGCACGCCCGGCACGAACACGAGCGGCGAGAACAGCAGCGTCTTCTTGTACGCGTAGAGCCGCTTCGACGCGAAATACAGGACGACCGTCAGCACGAAGCAGCCGACGGAAATCGCCGTATTCACGTGGTCGACGGACAGGCTGGACAATAGCGCAGGCATCGCGGGCTCCGGCTCAGTGGGCGGACACGGTGGCGAGGCGCGCGCGGCGGCGTTGGGCGAACACGCGCTGCGCGGCCAGCCGGCGTTCGAGCTTCGCGGCGAGGTCGACCGCGACGGCCACCGCGACCATCACGAACGCGGTGCCGGCGAGCATGACCAGCGCGATGCGCCAGCCGTCCTCGCGGAACAGCCCGCCGTACTGGACCGCCGCGACGGCGGCCGGCACGAAGAACAGCAGCATGTCGGACAGCAGCCAGTTCGCGCCGTCCTTGACCCAGGCGGGCGCGACGCGGCCCGAAAACAGCAGCACGAGCAGCACCGCGAGGCCGATCACGCCGGACGGCACCGGCAGACCGACCGCGCGCACGGCCCAGTCGACCGCCATCCACAGCACGCCGAGCGCGGTGGCCTGCAGCACGATCCGGCCCGTGCGCGCAACGTTGCCCGCAGCGGCGGGGCGGGCGGCGGCAGTAGTGGTCGGGTGGGTCATGGCAGGCTCCATACAGATGTTCCGTTGATGGTGTGAGTATAGGGTTTCCCCTAACCATAAATAAAATGACTTGTCTCTATCCTTGTCATTCCAATTCGGAATTCGCTTTGGGTTCGCCGCACCAAACTGGGGAGTAATCGATGGAATTGCGCGCACTGCGGTACTTCGTCGAGGTCGTGCGTCAGCAGAGCTTCACCGCGGCCGCGGACCGGCTGTTCGTCACGCAGCCGACCATCAGCAAGATGGTGAAGGCGCTCGAGGACGAGATCGGCTCGCCGCTGCTGCTGCGCGACGGCCGGCAGATGGTGCTGACCGACGCGGGGCGGATCGTGTTCCAGCGCGGCCAGGACGTGCTCGCCGCGCAGGCGCAGCTGCAGTCGGAGCTGAACGATCTCGGCACGCTCGGGCGCGGCGAGCTGACGATCGGCATTCCGCCGCTCGGCGGGTCGCTGTTCACGCCGATCATCGCCGCGTACAAGCAGCGCTATCCGAACATCGAGCTGAAGCTGTTCGAGCAGGGCGCGCGCATGATCGAGGCCGCGCTGATGTCGGGCGAACTGGAGCTCGGCGGGCTGCTGGAGCCGGTCGATCCCGGCACGTTCGAGCGACTGCCGATGGTGCGCGCGCCGCTGTGGCTCGTCGCGCCGCGCGAGTCACGCTGGGAGGATGACGCGGCCGTGCCGCTCGCCGATCTCGCGCGCGAGTCGTTCGTGTTCTATGCGGAAAGCCTTGCGCTGCACGATGCGGTGCTCGACGCGTGTCGGCAGGCCGGCTTCACGCCGTCGATCGTGAGCCGCAGCGGTCATTGGGACTTCATGGCCGCGCTGGTGCACGCGGGCGTCGGGATTGCGCTGTTGCCGGAGCCGTACTGCCGGCGGCTCGATGCGCGGCAGTTCACGTGCCGGCCGATCGTCGAGCCGGAGATCACGTGGGCGATCGCGCTCGGCTGGTTGAAGAAGGGTTACCTGTCGCACGCGGCGCGGGCCTGGCTCGACGTCGCGCGGGCGACGCTGCCGATCGCGTCGGGCGACGATCTGGCCTTCGGGGGATTGCGGGCGCGGGAGTGAGGCCGGGGCGATGCCCGGCGGAATCGGACGTGCTGAATCGGGCCGGGATAGCAGGCATTCTCCAATTGAACCAAGCTCAAATCTCTCGCTGGCTTCGCTCAATTGGCCCATCCCGCCGCCCTCAATGCCCCATCGCCGGCCCCGCGCCCTTCCGCGGCTTCGTGATCCACACCAGCGCCGCGAGCGCGATGAACACGCCGGCCGACAGGTGGAAGAAGTCGTTGGTCGCCATCATGAAGCCCTGCTGCGTGACGAGCTGGTTGAGCTGCGCATTGGCCGTCTGCCCGACGATCCCGAGCTGCGCGAGCGCGCCCTGATAGTCGGTCGTATTCTGCGCGTAGACGCTCACCGATTCCGACAGCCGCGCGTGGTGGTAGATCGCGTCGTTTTCCCAGAACGTCGAGCTGGCCGCGGTGCCGATCGCTCCG
>Ga0207647_10002554_pt1 | contig 13763 bp, 7 predicted proteins | sample KBSCornC2_FD_184295 | JGI IMG/M metagenome (GOLD analysis project Ga0207647, IMG submission 184295) | Corn rhizosphere microbial communities from Kellogg Biological Station, Michigan, USA - C2 (SPAdes) (version 2) | ecosystem: Host-associated > Plants > Roots > Rhizosphere ...
CTGGAGCCAACTGCGCCAGATGCATTCTTTGCATGGAATTTTTTTGACGCTATACTACAGGAAAAAGAGTACTTCAGTGACTATGTGTTTGAAGAAACGGCGACCCGGTTACTGCAAAAAGATGCGCGCTTAAGAAAGTTGCTGGAAGACAAACAGAAGACAGATACTGCATTTGCAAAGGATGGTGCGGCACAACTGGAGTTTATCTATAAACATTCCCCTTATGCGGAGCCGGAATACATGCGATACCCGGTATTTAGACTCGAGTAAGGCTATTGGATAGTGACCCTGGGGCCGTAATATTTGGGCTGGATATTTAATAATAAATCGAAAAGCATTTTGACCCTGGCCAGCTTTTCGCGGAGCATAACCTTGAAAGCGTTTTCCATGTTTACATCTACGGCATTGTAGCCGATGGCCGTGATACCTTTCCTGTTTGCAATGAATAGGGCACGCTCGTTATGGAAGGGCTGGGATATGATAGTGATGTGATCTTCGCCGAAGACCTCCTTACAGCGCACAATACTATCGAGTGTGCGGAAACCGGCATAATCGGTATATATTTTTTCGGCGGGGACGCCACGGGCTATGAGGTCGCGCTTCATTTTATCCGGCTCGTTGTAATGCTCTGTACTATTATCTCCGCTAACAAGAATATACTGAACCTTGCCGGAGCGATATAGGGCTACTGCAGCGTCTATGCGATACTCATAATATGGGTTGAGCAAGCCATTGGGCAGGTATTTGGATGTACCTAACAGGAGCCCTACCTTGTTAGCAGGTATGTTATATATGTCTGAATACAGCTGTGCCTGGGTGGACTTTGTGACCCAGTAATCAGTAGCCCATGTGCCAGCCGTGAGCAATATGATGATAAGAACGGTGATATTGCGCCATCTGCGCTTATTCATAGCATTACAAAGATAAGAGCCGGGCCAGTATAGATGAGATATTAAGGATAATAAAATAGAAATAAAGGGATGTTTTAACACAACATATACATAACAATGAACTTTAATAAATAGTTCCTTGTAAAAGCGTAAACCTTGAAGTAAGGCTTGCTGAAATGCGCTAATAAATATGAATTTCTCATGTAAACAGCTATATTTGCCCCACTATTTTTATAACCATATAACAATATATGAACATTCTGTATCTCGTGCCGTGCTTCGGCATTATTGCATTACTATTTACCATGGTGAAAGCTGCCTGGGTAACAAAACAAGATGCCGGAACAGACCGGATGAAAGAAATTGCGAAATACATATCAGAAGGGGCAATGGCCTTTCTGAGAGCAGAATATAAAATACTGGCCATTTATGTTGTTATAGCAGGTTTATTGCTGGCTGTAATGGGTTCAAGCAATCCGGGATCAAGCTGGATGATAGCTATAGCATTTGTAATTGGTGCATTTTTTAGCGCACTTGCAGGCTTTATAGGTATGCGCATAGCTACTAAGGCTAACGTACGCACGGCACATGCTGCACGTACCAGCCTGAGCAAAGCGCTTGCCGTATCATTTGGCGGTGGTTCTGTAATGGGACTGGGTGTTGCCGGACTTGCGGTGTTGGGATTAGGCAGCGTGTTCATTATACTGCTGCACATGTTTGCCCCTGATGTAATAGCTACCAATGACAATGTAAGACGTGCTATAGAAGTATTAACCGGTTTTTCACTGGGTGCTGAAAGCATTGCGCTTTTTGCGCGTGTAGGCGGCGGTATCTATACCAAAGCTGCTGACGTAGGCGCTGACCTGGTAGGTAAAGTGGAAGCAGGCATACCGGAAGACGATCCGCGTAACCCGGCTACAATTGCAGATAACGTAGGTGATAACGTTGGTGACGTAGCTGGTATGGGTGCTGACTTATTTGGTTCTTATGTTGCTACAGTTCTGGCTACAATGGTACTGGGACAGGAAACAATATCTACAGATGCATTTAATGGCTTTGCGCCGATATTACTGCCGATGCTGATAGCAGGTATGGGTATTATATTTTCTATTATCGCTACTTTCTTTGTTCGTGTATCTGATAAGGTGGGCGTAAGTACTACTGCAGTACAGAGAGCACTGAACATGGGTAACTGGGGCTCCATAGTTTTAACAGCTATTGCTTCTTACTTCCTTGTGAACTACCTAATGCCTGAAACTATGATGCTTCGTGGCCTGGAATTTACAAGAAATGGCGTTTTCGGTGCTATAATAGTAGGTCTATTAGTAGGTACCTTAATGAGTATCATTACTGAATACTATACAGCAATGGGCAAACGTCCTGTGCTGAGCATAGTAAGACAATCGTCAACAGGACATGCAACGAATATCATTGGCGGTCTTGCTGTGGGTATGGAAAGTACTTTCTTACCTATTATAGTGTTGGCAGGCGGTATATGGGGTGCTTTTGCCTGCGCAGGTCTTTATGGTGTGGCTATAGCGGCTGCAGGTATGATGGCAACTACGGCTATGCAGCTTGCAATAGATGCATTTGGCCCAATTGCTGATAATGCCGGTGGTATAGCTGAAATGAGCGAGCTACCTAAAGAAGTACGTGAGAAAACAGATACACTGGATGCTGTGGGTAATACTACTGCTGCTACCGGTAAGGGTTTTGCTATAGCGTCTGCTGCACTTACTGCACTTGCACTGTTTGCTGCATTTGTAGGCGTAGCTGGTATACAAGGTATAGACATCTATAAAGCGAATGTTCTTGCGTGTTTGTTTGTAGGTGGTATGATACCATTTATTTTCTCTTCTCTTGCTATACGTGCTGTGGGACAAGCAGCGATGAGCATGGTGGAAGAAGTTCGTCGTCAGTTCCGTACTATACCGGGTATAATGGAAGGCACGGGTAAACCTGAGTATGATAAATGCGTGGCTATCTCTACACAGGCATCTATACGTAAGATGATCGCTCCGGGTGCTATTGCTATTATCTCTCCACTCATTATAGGCTTTATGCCGGGTTTAGGCGCTGAAGCATTAGGTGGCTTCCTTGCAGGCGCTACCGTAAGTGGTGTACTGATGGGTATGTTCCAGAATAATGCCGGTGGCGCATGGGACAATGCAAAGAAATCATTTGAAAAAGGCGTAGAGATAAATGGCGAGATCTTCTATAAGAAATCAGAGCCACACAAAGCTTCTGTAACCGGTGATACAGTGGGTGATCCGTTTAAAGATACATCGGGCCCGTCGATGAACATCCTGATAAAACTGATGTCTATTGTGGCGCTTGTTATTGCTCCAACCATCGCAAATATGGGTACTAAGCCTGCAACCGTGAAGGCACCTGTGAAAAAAGAAGTGAAGGCTGTTGTTGCTCCGGTAGTGACTTTGAAATAAAATAATCAGAGATAAAAAAAGAAGGCCGCTCGTAATGAGCGGCCTTCTTTTTTATGTAAAAACGTTATTTAGTTGTTTTGCCATAGAGTTTACTTTTCACAAGTCCCCATTTGTGAAAACGATGGGTAAGAGAAACACGTAACACTCCCCTGCCATATTTCATACTACGCTTGAAATTGATACTGGAGGCTTCTTCAAAATATTTTGTGGGGCATGTGACCTCTGCTATCTCGAAGCCGTTCATGAATATTTGTGAGATCATTTCATTGTCGAAAACGAAATCATCACTGTTGTGGGTGAAATCTATGGAGCGTATAACATCTGCAGAGAAAGCGCGATAACCTGTGTGATATTCGCTTAACTTTTCCCAAAGCATGATATTTTCGAACAGGGTGAGAAAGCGATTGAAAATATACTTATAGATAGGCATACCTCCACGCAATGCGCCATTACCTAATATACGAGAAGCCAATACTACCGGATAAACATCATTTGCTATAATGGAAGACATAGCAAGCAATAGCTTAGGGGTGTACTGATAATCGGGATGAAGCATGATAACGATATCTGCTCCTATTTCCAGGGCCTTGCTGTAACAGCTTTTCTGGTTGCCGCCGTAGCCTTTATTAACTTCGTGCTTTACAATATGGCGAATGCCTAACTTTTTACCTACTTCTACCGTATCGTCTTTACTATTATCATCAACTAATACAACATCATCAATTACATCGAAAGGTATTTCTTTATAGGTACGCTCCAGCGTTAAGGCCGCATTGTATGCAGGTAATACTACTACTATTTTTTTTCCGTTGAGCATGAAGGCGTAAAAGTAAATACTTAAATGCAAAAAGAGAAAAATGCATGTATCATTGATACGTCAACAATAAACATATTATTTTTTTATCTCCATGCTTGTTGCTATGAGATTGCTTGCAGCTTTTGCCAGTAAAATACCTTTGTCATCATGTACTGCACACTCTGCATGAACTATTTTCTTACCATGCCTGATAATAGTGGCTGTAGCCATAAGCCTGTGCCCTTCTTTTATAGCATATAAAAAATCAACATTAAGATTCATGGAAGTATAATGCGTCTCTGCATCGAGGCTTACCACTGCCCAGCCTATGGCTTCATCTATCAATAAGGACATCATGCCCCCGTGAATGTTGCCGTAAGGATTAGTCATCTCTTTTCTTACAACAAGAGATATAGTAGCAGTACCCTTATCAATATGCTCTAAAGTGAGCTGCAGCCAATTACCAGCCTCAGAACGAGAATCCCTAACTTCTTTTCCTTCATAATTATCTTTTATCCATTGCAATACTTTCCCTGTATCTGCTTCTTTGTATCCCATACACTTTATTCTTTTTTGGATTTCTGCACAAAGGTAACAGTAATAGAATAACAAAAACAGCGGGCCCAAATGAGCCCGCTGTTATAAATAATTCAATTAAATCATTAATGTATCACCTGTACAATTCTGTTGATATACCCTTTAGAAGTATTAGCTCGTAGTATATAATGACCGGCAGCAAAACCACTTACATTTACTGTAAAGTTTGCAGTACCATTAGCCGAACCTTTATAAACAACTGCACCCACACTGTTCAGGATTTCTATATCCTTCAATTCAATAGAATTGTTATCTGCACTTACAGTAAGCACCTGGCTGGCAGGGTTAGGATAAATCTTTATCGTATTGTCCTGCTGGCTCAGTGAGCCTATACCTGTTGGAATTGTCCAGGTAACAGTGTCATTACCACAATCATTGTAAAGCACAACTTTAACATTGTAAACGTTAGCTGTTTTGTATGTGTGCAATGGATTAGCCTGAGTAGAAGTATCACCATCACCAAAGAGCCATAAGTAAGAATTGATATACTGACCACCTGATACACCGAACAAATAAGTGTTACCAGAACGTACATAATCTATACCCAACGCTTTAGGCAAAGGATTAATAGTCAGAACAACAGTATCTGATGAAGAGCAATATCTATAAACATTAACGCTATATGTGCCACTGCTCGTTACATGTATTTTCTGTGTAGTATCGCCGTTACTCCATATATATTTTGCACCAGGGTTACCAGCATCAAGAGTGAACGATGGAGATTCGCACATAGTGCGGTCTATACCAAGATCCACTACAGGTTTATTACGTACTGCTATAGTAACCGGAAGGCGATTGCTCTGACAACCACTTCTATCTACTGCGGCTACGTAAATAACACTATCCTTAGTAGGATATGCTATTGATACAGTAGTATCTGTTTTAAATGAAGTAGTACCTGTAGGTGATGTGTACCACTTAAAACTGATATTTGGTATGTTCTTCACACCTACAACAGCTACAGAACTGCCCGGACATACTGTATCTGAGGTTACGGTAGGTAGAATAGGCAATGTAGTCAGATTTAAAGTGCTGGCTGAAGAATCATTTATATGAATTGTGTCAGTAGCTAACACTGTAAATGCTTTCAGCTTGTATTTACCACCATTTGGCGGATTGATAGTACCTATATATACATTGTCTGAACTAGCAGCAGGAAGGCTGCCTGTGTACTTAGTATAAATAGAATTTACCGCACCTGATGAATCGGTGTATGTAGCATAAACATAGAAATTAGATTCGACAGAGCTGCCGTAGTTATAGACCTTAGCCATAACCGTATCTACCCTGTTTGCACAATATGTAGCATTGTTTGCAGGAGCAACAATAGCTACTGCGCCTAAATCATGTGAAGGCTGCGGTACAATGTTCACTATATAATCTTCGGTTTCACCTGCGCCTGTGGATGTACCGAAGTTAGAACATGCATAACCGGAATAGGGGCTATAAATATAGCCATTGCGAATACGGAAGCCTGTTTTACCAAGGCTCGCTGATACAGGCACAATGAATGTAGCAATGCCAACGAATGCAAGGCTTGTATTGATAGCTATGTATTCAGAGCTTTCGAAATTACCATTGCGGTTATAGTCTATCCATGCCATACCATAGCTGGTACCAGTAGCATACCTTACATAAGCAGTGTAATAACCACCCTTTGTAAGATTAGCAGTAGTATTCATGGTATCAGGATACTGTGCCCAATAATTTGGCGCAGATAACGCAGCAGGTGTGCGGTTTTGCAAAGCAGTATTAACAATAGAAACGCTATCTATGATTGGCGGTGGATTACCACCTAAGTTTGTATTAGTAGTAGGTATTGCACAATAACATCTATAGAACAAATCTGCCACTACGGTAATAGAATTGCTTGTATCTGTCTGTCCGCTATTAGCACAAGTAGCATATACCCGATAGTCAGTAGAGCCTGCGGTACCAAGCGTAGTGGAATAAGAATTACCCGTTGCTCCGCTAATGCTAGTCCATGCAGCACCAGAACCAGCAGCTCTGCTTTGCCACTGATAGCTTACACCCAAAAGGTATGTAAGACCTGTATCGGTAAGTGTGAACTGTTTATTTTGACAAATATGTGATGGTCCGGTAATATAGCCAGCACTAGGATGACCGCTACAAGATGTGTAATGATCAACCGTTACATCATCCATGTTTATGTCTGCATTGTCATAATCGTAGTAACCAGGCCAACCTACAAAAGAGACATATGCATTGCTGCCATAGAAAGATGACGGTAAAGTATCAGTGTATTGTACCCAACCTATTGTAGAGCTAACATTATCTATACCTACTTTACGTAGCCTTGTACCGCCAGAGTATCTTGGTCCGGTGCTAATCCAAACGTTTACAGAGTCACTGGTATAATAAGGTGAATAATAATAATAAGGTTGGGTTATATATAACCAATATGAAACTGCGCTTTTACCTGATGATGGCAGGCTTACACTTGGCGTGTGTAATTCGGTATGACCAGCGCCTATGCCACAACAATATGGACCATACATATCGTTAGTGTTAAACTGTGCCATGCCTTTACCTGTATGAGGATTAGGGTTTGGATAAGTATATGTATAACCAAATGGGCCGGAAAAATAGCCTGAGAAGGAATTTGTCGGTCCTATTTGAGGCCCGTAATACCAATGGTAGGTAGGGGCGCAGCAATATGCATAGTCGACGCTATCTGTCCAGCCAAAAGCACCCGTACTAGCCAGGATATTTGTGGTGTCGAAACTTTGCCGCATTATATTTTGCGCCTTGCTGCGATTATTAAACGCAAGAAATGATAATGCAACAAATAATAGAGTAAGTTTTTGCTTCATAACTATATAATTATTATGTAAATGCCTATTTAACCAATTATTTATATTGGTAAACTGCTGAATAACCCTAAGTTATTGTAAATTTTAACAAATAAAAAGAAAACGTTGTAGAATATATTCTATATAGAAATTAAACATGTGAAATAAGGTTATAAAAAAAGGAGCCTATTATATAGGCTCCTTTTTTTATAATAGAGAAAATAAACTTAATGTATTACCTGAATAATTCTATTAATATAACCTTTAGAAGTATTGGCCCGAATGATATAATGGCCGGCAGCGAAGCCATTTACATTTACTGTGAAGTCTGTGCCGTTATTGCCGGTTTTACTGTAAATAACCTGACCAGTACTGTTTAAAATTTCAATATTTTTCAACTCAATACCGTTGCTTGTTGAACTAATAGTTACAAGATCAGTGGCCGGGTTAGGGTAAATTTTTATTGTATTATCCTGTTGGCTTAGTGAGTTAATGCCTGTTGGCAGCGCCCAGGTAACAGTATCATTGCCACAATTGTTATAAAGTACAACTTTTACACTATATACATTCCCTGTTTTATAAGTATGCAGCGGGGCGGCAAACGTGGATGTATCGCCATCGCCGAAGAGCCACAAATAAGAATCGATATACTGACCACCAGCTACACTAAACAAGTATGTACTGCCAGAGCGTGTATAATCGATACCGGTAGCTTTAGGCAACGGGCTAATTGTCATAACTGCAGTATCTGATGAAGTACAATACCTGAACACACTGACACTGTAAGTACCACTTGTTCTTACATGAATGGTGCGGGTAGTATCTCCCGTGCTCCATAGATATTTACCTCCGGGATTGCCTGCATCAAGTGTAAAGGTTGGAGATTCGCACATAGTAACATCAGGACCGATATTTACTACCGGTGGATTTCGTACTGATACGCTAACAGGAACGCGATTACTTATACAACCACTTCTGTCTACCGCTGCAACATAAAGCAGGCTGTCTTTAGTAGGATATGGTATAGAAATAGTGGTATCTGTAGTAAATGGTGTACTACCTGTAGGTGATGAGTACCACTGGAATTTAATGTTTGGCATATTTTGCACACCTACTACTGCTACTGAAGCACCAGGGCAGACGGTATCAGATATTACCGACGGAAGGATAGGCAATGTAGTGAGTGTAAGCGAAGTGTATGATGTGTCATTAAAAACGATAGTATCTGATGCTAAAACTGTATAAGTTTTCAGTCGATACTTACCGCCGTAAGGAGGATTGATAGTACCTATGTAAACATTATCAGAAGTGGCAGAGGCAAGGCTGGCTGTATATTTTGTATAGATGGTATTACTTGCACCAGCTGAATCTGTATAAGTAGCATAGACATAAAAATTAGATTCTGCTGAGTTGCCGTAGTTATACACTTTGGCGGAGATTGTATCTACCTGATTGGCACAGAATACACTACCATTAGCAGGAGTAACAAAAGCTACAGCACCAAGATCATGTGATGGTTGAGGTATAATGTTCACCACATAATCTTCGGTTTCACCAGCACCTGATGAAGTAGTAAAGTTAGAACATGCATAACCAGAATATGGACTGTACAGAGACCCATTGCGGATACGTAAACCAGTCTTACCCAGACTTGCTGATACCGGAACGATAAATGATGCAGTACCAAAGAAAGCAAGCGAAGTATTAACGGGTATGTATTCAGAACTTTGGAAAGTACCATTCCTATTATAATCAATCCAGGCCATACCATAGCTCATACCGGTAGCATATCTTACGTAAAGTGTATAATAACCCCCTTGAGTAAGATTAGCAGTAGTATTCATTGTATCAGGATATTGCGCCCAGTAATATGGTGCAGGTGATGACGCAGGCGTGCGACTTTGCAGTGTGGTACTTACTATAGATACACTGTCAATGATTGGCGGTGTATTGCCTCCTAAGGTAGTGCTGGTAGTAGGTACTGCGCAATAACATTTATAGAACAGATCTGCAATAACTGAAATAGCGTTGCTTGTGTCTGTTTCACTGCTATTAGCGCATGTTGCATATACACGGTATTCGGTAGAGCCGGCACTACCAAGTGTAGTAGAATAGGAATTGCCTGTGGCCCCACTGATATCAGTCCATGCACTACCTGAACCTGCAGCTCTGCTTTGCCATTGATAACTTACACCAAGCAAATAAGTAAGTGATGTATCAGTAAGTGTAAACTGCTTATTTTGACAAATATGCGAAGGGCCAGATATATAACCGGCATTAGGATGTCCGCTGCATGATGTGTAATGATCTACAGTAACATCATCCATATTTATATCGGCGTTGTCGCCTTCATAATAACCCGGCCAACCTACAAAAGAGATATAGGCATCAGAACCATAATAAGAAGATGGCAGTGTATCAGTATATTGAACCCAACCTATAGTAGATGAGGTGTTATCAATACCAATATGATGCAAATAGGTACCTCCTGCATAACGAGGGCCACTGTTTATCCATACATTAATTGAATCACTTGTATAATAGGGTGACCAATAATACTCTGGTGCAGTGATATATAACCAATACGAAACGGTGCTTTTACCAGTTGATGGCAGACTGACACTTGGGGTATGTAATTCTGTATGAACTGCAGGAATACCGCAGCAGAACGGCCCTTCCATTTCGAAGGTATTATACTGTGCCATACCCTTACCTGTATGCGCAGGAGGGCTTGGGTATACGCCAGAGCTACCCCAAGGGGCAGAAGCATACGTATATGAATTAAAGTCTCCCAAGGCAGGACCATAATACCAATGATACGTAGCAGCACAACAATAGGTTACGTCTACACTATCATTCCAGCCAAAAGCTCCGCTATTTGCAAGAATATTGGTAGTATCAAAACTTTGCCGCATAATATTTTGGGCAAGGGTTTTAGAGCCGGAAGCAAGCAATAAAAACGCAGCAAACAGGAGAGTAATTTTTTGCCTCATAAATGATAATTGTATACTTTAAGTAAAAACGATTATTAGTCGTAACGAAAATAACTTAAAGTTAACAAATTATCAAATAATAAATAAAGAAATGAGGAGATATTTTAAATGCTATTTATCAATTGTAAAATGCTTTTTAGGTACTTATAAAAGTCGGAAAACAAGACTAACCTATAGTTATTATTAAAAGTAATTTTATAAACTAAAAATGCGAGCTTTTTAGGCTCGCATTTTTAGTTTTATTGAATTAATTATTAATGAATTACCTCGAAAATTCTATTTATGTATCCTTTAGATGTGTTAGCACGTAAGATGTAATGACCCGCAGGGAATTGGCTTACTTTTATTTCCGCGGTATTGCCAGTTACATTAGCCTTAAACACTTCGACACCTATAGTATTTATAACCTGTATTTCCTTCAGATCAACAGCGTTATTGTCTGTGGTAAGAGTAATCACATTATTGGCAGGGTTTGGATAAATCTTTATCACACCGTTCTGTTGACTTAAAGAGCCAATACCTGTAGGGATTGTCCATTTTACAGTATCTGTGCCGCAATTATTATAAAGCACTACCTCTACTGTACGGATATCGCCTGTTTTGTAGGTATGCAAAGGGGCGGCGAGGCTTGATGTATCACCGTCGCCAAAGAACCACATGTAGGAGATTATGTTTTTGCCACCAGCCACATCGAAAAGGTATGATGTACCTGCGCGTGTGTAATCTATACCAGTAGCAGATGGTAAAGGATTGATGGTCATAACAGCAGTATCTGATGCAGTGCAATACTTAAACACACTAACACTGTAGGTGCCACTGGTGCGCACATGAATTGTTTTGGTAGTATCACCTGTGCTCCATAAGTATTTGGCATCAGCAACACCTGCGTCCAGCATGAAAGTTGGAGATTCACACATTGTGACATCAGGTCCGATATTAACTACCGGCGGGTTGCCAATAACTATGTGAGCAGGTACTTTATTAGTTTCACAACCATTAGCGCCTTTAGCTGTTACAAAGAATGTGGTATCTGCTGTTGGATACGAAACCGAAGTAGCGGTATCTGTAGTGAACGGGAATTCATCACCAAGGGACGCATACCACAGGTTTGTAACACCAGGTACTTGAGTAACATATACTGTAGCTGAAGAGGTACCAAGACATACAGTATCTGATGAAACAATAGGTAGTTCCGGTGAAGGCTTCAAGGTCATGGTGCTGTAGGCCGTATCATTGTTTGCAACAGTATCGCCGCTAATAACCGTGTATGCTTTTATTGTGTATTTACCAGCATTAGGAGGATTAATAGTACCTACATAAATGGATGCGCCAGATGCAGGGTCTACTGTACCTATATACTTTGTATAGATAGTGTGGGCTACACCTGATGGATTGGTATATGTGGCATATACATAAAAGTTACTTTCGCCGTTTTCGCCAAAATTATAGACATTGGCATAGATTGAATCTATGGCATTAGCACAAAGCGTTGCATTATCAGCAGGTGAAGTAATATCTGATACGCCAAGATCATGGCCCGGAGCAGGCGCTATTGTTATAACGTAATCCTGTGTTTCTCCTGCGCCAGATGATGATGTGTAATTGGTACATGCATCGCCGGAATAAGGGCTATAAACAACGCTGTTACGTATGCGCAAACCTGTTTTACCAAGGGCAGCATTAGCAGGAACATTAAATGTAGCTATGCCTGAATTTGCTAAAATAGAATTGATCTCGATAAATTCTGAAGACTCAAAAATGCCATTGCGATTATAATCTATCCATGCCATACCGTAGCTAAGACCTCCTCTATAGCCAACATATATTTTATATAAACCACCTTGCTTAAGAGTAGCTGTAGCATTGAGTGTGTCTTTATAACTACCGTAATAATCAGGTGCTGGTAAAGAATAATGTGTTGGATTCTTTAGTGTAGTTCTCAGTATTGATACAGAGTCGATAGTGGGAGGAGTACCACCACCTAATGGCGTACCTGTAGTAGATAATGCGCAGTAACAATGAAAGAAAGAATCTGTAACAACAGAAAGTACATAGCTGGTATCAGTACATGAGGCACCTGTACCGCAAGAGTTACAAATAGCCCACATGCGGAAATCCATAGAAGATGTAAGGCTGGTGGTATATACTTGTGATGTAGCGCCACTTATATCTGTCCATACACCTGAGCCAGGAACACTTTCCTGCCATTGCATAGTCATACCGCCATATTTAAGTAAGGCAGTATCTACCATAGTAAATCTTTTATTTGTGCAGATAAATGTAGGGCCTGTGAGGTGACCTGCAGTAGGTTTGCCTGAGCAAGAAGCGAGTGCTACTATATTTATTTCATAATCTGCTGTTACGCTATAAAAATACTCATCTCCGGATACATCATTATCACTACACGGATCTAATGCAGCAGAAGGAAATGTTGATGAGCAGCATCTTGCATACCAAACATTACGTACGCGCATACGGTGATTTCCCGGCGTGGCTGTAATAGGTATATCTACATTTATTGATGCTGAAGATGCAGGAGTAGTATGCGTTGCAGCATACGTAGTAGGAAACACCGGCGTTACTTTTTCTGTAGTAGTATCAAAGGTTCCATCGTCATTGAAATCGATCCAAATCTGAGTATTTAAATCATCATCAGTAGTACCATAGGTTACCGTAGCAGGATAACTCCCCCCTTGTTGCAGATCGCAAATAGCTATAGTCGTAGTTCTATCGCGATAGTCAATAGAATAACCCATAGGGTCTGTGATTGAAGATCCTGCGTAGCCTGTCATATCAAATTCAGACATCGCACTTGGTCCTGAACAGCAAGTGTAAATAGGAGTACAATATGTTTGCGCCTTTATATCTGAAGACGATAAAAGAATAGAAAAGAGCACGAAGCTGCGAAAAATTGATAAGGTCACATTATTCCGTTTCATGGTATGTATTAGATAACTATTGGTTTATAAATAGGGTTAATCAATTATAAAAAATGCTCTTGTAAGGCGAAAAGACGGTTATAGTTATGACAGAGGTACATCTAATAAGACGTGATTTTCGGCTTAAAGGTTGGCAAATATCACAAAAAAGGAATTAGCTGCTCAAACATTATTTTGTTATTTTTTAATGAACTGATTATTAAATAACTATGGTAAAAAGATTTAAGAATAAGAGATTATCCACAGGTTTTGACCATTTCATTCCATTAAACATTAGGATATAGCCTATTT
>Ga0207647_10002555_pt1 | contig 13763 bp, 10 predicted proteins | sample KBSCornC2_FD_184295 | JGI IMG/M metagenome (GOLD analysis project Ga0207647, IMG submission 184295) | Corn rhizosphere microbial communities from Kellogg Biological Station, Michigan, USA - C2 (SPAdes) (version 2) | ecosystem: Host-associated > Plants > Roots > Rhizosphere ...
GCCGTCGCCGGCGGGTCGCGGCGCTCGAACGCGACCAGCCCGGAGTCCACGTTCGGTGCCGGCCAGAACACGTTCCGCCCGATCGGCCCGGCGCGCCGCACGTCGGCGTACCACGCGGCCTTCGCCGACGGGATGCCGTACGTCCGCGAGCCCGGCCCGGCGGCCAGCCGGTCCGCGACCTCGGACTGCACCATCACCAGACCGTGCCGCAGCGAGTCCGAGACCTCGAGCAGATGCAGCAGCACCGGTACGGCGACGTTGTACGGCAGGTTCGCCACGCACGCGGTCGGCGAACCGATCTCGGCCGGCCCCACGTCCATCGCGTCCGCCTCGACCACGGTCAGGCTCTCCGCCTGCTGGGGCGCGTACGTCGCGACGGTCGACGGCAGCGCCTGCGCGAGCAGCGGGTCGATCTCGACCGCGGTGACCCGGTGACCGTCCGCGAGCAGCGCCAGCGTCAGCGAGCCGAGGCCGGGCCCGATCTCCAGCACGGTCTCGCCGTCGGACAGCTCGGCGGCGCGCACGATCCGGCGCACCGTGTTCGGGTCGATGACGAAGTTCTGGCCGCGCTGCTTGGTCGGGCGGACCCCGAGCGACGCGGCCAGTGAACGCACATCAGCCGGACCGAGCAGTCTCGGTCCGGCTGATGCGGATGAATCAGACGAGGTCACCTCGTCAGTGTTTCACTACGCCCGCTTGCCGCAGACAGGCCACGCGCCGTAGCCACCGCGGTCGGCCTTGACCTTCTCCGCGATCGCGATCTGCTGCGCCTTCGACGCGCCGTTGGCGTTGTTGGCGTACGCCGTACCGCCGTAGGCCGCCCAGGTGCCGTGGTCGAACTGCAGACCGCCGTAATACCCGTTGCCGCTGTCGATCGCCCAGTTGCCGCCGGACTCGCACTCGGCGATCCGGTCCCAGGCGCTCGTGTCACCGGTCGACGGGGTGTCGGTCTGGGTGGTGACGGTGGGCTCCTCCGGCTTCGGCTTGGTGCCGACCAGGACCTGCTCGTCGACCGCCTCGGTCACCAGCTTCGCCCCGACCACCTTCGTGGTCGACAGCTTGCCGTCGAGGTAGGTGTACAGGTACGTGACGGCCTTGGCGCCGTTCGTGCCCTTCACCGTGGTCTTCTTGGTGCCCTCGAGCAACGTCGCCGACTTCGTCTCGTCGGTGCCGTGCGCGACCGCCTCGGTCTTGGTGACGGTCTTCTGCAGGACCTGCACGAAACCGACCTTGTTCACGCCGGCCTTCAGCGGGGTCGCGGCGGCCGGGGTGATCCGGTCGTCGGCGTCCCAGCGCAGCTTCGCCTCGGTCAGCGCCTGACCGACGGTGCCGGCCAGCGACTTGATCGTCACGGTCTTGCCCAGGTGCACGATCTGCACGGTCTTCGGCGTGGTGACGGTCAGCTCCAGCCCCTGGCGGCCCAGTGGCGCGCTCCGGCTGGTGGACAGCTGAGCCCCGTCGTACCGCAGACCCAGGTCGGCGAACGCCTCGTTGACGCTGTCGGCCGTGGTCCAGTAGGCCTTCTTGGTGCCGTCGGCGTTGACGGTCAGCTGCCGCCCGTACTGCACGGCGATCTCCTGACCGTCCTTCAGCTTCGAGTCCACACCGGGCGCGACGAGGTCGTGCGCACCGATCTGAACTTTCTCGGCCTTCAGGGCGTCTGCCACGGTGGATCCGAAGGTGTGCACCTTCCGCACCTGGCCGTCGACGGAGAGGCTGACGGTCTTGCTCTTCGCGGCATACGCCGCGGAGCCACCCGCGACAGCAAACGCGGCCGTCGCACTGACGGCCACGATGATGGACTTACGCACTAACGCTCCCAGGTAGGGCTACCCGGGCACGGGGTGGGACGGCACAGGCCGATCACGAACGCCGGACTGGCTGCCCGGAGCCCCTGATCCCGCCGAGGGGTTGTGCCATCCGGAATCTTCCCCGATCCCGGCCAACATCACGGGACCATAACGAAGAAGTCGCGGAAGTGCCAATCCCCTGGTCGGCGAGTCGCAAAAAGGTGTAACGGGACCCTTACGCCGTGTGATGGCCCCACTGCCCCCGATGGACCACTTCGGCGGTCGTCCGGCGCCCTCGTTTCAGCGACGGCGAGCGCTTGTCCGGGGCCCGGTGACCGACCGACAGCACCCCGACCAGATCGAACCCGTCCGGCACCCCGAACTCCTTGAGCAACCGGCCCGCTTTGTCCGCAGGAGGCCCGAAAAAGCAGGCTCCCAGGCCTTCGTCGACGACCGTCTGCAGCATCAGCAGCACCGCCATCCCGGTGTCGACGTACCAGTACGGCGCGGTCCAGCGGCCCTCGTCGCGATCGGTCCAGCCCTTGTCGGGTTCGGTGTACCGATCGAGGTACGCGTCCTTGTGCGCGAAGGCCAGGATCAGCAGCGGCGCCCGGCGCAGCCCTGTGATCCAATCCACATACTTCTCGTCCGGATCCTCGGCCGCGATCCGCCAGTACCGCTCCCGGTCGTCCCCCTCCAGCGTCAGGAACGCCCACCCCTGACTGAACCCGCCCGACGGCGCGCGCAGCCCGTTCTCCAGAATCCGCTCCCGCACCTCCGCGGCCACCGGCCGCTCGGGGTCGTAGTTCCGCACCATCCGCCGCCGCCGCACGACCTCACTGAACTCCATGAGCCCTGTCTATCAGGCCCTCTCAGCCGACCCCCGGCCCCCGAGGCCCCGATGCCCGGCCGGGAGCCTGCCGCCCACGCGAGCCGTCGTTCGGTCCCTGCTGTGCGTGGTCGACGGCCTCCGCCGACCGACTGGTGGCGCCGGCGGCCGGCGCCTGCCCACTCGTCACCGCCCGCAGCCGCTCGAGATCCGGCGACAGCCGGTCCTGCGCCTGCCGAACGGCCTGCGTGCGCCGCGTGCCCGGCCGCCCGGCTTGCTGCTGTGCTCGCTGCGCCTTCTCGACGCGGTACCTGCGTTCGATGCGATCGAGTTCGTGATCCAGTCCGGCGATCGCGTTCTGCGCCGCCTGCTCGGACTCGGCGGACTTCTCGTCGTCGCTCAGCGACTCGTCGGCCTCGACGGCGACCAGGTCGGCGAGGGAAGCGCGCAACGGAGCGATCAGGGCTTCGCGCACCTCGGCGCGATGTGCCTCGGGCATCAGGCCCGGCTTGCCGAGACGCTCGTCGATCACCAGGTCGACCGCGACGTTCCATCGCTGCACGTCGTCGGCGCACATCAGCTTCTGCGTCACCTCGGCGCTGGTCAGCCCGCTGCGTTCAGCGAGGGCCTGATCGAGTTGCCGGGCAGCCGTCGTGTACGCCGCGTAGGCATCGTCGTTGACCTGTGACAGCACCGCCTCCTGAGCGTGCTCCAGCCCGGCGTCCGGGAAGACGGCGAGCACGACGGCGTCGAGGTTGCGATGAGTCCAGTGCTCGGTGCGTCCCTCGTTGTCGGCCTCCGAGGCATCGTCGAACGGGTGCGCGTCAGGTGCGTCCGGGTCACCGAACCGGGCCAGCAGGTGCGCGGCCTCGTGCGTCAGCGTCGCGAAGGCATCACGGAGTTCCCACGCCTCGTCGTCGGTCAGCGGACGATCGAGATCGCGGGCCCTGCGCAACGGCTCCAGGACGTGAGCGACGGACACCGACAGGCTGCCGTCCTCTTCCGCCGAGCCTACGAAGTCCGGATCCTGCTCCTCCACCAGTCGGCCGTTCCACCGCGTGCGTGCGCCGGCCGCGGCGCCGCCGGCGCGCTGCTCGACGGCGTACACGACCGCGGCCACCAGCCGGTACTCCCAGGACAGCGAGGAGATCTCGACGGCGTCGTCGGTCACGATCCGTCGTCCGCGGCCTCGCGCCGGCGGCGCTCGATCAGCCGCTTCAGGGTCGAGTTCAGCCGCAGGATCGTGCGGGATTCGCGCGGCGGCGCCTGCCGGGACAGTTCGGCGATCTCGGTCTTCACGCGTTCGGCGTGGGCGATCTGGTCCGCTGCCGAGCCCTTGTTGCCGAGCACCTGCGCCAGCAGCATGGACGCCCGCGCGAACTCCGGGCTGGTGGGCGCCGGTGCCCCGTTGATCAGCTCGGGCAGCTTCGCGGCCCTGATCAGTGCCAGCCGGCGATCGCGCTCGTCGTCGATCTGCTCCGCCAGGGCCTTCAGGCGGTCGACCTCGGCGGCCACGGTGGCTTCGTCGGCCCCGCGCAGCGCATCGGCCTGCGACAGCACCTGTGCGTCCACGTCGTCGTACCGGACCATTACCAGGGACCCCCGAAGGCGCGGTTCGCGTTGTCGTTGAGGGCTCCGCAGAGTTCGGCGACCGAGATGTTGAGGACGTCGGCCATCTTGCGGACCGTGTGCGGGATCAGGTACGACGCGTTCGGCTTGCCGCGGTACGGCGACGGGGTCAGGTACGGGGCGTCGGTCTCGACCAGGATGCGGTCGAGCGGGGTGACGGCCAGGGCGTCGCGCAGGGACTGGGCGTTCTTGAACGTGACGACGCCGGCGAAGCTCAGGTACGCGCCGCGGTTGACGCAGGCGCGGGCGAATTCGGTGTCGCCGGAGAAGCAGTGCATCACCAGCCGGTCCGGAACGCCTTCGCGGTCCAGGATGCGCAGGATGTCGTCGTGCGCGTCCCGGTCGTGGATCATCAGTGTCTTGCCGAGCCGCTTCGCCAACTCGATGTGCGCGGCGAACGACTCGTGCTGCGCGGCCTGCCCGTCCGCGCCGGTGCGGAAGTAGTCGAGGCCGGTCTCGCCGATCACCCGGACCTTGTCCGAGCTCGCGGCGAGCCGTTCGATCTCGGCGAGCGCGCTGTCCAGCTCACCGGCCGCCTTCAGCTTCGGCGCCTCGTTCGGGTGCAGGGCGACACCGGCGACGAGGTTCGGGTACTGCGTGGCGGCCTCGACCGCCCACGCCGCGCCCGGCAGATCACACCCCACCTGGACGATCCGGGTGACGCCGACCGACGACGCCAGCCGGATCGCCTCCGCCGGGCTCAGCCAGTCCCCGTCCTCCCCGTCGGCGATGTCGAGATGGCAGTGCGCGTCGACCACGCTCATCGGCAACGGATCCGGCACCGCCGGCCGGCTCCGATCCCGGGACCGCCCGTCCTCCCCCACCGCCGCCCGCTCCCGAGTCGGCCGACCCACCTCCACACCATCACCCATGCGAGCCAGGTTACTGAGTCTCCGCGGCCTCCTTGACCTTGGCCACCAGCATCTCCCACATGTCCTGGGAGTGGTCGGCCTCCTCCTCGGTCGCGTTGTTGTCCTGCTCGAGTTTCAGGTGGGTGTTGCCGGTCAGGGTGTAGGTGAGGGTGTGGTAGTTCTCGGGGACGTCGTCCTGCCCGGTGAGCGGACTGAAGTGGGTGAGCTTCAGCAGGCGTTCGGGCTGCACTTCGAGGATCTTTCCCTTGTCCTGATAGGGCCTGCCCTCCCAGTCGCCGCTCCAGGTGATCGGGCTGCCCACCTCCCAATCCGTCTCCACCTCGGCGCCGAACCACAGCTTCTTCAGCTGCTCGGGACTCGTCAGCACGTCCCACACCCGCGCCGCCGGCGCGTCGATATCGATCTCGGCCACGGCCAGATACCCAGTCATCGTGAACTCCTTTCTCCCCTGACCGTACGGTTCCCTGCCCGCATGCGCTTGGAGAAAAGCGTCAGCACACCGGTTCGTACGGCACACCGGGCAGGTACTTCGCCCACTCGTCGCCCGACACCGAATCCCCACCGGCGGCACAGATCAGGTCGACGGCCCGGCCCGGCTCCATCTCCCACAACCGGACTGTCCGGTCCGACCCGCCGGTAACGACCGTGTGGCCGTCCGGGCTGAACCCGACAGCCCACACCGCGGCCTGGGAGGCGGAGAGGATCGCGACGGTGGCCGGCGCCGTCGGCCTGCCGACGTCCCAGAACCAGACCTGCCCGCTCCGGGTACTCGCGGCGAGCGTGTGCCCGTCGGGGCCGAAGGCGACGCTGGTCACGGTGCCGTCCGGTCCTCGGAGGACGTCGCCGACCGGAGACAGCCGCGCCGGGTCCGAGGCGTCCCACAACTGCACCGTCCCGTCCGCGCTGCCGGTCGCGAGGATCTTGCCGTCGCGGCTGAAGGCAGCCGAGAACAGCAGGTCGGCGGAGCCTTTGACCGAGGGAAAGGCGCGCAACCGGCGCGGGTCGCTCATGTCCCACAACCGGATCATGCCGTCAGCCGTGACCCCGGCCAGTGTTCGGCTGTCGGGGCTGATGGCAACCATGTAGACGTAGTTGCTGTCCGGACCAGGAGCGGTCGGCAGCGGCGTCACGTGCTGCGGATCGTGGACGTCCCACAGGTAGACCTTGCCGTCGTCCGAGCCGGCCGCCAAGGTACGACGGTCCGGGCTGAACGCGAGCGATTCGACCACCGCGGCCGGTCCTGTCAGTGCTGGCGGCAAGACCCTCGGCCGGGCTGGATCTCCGACGTCCCACAGGACGACCGAGTTCACCGTCGTACCGCCGGCCGCGGTCTTGCCGTCCGGGCTGAGCGCACCGGCGCCGCTGATCGGCTGGTCGGCGAGCGGCGACAACAGCGGTGGCGCCAGCACCGCAGGAGCTCGAGGCCGGGAGACGTTCAGCAGAAAGGCTCCGCCGCCGAACGTCACCAACGACCGTCCGTCCGGAGTGAACGCGGTGGAGGCGACGGCCGCGGTCGGGCCGGTGATCACCGGCCCGGGGATCGTCCACAACCGCGTCACGCCGTCGGAACCCGCCGTCACCAGAGTCCGGTCGCCGTCGGCGAACGCCACCGACGACACCGGCTCCGAGTGTGGCAGCTCGGCGACCAACCGGCCGCTCGCCAGATCCCAGACCTGGGCGACGTTGTCCGAACTGCCCAGCGCCATCAGCCGGCCGTCCGCGGTGAGATCGACGGCGTTCACCCAGTTCTCCGGCACCTGGATCTGCATCGCCATCTTGGCCGGTGCCTCCGGCTTGGCCACGTTCCACCGCTGGAACAGACCTTTCGATCCGCCGATCAGCACCTCGTCGTGCCGCGGAACGAACCGTACGACGTTGATCTGGGTGGACCCGGCCTGTGTCCGGCTCAGCAGCCGCGGCGTACGACGATCCGCGACATCCCACAGGTACAACGCACCGGTCGCATCACCGGCCGCGAGAACCTTGCCGGATTCGCTGAAGGTCACCGTCTGCACGAATCCGCTCAGCGCCGGGATCGCCGTCAACGGCACGGGCCGGCGTGGATCGTCGACAGCCCACAGACGCACCGATTTGTCCGAGCTCCCCGCCACGAGCGTCCTGCCGTCCGGAGAGAACGCCAGCGAGTAGACCGTGCCGTTCGGACTACCGGGCAGAACCCCCAGGGACATCGGGTGTTCGGGCTCGGTGACGTCCCACAGCCGGATCGTCTTGTCCCGACCGCCAGTGGCGAGCAGGCGACCGTCCGGGCTGACGGCGAGCCCGAACACCGGCAGCGTGTGCCCGGCCAACGGTCCGCCGATGCTGCGTGGCCGGCGTCGGTCGCCGATGTCCCAGATCAGGATCGCGGTGTCGCTGGGTCCGGTACCGGCGGCGTACAGGATGCGGCCGTCCGGGCTGAGTACGACGCTCTGTGCTCCCTTGGACGGACGCACGATCCGTGTCACCGAAGGCGAACCGGTCGCGTCGAGCAGACTCGACCGGGCCTCGACCGTCGGGGCGATCCGGTAGGCCGCGAGCGACAACTGTGCCGCCAGTCCCGGGTCGGTCGTCCGCAACCTGTCGGCGGTGATCGCGACCTGGCGGGACATCGCCAAATCGCGTTCCCGGTCAGCGAGCCGGCGTTTCCAGAAGGCATACACGGTCAGCCCGACAGCCACCAGCGACAAGGCGGTCAGTGCCGCCACGAACTGCTGCAGCCTGCGGGTCCCACGCCTGGCCGCCGCGTGCTCGGCCTCCTCTGCCCGCAGACTGGCCTCGAGAAACTCGGTCTCGAGCGTGTTCAGGTCGCGGTCGGCCATCGTCCAGTCGCGGACACCCTGCAGGTTGCCGCCCCGGTAGAGCGAGCCGGGATCCCGCTGCAGATCACGCCACTGCCGGGCGGCGTCCGCGAGTTGCCGATGCCGCCGCAGCCCTTCACGGTCGTTGTCGATCCATCGCCGCAGCCGGGGCCACGCGGTGATGAGCGCCTCGTGGCTGATCTCGACACTGTCCGCGTCCATGGTCAGCAGCCGGGCTCCGACGAAGTGTTCGACCACTTCGCCGAGATCGGCGCCGTTGCCTTCGAGTTCGCTGCGCACGACCTTGCGCCGGCTGATCGCGAAGTCGTCGCCGAGATTCACCAGCCGGAGGAACAGCCGCCGGGCGATGGTCTGTTGGGCCGGGTTCAAGTCGTTGTAGACGGCCTCGGCGGTCGCTGCGACGGCGCCCTTGATGCTGCCGGTCAGCAGGTACCCGTGGGTGGTCATGCGCCCCCGCTCGGCCCGCTGCCAGGTCGCGAGCAGCGCGTGCGAGAGCAACGGCAGCGACCCGGCCGTCGAGGGCGCGGCGTCGGCCGGCGCCAGCGCCGGTGACGCGTCCCGGATCAGCAACTCGACAAGCCCTTCGTCGAGTTGCACGGCGGCCTTGGCGGCCGGCTCGACGATCGCCCTGCGCAGTTCGTCCTCGGTCAGCGGACCGACCACGAACTGCGCGCCCTGCAGGGCGGCCGCGATCTCGGGGTACTGCAATGCCTGCGGGTAGAAGTCAGCCCGCAAAGCCAGTACGACGACGGTGGCCACGCCCGATCGCAGCTCCGTCGACTCCCGTGGAACAGGCGCCCGCGTGACAGCGTCCAACGCCGCGACGAAGGCACCGCGTTCCTTCTCGTCCGGACACATCGTGAACAGTTCCTCGAGCTGGTCGACGACGATGATCAAGCGATCGAGCGCGGGGACAGCGGCCCCTTCCGGCGCATTGGTCCGCGCCGCCTGCACGTACGCCGCCGCCTGCTCGACGACCGCGGCGGGATCACTCGCCAACTGCTCGGCGAACACCTCGGACCCGACCCGCGTACCGGCCGTCAGCCCGGACGCCAACTGGCGCAGGGGTTCCGCGCCCGGCGCCATCAAGACGACGGGCCACGCGGGCCGGCCGGGAGCCGCCCGGTCGGTGAGCGCCGGGATCACGCCCGCCCGCACCAGCGAGGACTTTCCCGAGCCCGACGCACCGACAATCGTTTGCATGCCGCCACCCGCGGCGTGCCGCGAGATGACCTGGTCGACGATCTGCTCGGTCAGTACCTCGCGACCGAAGAACCACTCGGCATCGGCCGGCTGGAAGCTTCGCAACCCGCGGTACGGCGGACTTCCGCCCTTCGGCCCGGGCAACTGCCGGACGCGTCGGCGCGCTTCAAGCCAGCGCTCGATCTCGTCCTCGTCGGTGATCCCGCAGATCCGCAGAACCTCCACGAACAAGGCCTTCGACGCGTCCGACGGCACGCTACGGCCGGCGAACCACTCGCCGATCGTGCTGTGCGGCTGGGCGCCACCGACCATGGTGGAGATGTTCCGGACGGTCAGGCCCGCCCGGGTTCGCAGCACGGTCAGCTCGTCGGCGAACTGCATCCGGGTCTGGACATGATCCGGTGAAGCTGTCCGCGGCTCGACCAATGGCTCGTCCATGGCGCCCCCCTCAAAGCCCCAACTCCCACAGCGAGTAGTCACGACGCTACAGGACGACGAGCGCCGGCGCTGTACGCCGCCGTGTACGTCCTTGTACGGAGATCTGCGCGTGCCCGCACCGAGCACCGCCGGGGCCCGACCGTGGGAGCTAGACCAGTTCGAAACCCGGATTTCGGGCCGCACGGCGAACCCGCGGCGGTCCTCGAGGGGGAATCCAATGAACGCGATCCAGCCACGCCTACCCGAACCGTCCACCAGCCCCCGCCGGCCCCGTCGGTATCCGGCCGCCTACCACGCCCGGGCAGTGGTCCGGCCGGCCGTGGACCGACCGGTCGGACCGCCGATCCGGTTGGTTGTCGGGCCGCTGCCGGTGCGCGTCCTCCGCGCGATCACGCGCGGCGTACGTCACCTCTTCGGCGGGCCCGACCTCGCACCGCCGGCGCGGGTGGTGCAGGACGCCCCGCGGTGCCTGCACTGCAAGGGACGGATGGCCGAGAAGTACCGCGAACTGCCGGAGCCGTACGGCGTCTGGGCGGTCTTCACCTGCAGCGCCGCCGGCTGCCCGGTGTGCCAAGGGCCGTGCCGGAGTCAGTCCCGGATGTTCCTGCCGGCGCATTGGCAGTCCGGACCGCCGGGACAGATCACGTACCTCTGATCGACAGCCGGATCGTGCAGGAAGTCAGCATTCGGGGCCATGTTCCGCGCCGGGCGGCGGCCAGTAACTTGCAGCGAGGTTCCGCCCCGATCGACAGGAGCAGTCGATGTCCCGGATCAGCTCAGTTCTTGCCCTTCTCGGCCTGGTGACGGGGTCGACCGCGCTGCCGGCCGAAACGCCCGCGCCGATTCCCGTGCAGGTCTTCAGCCTGACCGATCTGCACGGGTATCTGTCCGAGACCGAGAAGCTGACCATCGCCGGCCCGTCGGGCACCCAGCAGGTCGGCGGTGCCGGGTACTTGAAGGCGCACCTGGACCGGCTCCGGAAGCCGAACAGCTTCCTGATCGGCTCGGGCGATCAGTTCAGCGGCTGGCCTGACTACACGCAGGCGTTCGCGAACGAGCCGACCATCGAGGTGCTGAACGCGCTCGGGATGGACTTCGACGCGGCCGGCAACCACGAGTTCGACCGCGAGTTCCCGTTCCTGCGGCGGATGACGACCGGAGCCTGCTACGGCAAGCCCGGCTTCGACAGCTGCTTCAAGGACTCCACCGGCCGCAACTTCCACGGCACCGACTACGCGTACCACGCGGCGAACATCGTCGACCCGCGGACCGAGCGCCCGGTGCTGCCGCCGTACTGGATCGCCCGGGCGGGATCGCAGCGGATCGGGTTCATCGGGCTGGGCTTTCCGGGCACGCCGACCGAGACGCTGTCGATCGAAGGCTCCGGATTCGAGTTCCAGGGCGTCGTCGAGGCCGCGAACCGGGCCGCGGCCGAGCTGAAGGCCCAGGGCGTGAACGCGATCGTCGTCAGCATGCACGAAGGCGGGCAGCAGGGCGGCCTGTACGACGAGTGCAAGAACCCGACCGGCCCGATCTTCGACGCTGCCCGGACGATGTCGCCGGACATCGACGTGATCCTCGGCGGGCACTGGCACACCGCGTTCAAGTGCATGATTCCGGACCCGAACGGCGTACCGCGTCCGGTCCTGGAGGCGAGCAACCACGGGCGCGTGCTGGGTGAGGTGAACCTCTCGCTCGACCCATCCACCGGTGAGGTGATCCGGGACGCGACCACCGCCACCAACCACGCGGTCACCAAGGACATCACGCCGGACGCCGGTGTCCAGAAGATCGTGAAGTACTGGACCGACAAGTGGGCGGCACGTCAGCAGGAGCCGCTCACGAAACTCGACCGCGACCTCGACTTCGCACGCACCGCCGAGAGCCGGACCGGCAACCTTGTCGCGGACCTCTACAAGTCGGAGGCGGACGGCGACTTCGCGCTGGTACCGGCCGACCTGGGCGTCGACGTGATCGCCGCCGGGCTGCAGGCCGGGACGGTGACGTACGGCGAGGCGTGGCCGGTCGCCGGGATCTCGCCGATCACCACGTTGTCGATGAAGGGCTCCACGGTCGAGGCCGTCCTGGAACAGCAGTGGATCCCACCGGCGTACGGCTGCAGCCGGCTGTCATCGCTCGCGACCTCGGCGAACTTCCGCTACACCTACGATCTCGGCCGGCCGGTCGGCGACCGGGTCGATCCGGCCAAAGTGCTGATCGACGGCAAACCATTGCAACTCGGAAAGACGTATCGCGTGACGACGAGCGCAGCGATGCCCTTGCACGGCGCGCAGTACGGCTATCCGGGCTTCCAGCAGTACACGGATCTCACCAGAGCGCCGCGGATGGGCCAGGAAGTGTTCCTCACCTATCTGCGCACCCACCCGTTGCTCAAGGCACCCAGTCTGGGCCGGGTGACCGCGATCCCCGGTACGCCGCCGCCGGCCGACGGTCCGTTCGGTCCGCTGACGCTGCTGCCGCAGAGCGAGATGACGGCCACCGCCACGAGCCAGGGCTCGGCCGCGTACAGCGCGTCGGCCGCGATCGACGGCAGCTGCACGACCATGTGGCACTCGAACTGGAGCCCGCACGCCCCGCTGCCGCAGTACATCACCCTCGACCTGAAGACGCCGCGGGCGATCGAGGCGCTCGTCTACACGCCGCGCCAGGACGCCGACGTACCGAACGGCCGCATCTCGTCCTACGACGTCCAGACGAGCACCGACGGCGTCACGTTCACCTCGGCGGTGCAGGGATCCTGGGACGGCACGGTCGACGCGAAGATCGCCCGCTTCCCGGCAGGGACGACGGCACGCTACGTGCGGCTCGTCGGACTGGCCGGCGGTGCGGACTACGCGGCGGCGACCGAGCTCAATATAGCTCTAGCTCCGGCTTCCTGACCGCGTTGCGATGGGCCGTCGGGGACATCCCGTACCGGCGGCCGAACTGCCGACTCAGGTAGTGCGGCGAGTCGAACCCGACCGCGGCCGCGATCTGCGCGACCGACATGTCGGTAGCGCCGAGCAGCTCGGCGGCGCGCTGCAGCCGGAGAGCGAGCACGACGTTCATGATCGAGTCGCCGACCTGCTCCTTGAACAGGTGCGCGAGCCGGGACACGGACACCTGCGCCAGCCCGGCCAGTGAGGTCAACGTGTGCGGGCGGGCCGGGTCCGCGGTGATGGCCTCGAGCACCAGGTGCACGCGCGCGTCGAGGTGCTGCGTCTCCCGGCGCAGGCTGGCGACGGCGGTCAGCAGCACTTCCTCGATACCGTTCATCGTCAGCTCGGTCGCGACGCTCTTCTCCAGCAGATGCAGCTCGGTGTCGCCGGTCGGGGACAGCCCGGCGCGCTGCGCGTCGCGATGCAGGCGGTCGAACGCCGACACCACGCGATCGGTCTCCGACGACCGGGTGAGCCGCACGTACGACAGTCCCGGCATTGCCTGGGGCAACGACAACCACGAGTGCCATTCGCGGCGCGGCTGGAAATGCGCCCACCAGGACTCCCAGTACGTGCCGACGGTCCCGTAGTCGTGCGGGGTGCCCGGGCTGACCAGTACGACGTCCCCGTGGCGCAGCATCAGCTTGTTCTGGCCGATCAGGTACCGGCCCGTGCCCGACGCTGTGTAGAGCAGGTACCAACTACCCACACCGTCCGGCCGCACGACCCGGTAGTCGCCGCCGCTGTGGAAGTGGCCGGTGACCAGCTTGCTCGGCGGCGGGATCTCGCTGTACAGCTCGATGAGCACCTGGGTAGCAAGATCGTGCTCGAAGTCAGCAGGCTCCGTCATGGTGGATCCCCTCGTCGGCGCTCCAAGATTAGCGGAACCACAGCAAGATCCTGCACCCGACCGAATCGAGGATCCCGTGCCCTTCCGCCCCGTCGCCGAGCTCGACCACGACACCGGCACGCTGGTCTTCGAGCACGGGTGGCAGTCGTGGAGCCCGAGCACTTCCTATCCGCTGCACGCTGGCCCGCTACGGCCGCGCACGGAGAACAGCCGAATCATGAACTGCCGCCAGGAGACGCGACCGCCGGCGGACGCGTTCTGGGGCGAGGGACTGCTGGCTGTGGACCCCGGCGACGGCAGCGGCATTGTTGTCTTCTCCGCCGCCCCGGGTGCCGACCCGGTGCCCTCGATCCGCGCCGACGTGTGCGCGGGGGAGGTGGCCGTATCCGCCGAC
>Ga0207647_10002556_pt1 | contig 13761 bp, 9 predicted proteins | sample KBSCornC2_FD_184295 | JGI IMG/M metagenome (GOLD analysis project Ga0207647, IMG submission 184295) | Corn rhizosphere microbial communities from Kellogg Biological Station, Michigan, USA - C2 (SPAdes) (version 2) | ecosystem: Host-associated > Plants > Roots > Rhizosphere ...
GGCAGAGAACGCGCCGCAGCGATCTACTCTCTGCTCGGTGCAACCAAGCTCAACGGCATCAACCCGGAACGCTATCTCCGGTAGGTCCTGACCACATCGCCGAACACCCGGTCAACCGCAATCGCAGAGCTCTTACCCTGGAATGCGCCATCCACTCATACAACCGGCATAGTAAGTGTTCACCTAAATAAGCGGACACCTAATCTCCGTACTCGCACAAATCCTGTTCCCGCACCAGATAGGGAAGATCACACGCTTACGATTCCGAGGCGGTGAGCGCGGTAGGTTTGCGTTGCGACGGTGCGGAGCCAACGAACCCACTTTGGTCACAGTTCTTACCGATCGCGAAGCCCAGTTGCGGGGCCACTAACAGCAAGTTGCGCCACAAGGTGAACATCTACTGGATTGGTTCCACATCGCGATGAGATCTACCGATCTCCAGCAGCTCGCGAAAGGGCATCAACGCTGGTGTGGATGCCGGAGAACCACTGCAAGAGGAAATCAGCTCTCCACTGCTATAGCTCTAGATACAGAAGATCGAGCCTCCTTCATTTCACTAGAGTTTTAACAAGAACATAGACAAACGAAGCGCTGCCATCGAGCAGTAATTGATGAGGCGTATCTACCGGGATATGAACGACATCTCCCGTCCTCAGTTCCACGCTTACGCCGTGCAGCACAGAGTCGCCCCGAACCTCTTCCTTACCGTGTGGATTGATGATTGTGCCACCAGTAACCAGCGTGGCGTGCCCCTGGATTACGAAGAATGTATCTGCTGACGCCGAATGAAGTTCTGCTTGTCCGCTCTTAGTGCGAACGGCAAGTATGTTTATGGGATTGAGGTGGCGCTCCAATAGACCATTTTTGGCGTTCTCGCTATTGCCTGGTTTCTCGCGCATTTGGGCTGCAAGATCGACAAGTTCCTTTCTGGAGTACGTGGAGGCACCCCTATCTTGCGAGTAACCCCGGACGCTCCAGGCTGACAAGCAAAGGCTCGCCGCAATCGCGAGAAGAGCCACTCGCTTCCTGGCAAGGACCCGAGGTGTCAAACGTTTCGACATAGATGTGCGTAGCAACAGAAAAGGATGCGGCGCATTCATATTTGCTTATTCTCCCGTATCGAGTATGTCTTAGCCCAAAGTCTCCTGCGCAATCCCGACCGCTAAAGGTATAATGGCCATACCAGATCAGTCAAGATTAGAAATTGATCGGCCCTGGTATTCCACTCAAGCCAACGTATTACGACACGCTCGACGAATACTAGGCAGGGCTTGAAGCGGTCCCGGTTCCCACGATACGAATCGTCGTCAATGAAGCGGATCGTCTGGCCATGAATAGTTTGGGGCAATTGTGCTCCAATTTTCGATCAAAGCGGCCTCTGCATATTCCTCATCGGCATGCCCGGCATCGAGGAACCTGTCGCTCGGTACCCGCAGCTCTTCTCGTGAATTGGCTTTGTTCCCGAGTTTAGAGCGCAGACTGACGCTGACATTCACGTGCTGCTAGAGAAACGATGGGCGCCGGTCGGCATACATCTATCTGCCTCATGTCCTGCATCGGAGGTCATTGCCGCAGTGATTCGACTCACCTGTGGTAACTTTCGCCTGCTCGTTCGCTTGACCACCCAAATGGAACGCGTACTTGCAATCAATGGGCTCGAGACTTTGGCGGTGGATGTCGTCGAAAACGGCTGGAGACAATCTGGTATTGGCCACGCTGATAAGACCTGAATCAAGCCCCACCCTGTAGGCCACGTAATTCGCAAGAATGCATCGCTTAATTAGCAAAACAACGCTCACCATCCACATCAGTAAGAAAAATTATTAAGAATCTCGGCTTTTAAGTTGACATTGGTCTGATTAGCTGACTAACATCCTCGGCGTTGAGAAGGGAGATCAGATGATGCTCCGGACCTATGTTGATGAGATTGTGTTTGCCACAACCGCCGCCAGACGCCCATGGCCGCATTCCAGATCATGCTGGGCCTCGCAGTACCTGCTCTCTTTCCCTTGATATGGTTCTTTGCGTGTAGGCTCTCAGACCCATGATCTGATCACGTCCTCCAATTCGTCCTGACGCGAGCGGTGATGAAAGAGCTTCTCTGATCTTCCGCCGATCAACTTTTATGGTGGGGGCGCAACCGTAGAATCCTTCAGTCATAAGCGGCCTGCGAAATGCAGGATTTCCATAACCGATTTACAGGGCCCAGGCCAAGTGATTCGCCCATTGAGCTCCGTACGTGCAATCGATGCCAGCCTTCGTGCACAGCAAAGGAGAATATATGACACGCAGATTTCTTTCACAGCGAGGACTCAGGTGGGCAGTAGCCACTGTTTTCCTAGGAACGAGCGCATTGCTCCTCACGCCGAAGGTAGGGTGGTCACAGGAGAACTCCGCCACATTGTACGGAAATGTAACCGATCCGACAGGTGGAGTGATTCCGGGGGCAAACGTGACGCTCACCAAGCAGGATACCCAAGCGACGATAACTAAAACCACGAACAGCAGCGGCGATTTTACTTTTACGTTTGTTCCTATCGGTACGTATACGCTGAGAATCGAGGCCAAGAGCTTTGCGACATATGTTGCGACCGGAATTACGCTGGTGGCAGGCCAACAGGCAAGGCAGACTTACAATCTGCAACTCGGGACGGCCACCCAAACCGTTACTGTTACGGAGAGCGTTCCGCTGATTAACACAGTTTCTGCACAGCAGCTTCACACCTTCGAACAAACAGAAATCCGGGAGTTGCCTTTACTCAACCGGAATATTAGCAACCTCTTGGCAGTCGGATCCGGAGTTAGCCACTACTCGGCCGCCCAAGGAGGGGTCCAAATGAATGGGGTCGGGATCCAAGGGACGAGGTACACCGTTGATGGAACCAACGCCAGTGGGAACCTCGAAGGAAGTTCTATTTCGGCATGGGGTGCGCCCAATCTGATCGATGTCATGAGCCTTGAAGGCGTTCAAGAGGTTAGTACCATCAAGGGCGTTGTTCCTGCCCAATACGCAGACGCCATAGGCGGCCAAGTAAATATCATAATGAAATCCGGCACTAACCAATGGCATGGCAGCGTCTTTGAAAATAACCAAGTTAGCGCTCTCAATGCCCGGTTTCAACGCGCGAACAGTAAACCTCGCCTCACTTTTAACCAATTCGGCGGATCTCTCGGCGGGGCGATCATAAAAAATAGGGTCTTCATCTTCGGAGACTATGAAGGCTACCGTATGAGCCAAAACCAATTTATTGAGGGCAACGTTCCCACCGCTGCAACTCGCCAACTGTTGTTGAACGCGGTCCCGGCCTACAATCTCGCGTTGAAAGAATTTCCTCTGCCCAATGGCCCTGCTATAGCGGGTTCATACGCGGGAGACTATAGCACCACCAAAAGGAACTTGCAGTCAGATAACCACTTTGACACAAAGATAGACATCATGCTGGCAACCGCTGACCGCCTATCTATTAGCTTCACTCGAGGCAACCCCTATCAGCTGACTCCAAGAATCTATGTCGATGACGATCGAGTTTCGCTCAATCCAGTGTATCGCGGCAACGTCAGCTTCATAACAGGAGGAGGCCGGTGGACGTCTCAGACAAGATTTGGCTTCAATAGACCTGAACAGAGTCGTTTAGACGGATATTTTAGTCAAAAGGACCCCAGTAATCCGGATGAGTCAAGTCTCCCTTTCGGCCGACGTCTTCCTGATCTCAATACTACCCTTGGGTTCAGCGGACCTGGAGGCGAGTTGTGGGATGAAACTGGTTACAACTATGAGCTTGGGGAGAACTTCGCACTTGAACGAGGCCACCATTCGCTCAAATTTGGGGGTGATTATCAACACACCAATGGCCGTCGAACTAACCCACAAGTTCCAGATGTTAACTATTCAAGCCTAGAAGAATTGCTGGCCAACACGCCCAGCCAGGCGGAGGCTACCTTTGGACAGGGTGTATTCAATGGGCATCTAAGCGAGTTCGGCTTTTTTATCCAAGACGATTGGCGCGTTACCCCAAAGCTGACACTTAACCTAGGGCTTCGATACGATTTTTATTATGCTCTGAGAGTCGACGGTACCCTGCAAGACCCTACCGCAGGTATATATAACCCGAGCCCTCTCAGCATGGATGGCAACTTTAACGTGGGCCCCATACGCCCCTTAAGCAATATCTACAACAACGACAACAATAACTTCGGTCCACGGTTCGGCTTCGCTTACAACCCAGATGGTCTGGGGAAGACAGCCATTCGTGGCGGGTTCAGTCTGATGTTTACTAGTCAGATGCCGGGCGCGATGTGGGCTGGAGCCCAAACGGATCGGAACATTCCTTTCCGAGATTTCTTCACCTCTGAGCAACTCGCGAAAGCTGGACTGAAGTACCCAATCTACGCAACCGACATGGCCGACTTGGAGCGGAGCCTCGCCTTGCAAAGCGGTAACAAAAGAGTGGCTGCCTTCACAATCATCGACCCTAATCTGCAAAACCCTTACACCATGCAATATTTATTGGATATTGAACATCAGTTGACTCCAAGCACGATGTTCTCCACTTCATTTGTTGGAACGCGAGGAGTCAAGCTTCTTGCTTACCGGTGGGCGAACCAGGTTCGGCCGGATGGTACGATTCCCAATCCCGACTTAAGCCGGTCTTACTACGTTGATAATTCACAAACGCTGACCTACTATGGCTGGCAGAACTCCCTCAAGAAGCGTTTTTCGCATAATGTGAGCTTCGATATCAATTACACGTATTCGAAGTCACTCGCGACTGAAGGTGGAGACGTGGGGGCCTACTACCAAAATGGAGTCGATAACAGAAATCAGGATTTCTTTGATTTGAGAGCTGATCGCGGCCCTTCAGCTGGAGACATGACCCACAACTTTGTCGCGGACGCAATCTACCAATTGCCTGATTTCTCCAGTATGAGCAACTCTCTAATGCGCCAAACCATTGGTGCGTGGCAGATTTCTGGTGTCTTTTCGGCAAACACTGGCCAGCCCATCTACCTCTCTCAGCCGGCATCTAACAATGGGCAGCGTCCAGACTATATTGGAGGGGCGCCTATACTTTCGAACTACCAGACCACCCTCCAATACCTCAATCCAGCTGCTTTTGCACGTGTTCCTCTTTCCCCAACTGGTGGCGCCGCGATCCGGCCAGGCAATGCGACGCCTGGTGGATGGCGGTTGCCAGGCCAATGGAATCTTGATTTCAGTCTTGCGAAAAACCTCACCATCGAGAAACGCGCCAAACTGCAGATTCGTATGGATATGCTCAATGCGCTCAATCATACAAACCTTTCCGGGCTCAGGACCAATATCACCGATCCGTTTTTCGGTCGGCTCCTAAGCACTGCGGGAGCCCGAAAAATTCAATTGAACGCTCGGATGACTTTCTGATCCGTGGTCCATTGACTGGGAAGCACTGTGGCCACAACAAAGCTGATTGTGCAAACGAGGCAGTTTTTAATACAGCAACACATTTATGTTGCACCCGAAGGAGAGCGTAAAACCTATGTCCTCTGAGCCTATTTCTGCGATTCATCGCCGTGATTTCATAAAGCTCGCTGGCGCCACCACGGCTTTCACCCTCACCCCGAGTGCCTTTGCCGCTTCTAGCTGGCGAGTGACGATCTTGATCGATGCGGACGATCCAGCAGCGTCGAGCACCCCGGTGAAATGGGCCGCCGGAGAACTCCAGAACGCACTCGCTGCAAAGGAGGTGATTTGCCAGATAGCCGCATCCCCAAACCAGGCCGAAGGGTCGTCCCTTTTCGTTCTGGTGGCCGGTGCCGCCTCAAGCATGGCGAAAGGCTGGGTGCAAACGGCGTTCAATGGAGGCCCCGAAAGCATCCGCATGGTGCCTGGGCGCTTGTCGGGAGCACCCGCGATTTGGGTTTCCGGCACCGATCCGAGAGGTTTCATCTATGGCCTTCTGGAGTTGGCCGAGCGAGTCAAATTCAGCCGCGATCCTGCACTCGCCTTGCACCTTCACCAGGTCGAAGAAGAGAAGCCAGCAAACAGAGTCAGAAGCGTTGCCCGGGCTTTCTGCAGTAGAGTCGAGGATAAGGCGTGGTATTACGACAAGGAATTTTGGCGAGGATACTTGGATGCGCTCGTGGCAAGCAGGTTTAACCGGTTCAATTTCGCCTTCGGATTTGGATACGATTTCCCCATCCACGTGACCGACGACTACTTCCAATTCCCTTACCCCTACCTGGTCGATGTCCCGGGTTACAACGTCCGAGTTGTTCAGCTTGCCAGCGAAGACGGGAAAGAGCTTCCAACCCCCACTCCGCTTCCGACTGAAGAGCGAGATCGAAATTTTGAGATGTTGCGGTTTATCGCCGCCGAAACCGGAGCCCGTGGGCTTCAATTCCAGTTGGGTATCTGGACCCATGCCTATCAATGGACTGACAGCCCTCGCGCATACCACCGGATTGAGGGTCTCACGCCGCAAACACATGCTGCGTATTGCCGAGATGCTCTGGCCATCATTCTGAAAGATTGCCCGGAGATTCAAGGACTCACTCTTCGCGTTCACGGTGAGAGCGGCATCCCCGAAGGCAGTTACCCATTTTGGAGGACTCTGTTTGAAGCCATCTCCGGCAGTGGTCGAAAAATCGAAATCGACATGCACGCCAAAGGAGTCAATCAAATCATGATCGACATGGCGGCGAATACTGGCATGCCGGTTAAACTGGGAGCAAAGTACTCCGCCGAACATCAAAGCCTGGGATATAACCAGGCAGACATCCGCGCACTTGAGATCCCACGTCCGGACCATGTAGACAAGTCAGGTCGCTTCAGCGTCAGCGGTGGCGCGCGTCTTTTTACGCGCTATGGATATGCCGACTTTTTCCGCCAGGGGATTCGCTACGAAGTGCTCTTCCGCTTATGGCCAGGCACGCAGCGCCACTTGCTTTGGGGGGATCCCGAGATGGCGGCAGCCTACGGGCGGACCTCTCATTTCTGCGGCGCCGCTGGGCTGGAGCTCTGTGAGCCCTTAACTTTCAAGGGGCGGGAAGGTTCCGGGATCTCCGGCAGCCGCTGCGCCTATTCGGACACCTCCCTAAATCCAAAGGCTGGCGACTGGCAAAAGTTCGAATATTACTACCGTGTATGGGGACGGCGCCTCTACAATCCAAATGCTGATCCTGAGATATGGCGAAGATATTTGAGGCGTGACTTTGGCCATGGTGCGATCCCGGTCGAAACTGCTTTGGCAAATGCCAGCCGCGTTCTTCCCTTGCTTACGAGCGCCCATCTTCCCTCTGCATCGAATCATTCGTTCTGGCCCGAGATCGATACCAATATGCCAATCGTGCTCGGCAGTGAACCCTCGCCCTATGGAGACACTCCTTCTCCAAAACGCTTTGGAACGGTAAGCCCACTGGATCCTCAGATGTTTTCCACCATTGTTGAGTACACCACGGACCTTCTTGCTGGCCGGCCTAATGCTAAATATTCGCCGATTGAAGTTGCGCAATGGTTGGAGGATTTTACCGCAGCATCTGCACAGGCCCTTGCAACCGCGCGCCGGCAGGCTACTTCTCGCACCTCGCCTGAGTTCCGGCGAATGGAGGAGGACGTCCTCATCCAAAATGGCTTAGGTCAATTTTTTGCAGGCAAGTTGCGTAGTGGTGTCTTGTTTGAGATCTATCAACACACGGGCAATCGCGAGGCAGGAAAACTTGCGCTGGCTCAATATAAGAAGGCGCGCGCGGCATGGGCAACGATGGCAGAACGGGCCAAGCACGTGTACGTCTCCGATATCACATATGGGAGTGTCCCGTCGCGGCGAGGCGACTGGAGCGACCGAATTCCCAGCATTGATCGGGATCTTGCGGCTATGCAAGAAAATCTGAAAGATCCAAACGCCGCGACAGGATCTGCCCAAAATGCCGAGCGGGCTATTCGAGCCGCCACCGAAAGGCCACGCCGCTCGTCAGTCAACTGCAGCCATACACCGCTCTTGACCTTCCACCCCGGACAACCGCTGTCCGTGTCGCTACATCTATCCGGCACGGCTACGCAGGCCGCACCCTCATCCGTTCATCTCTTTTACCGTCACGTAAACCAGGCAGAACGCTGGAAGTCGACAGAGATGAAGCGGAGCCACAGCGGATACAGTGCTTCGATTCCAGCGGACTACACCAACTCCGTCTACCCATTGCAGTACTACTTCGAACTGAACCGTGGAACCGATTTAGCCTGGTTGTATCCGGCCTTTAATGCCTCTCTTTCAAACCAGCCTTACTATGCAATCTCAAAAAGAAGCAGTTAAAGTAATTCTCCTGTTACTGTGAAGTGGAATGCCCGAGGAGTACCGTTTCTCCTGGAAGAAAATGACAGAGACTCAGAGATCGCCTTATACACCGACAGGAGAATTGTTCCAGCAGCAGTTCAATCGATTCGATTCAAAGCGTAATGTGATGGCTTCGGCTAACAACTCAATCTCTAACCTCATCAACCTCTCACCAAGAAGGTACCGACAATGCCCATCAAAGCCTTACTGATCTCTTTGCTGCTAACGATGCCTTTGTGCGCTCAGCGAAAACCGGGTAATCCCCTCAATTCGTTACCTAAAAATATGGAGTTAATTACCCACTTTGGAGAACGTGCTGATATCTCCCCGGATAATCAGCGTATTGCATTTATGGATAAAAGTTTCGGCGACGCATTTGTGCTGGATCTTAAGACTCGCGTTATCCGTTGCCTCACCTGCAACGTGCCGGGAGCAGCATTTCTGCGCATCATGAACCTCCCTAATGGGGATTACATCTTGATTGGCCCCGAGAAATTTACGGATATTCATATCAGCCGGTCACGAGACAACGAACTCTGGTATCTCAGCCAGAAGCCCGGATCGAAGCCGATTCGTTTCGGCCAGAAGATGAGCGAAGGCGCGGCAATCTCGAAAAAGAGTATGAAGATCTCATTTTCCGAGTTGCCGGCTCAGGTTCCAGGTATGCCCAAAAACTATTCTCGTTTGATTGTCGCGGACGTCGACCTTTCCGGCGGTGTACCAAAACTCTTGAACAAAAAGATGGTTTATGAGAGCCACGATGACAGTTGCCATCTGGAAGCTCAGGACTTTTATGATAACGACACAAAGATGACATTTACCTGCTACAACAGCAAAGACCTGCCAAAGGGGACGGAGATACTGGCCTCTGCCATGGGGATTGATTTGAAATCCGGCAAAGTCACCAATTTTTCGAAAGCGCCCGGGACCTACAACGAGTGTGAAGGGATATTTCCCGATGGCAAATACACATGCGTGGAAGGGGACCGCCAGGTGGCGAAACTAGGCGGCAATCACGGGAGCCGCAATATCGATATCTATAAGCTGCGGCTCGACGGAACGGGTAAGGACTTTGTGCGTCTGACACATTTCAACGATTACCAGGGCTGGAAAGCTTCGAATCCGGTTGTGTCCACTAATGGAAAGTTTATGGCGTTCCAGGTCGCGAAAACTGCAGATGAAGCGGGCGTGGGATATGGCATCATTCTTTATCACTTCTAGTCTAGGAACTTAGCTCTTCAACAATTGCTAGTGTCTTGTCCGAGAAATACATGAACATAGTCATGCGAGTTTCTGGAAGATGGAGTCTGCCGTAGCGCTCCATACCGGGGGTCGACAGTTGCGGTTGTAGTGCTGAACGAACTAGTTGATACGGTGACCAGATCCCTGACACTACGAAAGCTGCTAAGTCGGATGGCCCGCTGGGTAATCAATCCTAGCCAGCGTTTTATCTGATTTAGCCAGGAACAGTAGGTCGGGATGTATGGATGTGGAAGCGAGGTCGGGTGGCGAGCCAGACCCGCAACTTTGCATGTTTGTGTGTGGCGTAATTGTCGACGATCAAGTGTACGTCCAGGTCGTTTGGAACCGCCGCATCGATCCGCTTGAGAAAAACCGAGAAACTTCTGATGGCGGTCGCGGGGATTGCAGTCGGTGAAGATGGCTTCGGCGGCGATGTCCAGTGCGGCAAACAGAGCCGTCTTGCCGTGGCAAACATGGTTGAGGGTCACGCGTTCCAGATTGACCCGCCCCATGGGCAGCACTGGTTGGTTCCGGCTCAAGGCATGAGTCTGCGACTTCTTGTCCACAGCCAGCACGATGGCATCATCCGTAGGATTCAGGTACATACCCAGCCTGTACAGATTCAATGCCTCCAGCGGGTCGGATCATACTAAGAAACGCGGTCTTTCGATCGACATTTTACCGAGATCGAATAAATGCAAGCTAGTCTTGTGTCCCAGATATAACTTGCAATATGACTTTGGCCGTATGCCTTTTCGCATTCCGAAGCCATAAGAGCCGGGGAATCGAGGTGCCATAGAGAGGTTGAGTTCACATAAAGCTTCTCCGAGATCGGTTGACATACCGGTAAGACCAATATACCATTGCCAAACTTATAGGAAGTCTGGTATTAGCACTTCAAATTTTCAATTGCTTCTGACTATGGCCCGAAGCGGCCGAAGAAGACGGATATTCAATTGCCAAAGTTTTCCGCAAACCTATCGATGTTATTCACCGAGTTACCCTTTCTTGACCGCTTTGCCGCGGCCAGCGATGCAGGGTTCCGCGCGGTTGAATTCCTTTCTCCCTACGAATACCCAGCCGATGTGGTAGCGACTCATGCATACCACGCAGGTGTCGAGGTTTCTCTTTTCAATCTCCCTGCAGGAGACTGGGCCGGGGGGGACCGAGGGATCGCTTGCGTGCCGGGCCGCGAAGAGGAATTTCGTGTCGGTGTCGCTACAGCCTTGAACTATGCGAAGGTGCTAGGAACCAAGTCGCTCCACGCAATGGCGGGCAAAGTACCGCTCGGTGCTGATCTTAACGTTTGCCGTGAAGTGCTCGTGGAAAATCTTAGCTACGCCGCCGATGCGGTTGCGAAAGAGGGCCTCACGTTACTTTTGGAGGCGATCAACACACGGGATATTCCGGGCTTTTTCATTAATACGCAAGCAGAAAGTGAAGAGATCCGATGCAGGGTTGGTGCGCCGAATTTGAAGTTGCAGATGGACCTGTATCACATGCAGGTAATGGAAGGCGACCTTGCGCAGAAGTTGAAGAAGTACGCGGAGGTCTGCGGACATATTCAGATAGCCGGTTGCCCAGAACGAAACGAGCCTGACACCGGCGAGATTCGATGCGAATATCTTTTCCGTCTGATTGACGAGATCGGCTATCAGGGCTGGCTTGGATGTGAGTACCGTCCGGCTGCTGGTACTGTTGACGGCTTAGGTTGGCTGCGAACTGCGCAGACAAAATAATTTATCTAAACGCAATTAGGAGAGGACAAATGCCGACGATTGGATTTATAGGTCTGGGAATCATGGGAAAGCCTATGGTTCGAAATCTTGCCAAAGCAGGCTTTCCCGTCATTGCGTATGACCGCCATCCGGAACGGATTGAGGCGGTTATTGGAGACGGAATCCAGGCAGCCCAGTCAGTGGCCGATGCCACCGCAAGCAGCGATGTTGTCATCACGATGCTGCCAGATGGCTCCAACGTCTCGGAAGTGATTACGAGCGAGGGAGGAGTTCTCGATTCGATCCGTTCTGGCGCGGTTGTGATCGATATGAGTTCAATCAATCCCTTGGTCTCAAAGCAGATGGCCAAGTTGATTGAGACCCGAGGAGCAATGTTCATGGATGCGCCCGTGAGCGGAGGAGAGCCCAAGGCGGTCGACGGAACCTTGGCCGTGATGGTTGGCGGAGACCGCCAGACATTTGAAAATGCACTCCCAATCATGCAAACGATGGCATCAACGGTGACGTATACAGGGGAAGTCGGTTCAGGCAACGTCACAAAGCTCGCCAATCAGATTATGGTTGCCTGCAACATCGCTGCAATGTCAGAGGCTTTCGTCTTGGCGCAGCGGTGTGGCGTGTCGCCGGATGTGGTTTTCGGAGCGGTACGAGCGGGACTGGCTGGTAGTAATGTGCTCAATGCCAAGGCTCCGATGATTGTGGAGCAAAATTTCAAGCCAGGTTTTCGTATCCGCCTTCACCAAAAGGATTTGCGTAATGCGATGGCAACTGCAGAATCGATGAAGATCGCGCTGCCACTCACGAGTATGGTTCACCAAATGTTCATCGCATCCATGAACCGTGGCGACGGGGACTTGGACCACTCTGCGCTTATGAAACTCGTGGAGTCAATGTCTCCTGCTCAGCATTGAGCAGTCGCATCTTGAATGCGTACAACTGAGAGTGGGCTGGTCCAGTCCCGCTTTTATAACGGACGACGTTTGAATTGTGTCCTCTTGATGGACTCTGACAGGCCATTCATTACTGCCAGCGACTTCGTTATGGCCGGGTCACCTCTACCGGTCGGCAATCTGGTACGAAAGGGTTTACCTGCGGTCGAAAGGACATAATGAGCGGCATGCCCACAAAAAAATGACCGGCCGACTGAGTTCATGATGACGATAACCTTCTATGAAACCGGAATGCGTACCTGGTGGCAACATTTCTCATCTAAACCGGTGCTGCGCTGGATGCAGGGCTATGATCCAACCCACCATTGGTGGCTGTCGACGGGCTGGGCGGCGCTGCCACTGCTGGTATTGTTGATCACGATGGTGGGATTCAAGTGGAAGGCGCATCTATCGGCGCTGCTCTCCTTGAGCGTTGCGCTCGTGATTGCAACCGTCGTATTCCATATGCCTGTTTCGCTTGCAGGACTTGCGGCAGTCTACGGTGCAGGTTACGGGCTATTTCCAATTTTCTGGATCATATTCCCCGTAATCTTCCTTTATCAACTAACCGTTAAGGCAAATCGGTTCGATCTCCTGCAGGGGTGCTTGATAGATGTAACTGAAGACAGTCGTCTTCAGTTGTTGCTAATCGCGTTCTGTCTAGGAGCGTTCTTCGAGGGGGCTGCGGGGTTCGATGGGGATTTTGGTATTTTTTTTTACCTATTATCCGGTACTTACGCAATTTCTTCTGGGCTGATGCGCTCATTCTTTGGCATGGCGCAAGTTGTGATTCAGTCCATTGTGAGTGACCTTAGTCTTCGTTTGGGACCGGACCTTGTGTTCTGCGACAACCTGAATGACTAACTGCATGGTCTCTTCGAGATGCTTCCGCATGACTGACCGCGCAGCGCGCGACTTGTGCGCGGCAATAGCACGATAGATGGCCTCATGGCGTTTGAGTACGGCAGGTGCAACGTTGGGTATAAGCACCTTATAGTAGAGCCACTGGCGCATGACGTTGCGCAGCAACTGCACGGCATTCTTGAGGACCTCGTTGTGCGCTGCAGCAGCGATGGAAAGGTGAAAGTTCAAGTCCGCTTCGAGAATAGAAGAATTTGCGGCGATGCTGTCGCGCATTTGTTGTATTGCGATGGCGATCTGTGCGATCTCATCATCGGATGCCCGCTCGGCGGCAAGTCCAGCAAGATTTTCCTCGATGATAGTCCGCGCCTCCATAATATCCCGCAACTCGTTGTGATCGGTGCCGGTAAAGGCCCAGAGGAGAGGGCGAGAGAGAAACTCGGAGCGGGCACATACGAAAGTTCCATCACCGACGCGGCTATCGAGCATGCCGACGAGTTCCATCGCTTTGAGAGCCTCACGGAGCGAGGTGCGAGCTATGCCGAACTGCTGACAAAGCTCCCGTTCCGGGGGAAGACGATCTCCGGCCTTCCATGTTCCCTTGACCACATACTCGATAAGCTGCTCAAAGGCAGCCTCTGTGAGGGTCGTTCGTGGAAGAGCTCTCACCGGTTTGAGAGA